>PPYE01721791.1_pt1 | contig 10746 bp, 6 predicted proteins | sample 1559881 | NCBI WGS metagenome assembly PPYE01 (sample SAMN08240022, study PRJNA423297) | Human gut metagenome, whole genome shotgun sequencing project.
GGATTTATGCAATTATGTAAAAAATTTAGTAGAAAAAGTTTTTCGTACATTTCCGGAAACAACAGGAAATCGAATTGCCGTAAATGGTAAAATTTTATTAGAAGAAATGTCTGATGATGAATTTAAAGTTTTCACTGAAAAATTTGCGGCTCCTTTAAATTTATATAAAGGAGAAGTGCTGCAAGAATGGAGTACCCGCTTTAATTTAAGAAAGGAAATAAAGTGGGATGACAAAAAAGAACTTTGTAATTGTATTACAGAGTTATCTAAAGTTTATCCTCAAAATGACCCTCAAATAAACGAAATTGCTGTATCTATAGATATTAATACCGTGGCTCAAAATGATGATTATCGTTTTAAAGCTAAAGATATTATTCAGTTTTCACAAAAAGCAAATATCATTATTGATAATGTTTTTGAAGAAATAGAAAGGTGATTTTAAATGGAAATAATAGTCAAAAACAAAGATTTTTCAGTTGAGCAACAAAAGCAAATTGAACTTTTGAATCAATATCTTCTTAAAAGTGCTTTGAATTTATCGAGAAATTGTTCACAAAAAGAAAAGAATGAAGATACGAGCGCACAAGGCATAAAACCTTTTATAAAACCTATAGTAAAAACGACAACTTCAAGTCTTCAATGGAATAGTGAACCAAAAGAAAAAAGGCCTTTGAACCTAACGTCCAGCTTAGAACCAGAAGATATTTTAGTACAAAATGCTAACATTAATATTGATCGAAAGGCAATTGTCAAAGAATATGAAAACACTATTCTCTCTATTATTTCGACTGACGAATATGAAGATGGCGTAATTTCTAATTCCGAAAGGTTCATTAAAGAAAAATTATCTATTCAATCGAAAGAATATATATTAGATGCTTTAATGCAGATTTATATAAGCAAATATGATGATGAACATGTTTTATTAGGTGTTATGGAAATGATTTCCTGTATGAAATATGATGAAGCGGAGCCTAAAGGACAGATAATGGCTCTTGGATTATTGCAGCATAAAAACATATATTTAAGAGATCGAGCAATACAAGTTTATGAACAGTGGAATTCTAAAAAAGGAATTAGTGTTTTGAAAAATTTGCGTTGTGATCAAAAATGGCTACAGGATTATGTGGATAAAGTAATTAAGTACTTGGAGCGTGACGGAGAATAAAATGCCATACTTAGTTCGAAAGATAAATAAACGAAAAAATATGGATTTATTAAATGAAATATCGGATTTTAACACATTATCTGCTGATTTACCGACAGGAGAATTTAGAACAACGAATGGTACGTTATCAACATGGATTATAGATTCTTTAGAAGATATAAATAATGCGGTTTTAGCGATTGCCGTAACATCATCTAAATTGTCTAAAATGGATTTTATTGTAATTGATACAAAAATTTTACAAGAAAATGATCTTCAGTATCAAAAAACATATGCAGGCAGAGAGATTGCTATTCCAGATTTGCAAGATACGCATTATGATATTGTTGATTTATCTTTAGGGAAATTAGCAAATTGCGCTAATGTATATAAAATTGTTTACGATAATGATGACGCGCAGGGAAAATATATTCGAAGATTCCTTGAAGGTGAAATAAAAGACATGATAAAAACGGCATATAATGATGGACGAATTTGTTTAGAGCAGGCAGACAATAACATGAAAACTGAACTTTTAAAATTGCTGAAAATAGCATAACATGAGGAAAACTAATTGAAAATATTTGCTTTGTAAATGAAAAATTGTTTTCCTGTACCGAAAAATGATATATAAAAAATCTGACATATTATAAGTGTCCAATGGGAAAGCAAAAACGAATTGGCAATAATCTACTTTACAATTTACAATAAAGCATAATATAAGGAGAAATGAGTATGAGAAAGAAAAGAGTAGCGACAATGCTGGCAACAGCAATGATTTTATCCAGTACACTTGGAGTAACTGGATGTGGAGCAAAAGAATTAGCGCTTACATCTGATAAGGTAAGTGTAGAGCTGGGAAATGAAATTGACACAAACGTGGCTGATTATGTCAGCGATGCAGATGTAGCGGCAGAGACAACGATTGACTTCTCTGAAGTAGATACCGCTACACTTGGAACGTACACGGCAACAGTAACATACAAGGATCAGACGGTAGATCTTACTGTGGATGTTGTTGATACAACCGCTCCGGTAGCAGAACTCACTTCTGAGAAGATCGTTCTTGACGCCGGCGAAGCACTGACGGCAGAGGATGTGATCACGGAAGTGACAGAGGCAAGCAAGAATGTAACGGCTGTATTCTCCGAGCAGGAGACAGAGGCTGCCGCAGAGGAAGCTGTAGCAGAGGGAACGGAAGTTGTGGAAGCTACAGAGAACGTAGAGACAACCGAGACAACCGAGACAACCGAGACAACCGAGACAACCGAAGATGCTATTTCTGAGACATTTGTTCTTGGAGATGTAACTATTTCAAATGATGAGATTTCTTTCGCAGAGGCAGGAGAGTATACTATTATGCTGACACTTTCCGATGCGTCTGGAAATAATTCCAACTATCCACTCGATGTCATGGTGGGGTCTGCCCCGGTATTCTCCGGAATCAAGGATCTGGAAGCAACTGTAGGAGACGAGAGTGTTGATTATCTTTCTGGCGTAACAGCTGTTGACTGCAATGGAAATGATCTCACAAGCCAGATTGCTTGCGACGATTCCGCCGTAGACCTTGGCACAGTCGGAGAGTACGAAGTGAAGTACACGGTTGTGGATGAGAATGGTTTTACTGCAGAGCAGACAGCAAAGATCGTTGTAAAGGAAGCTGAAAAGGCTGAGAAGACAGCCAAGGATACAAAGACAGACAAGACAGGAAAGACAGCAAAATCTGACAGTGCAAAGAGTGACAGCAAGAAGACGAATTCTACTGCAACGAGTACCGGAACAACGGGAACAACGGGAACAACGAATTCCGGTTCCAGTTCTGGATCTAGTTCCAATTCCGGTTCTAGTGCGAATACACCTTCTGGTTCTAGCAATTCCGGAAACTCTGGCAGTACAGGAAATTCCGGCAGCGCGAACGCAGGAAATACCGCAAGCACACCAAGTGCAGACACAGGAGCAAGCAGCACACCGAGCACACCGAGCGAGAGCACTTCTACACCGAGTACGGATACAGGGGCTACGAGTGGAGACGCAGGAGCAAATAGTGGTTCTAGTGACAATGGAGCAAGTAGCACGCCATCTAATTCGATGCCAGATTATGTAATTCCTATGGACCCAAGTCTTGGGGATAACAGCAATGCAGATCCAGGAAATTACGGTCACGGTGGTGGTAGCTTTGACGGCACAGTAACCGTACATTAAACAATAAAAGTAAAAGAATGAAAACGGAAGCGAGCTAGTCGCTTCTGTTTTTTTGTATATGAACTACAACTTTGACAATGATATGAAATTACGATAATATATAATATATAAAAATAATGCATAAGAAAGGAAGCCACTATGGAAGAGTATCAATTAGTAAGAATTGTAAATGTTGAAGAGTTTGGGGTTTTTGTTAAATTCGATGGCGAAACAGAAAATAGATTATGCTATCAAAAAAATTTAAAAAACGCAATAAGTGAATATCACAAGAATGATTATATTTGGTGCAAAGATGGAGGGAAAAATCAGAAAGGAAAACTTGCTATAGAATATAAACATGTTGAGAAACATAACATGTATAATGAATTTAAAAAGATATTTTCGAAGGGAGATATAATAAAAGGACGTGTAAAAAATATTACAGATGAAACTGGAATATTTATAGAAATATATCCGGAAGTAGATGCGCTGTTGCACAAAAGTAAATATGATAAAACTATAAAATTAGAGACAATAAAAGAAAAAGATATTATAGAAGTAATGATTGATAATATCGGAGAAATTGAAACAGGCTTTAAGAAAAGAATTAGAATAAATTTAGTACCAGCACCTAAAGGAATGAGGCTGTTATCCAAAATTAAAGATGTTGAAGCAGATGATTTCTTAAAATTTGTGGAAATAACAGCTGTTACTTATAAAACATATAAAAGTATAACAGAAAATAATGAATTAGATAATGAAGTTATACGCGAACTTATTAGCATATCTTATAAAGAAGCTGCGAAAAATAATAAGATTTTGTGTGATAAAACAGAGTATATATTTGAACTTAAAGGCAAGACTAAACATGGTGGTCGAATGGCTGTAACAGTACAGAAAAACAGATTATGTTTATCTGATAAAAAATGGTATGTAAGTCGGATAGGATCATCTTCAAAATTAGTCGCAAATGCTATAAATCTTTTTGCATACATAGATAATTGGTCTTATTGGCTAAAGGAATTAGATAAAATGTTATTGCCTGGAGAGAATTGGGAATACCCATCTGTTTTTAATTCAAAGAATTTAGAGTCTCCGGATGAAGACGAAAAAGAATATTTTATTTTAAAACAATATCTTAATTATACTTTTTATTGTGCAGAGCTTCAGAGACTCATTAGTTTTTCAGATAAAAAAGATTTTGCTGCATTTAATACTGGGCTAGTAAATTCATCATATGATTATATTTATATGTGCTTTTCAGCTTCGGAATCAAATGGCAAAAAAGTATGGCACTGCGAAGGATTTACACAACTTGGAACTGAATCATTAGGAAAGATAATGCATCGTCAGATTGCTCAAGAAAAAATTCCTCCTCGGGTAAATTTTCTTAAGATCAACTCAAAATCAGATGAAGATATTCTTAGAGATATTATTTTTGATACATCGAGAGCTGAATCGCTGGAAAATGGATGGGATCAGAATCATATTTTAATAGATAATATTTCAAGGCTTCCGCTTGCCCTTATTAAACGTTGCTGTAAAGAAGAGGATTTTTCAAAAATTGAAGACAATATTAAAAACATTGAAGAAAACAATGATGTAAAAAATAATTATAATAAAATCCAAAAGCATGTGGAAGAAAATGTTGCTTTTAAAAATCGTTTAAAAGAGAAAATTGATAAAGCTATAAAAATTGCAATAAAGAAATGTGAGTGGAATTACAAAACAGCTATTCCTATTTTTTATCATGTTACAAATTCTATTGATTTATTATTACCCTTATGTTTGTCAGATGATGAACAAATAGATAATGTAGATACAGCCTTAGTGGTTAGCAGAGAATTGCCATCCGGAAATTATCAGGGACAAACGATTTTAACATTGCCTATGGCCTATTTAGATGCTCGGTTGATATGCCGGCCAAACAGTGAATGGCTAACTCCAGAAAAAATAAATGATAAATAGTATTAGAACATTATGAGCAATATAAACAAAAATTTTGTCAAGATTTTTTTCTTCAAAACGATTGACATTTGGATTTTTTAGGGTATATTATAATAATATCTTGTTTACCATGAGTAGAAGGAGTTTTCGAAGACGTCTTAGTGTATAAGGCGTCTTTTGCTTTATAATATCCAGCTTTTCAAAAAGTTCTTTCTTTTCTGACATATTATATATAAATTTAAAAGTCAGAAAGGAAAGAATTTTTTATTATGGACAGAAGATTAAAGATCAGACAAAAGATTAGACCTCATTCATGCGATCCTTATAACCCTTATGATTATGAGTCGCATGATTCTCAAGACAGCCATGGTTCTCATAATTCTCATGGGATTCATAAGCTTATTGCGCGCCTGCCAAAATCCGTTAGGCTTTTTGGGCTACTGGGGCTGTGCCTTGCCGCCTGCATGGTTGGACACCCCGCGCAAGTCATGGCGGCTACATCCCCGACGGCAGAAAACCCCGTAAATACAAATAGAGAATTTGAAGCTTTGCCTGTATCTGGCAATTTCACAAAAGCTGTCGGCCGTTATCAGTTCAATTATACCGGAAACATCAATTATTATTCCGCCCCTTCATCGGGCAGCGATGATATACAGATGTTAAATAACGTTCTCACCGGATATGAGACAAGCTCCATGGGAACTTTATACGGGGACGGCAATACCAGAATCGTAAAGGCGTATCTGTTCTGGGAGACACGAAAGAGATACAACAAGTGGGATGAAAATTCTAATCATGTGGCTTTTATGTATAGAGCGAATCAAGGTATTTATGGTATGAATATTTATCCCGATCATGTATATGTCGATGACCGAAAATCAGAATTTGTTGGTGGAGCATGGGCGAATTCCAGACCAAGAATTTATTGCAATATAGCAGATGTTACATCAATTGTACAGGCTTATGGCTATGGCGATTATTATGTCGCAAATATTCCGATCTGCCGGTCAGGCGATTTATATGGATCAACTTCTGATGCCGTATCGGATACCGGCGGTGGTGGCGCCCCGGGAGGATGGCAGTTAATTGTTGTTGAGGAGAGAGATGATCTCCCTGTAAGAGCCATCGCGTTGTCTGCCGGATCAAAATTCCGTTTTGGAAATTATGACTGGGAAGGAAACCGATATGGATATAATGATACAGATAGAGCAATGGTAAATATGGAAGTTGGTCTTGGGGCTTTGGAATCTAAAAGAGAATCTCCAACAGGACAGGTATTATTCGGAGGCATTGACTCTGCTCATGGGGAAAATACTAAAAAAATTTTTGCATATTCAAGAAATTCTTCAGGAACAGAAACTACTTCTTCTGGAGGTGAAATTTTAGACGGGTTATATAGATCAGGGCAATTATTTTGTCCAGAACAAGATATGGGATCAGTGCTTTATAATATAAATAGCGGACTCGGATGTGGAGATTCTGTTTTTGGAACAAAGATTTATGACGTTAGGTGGAATACACAGCTATATATCGGTGCTGCGATTGATATTGCTTTCCCTGATTTTACATCTACTCAGACGACTATGCTATCTGATGGTAAAGCGATTATAAACGGAACAATTAAAAATGCATCTCCGGAGGATAATACCGGAATTTATAATGGCGAATTAACGGTAGTTCTGGATCAGAACCTGTCGGCAGAGAATTATAGCATTGTAGTAAATGGCAATTCCGCAGCTGGCGTTGCTGTGCGCCAGGGAACGATAACGGACGCAGACGGAACGCAACATAATACGATCACTTTTTATGGTGGTGGCGTGGCAAACTTTTTCAGGGATGACGTAATTGAGTATACGATTATTTGCCAGATCAGTGGATACGCAGATGCATTTTACAACAGAGACCAATTCAATGGTTATTTACGTTCCGCAGGAACAGATACCGGATACTGGATAAATAAAGCATGGACATCATCTTCTCATGTTGATTGTAAATATAATGTAACTGCAAATGCAAATGGCGGTACATTATATGATTATCCGGGAACGAATGTATGGACAGTAACATCTACTTTCCCGGTTAAATACGGAACGAACCTGTATGATAATATTGGAGGGTTATCGCCGAAGCGTGATGGATACCAATTTAACGGATGGTATACGAATCCTACTGGCGGAGTACTGGTGTATGATGCAAACGGGTATCGTGTTAATAATACAGGCTACTGGAAAAATGGCAAGTGGGTCCGCACAGGAGGAGTAACCGTTTATGCGCATTGGACTGCTTTAAAATCAAATTTAAAGATCGATCCAAATGGCGGAAAATGGAATGGAAGCACAGCCTCACAGACTTTTAATCAGCAGTATCTTACCACGAAAGCTGTTCCTGATCCGACACGAACAGGCTATAATTTTAAGGGCTGGACGAAATCAAATCCTTTTTATGGAAGCTTTGCGAATAAGGTATACACTTATGGGGCAACGCCTTCCATTACCGATACTTTAACAGCATCATGGCAAGCGCAAAGTTATACACTTTCTTTTGATGCAAATGGTGGTACAGTTGGCACAAAACAGGCAACAATTACATATGATTCTGCAGACAATCATGATGTGTCTTGGAACATGCCGTATCTTAAAGGACACACTTTCCTTGGATGGTATTCTGATCCTACTGGTGGAGTACAGATTTTCAATGAGAATGGACTGTGTGCAAATGAAGGAACGTACTGGAAGAATAACAAATGCTGTCATGTAGGCAGTTATACGGTATATGCTCATTGGAAAGACAATGAATATACGATTCAGTTTGACCCGAATGGCGGTGGCGGAACAGACATCCCGGCAGTAACGGTTCATTACGGAGAGACATTTTTTTTCCCGAATGGAAATGACTATTACAAAAAGTACACGCTTGACGGAGTAAATGTAACACAGGGTGTTCTTGACGGAACGATTGACATTGATGGAGAAGTAATTGGCAGCCCGGACAGTGAGCCACATGCAGACAGAAATGCTTATGCATCCATTTACAGGGGATGGGGATTAGAAACAGCAAAGGACGGATATGCTCCGCAGTGGCAGGCTTATGAAACAATCAGCGTGGCATCACTTGTAGAAGCTGCCGGAGTAACAGATGTAAACGGAGGGAGCGTAACGCTTTATGCCATCTGGGATGATTGTCCATGGATTTTAGCTTCTGACAGATATTTTACTTTGAATGAAGCCCACAATGGCGTCATTACAGAAGAAGAGATGTTCAAAACTGCGAAAGCAACGGATACGGAAGATGGAGAAATTCCTCCGGGAGAGAATTTTATTTTAATCGATTTCGATGAAAATGAGCTTTTAGAACTCCCATGTGAAGCAACTTTAAGAGTCATTTATCAGTCTACAGACAGTCAGGGATCTATATATAAGAAGAGTGTTTATATTCATGTCGTCGATGATCTGGTGAATCCAGATGATCCGGATGACCCGGCAACAAGCGCAAAATACCAGTCATGGGTGTATCCAAGATTCATCAATGCTCAATTCTTCCAGAATGCCGACGGATCGTTAGTACCTGAAGAAAAAGGAGGAGTTACTGAAAATTCCGTTTGGAGAACTGACTCTGCAAAAACCGCATTATTGAGTGAAACCTTAAAAGCAGAGAGAACAGGCCAGGAAGTAAGAACTGTACAGATCGGAACAGGATCATTTGATGTGACGGTAGCTGGCAGTGGTTCATGGACTTCCGTTCAGAACATCTGGGAATTCACTCCAGAGGATGTGGAGAGATCCAAGGAGTTCGTTAAGAACCATGGGTGGGCGAATTATGTAGAAGCGGATGGCTTAGCCAAATGGCTTCAGGAATTTGATGACTGTAAGAAGAAATAAATTAAACGGGAAATGAAAGAAAACAAAAAGAAGAGGAAAATATAATAAAGAGGAAATGCAAGAATAGCTTTAGGCAGAAAAGCCTGAAGCTATTTTTGCATTATCCAATATAGTATTGTTTCTTTTACATTTTTTTTAATTGATCTGACATATTATATGAGATGATATAATATGGCAATAATTGTAGTGATTGATTTTTTATAGGTAGAGGTGTTATATTATAATTATAATGTTTATAATGCTCTAGTTATTCCTATAAAGAATTAACGGAGGAGCAAAATGGACGATAATAAAATTTACGAAAGCAGAAGTCTAGAAGGATCAATTGAAATGAGTGGTAAAAGGGACAAGAATAAAAATAAGGATAATTGTAAAACTGACAAAATTGAAGATAAAGATAAAAAATATTTATCAGAAACAGAACTTGAGCAAATATTAAAAGCAATTGATAATAGAATATCAGAATCAATTGATAGTAAAACACGAAAAATAGATATTAAAAGCATGTTAGCTATATGCGTTAGTGCGCTCTCAATTGTTGCCGCTATTGCGGGAGCAGTAACAAGTTATGTGCGACTTGAAAATAAGGTAGACAATTTATGTGAAAGAATGGACCGGTTAGAAACAAGAATAGGCACACTTGAAACTGATGTGGACGATATTAAAAAATATTTGTATGAAGATGGAGGGGTACAGGATCAATTAGGAACAATAAATAGCGCATTAAATATTAAGGTAATCGCAGTAGCAAATGAAGAAACGATTGATATTGTGGATGGAGCGAGCATAGAAAAGAAAGATGTAAATTATGTTACATCTTCATTTACAGACGATACATGTATTGGTGTCGATACAAAAGGAAATGTGTATCTTGCTGAAGACTTAATTGATGAAACAGTTTTGCTAACATATAATGAAGATGATAAAGAAATTTTCTTTTTGGGACAATATAATAAAGAATATCATTGGAATGGATACTGTGTAACAAATGCTTATAATTCTGATGGATCTCTTTATGGAATTTGTGAGTCGAATTTTGATGATGGAAATCGGTTAGACTACATATCTTTTTATAATTCTGGAAACAATGAATGGACTTATTCCAATCGAAAAATAATTGATAAACAGAACACCGGAGTAACAAAAATTTATTCTTATATTGATCAAAATATAAAGGATTTTACAAGTAAAAATGTCAGAAGAACAGATATTTTATATGCAGATAAGTATATAGAAAATATGCAGCCTTTATTAATAAAATATTATAAAGGAAATACAGTTGATGGTTCTTTTGATGATTCAACAGAAAATGCTTATGAAGTAACGTATAATAATGATGGAACAGTTCGACTATTATATGTGGGTAATTTTTCACATGGATATTGCGATGACTCTACAGGAAAAGCGTTTTCTATAGCATATTCTGATGAATATGGAGCATATTTTTACAATAAAGGAACATTTTCTCAGGGATACGCAAAGGAACATTCGGTTACATCAATATCAAAAGAAGAAATAAACGACTTATTAAAAAATTATAATTTTGAATGTGCGTTAAAGTGGAAATGAAAATATAAGTGTAGAAAACGAGAG
>PPYE01433693.1_pt1 | contig 10743 bp, 8 predicted proteins | sample 1559881 | NCBI WGS metagenome assembly PPYE01 (sample SAMN08240022, study PRJNA423297) | Human gut metagenome, whole genome shotgun sequencing project.
ACTTCATTCTACCAGAGTTCTGCAATCCATGTCTCTTTTTATCTTCTTTTCAATTTGCGAAATTTATTGTACCTTATCTTGCCGTCCGGGAAACTCCCCACCACCCGAGTGCGGCGGTGGATCTGCTGATTAAAGGCTGCGTACCAATTCATTAAATTTGCTCGATTACAGTCTCTTTTAGCTGTATAATTTTCTCAAACATGGTTTGTTGTCTCCTTTCAGAATGGTGTGTTGCGACTTCATTCTGCCAGAGGGCTGCAAACCATGTCTTTTTATTTTAACCTTATCCGTTTACCAGTACACCACATAGGAATTGAGCGGTTCGTCCCCGCGCTCAATGACCCAAGCCGCCAGCTGTTGGGCGGTGGTGTCGAGCAGGGAAAAGTCGAGGTTTTCTGCGGTGTCGCGGGTGGAGTTGAGCACAGCGTTGGCCTCCGGGTCGCTCAGGCACGCATCCTGAAAGAGCACCACCGCGCTCATCTTCTCCCCGTAGAAGGCTTTTTCATCTGCGCCCAAATCCCGGTCGGCGTACTGCAGCCCCAGCCCTCCGGCCAGGCTGTTGCGCAGATTGGCGTTTGCGCTGGTGCCGTAGACGGTCAGCGGGTGGCCCTGCCAGCCCAGGCACTTGAGGTTGAGCATCCGCAGCTGCTCGTAGCAGCCTTCCAGCTCATTGGCCAGCGCGGTGGAGCCGTTTTCGCGGTTGTCCTCGGTGTTGAAGGCCGCGAAAATGACGTCGCAAGGCAGCTCGTCGGCCTTAGCGAGCCACGCCGCCGTTTGCAGCATCGTCGCCACGCCCGAGGCGTTGTTGTAGGCGCCTGCCATCAGCAGCGGCCCGCACTGGCCCGCGCCGTCGAAGTTGGCGCCCAGCAAAACTGCCTTGGTGCTGTCCCTGCCGGGCAGGTAGGCAACCGCGTTCTCCGCCGTGCCCAGCTCATCGACGGCGTCGGGCAGCCGCAGACGAATCTGATAACCCGGCTGGTTGAGCTGCGCATAGACCTCCTCGCTGACCAGGATACGGCTGGGGGTGCCCGTAGCATTGGTGTAGTTGGTGCCGTTGGCGACGTCGCCGCTTGTCAGGCTGAGCCGGCGGGACGCGCCTTTCAGGTCAAGCTTGGCGTCCCAGATGCCCTTGCCCTCGTCGCAGAGGGCGTCGTCGGTGGAGAGGGTAAGGGTGGCGTCCACCGGCTCCGGCGAGGCCCGGAAGGCCCAGTCCACGCCCAGCTCGAGCGGCGTCTCGCTGCCGTCCGGGGCGACCAGCCACGCCTCCCCGGGCAGCACCGCGGTGATGGAGGTGGGGTAGCTCTGCTTCCAGCCGCCAAGCCCCGGCAGCTGCTGCAGCCCCAGCCGTTCAAACTCCGCCGCGATGTAGTCTGCGGCGGCGCGGTTGCCCTCACTGCCGCCGCTGCGGCCCTGATATTTTGGGGCGGTCAGCTCGCGGACGTAGGTTTCGGTGCTGCCCTCGACCGTGCCGCCGAGTGGCTGTACCGGGTCGATCCCGGTCGTCCAAAGAAGCTCGGCTTGGGTCTGGGCAGACGAGTACTTTTTGGGGGAATCCTTTGTTTCTTCAGCTGGCGTCTGCGCTGTGGAAGGGGGCTGCTGCTGGGAGGTATCCTGCGAGCAGGCGGTCATCGAGAGCGCAAGAGAAAACGCCAGCAAAAGGCACCATATTTTTTTCATAAAGCACCTCCTAATCAACTAGCGCGCCGTCCTTTAGATGCAGGACCTCGTCCGCCTTATCCGCGATGGCAAGGTCGTGGGTGACGACGATGATGCAGTAGCCCTCCTCGTGCGCCAACCGTTGAAGCAGCGAAAAGACAATCTCACTGTTCTCGGTGTCCAGGTTGCCGGTCGGCTCATCCGCAAGGATGATGCGGGCGCTGGAAACCAGCGCTCGGGCAATCGCCACGCGCTGCTGCTCGCCGCCCGAGAGCATGGCGGGCAGGCGCTTGTAGTAGGAGCTGTTTAAACCCACATCCTTCAGCTTTTCGTGGGCGGTTTTCTTCGCCTCGTCCGCGGATACGCCCCGCAGCAGCATCGGGTAGGTCACATTTTCCTCCACCGTCAGCAGGGGGAAGAGGTTGTAGCTCTGGCAGATCAGCGAGATTGCCTTGAGGCGGTAGTCGTCCCGGTTGCGCTCCGCCGTGCTCTTGCCGTCGTAGAAAATCTGCCCTTCGGTCGGCAGGTCAAGGCCGGCCAGCAGCGACAAAAAGGTGGTCTTGCCGCAACCGCTTTTGCCCACGATGGCGTAGAATTTGCCATCCCCAAAATCAAAGTTGATGCCCTTCACAGCATGCACCTTCTGGTATTTGCTCTGATAAATGTAGTGCACATTTTGTGCCTGTAAAATGCCCATAAACTCACTCCTTATCCCGCAGAATATCCATTACATTGACACAAACGGTCAGCGTCACCGCCGCTGCCGCGCCGACGCTATAGCACAGCAGAATGGCAGCGCAGATGCCGGGCCGAAAACCCTCCTGACCAATGATTCCCACTGCCGCAGCGCCCAGCAGCACGCCGCCAAGGCAGAGCACAAACTGTTCGAGCAGCGCCTTTAAAGTGATCTGCAGCCGGCTTTCACCCAGCATCCGCATGACGGCGTACTCCGGCTTGCGGCCCCGGGCTAGCAGGAAACTTAACAGGAAACCGATGGCCGTCACCATCCCAAAGAAGAAGGCGTACAGCCCTTCCAGCAGGGACAGATTGCTCCCGATGGGGGCGACGGTGCCCCGGAGAATGCGGTCGTCGATGACCGCGCGGATGCCGGACGTTCCGGCAAGACCCTGCTCTGTCAGGTATCCTTTGAGCTCCTCCAGCTGGTAATTGTCCTTGACGGTAAAGAGAAAACTGCTGAGGTCGAACGGCCATTCCATGCCGGTTCCCAGCTGCTGATGGGCCTGGGTGGCCGTGGAGCAGAGCTGCTCATAGGTCGCGATGGGCATGACCGCCTTGAAATCGGTGATCTTTCCGTGATAGGTGGCGGCCACCTTCATGCGGAAGATGCCGCGCATGTCGGAAGGTTCTTCTATTGTGAGCGAGGCAAGAAAGGGGACGGTGTCGCCCGGCTGATAGCCAAACTCGTCGGAAAGAATGCAGACGCGCTCGCTGCCTTCCAGGCAGCTTTCGTCATAGCCCTCCAGCCATTGGATGTCGTCCCGGATGCGCATCAGCTGGTCGCAGGCTGCAAAGCTGCTGTAGGCATACATCCTGCCGCCGACGCCTTCCATGCCATATTCATCCTGCACCAGCATCTGCTGCATTGCCCGCAGCTGCTGGGCGTCGCTGGCGCCCTTGCCCGCCTGCGCCTCCAGCTGGTCTTTGGGGTAGAGCCTAAACAGGAAGCTATTGTAGGCGGCGGTTTGACTGAAATAGCCGCTGTTGATCAGCTCCTTCCAGGTCGTTCCGGGGATGAGCGGATCCTCGTAGCTCTCGCTGTTGAGAATCCAGCCCTTGACCTCGATGTTTTCGTAGGCCTCTGCCAGCCGCGCACGAGTGCTTTCGATAAAGCCGGGATAGAGCAGCATAAAGACGGTGGCCGCCATGGTGAACAGCAGGACCAGCAGGCAGGATGTTTTTCTCCTGCGCGCCATCTTCCATAGATAGGATAATCCTTTCATCATACCACCTCCTTATGCCTTGCTCTTGGGAAGAAGCTCCCGCGGTTCTTTGTTGATATCGCCGGCCAAAAAGCCCAGCAGAAAGATGGGGAACAGCAGCACCGAACTGCAGGCGGCCACGGTCAGCACGGGGTCAGCGGTGACGGTGATGGACTCCTGCTCGCCCTGGGCTGGCAGCACATAGGCCTGGAACAGGCTGTCCTGTTCGCCCTGCGAGAAGTTTTCCTCCATGATGTCGTTGCCGACCACCTCTGCCACCCCGTAGCCGACACTGTCCCCGACGGCAGCGCCGATTCCGCAGAGGAGGAGGGCGCAGATCAGCACCGCTGCAACCGCCTGCTTTTTGGTGCCGCCCAGCAGACGGAAGATACCCACCGTTTGCTTCTGGTTCTGCCAGAAGAAAAAGGCGATCAGGGTGCTGGTGATGAGAAGTAGTGCGGTAGAGAGCACCAGCAGCAGCTTGGCAGTGCTGCTCATGGCCTGTAGTCCCGGCTCCACCAGGCTGTAGCCTTGGTCGTAAAAGGTAAATTTGGGGTTAAACTGGCCTTCCTTTTCGGTCATCAGGCCCTTCTCTTGCATGTCGTCAAGAAAGGCGTCGATCGAGCCGTTTTTCAGCTTCACCGAAAACAGTGAGCTGTGGACGTAGCGCTGGTCCACCGGGAGCGCTGTGGGGACCGACTTTTCCGGGAGGTAAATGTTAAAGGTGCTCATGTCCAGCGTATTCGGAGAGATGCCGGAGTTGCCTGTGACCGGATTTTTCGAGTAGAACCCGACGATCTCATACTCGCCCTGGTGGATAAACTCCTTGGTGTCGCTGTCCCAAGTCGGCTGGGCATAGTCGTACTTTTGAACAGGCTGATAGGGGGTCTCAAAGAGGCGGATGTTCAGCTTGTCCCCAATCTCCCAGTTCTGGAACTCGGCCATTTCCTGGCTCACCATGCAGACCTTCGCGCCGGTTTCATATTCCTCCTCGGTGATGAGCCGCCCTTCACTGAGCGATGCGCCGCCGATATGGTAGGCGGGGACGGAGGTGATGTCGTTGGTGAGGTGCACCTGATAGACGTAGTTCTGGATGCGGATTTCCTCCCAGGCCTTGTCGTAATAGGCTTTGAGCTCAGGGTCGCTTTGGACATCCTCCCAGCGCTGGAGCGGGAAGGGGGAGCCCATCGCATAGCCTCCGTCATAGGTGAGCCTTTCCTGGTCCTGGTCATACAGCACCTGGAAATTCCCAAAGTCTATCCACGGATAGCAGAGATTAAACACCACCACACCGTCTGTCTTGACGCCCTCTTGGTCTACCATGCAGACCTCCAGCATCCCTTCTTGCTGCTGGCTCCATGTCCAGTCGGTGCCGGGCCAGATGGTGGCGACATACTCCACCCCAGGATAGAGGGTCAGCGTTGTTGTCTCGTCGCTGCGGTTGACCCGCTTGATCTGCTCGGCGTAACCCGCAAGCTCTGTTGGAGTTAGATAGCACTCGAATCGGAACAGATCCTGATAAAGAAAACAGCCCGCCGCATCGTCCAGGACCTCAAGCTTAAGAATCGGGTCGTTATCATCCGTCAAGGAGACGGTGAACGGCGTGTCGCCCTTCAGCCGGAAGCGGATCATCTGCCCCAGCGCTCGGGGCACATACAGTCCGCGCGAGCTCTTGCCCTCCAGGGCTGGGATGCCCTCGATGTAGGCGCCGTACTGGGTCCGCAGGTCCCAGCTCTCCACTGTGTCGCTGTCAATGATCTGGCTGATGTCGTACCCTTTCACTGCCACAGACTTGTAGCCGACGTGGGTTTCGCTGTTCTCTTCCACCAAATTGCCGTATTGGTCGATGTCTCCGTACAGCTCGGTCACGGCCAGGGTGGAGTAATTTTCCTCCGCCTTTTGCAGGTTGCGCACGCTGTTGGAATAGAGGTTGACGCTGGCCACAAAGAAGGCCGCCGCCACAGCCAGCAGCAGGATGTAGAAGATGGTTTTCTTGCTGCGCTTTAGTTGTCGGATAAATATTTTATCGTGCATTTGCATCTCTCCTTTGTCCCGTAAAATCCCAAGGAGCCTACTCCTTATCCCGCAGGATGTCCATTACATTGACACGAACGGTCAGCGTCACCGCCGCTGCCGCGCCGACGGTATAGCACAGCAGAATGGCAGCGCAGATGCCGGGCCGAAAACGCTCCTGACCGATGATTCCCACTGCCGCAGCGCCCAGCAGCACGCCGCCAAGGCAGAGAACAAACTGCTCGAGCAGGGCCTTTAGGGTGATCTGCAGCCGGCTTTCACCCAGCATCCGCATGACGGCGTATTCCGGCTTGCGGCCCCGAGCCAGCAGGAAGCTCAACAAAAAGCCGATGGCGGCAATCATCACAAAGAAAAACAGGTAGGAGCCTTCCAATTGGGCGAGGTTGCTCTCGATGGGACCGACCGTCTCCTTCAGGATGTGGTCATCGATGCGGACGCGCACCAGTTTGTTGCTGCGAAGCCCCGACTCAGTGATCGCTGCCTTGATCTGATCGAGCTGCTGGTTGTCCCGAACGGTGAAGTAAACCTCGTTGAGGCCAAAGTTCCATGCATAAGGGTTGCCCGCCTGTTTGTGGACGGCGGTGGCGGCGACGGTCAGGTCCTCCATCGTCTTCAGGGGCATGACGGCGGCGAACTTGGTTATTTTGCCCGGGTAGGTGCCGGCGACCTTCAGGTGGAAGATGCCCTCCAGCTGGGTTTTGCTGACAGGCACCCGCGCCAGCAGGGGAATGGTGTCCCCCGGGGCATAGCCCCACCTGTCGGAGATGATGCAGATCCGCTCGTCGCCCTCCAGGCAGCTTTCGTCATAGCCCTCCAGCCAGCGGATGTCCTCCCGGATGCGCACCAGCTCGTCCTCGGCAGAAAAGGAGCTGCACGCCTTCATCGAGCCAGAAACGCCGCCACTGTCCTCCTCTTCAAAGCTGGCGAGCAGGTTCTGGAATGCGATGAGTTTCTGCTGCTCCGATGCTCCTTCCCCGGCGCTTTCTTCCAGGATATCCTTGGGAAAGGTGCGGATGACGAAGGACGCGCTGCCATACAGCGAGCTGAAATAGCCGCTCTGCTGCATCTTCTCCCACATGCTGCCGGAAACTGCCGGGACGATTTTGTCCTCGGAGAGGATGCTGCCGGTCACGGTGATGCTGCTGTAGGTTTCTTCCAGCCGCTTGCGGGTGTTGTCGATCAGGCTGGGGTAAAAGAGCATGAACACCGTCGCCGCCATGGTGGAAACGACCACCAGCAAGCAGGCGGCCTTGCGGCGCCAGGCCATGTGCCAGAGATAAGAAAAAGCCTTCACTCAAATTCCCCCTCTTACTTATTCTTGGGAAGCAGCTCCCGCGGTTCCTTCTTTAGGTCCGGTGCGGCAAAGCCCAGCAGGAAGGCCGGGAAGAGCAGCACCGCGCCGCAGGCTTGCAGCGTTACCGGCAGGTCCGCCTTGATCCGGATGTTGGACTGCTGCTCTGTCAGGGCGGAAATGTCGTTGTCCTGGCTCATATCCATCTCGATCTCCTCGATGTTCTCCTTCACGATGCCGTTACCCACAATGTACGCCATCCCGTAGCCGGTCACCGCGCCGGCCGCCGCGCCCAGGACGGTCAGCACCATCGAACAGAGCAGGACGGCGGAGATCGCCTGCTTCTTTGTCCCGCCCAGCAGGCGGAAGATGCCCACCGTCTGCCGCTGGTTCTGCCAGAAGAAGTAGGCCGCCAGGATGCAGACCATCAAAAGGAGGATGGACGAGAGCAGGAGCAGCAGCTTGGCGGTGCTGTTCATCGACAACAGGCTGGATTTGACGGCGCTGTAGCCCTGGTCGTAGAAGGTAAAGTGCGGTGTGTACTGGTTTGGCTGCGGGGTGGTGAGGCCGTTGACCTCCATGTCGTCGAGGAAGGCTTCCACCGAGCCGTTTTTGATTTTCACGCTGAAGGTGGAGCCGTGAATCAGAAGATCCTTCTGCTCCCGCGGCTTGGCGATGGAATTGGTTGGAACAAAGATGGTATGGGGCGAAAAGTCCAGCGTGTCCGGGGCAAGCTCGGCGTAACCGGTGTAGGGGTAGAGGGAGTAGATGCCCACGATCTCATATTCGCCCTCGCTGACAAACGGGGTTTCTTGTGCATCATAGATCGGCTGCTTCGGGACAAAGGGAGCGTTTGGGATGTAATCGCTTTCAAACAGCTGCATGTTCAGCTTGTCGCCGACCTTCCACTGCTGATTTTCGGCCACCTGCTCACTGATGACGCAGACCTTTGCGCCGGACGCATATTCCTCCGGGGTGATGGGCCTGCCCTCGCTGATCGCGGCGCTGCCAAGGTGAAAGGCCGGGACGGAGTTGAGGTCGTTGGTGGCGACGACGCTGTGGGTGTACTGCTGGACGTGGATGTCCTGCCAGAGATCCTCGAAGTAGGCTTTCAGCTTTGGGTCGTTCTGCACATCCTCCCAGCGCTGAATTGGGAACGGGGTATCGCCGGTTTCGTACTCCATTCCCTCTCTGCTTCCGTCATAGGTCAGCCGGAGATTCTGGTAGTCCTGTGCTGGTGTCGCGAAAGCAAAATTGTCGTCAATTCGGTTGGTAGAATACACCAGGGTGCCGTCCTCGGTCCACAGCCAGGGGCCATGGGCTTGGAGAATCGCGATATACTCCACATCGGGGTAGAGGATCAGGCGGTCGGTGTCGTCGGTTTGGTTGAAGGCTTTGATGTCCTGCGCGTGCGCTTCCCACTCCTCTGGCTCAAATCCCAGGTCGGAATAGTACAGGGTTTCGGGATAGGCAAAGCAGCCGGCAGCGTCGTCGAGGACCTCCAGACCGAACAGCAATGTCTGCGGATGATAGATGTCGTATGGATGATACTCCAGCTCGAACGGCTCCTTTCCCCGAATCCGAAAACGGATGACATTGTTGCTTTGCATATACCATGCCGGGGTTTCTGTGCCATCGCTAGACACTTGAGGAGCGTACCCCATGACTGGACACGCCTCGATGTAGGCGCCGTACTGGCTGCGCAGGTCATAGCTTTCCACCGCGTCGCTTTGGAGGATGGGGGCGATGTCGTACCCCTTTACCCCCACGGCCTGATAGCCGATGTGAGCATCGCTGTTGCGCTCCACCAGCTCTCCGTATCGGTCCACCTCGCCGTACAGCTCGGTGACGGCCAGGGTGGAGAAAGTGTTCTCAGAGAGCTGCAAATTGCTGGTGCTGTTGTAATACAGGTTCATGCTTGTGACAAAAAAGGTCGCTGCAATCAGCAGAAGCCAGAAATAAACAACTGTCTTTTTGCTGCGTTTTAACTGATCGATGAATATCTTTCGGTGCATAACGCACCTCCTCTCCCGCAGGATATGCTTTTTATCTACAATTTTATACTCGCCCCTATACACGGTCAAGTGTTTTTCAGGTTTTTCTACATAATAGTGTAAAAAAGCCTTCTGTTTTGTTCTAATCGCACATACAACGTGATTTTAATAAGGCGGGAGGGATGCGTAAAAGAAGAAATTGTTTTTTGACCTCCTGAAAATTCCCCTGAAATAGCAAAACCCCCTCCCGCAGGATGCGAGAGGGGCTTTGTATATATCTAATAAACAAATTCTTTTTCTATAGTATCTTTTTCTCCACCAGCGTTAAAATTTGCAATCACTCTATATCTGACCCCAGATTGAAAATCACAGTTTACTTTTCCTCCTAAAACAGTGCTGTTTTTAGAAAAAGTTTTTTTAGATAACAAAGACCAGCTACTACCTTTTTCTTGATGTATTGTTACAGATATTTGCAGCGATGTAGAATAATCTGTTTCCATCATCACTTCAACTCCATCGTCATATATATCAAGAGATGTCCTATGTATTATTTCAAATAAAGGCCGCACATTTTCTTCGGTTGTAGTTATTTGTTGAAAATCACTATATCTATCTGCACTGGAAATAACAGATACATTAGAAATTATCAACAAAGCAGTTAAAAATAGTATAACTATTTTATTTTTTTTCATCTTTTCTCACTCTCTCCACATTTCTAAGCATTAAACACTTAGAACTGTTTTTTTAGAAGTTCTAAGTGTCTTGCCATCTGAAATATTTCATTTTTTTCAATATTTCCATATATGTTAATAGATATATTTCCCGTATCAAGATAAATAAACCTTTTATCTTCTATTTCAGCATAAAAACCTTCATGTCCATTTATGTCTACAGCTTCTATTTTTAAATCTTCTGTATCTATATGAGACTCTTTTCCTACAATTTGTTCCCACTGAGACAAACAAAAATACTCGCTTCCATTTGCAAATCTAACATAATAACTATGATCTGCAGAGTATTCTTCCGTCACCGTAAACCCCAACGGCAAATACTTCGGAAAATAAAAATAGTCCAAAGAGGACTCGTCCTCTTCCGACACAATTTGGTTATAAACTTCGATCGAGGTGTAGCGCTCTTTCCTCAAAAAGATGGTCTCGTATACCGGGATGCCGTTGGCCTCTGCCCAAAAGCACAGCCCGCCGGATACAACCCCTGCCATCAGAACAAAGGAAGCGACCTTGCGCAGCGCCTTGCTCTTGAGGGTGTTCTTCACCGAATAGCGGAAATATTCCCTGCGCAGATTCCGCAGGAACTTTTTGGAAGGGAGATAATCACTGGTGTCGATTTCCTCCAGCTCTCGATTTTTCTCCTTCACCTTTTCCTCTTCCAGCTGTGAAAGCGCTTCTTTCAGGAGTGCGTCAAAGATTTCATCGTTCAGCTTCGAATCACTCACCTGACACCATCCTCTGACTCGTGATATTTGTTCATAACCTTCTTGCGAACCCTGCTCAGACGAACCGACACATAGTTGGAGCTGATGCCCATCACATTCGCAATCTCCTGATTGCTCCACCTGTAAAGCGATTTGTAGATCAGTATATCCTGTTCGTCCTGCGGCAGTTCCGAGAGAATTTCCTTGATTATGCGAACCGATTCCTTTGCAGAAACCTGATCCCATATCGGGTCGTCCCCCGCCATCAACAGCTCGTTGCTGTCAAGCTCCACCTGCAGGATCCTGCTGTTTTTGTGCGGCATCTTGTCAAGTCAAGTGCAACAGCAAATTGGAAAAGATTTCAGAGGGGGAGTTCCAGTTGAGGCATTTGCGAGG
>PPYE01512277.1_pt1 | contig 10741 bp, 9 predicted proteins | sample 1559881 | NCBI WGS metagenome assembly PPYE01 (sample SAMN08240022, study PRJNA423297) | Human gut metagenome, whole genome shotgun sequencing project.
AAAGACATGAGCCGCCTGGGGCGTGACTATCTGAAAGTCGGTCAGGTCATGGAAATTTTGCGGCAGCGCGGCGTCCGGCTGATTGCCATCAATGACGGTGTGGACAGTCTGAAAGGCGATGACGATTTTACCCCGTTCCGCAACATCATGAACGAGTTTTACGCCCGCGACACCAGCCGGAAAATCCGCTCCGTGTTCAAGTCCAAAGGCATGAGTGGCAAGCACCTGACCGGCACCGTTATCTACGGCTACCTGTGGGACGAAAAGCGGGAACACTGGCTTGTGGACGAAGAAGCCGCCGAAGTGGTACGCCGTATTTTTTCCCTGACGATGGAGGGCTGCGGCCCCTATCAAATCTCCAAGCTGCTGTCCGAGGCCAAGGTTGAAATCCCCGCTGTCCATCTGGCACGCTTTGACGAAGGAGTAAACAGGACGAAGCCAGTCAAAGACCCCTACGGCTGGGGATCATCCACCATTGTGAACATTCTGAAAAAGCGAGAATACCTGGGCCATACAGTCAATTTCAAGACCCGCAAGCACTTCAAGGACAAGAAAAGCCACTATGTTGACGAAAGCGAGTGGACGATTTTCGAGAACACCCATGAGGCCATTATCGACCAGGAAACCTTTGACAATGTGCAGCGTATCCGGGGAAACGCCAGACGCTACCCGGACGGCTTTGGGGAGGCCCATCCCCTGACCGGCCTGATGTACTGCGCCGATTGCGGCGGCAAGATGTATGTTCACCGCACATACAACGGCAAGCGCGTCCCGCAGTACACTTGCGGCAAGTATGGGAAATACCCTATCGGCTCCCTTTGCCCTACACAGCACCGTATCAAGGCCGAAGCCGTTCTGACGCTGATTGCCGATATGCTCCGGGCCATCGCAGAGTATTCCAAGAATGACCGGGCCGAGTTTATCCGCACCGTTCAGGAAACGCAGGCCGCCCAACAGACCGCCGACATATCCAAGAAACGGAAACGGCTGGCCGCCGCCCAAAAGCGGGCCGGGGAACTGGAACGGCTGATTTGCAAAATCTATGAGGACAACGCCCTGGGTAAGCTGCCGGACGCCCGGTATGAGGCCCTGGACGCACAGTATGCCAAAGAGCAAGACGCTCTCAATGCGGAAATCACGGAACTAGAAAAGGCCGTTACCGGCTATGAGCAGAGCCGGAAATCTGCGGAGAAGTTTATTGCCCTGATTGACAAGTATGAGAATTTCGACACGCTGACAAATACCATGCTCAACGAGTTTGTAGAGAAAATCCTTGTCCATGAACGCGCCCGCAAAGGCAGCCAGGACACCACGCAGGAGGTTGAAATCTACTTCAATTTTGTGGGCCGGTATATCCCGCCCGCCTTGCAGCCGGTTCCCCTGACCCCGGAGGAACAGGAAGAACTGCGGAAGAAGGAGGAGCGCAAGGACAGGCTTCACCAGAACTACTTGCGCCGCAAGGCAAACGGCAAGCAGAAGGAATGGGAAGAACGCTACAACGCCAAGCGCAAGGCCCAGGTGGAGGCGGCAAAGGCCGCGATCCGGGCCGAGGACATGGAGAAGGGCATTTTTACCACCGTCAGCCAGTTGCCCAGGCAGGAGCCGCGCAAGGCCACCGTATCGGCCAGCGCCGCAGTTTAACCATCACAGTGCAAAGGAGAATGAACATGAGCGAATTGACTTACACCCGGTGCGGGGATTACTACATCCCCGACCTGAAACTTTCCGAGCAGCCGGAGGCCCCCATCGGCAAGTATGGCCGTATGCGGCAACGCTACCTGAAGGAACACCGGCCCGGCCTTTACAGCAGCTTGATTTTAAGCGAAAAGCTGTACCCGCACCTGTTGGAGATTGACAGGGCGGCGCGGGAGCGCATGGACGCCATGCTGCCCCGCATGATGGAGGCGGCAGGCGTCACCGAGGAACTGAAATCCCGTGACCCTATGCGGTGGGTGGGGCTGATGAACACGCTGAAAGCACAGGCAGAGGAAGTTATTTTTCAAGAGATAACGATGATTTAAGAGTACTAGCGTGCCTGCAAATTTTATTCAGCTATGATATAATGAAAATGTCAGGCTTTGAGATTTTCTTGAGATTTGAAAGATACAATATCGGATGTGAAATGGAGGAAAAGATCGTGAAAACAAAGATTTTGATTGTCGATGATGAACACGGTATCGTTGATATGATACAAAGTTACTTTCAAAAACAATATGATATTCTGACAGCATATAGTGGCCAAGAAGCACTCCAAAAAATCGCAAGCAACCCTGATTTGATTTTGCTGGACATCAATATGCCGGATATAGACGGGCTGACCGTATGCCAGAAGGTACGGGACTACATCACTTGCCCCATTTTGTTTTTGACCGCCCGCATTGAATCCAGCGACAAAATCATAGGCTTTCATGCTGGAGCAGATGACTATATTGTAAAACCCTTTGACCTGGACGAATTAGGGGCGCGTATTGCCGCACACCTGCGACGGGAGCAGCGCCGCCAAAGTAATTCTGCGGTTCGCTTCTTTGGTGAATTGGCGTTAGATTACTCTGCCCGGACAGCTACAATCAATAGCCAGAACATTCCGTTGTCCAAGCGGGAGTTTGAAATTGTGGAGCTTCTTTCCCTCAATGCAGGCCAAGTCTTTGACCGAGAACGAATTTATGAACTTGTGTGGGGATTGGATGGGGACGGGAATAGCGACACGATCATGGAACATATTCGGAAAATACGGGCTAAGTTTGCAGCACATACGCTGCACAATTACATTGAAACAGTTTGGGGGTGTGGTTATCGGTGGAACGCCTAAAAAATATGGGGTTAAAAAAGTCTTTTCTTGTTTTGTCTGTTTCCTGTGTTTTACTGGCTCTCCTGCTATTGGTGCTCGTTTTTGTGGTGTGTAATGTGATTAGCAGTACCTTTCCAACTGGTGGAATACAGATTTCTCCAGATGGTACAATAGTTAAACTGGAAGAACCGACAGCATCCCAGCAAACTATATTTATATTGTCAGTATTAGGTATCATACAAGTTGTATCTTGCATTGCGCTTCCTATGGGTGGGCTTGCCCTATCAGGAGTTCTATATTACCACATTAAATTGAAGCAACCGATTGCCGTATTGCAAAATGGTATTACAAGGATTCAGAACCACGACCTTGATTTTATTATGCCAGTTCGTTCTGGTGATGAATTGGGGCAACTCTGTGCTGCCTTCGATACTATGCGCGAAGAACTTTTGAAATCGAATCAGGAACTATGGCGGCAGATGGAAGAACGCAAAAGGTTAAATGCCGCGTTTTCCCACGATTTAAGAAATCCAATCACAGTCTTGAAAGGAACTGTGAAATTACTGCGTCAGGGTACAGCAGATAAGCAGACGATTGACAGACTGGAAAGCTATACCCAACGTATAGAGCAGTATGTGGAAGCTATGAGCAGCATACAAAGATTGGAACAAATGCCGCTGCGGGTAAGTGAGTGTTATCTGGTCGTGGAAACCACCGTACCGCACGACCTGTTCCAAGCTGAGCCTTTTATTGTCACCGTTGACCCCGAACAGGATAACAACCCGTGGGGCGCTATGGCCACCCCCAAGGACAGCGTAATGACAGGCTCTGACAGTTATCAGAAATTCACCGTACTGGACGAGGAAATCGAAGTTTATCTCCGCATCACCAAAGTTGACGAGGAAACCGGCAAACCGGTACTGCTGCCCGACACCGCTTTCCAAATCTATTGGCTGGACGAGCAGGGGCATTACCGTTATGACAGCAACGGCAACCCGAAACTCGTCACGATGACCGATACCGTCAACGGCCATCTGACAAAAGATGTAGACACTTTCTACACCAACAACGAGGGCATCTTGACGCTGCCTGAAAAATTGCCGCTGGGTAAATATCGCATTGTGGAAGTCACCGGCCCGAACGGATTCTACAACGAATGGCTGGATTCTGCCGGGTACGAAAACGGGGTCCTTGCCGATGATGCCGATGGCAGCTACTATGTGGATTTTGAAATCACCACAGACCGCATTTATGCAGCCACCGGCGACAAAAACGAGAACGGCATGGATACCCTTGTGATTGGTGAAAACTACTCTAACCATGAGACGCTGGGCAAATTGACGATCCGCAAAACAGGCGAGGTCTTAGCTGGCTGGAAAACAGAAGTTGGCGCACTTGACCCGTGGATGACCGGCGAGGCCGAGGACGGCAATTTCGTGTATGAAACCCGCCCGCTGGCCGGTGCGGAATACACCATCACCGCCGCCGAGGATATTTATACGCAGGATCGGCAGACCGACAATTATGGCAACCGCACGCTCTGGTATGCCAAGGGCGATGTAGTCGCCGTAGTCACCACCGGCGACGGCAGCGCAGACATTGCCGCCTTTGCCCCTGCCCGCACCAAGGCCACCTACGATTTCCTGTCCGTAATCCATGACGGCACGATTGGCGAAGTCAGTGTGACCCTGCCGCTGGGCAGCTACCACATTGAGGAAACCAAGCCGCCTTACGGCTATATCGGCACCCCTGAAAGCTATGATGTCACCTTTGCATGGGATAACGAACGGAACGATGTGGTTATGGCCACGAGCATTGCCAAGGTTGACGGCGCTGCATCTTCCCAGAGTTTTGAGGTCGTGCGCAGCAAGGATGCCAACGCAGATTTCACCGAGCAGCAGACCTTAAAATTCTACAATGACCGTGAAAAGGCCAAAGTAGGTGTTTACAAAGTTGACCGCGAAACCGGCAAATACCTTGCGGGTGCGGTATTCAACCTGTACGCTGCCGACGATATTTACAGCGTGGACGGAAAGCTGCTGTTTGCAGCGGGCGAACTGGTCGCCACCAGCCCCGAAACTGGCGCAGACGGCCACACCTATTTTGACTGCGATATTCCTATTCGCGGCGAGTATTACGGCAGCAGCATCCGCAAGGACGCCACCACCAACAGCGGTAATTACATCGTCAAGGAACTCCGCGCCCCTCTCGGCTATTACGTCAACGAGGAGCCGATGGAAGTCACTTTCGCCTATGATGGACAAGCTATTATGGTGCTGGATAACACCTGTGCCAACAAGCCTACGGAAATGTGGGTAAGTAAACGTGACCTTACCAACGACGAGGAACTGCCCGGCGCCACCCTTGCTATCAAGGATACGGACGGCAATACCGTAACCACATGGGTGTCCACCGATGAGCCGCATCGCGTGACCGGGCTGCATTTCGGTGAATCTTACACACTGACGGAGATCCGCGCCGCTGATGGGTACGCACTGGCCAATGATATTACTTTCCGCCTGATTCAGAAATCCGATGAGGACGGCAATCATCTGGAGGAGTGCGAAGTTTACTATCTGACCACCAAGAACATTTTGTTCTGGAAGTGGGATGATTGGAAACTGCTGGACGATGCGACCGTTATTATGCAGGATGATATTACCAAGGTGCAGATTTCCAAGAAAGACCTTACCACCAATGAAGAACTTCCCGGTGCGGAACTGGTTATCAAGGACAAGGACGGCACCGAGATTGACCGTTGGATTTCCACAAACGGACCACATTATGTGGAAAAGATGCCAGCAGGAGATTATACACTGACGGAAATCACCGCACCCAACGGCTACAAGGTTGCAGAAAGTATCGACTTTACCGTTCTGCCCACCGGCGAGATGCAGACCGTGGTAATGAAAGATGCCCGCGAGGACACACCGACACCTACCCCCGACAACACGCCGACCCCGGACCATACTCCGCAGCCCACGCCGAACACGACCCCAGCGCCGACACCCGTGCCCGCTGCACCCACTGCAACACCCACGCCGCTGCTGACGATTCCTAAGACCGGCGACAATTCTTCGTTGGGACTGCAGCTGGCGATTGCGGGAATCTCTCTTGCAGGGCTGGCCGTTCTGGCCACAAGAGCGCCCGCCGCAAAGATATTGCGCCCCGTGACGATGATGACGAGGACACCGAGGACTAAGAAATAATCGGAAAATGAAATATACTTTTTTACAGGGAGGACCGCGTGGCCCTCCCTATTTTTATAGGAGAGAAGATGGCAAAACACATTTTAAGTTGCAGTTTCGGAAAAGACAGTATCGCCACCGCGTTGCTGGCCTTGCAGCATGGTGAACCGCTGGACGAACTTGTGTATTGCGAGGTCATGTTCAGCGAGGAAATATCCGGCGAGCTGCCCGAACACAACCGATTTATCCACGAAACGGCAATCCCGTATTTTGAACAGCGCGGCATCCCGACACGGGTTTTGCGCTCCGAAAAGACCTATCTATCCTGCTTTTACCATGTTGTCACACGAGGAAAAACCAAGGGGATGCTTTCGGGATTTCCTCTGAGCGGGCGCTGTACAATTCAGCGGGATTGCAAGCTGCCGCCGATCAAGGCATATCAGAAGGCATTGCCCCCGGACACGGTGCAGTACATCGGCATCGCCGCAGATGAACCCAAGCGACTGGCACGATTAAAGCCCGGTCAGATTTCTTTGCTGGACAAGTACCATGTGGCCGAACCAGAAGCGAGGTCTATGTGCGCAGCTGAGGGGCTGCTGTCCCCGCTGTATGACTTCACTAAACGCGGGGGTTGTTGGTTTTGCCCGAACGCATCAATCAGCGAACTGCGGCATCTCTACAGATACCACCCCGAACTCTGGCAGCTTTTGCTTGAATTACAGGACGTGCCGAATAAACCCACCGAACGTTTTAGTTGGCGGCGAACTTTTCGTGAGATAGACGAACGCTTTCGGCAGGAGGGCGAACAACTAAGTTTTTATGAGGAACGGTGAACAATGGACGAACAGAAAAGACCCCGCGCGTGGGTGTACGCGAGAATTCCCGGCGACTACGATGGCACAATGAACAGCTATAAAGTTTGCTCAATGCAGGCGCTGCATGACGGCTGTGATATTGTCGGTGGGAGCATCGACGAACGCGGCGGCTGGCTGCTGCGCCCTGGCTACCGTGATATGCTGCGGCAGATTAAGGCCGGAAAAGTTGACCGGGTTTACATCTGCCGTATGCGGCAGATCAGCGGCAAGGAGCGCCACTTGTACTCTTTTTTCAAGCGGCTTATGCAGCATGGGGTACAGGTCACGGCCACCGAGTACAGCTTGCGTGACCGGGTTAATATGTTTCGGCTGGCTCGTCGTGTCGAACGTTATGCGACCAGAAAAGGTCTGCGGCTGCCGTGGTGATTGTCAGCGGGCGGCGTACTGTGCCTATGGCACAGTACGAGCAAGCACGGCAATGTGATATCACATCGCCCACTTGTTAGGGGAATACCCCTAAAACCCCTGCATCGGATGGTGAATTATGAAAGCAAGAACCTATAAAAAACTCCTACGGCTCAATCAAGACGAGCAGGAACGACTGCGGTATTTAAGTAAAAGCACAGGGCTAAATCAAGAGCAAGTGCTGCGCAAAGTATTGATGGACGCTCCACTTCTGGAGCGTCCGACAGCCGACTACATAAAAATGTCACGCCAAATTGCAGCCCTTGGCAACAATCTAAACCAGCTTGCCCACATTGCCAACGCCAGCGGAAAAGTAAGTAATACCGACTTGCTGACTGCAAAACAAATCATGGAGCAAATATGGAGGTACATTAAGGGAGGTGGCGTCCAATAGCTTATACAAAAATCAAAGCAGTAAAGCATCATCTGCAACGATGTCTGGATTATACCAGCAATCCAAACAAAACTGAAAAATTTGCTGATGATGATTTAAGGCGGCTCTTATCCTATACGCAGAACCAAGATAAGACAGAGCATCAACTGTATGTGACAGGCTTTCATTGTGACCCGGAGACAGCCTGTATGAGCATGGAATTAACCAAACGATTGTGGGAGCAACCCACGGATAAGGGAGTTTTGGCCTACCACATCATACAAAGTTTCAGCCCCGGTGAAGCCACGCCCGACCAAGTACACGAGATTGGCTGTGAATTTGCACGGCGGTTTCTTGCGGATCGGTTTGAGTGTACGGTCAGCACCCATTTGGACAAAGGCCACCTGCACAATCATATAGTCGTCAATTCGGTATCCTATGCGGACGGAAAAATGTTCCGCAACAACTTTGACACCTACTACCACGGAATCCGACAGGTATCGGATGAACTTTGCCGAGAAAATCGGCTGTCCGTCATCGAAACGGACGGCAAGGGAAAATCTTATGACGAGTGGCTAAGCGGTCAGGCCGGCAAGCCTACCATCCGAGGTATGGTTCGTAAAGATGTGGAACAGGCTATTGCTGCCGCCGACAGCTTTGATGGCTTTATCACGGAATTGCAGAACATGGGCTACACGGTCAAATATGGCCCGCGTGTGGAACACATGGCTGTGCGCCATAAAGACGCTCAACGAAATATCCGCATTGACCGGTTCGACCCGCGCTTTTCCGAGACAGCGCTGCGGGAGTACTACCACAAACTGCACCGTATGCCCACCGAAATGCAGCAGGAATACCGGCAGGAAAACGCCCCGGCAAAACCGAAATGGCAGCCCACAGAATTACAGCCCACTGTGCGGCGAGCGCGGTATCGCGGCAAGCTGGCGCGCCAGTATCCGAATGCATCCGGCTTTATGGCTTGCTACTATCACTACTGCGCCCTGCTGCGCAAAGCCTACCACGGCAAGAGCACAAAGCGCTGCTACTTTTTGCTGCGTGAGGATTTTCTGCTGTTCAGCCGATACCAGCAGCAGACAAAATTCCTATGGGAAAACCATATTGAAACTATGGATGAACTGCTGGCCTACAAGGAAAATGCAGAAGTCCAAATCCAACAGCTTGCCCGCCAGCGCAAAGTTTTATATCGGCAAAAGCGTGAACCGGAACGTGCCGCGCGGGAAGAAAAAATCAAATCACTGACCCAGCAAATGAAAGCCCTGCGCCATGAGGTTTACATCTGTTCCGACATCGAAACAGATGCTGCCGAGGTGCAGGAAAAACTACGGCAAGCAGAACTTGCCGCACAGGAAGAACGAAATGAGGTGAAACAAGATGAACAACGGAGGCGAAGCAGCCGATCAGATGGTGCGGGAAGCCTTACAGGTTACCGAAGTAGCCATTAAGCTGTCTGCGCTGGGCATTAAAAACGCACTGGCCTTATCGCTGGCCTACGCCAAGGAAAATCCTAAAGTGAAAGGCAAAACCAGCCTTGACCGTCTGTTGCGGGAGGGCAAGGAACTAAAAATTATTGCCCTGCAAAGCAAAGACGTGGGACAGTTTAAGGAATTGGCAAAGCAGTACGGCGTCTTGTTCGCGGTCATCAAGGATAAGGCACAGAACGAAAAAGTTGACGTCATGTTCAAAGCTGAAGATGTCGCCAAACTAAACCGCATCTATGAGCAGTTGGGATATGCCATTCCCAAGGTCACCACGGCAGACAGAAAAAAAGACCCAACCCGCCGTCAATCCGGCGACAGCTTGCTGACGCGCGGGAAGAATCCTTTGGATATTGACCCCCGGCCATCTGTGCGGGCAACCATTATGGCACTGAAAAAAGCCGCCCGCACAGCAGCACAGGCACAGAAAAAAGTGCAGAATATTATTGCAGAGGAGGAGCGATAAATGTACGAACAGCGATTGCCCATCGAGGAGTGGAAAGCCAAAAAGCAAGCCGAACTTAAAGAAACCATTGCGGCGCAAAAATCCGCATTGCAGGAAGTTGTGCAGGATGGCCAGCGCCTTGTCGACTATCTGTACGGCAGGGGGCGGCTTGGTAGCCATATCACATCCGGCAATGCAGCACTTGTGCTGCAAACCCTGCCGCAAGCGCGGGCCGTATTGACCGCCAAAGACTGGGATAAATTCGGGCGGCGCGTAAACAAAGGGGCAAAAGGCATCCCGCAGCTTGTGCGCGTCAACGGTTATTATAATGTCGGCTCAATTTTCGATGTGTCCATGACCTACGGCAATAAGCCGTATCCGATTCCTGAAATCAAGCCGGAGCAGATGGACAAGGCCATCAAGGAACTGGAGCGCCTTTCTCCGGTCAACATCATTTTTCAAAATGAGGGCGTTGTCGGGTACGATGCCGAGCAACACGCGATTGTGTTCCCAACGGCCATGCCGCAGCGTGAAGTGCTGGCACGACTGCCCGCCGAAATCGTCATTGCAACCGCAGAGCAGCACACGCCGGGTATCTCCCAAGCGCCTTATCTGCGAAAAACAGAATGGCCGTTTCGGTGGAGTTTTGCGGGCGGTTTTCCCTGCCGATGCCCGATACCGCTGCCGCTACACTGGACGGGATGGACACCCACATTCCACCCGGTGAGGAACGCAAAACACTGGAAGAAATTCGGGAACTGTCTGTGACTATTGGAGACACTGTGGAAAAGGCACTCGGTTTGCAGCGCGGCCAAAGCTCACTGCAGCGGGACGAGGCCCGCTAAACATCATGCGCCCGAATAAGGACCGCCGCACAGAAATTATTCTGTACGGGCTGTTGCTGATACCGCTGCTGTTTGCTGCCGCAGCGCTGGCACAGGCAACTGAACAGGCGCAGGGGCTGGCAGAAATCACCGCCGTGTTGTCCGAAATTCTGCACACCCCATCCATGCTGCGCTGGTGCGCCAGCACTCCAAAATTTCTGCTGGCGGTGCTGGTGTTTTATCCGTTGGCCGTCTACTGCTATATGCTCGACCAAGCAGACCGCCCCCCCGGCGCGGAACATGGTACGGCCAAGTGGGGCAGCGCCCACAGACTAAACATCAAGTAC
>PPYE01321278.1_pt1 | contig 10739 bp, 12 predicted proteins | sample 1559881 | NCBI WGS metagenome assembly PPYE01 (sample SAMN08240022, study PRJNA423297) | Human gut metagenome, whole genome shotgun sequencing project.
CTCCCACAACCTGCCCCACCACAGCGGTGTCCACCACGGTGTAGAGCTGCTGGAACACATTGCCCGCCATCAGGGGCAGTGCAAAGGTGATGATCAGCCGCAGCGGCGAGCCCTGTGTCATATTCCGAATTCTCTGTGCCATACTCTGATTCCTTTTCCTAAAAAATACGGTATCCTGCGATTAAAAAACGGCGAGGGAAAAAGGGAAACCCTCTTCCACTCACGCCGCTTTCGGTCGAATAGACCCATCTTAACATGGGGCGGACAACATTGCAATCCAAATTTTTGCTTTTTCTCTGCAGAAAAACCGCAATTCTTTGCATCACTTCTCCCAACGCCTGACAAAGGTCTTGATTTTTTCTTCACAGCCCGCCGTATCCCTGGCGAAACTCTGGGCATGGCCCGCTCCCCGCACCAGATACAGCTCCTGTTCCGCCTTACAGGCCCTGCTGTTTTCCTCAGTCATCCGAAGCGGCACAAAATCGTCCTCCCTGCCGTGGAGAAAGAGCACCGGCCTGGTATTTTTCTGCAATGCCCTTCGGGTATCCGCCTCCCGCAGGCCAAAGCCCGCCATGATTCGGGCAAGCAGGTCCAGCGCGTACAGCAGTGGAAAAGCAGGCAGCTTAAAGTCCCTCTTTGCCACATGGGCCATGATATTCCAGGGGCTGGTAAAGCCGCAGTCCGCCACAATGCCCCGCACAGTATCGGGCAGTTCCAGGCCGGAGGCCATCAGCACCGTAGAAGCCCCCATGGAAATGCCCATCAAAAAGATGTTCTGCCGCGTTCCAAAACGCTCCTGCGCATATCTGGCCCAATCCCGGCAGTCAAACCGCTCCCTGACCCCATAGGTGATATATTTCCCTTCACTCTCCCCATGGGCCCGCTGGTAGGGGATCAGCAGCCGGTACCCCAGGCTGTACAGGAATTCCGCCTCCAGGGCAAAATCGATGGTGGCGAGAGAACGGTACCCGTGCATCACGATCATGGTGCCCTTGGGCTGCGCGGTCTCCGCCGGAAGGTACAGGGCGGAGAGTTTCAACCCGTCGAAGGAAACCATGCCCACATGCTCCGCCGTATGCTGATGAATCCAGCTCTGGGCTTCCCGCATCCGTTCCCGAAAGGGGTTCCAAATGGAATTCCCTTCCTCATATTCCTCATCCGTCCGCTCTTTTTTCGCCCGCAGAATCGCAAACCGGAAGAAGAAGCCCGCAGCGCCGAACAACACCGCCAGAAGGACAAGAACGATCCCCGCCGCAATCCAGATTCCCAATTCAGTCCTCTCCCTTTCTTAAAAGTAGGAGGGCATCCCCGCCTCCGCGGCAGCCTGCTCCCACAACTGCTCCAAGTCTTCCGAGGAGCTGCCCTTCAGCGCAGCAAGCTCCTGGACCCGCGCCAACACCCGTGGAAAAAGCACTTCCCCAGTGAGCAGCACGTGGCATGTCATAGCAGTCCATACAGGCGCCATGTCAATAAGCCCGGATTCCTTCAGCTCCCGCACAGCCGCCTGTACGTCATAAGCTGCTTCACAGAACTCCTCCTGCCAGGATTCATTGTCCCATGTGAGCAGCGCAAAGGAAGCCCTTCCCGGCGCATCCGGAGACATCCCCACTGAACCCGGATTGACCAGCTTTTTCCCCCGATAGGAAAACACTCCGCGACAATGCGTATGTCCGCAAAGCAAAACATCCTGAGAGAGGGATTCAAGTACCCTGACCGCCAGATTTTTATCCTGCATCAGCCTGCCCCGGGTCTCCCAGGGAGAACCGTGACACAAAGACAGCGGAGAACCCCCTTCATAAAACTGCGTCCCCCGAAAATCCAAAGTTCCCATCCATACAAAATCCTCTTCCAGCAACTGCTGATAGGTGTAGAGCAACGCTCCGTTTGCAGAGCCTTTCTGCCAACCATTCTCTCCGGCCACCCGGTGCCTGAGCAGATATTCTTCCCGGTTTCCCCGGATGAACTTGCAATTCCACTGACGTTCTGCCTCTCTTAACAGCTCCATGGTTTTTCGCGGATACGCGCAGTCAGTGACATAATCCCCCAAAAACAGGTAATCTTTTATTTGTCGTTTCTCACATTCCGCCAGCACCGCCTCCAGCGCTCTGTAATTACTGTGAATATCACTTAATACCGCAACCTGCACCGACTCCCTCTCCCTTCCTAAATCACTTGGATTCTGCCTGCCCCGGCCTGCCGTTTTTCTGGGTAAACAGATAGCTGCCGATGGCCACGGACACCGCCAGGTTCAGGGAATCCACCGCGTCGGTCTGGTCGATAAACAGGCTCTGACCGCAGTTCTGGAATTCCGGGGGAAGGCCGGAGGCCTCGTTGCCGAAAATCAGCGTGTAGCGGTCTGCCCTGGGACAGCTTTCCGGCGTCAAAACGGTTCCTCCGTCCAGCATAAAGGGATAGAGGCTTCTCCCTTCCCCAAACCGGTTCAGATAGTCGGAAAATTCCGGGAAGCTCTCCACTTCCATGCGGAACAGTGCGCCCATGGAGGCCCTCACCACCTTGGGATTCCACACGTCCGCCCCATTTCCCACCAGAGCCAGATCCCGGATGCCGAAGCCCAGCAGCGTGCGCAGAATCGTCCCCAGGTTTCCCATGTCGGAAGGGCATACCAGCGCCACATGGGGCCTGTCCGGGGAGAGCCGCCCCTCATACTTTCGGAACACCCCCGCCGCGTAGCAGTTTTCCTTGTTGGAAATGCGTTCCAAAGCCCGCTTGGAGCAGATGCAGGGGACGCCCGCGGCACGGCAGGCTTCGGAGAGCTTCCCGCGCTCCGTAAAGCTCTCCTCAAAGTAAACCGCCTCCGCGCTCTCCGGCCTGCAGAGCAGCAGTTCAAAGGTGGGAAAGGGGCCCAGCGTATAGGAATGGGAAAACTCCTTCTTATACTTTTTCGGCAGCTCCCGCTGTGTCTCCATACTGTGCCCTCCGTTCAAATAACTGTTTTTTTCATTTTATCATTTTACCGTTTCCCGGCAGAAAAAGCAAGAATCCCCTCTCCGGCACGTCCCGCCGCGCCGGAGAGGACGCTCCGAAAAATCTTTCGATTTGTCCACTTGACATTTGCGCTGTTTTTTGGTGTAATGTCGGTAGCGGAAGCGGCTTTGCAGACGGCAAAGCCCCGCCGAGGGGGAGGCGTCCTTTGAAATCGCTTTGGAACCGGTATCGGGGCAGCTATTTCAGCTATATCCTGACCTACTTTTTCTATTATTTCAGCATGGCTGTGTTCAGCTCCGTGCTGGCGGTATATCTGGCCGGCCAGGGAAAATCGGCCCAGGAGCTGTCGTTCATCATGTCGGCCGCCGGCCTTTTTTCCATTCTTCTGCTGCCCGTCACCGGCTGGCTGCTGGATAAAACCCTGCGGCCCCGGCTGATCAGCGGGGTGCTGCTGCTGAGCGCGGGCATGCTGGGTCTGGTTTTTTCCGCCAGCCATTCCGTTTGGGTGCTCTTTCTGCTGGACGGCCTTATCATGTCGGCCATCAACAGCATTACTCCCATCTGTGAGCGCATGGCGGCTTCCAGCCGGTACCGCTACGGGTCCATCCGGGTGCTGGGCACTTTCGGCTATGCTTGCGGCGCGCAGGCCGCCGGTTTCGCCATGGAGCACATCGCCCCCTCTTTCATCTTCGTCATGCTGTTGATCTCTGCAGTGCTTTCCGCCGTTGGTTTTGCGGGCACCCAGGGCTTTTCCGGCAGACAGGATCACGTTCCGGAACGCAGCAAGGCCTCTGTTTCCCGCCTGAGCTTTCTGCGGGACCGCAATTTCCTGCTCTTTCTCCTGTGCGCTTTCCTGTTCGCCGGCTCCAGCGGCGCGAACAACATCTATTCGCCCGTACTGCTCACCGGGCTGGGCCTGCCCTCCGGCACGGTGGGAACCGTGCTGTTCTTCAGCACGCTGGTGGAAATCCCCCTGATACTCTGGTCCCACAAATTTATGGACCGTCTTTCCGGCAAGCTGTTGTTCGGGCTGAGTTTCGGAATGATGCTGCTGCAGTTTCTCTGCTACGGTTTCTTCCGTTCGCCCCTGCCGACGGTGATCGCCATGCTGCTGCTCAAAGCAACCGCCTCCACCATGTTTATGATGGTGTCTTTGAAAATTGTACGCAACATTGTGGACGGAAGCTCCACCTCCACCGCCCTTTCTGTGGTAAACGCTGTCAACGCCCTGTCCGGCATCCTCTTTCTCAACGTGGGCGGAGCGGTGGCGGACGCGCTCAGTATGCAGGCCTATTACCTGGTTCTCGCCGCCGCCGCCCTGGTGGGGCTGCTGCTGTGCCTGCTGCTGAAAATCGGTAACACACAGCAGGTCTTCAGCGCTTAACCTTTTTTCACATCTTCCTCCGGCAAAATCCGGAGCATTGATAAGGAGTTGCATGATTATGGAAAAACAATTTCCCCGCACTACCGTGGGAGGGGTCTCCCTCTCCCGCATGCTCATGGGATCCAACTGGCTTTTGGGCTACAGCCATACCAGCGTTTCAGCGGATGAGATGATCAAGCGCCGCTATGACAGCGCGGAAAAATTCAAGCCCGTCCTGGAGACCTACCTGAAGTACGGCGTGGACACCCTGATGGCGCCCTTCGGAAATTCCCCCGAGCTGGTTCGGGCCGTTAAGGATACCGAACAGAAAATGGGCCGGGAGATCATTATGATAGACACCCCCATCATGAATGTCAGCGACAGCGCCGAGGCCCGGAAAGAGGCGGAAACCACCATTAAGGAAGCCGCAGCACGGGGCTCCAAATTCTGCCTGATTCACCACTCCTCCTGCGAGCAGCTGGTGAACAAAAACCTGAGCCAGATTGTCCGCCTGGACGACTACACCAAGATGATCCGCGACGCGGGCATGGTTCCCGGCCTTTCCGCCCATATGCCGGAAATGATCGTGTATTCCGACCTGAACGGCTATGACGTGGAAACCTACATTCAGATTTTCAACTGTATGGGCTTCATGATGCAGGTGGAAATTGAAACGGTGGGCTCCATCATCCAGAACGCCAAGAAGCCGGTAATGACCATCAAACCCATGGCAGCCGGCCGCTGCTCCCCCTATGTGGGCCTCACCTTCTCCTGGAACGCCATCCGGGAACGGGACATGGTGACCGTGGGCGCTTTCTCCGCCGACGAGGTGGAAGAGGATATCGAAATCTCCTTTGCCGCGTTGGAGCACCGTTTCCCAGATTTGGAAAAACGCTCCAGCCCCAACACTCAGCAGGCTGCTTTCGGCGGCTGAGCCGCCGAGGCCGTTCCTTTTGGGAACGGCCTCCCAGCTTGTCGAAAAAGGGCATTTCGCCAAGCTGGGGAATTTTGCCGAGTAGTTTTGTGTCTTAAAAACAGCTATTTGCGTGCAAAATTCCTCTGAATCAACGCGGAAGAGGGACCCTGATGGTCCCCTTCCACACCTTTCCCCCTTCCGAAGCCGTTGGCTCTTACGTTTATCGACAGACTATGGGAGGCCGTTCCTAAAAGGAACGGCCTCCCTGTTTGTTTTCGTTACTCGCCCATGCACCAGCGCAGGGCGTTCTTGACCAGCTTCTGAAATTCCGGGTTCTCCCATACGCCCAGCACATGTCCCGGCGTGAGGGCGCAGAGGCGGCCCCTGCCCAGGCTGCGCACGTAGCCGCCCACCTGGTCCCCGCCCGTTGCGGAATGGGTGGTCAGCAGAATTTCTGCGTCCGGGGCGATATCCGCCAGCTCATAATGCTCGTCCCTTTCGGTGAAGCCCCGTACTCCCTGGGTGACGGGATGTTCCTTCTCCACGCGGACCTCCACCTCACAGCGGGGCGGATGGGTGACAAAACGGTTTCCCACAAACTCCGCATAGTCCGGGCAGCGGTCCGGGCCAAAGGTGTTGCCCGAATGGATGGAGACAAATCCACCGCCCGCCTCCACATAGGCGCGCAGGTCCTTCGGCATCACCTCGGTGACGCCCTCCTCAAACCACGCGTTGCTGTTTCCGCCGTTGATGTTGTTCCCCTTACAGTTTACAATCACTGGAAAACCCGAGATGAACGCGGGTGTCAGAATGTCCTTGGCGTCCCGAACAAACTCAAAATGAAACTCTTCTCCCTCCAGCAGAGAAAAGCCCCGTTCAATGATTTCCCCGGGATGCCAAAAATCGTCGCAGAGCACCAAAATGTTTTTCAATTGGATCCATCTTCCTCTCTTCCGGCCGCCCCCCGCCCTTCCTGACTGGAAGGCAAGGCCAGCGGCCTTTCTTTTTTTCTGGACTCCTGCCCGCAGAACCTGTTTCTGCAGGTTCATTTTACCACACAGAACAGTCCCCTGTCCTTCAAAATAAAAATTTTATAAGAAAAACCGTCCCCAAAGCCAGGAACAACTCCGGCTTTGGGGACGGTCTATCCATATATCCGTTCAACCGCCCTCAGATGACGATCTCATCTTCAATTTCACAGCTCCAACCCAATATCTCCGTATCGTCGGAATTATCTTTGGGACTGATAACCTCCTTCATCACCTGATAATAGGTTTTGCCGTCGCTGCCCTGCGCATGCCCATCTTCATAGACAAAGAGCGTGACGTCGTTTTCCAAGGTCACTTTCAAGATAATTGCCATTTCCTCGCAATCTGTCTCTCTGATGATTTTCAAATTGCTTTTTTCCATTTCATGATACCCTCTTTCCTATATTCGCTCTTTGAGCGGAACATCATGATAACTCACACCTGTCATTGTATTCACATACTCGGCGGTATTCTGTCAGATTCTGTCCCCAAAAGGAAAAAGAGCCGCCGGAAAAATGCTCCGGCAGCTTTTCCCCTCTCAGTCCTCGTCCTGCAGGCAGGCCGGAGTTTTGGGCTGATAGGAACCCCACATTGATGTTGTGTTGGCTCCATAACCCGCAATCTTCTCGATCAGAGAGGCAATGGCTCCCAAAATGCTGTTCATTGGAGTATTCTCCTCCTTTCCGCTAGTTTTTCCGCTATCATCAAACACGCCACCGAAAAAACGGTGAGCGCGGATACGGACAGAAGGATCAAACCGGTCCCCAACAGGGATAAAAGCAGCAGGCCCGCTCCATCCAGCAGGACGAAAAGCCGGGCGGAGTTCCGGTTTTTCCGGATTCCCCTCTTGGAAAGGGGATTGGAAGGGTTCATCACCGGCGCCTGCCAAAAGATGAAAAGCAGCGCCAGGGCGCCTAAGGCCAAAACCGGCAGCTTCCAACCGGGGACCTGCAAAGCGCGGCCGCCCAGGCACACAGCCAGAAACATCAGGCAGCTCAGCGCGTAGCACCCGCCGTAGGTGGAACAGTGATAACCGCCGGCAAACTGGCGGACGGGAAGATAGAAAAGCAGGTAGCAGAGCAGAAAGCGCCAGTCGAAAAAGACCAGGCCGATCACAGTGATGGTGGCCAGCCACAGCAGGGTGGACAGGGTGATTTGGAACCCATATTCAAAAAGCTCTCTCTTGCTCTCCTCCGCCGCTCCGCGGCGGAGCAAGGCCTCGGTCAGCCTTGCGGACAGTTTTTCCAACATGTGAGGCCCCCCTTGCGTCCTGGGATAGTATAGCAAGAAGGTCCTCTCAGATAGGCTTCTGTCCGCGAATCGCGGGTTTTTTGTCCCTATTTTGTCAGTTGTTGTCGGTTATTGTCGAAATAGTTTCACACATCACACTGACCTCCACAATGCCGTCCTCTGAACAGCTGCGCTTTAAACTGCCGTTGTATTTTTCCACGATATCCTCCACGCTGAGAAGGCCTAGGCCATGGCCCTGCTTTTCTCTCTTTGTAGTCTTCCATTCCTTCTCCTCAGGCCGGCTGTCGGACGTGTTGCGTATTTCCAGCAGAAGGAACCGATTGGCCACACTGATTTTCACCTCAATCCAGGGTTCCCTGCCTTTGACCTTTTCACAGGCCTCTCTGGCGTTCTCCAGCAGATTGGAAAAGAGGGTGCTCAGTTCCCAGGAACCCATCGTCAAATCAGGCAGCGGCTGGGCTGTCACGGAGAAATCGATGCCACTGGCCTGGGCGCTGGAATGGTGGGCGTTGAGCACCGCGTCGATGACCGCGTTCCCGGTGATGACGGCGGAAAAGCTGTGTGCCTCCGCTTCATGGAGCGAGCGGATGTATCCCTGCGCCTCCTCAAATTCCCCCTCCGTCAGCAGCTCGTCCAGGGCCATGACATGGTGCCTGAAATCGTGGATATTCTTGGCGTTTTCCAGGTAGCTTCGCTCCAGATTTTCGTAGTTCTTCTCTATCATTGCGTTCACGGACTGGAGCATTTCATTCTCCTGTTCCTTTTCTTTTTGCTTCGCCTTGAAAGAAAATAGAAATTGAATCAATATGACTGACGCCAACATGGAAACCCATGCTAGAGCTAGTGAAATCTGCATTTTCTGAACTGACATAGACAAAACCGCATTGAAAGTGTAATTGACGTTCAAAAATGCAACGACTGAAAGCAACAAACTGAAAACAAGAGTACTTAGGGAGAACGTTGGAACCTGCTTTAATTTCCTTCTCAGCAAAATGAACATGGCGACTTCTGACACTTTTATGCCGCAAATATATATCGTTCTCCCTATCCCTTCACTGAAAATGAAATGGAACGGGAGTTCCGGATTGCTCAAAATTCCTCCAACTAATGTGCTTACCACTGAATCAACGATCACGATAACCAACGCATAATGGCTCGTAATCAGAAGCCTGTAAGCAAACTTTTTTGGAACAATAAATACCGAAAGGCAAGCACCAGATAAGATAGCAACAAACAGTGTAAGAATTGACAGCCTATCCACCTCATTTAGCACCAATAACACTACTGTGTATACCACAGACAACAAGATGACCCATCCTATATTTGCTTTACCGCTATGTTTTTTCCCGCAAAACAGCTCTACAGTTAGGAAGAGTAGGACTCCTTCCACAAACGTCGTTAGTATCTCCGCCAAATAAAAACCGAAACTCATCGTCTTTCACCCCAATACCCGTGAATGGCCGCACGCACATCCTTCAGCCTTGACCTGCTGATGGGCAGCCGGTTCCCGTCGCTCATCAGGGCGAGGGCGTCTTCTGTACTCATGATATGGGGAATATTGGCAATGATGCCCCGGTCTATGTAAACAAAGGCGTCGGAAGCCAGCTTGTCAAAAACGTCGGTGATGGACATCCGCTCCCGGAGCTCCTCCTCTCCCTCCACCGTGAAGTCACAGTATTTCCCCACTTTCTGGATATAGAGAATTCTGTCCTTTTCCACAAGCCGCTTCTCATTGTGCCAGTACCGGGAATACAGTTCCTCCTGGTTTTTCTTTACCATGCGGAACACATCGTCCAGCGCTGAAAATAACTTTTTCCCAAGCAGATCTTTCGTCACGTACCGGCGGATCCCTCCTATATTCACGGCATCGACCCCATACTCTGGAAACGCGCTGAGAATCAAAACCTCAGCGTTTGGGTTTTTCTCGTGAACCGTCTCAGCCAGAGTTAACCCGTTCTTCTTTGGCATATCGACATCCAGAATATAGACTTCGCTCAGGTTGCCGTCCGTAACGTCATAATACAGGAGTTCAGGATTGTCATACTCCAGAATCTTAAAATGGACCTTTCTCGATTCCCTATAGCGGATCAGCTCCCTTTTCACCTTTTTCAGCGCTATCTGCTCATCGTCGCAAATTACCACCTGTAACATTTCTTGCAAATCCCTTCCTTTCCCGCGTCTTGATCGTGTATCCCATGAAAATTTACAAATTTTTCCAGATACCTAAAATTATACACGAAGTAGGATAAGATGGAATACCTTTTCAGAAATTTCGACAGGTTTCGCTTAAGCGAGCTTGTCTTTACATTTGGTTAAAAAAAGCTTATACTATATCTGTTATTTCTTTTGGAAGGAGAAATTTTTTATGGCACTTGTACAAATGAATTTCGAGAGCGAATATCTGCAGAGCAATCACGAAATCAGCGTGATTCTTCCGGACAAGCCCCGAAGCCTCACTCCCGCCCAATTTTACGGCAGCGGGAAGAAATATCCAGTCGTCTGGCTGCTTCACGGCACCTTCGGCGACCACAGCGACTGGATCCGCAAGAGCAACGTGGAACTGTACGCCTGCGAGCGGGATGTGATCGTGGTATCTGTCAGCGCCCTGAACAGCGATTACCTGAACTGGAAGGATTTCAGCATCGGCTACAATATGTGGGACTATCTCACAGAGGAGCTCATGCCCCTGGTTTATAACTGGTTCCCAGCCTCTTCCAAGCGGGAGGACAATTTCATTGCCGGCCTGTCCATGGGCGGCAGCGGCGCCATTCAGTACGCCGTCGGCCATCCGGATAAATTTGCGGCGGCGGCCATCCTGTCCAACGCGCCGGTAAACGTACATAAGCTCTACGATGAGCAGGGGAATTTCCAGGGCAGCGAACGGCAGGCCACCATGGTCAAAAACGCCGGAGGCTTTGAAGCGTTCCTGAACAGTCACGCCAACGTCTGGGACAAGCTACCGGAATTCATCCGCCTGCCCCAGCATCCCAGCCTGTATTTCACCGTGGGAAAGAACGATTTCTTATATGACCGCTATGTGGAATTCAAAGCCTACGCCAAAGAAATTGGTCTGGACGCCGTATTCGAGGAATACGACGGCTTCACTCATGAGTGGCGTTTCTGGGATATGACCATTGAAAAGGCCTTTGATTTCTTCGGCCTGCCGAAAAAGGGCGCGGGAAATCCGTTCTAACCTATCCTCCGCAGGAAAGTCCCCGGCAGCCGCCGGGGACTT
>PPYE01233904.1_pt1 | contig 10738 bp, 8 predicted proteins | sample 1559881 | NCBI WGS metagenome assembly PPYE01 (sample SAMN08240022, study PRJNA423297) | Human gut metagenome, whole genome shotgun sequencing project.
GTGGCTGTGGACATGATCACGAAGAACATGAACATCATCACCATGACCACGACCATGAATGTGGCTGTGGACATGATCATGAGGAACATGAGCATCATCACCACGATCACGACCATGAATGCGGTTGCGGACATGATCATCATGATCATCACCATCATCACGCAGATGAGGTATTTACAAGCTGGGGACGTGAGACGATTAAGAAATACACAAGAGAAGGTCTTGAGAAGATGCTCGAGGCTCTTTCCGCTTCTGAAGATTACGGTATTATTCTTCGTGCAAAGGGAATGCTTCCTGCAGAAGATGGAACATGGATTTATTTTGACATGGTTCCGGAGGAAACAGAGATCCGTGAAGGTGCACCGGAATACACAGGGCGTCTCTGCGTAATCGGCTCTAAACTGAAAGAAGATAAACTTGCAGAATTATTCGGGCTTGCATAATGATCATGAGGAAGCAGCGATTTATGGCAATCCTCTAAAATACTGCATTTGGATTCAGCTCATCGGAGCATGAAATCCTGTGTCATAGATGCGAGACTGAACGATTTCGGCAGATAATAACAGAATCAGAATAAAGATAAAGGAATAAATTATATGATGGATGATATCAGAGTTCCCATTTATTTGGTTACGGGATTCCTGGAAAGCGGAAAGACTACTTTCCTGGATTTTACATTGCAGCAGGAGTATTTTGCCATTGACGGCAAAACTCTGTTGATTCTTTGCGAAGAAGGCGAAGAAGAATATGATATGGATAAACTGAAACTTACAAACACAGTTGTGGAAGTGATCGAGGATGAAGAAGATCTGACACCACAGCGTCTGGCTGCCATGGATATCATCCATCAGCCGGAGCGTGTTGTGATCGAGTACAACGGAATGTGGCTTGTAAGTAAGTTTGAGCAGATGGAGCTTCCGGAAGGCTGGGGCATTGAGCAGGAGATTACCTGTGTGGATGCAACTACTTATCAGGTTTATATGGCGAACATGAAATCTCTGTTCATGGATATGATCAGAAATACAGATATGGTTGTATTTAACCGCTGTAAAGAGGGAGATCCGCTTCCTGCATACAGACGAGGGATCAAGGTCGCAAATCAGAGTGCAGAGGTTATCTTTGAAAATGAAGAGGGCGAGATGGATGACATTTTCCAGGATGAGATGCCGTTTGATATCAATGCACCGATCATTGAGATTCCACCGGAAGATTATGGTATCTGGTTTGTGGATGCCATGGATAATCCGGATAAATATGTAGACAAAATTGTCCGCTTTAAAGGACGTGTCATGAAACCACGTGGAATGGGAAGTAAATTCTTTGTTCCGGGACGTGTGGCAATGACCTGCTGCGCAGATGATACCACTTTCCTTGGATACGTGTGCAGAAGCGATTATGCACCGCATATCAAAGAGGGCAGCTGGGTAGAGGTAACTGCAAAGGTTGCTTTTGAGAACCGTACAGAATATCAGGGCGAGGGTATTGTTCTTTATGCAAGTGATGTGAAAGAATGTGAGCCGCTTAAGGAAGAGATGGTATATTTTAATTAATTATCTTAGCGTGTGTTTGAAAAATGCTTTCCGCAAGATGTGCGTCACAATTTGTAATATTGATTTTTTAAACGCACTTTAGAGTATGTAAAAAATAAATTTGACATCAGGACAGGTATGGTAATTCCGGAAAATGGTGTTAAATTAAGCAGGAGACACATATATGTATTTAGTAGTTGGCCTGGGAAATCCCGGGAAACAGTATGAAGCAACACGCCACAATATGGGATTTGATACCGTTGACCGTCTGGTAGAGGATTACAATGTCCCTCAGGGTGGTGTGAAATTTAATGCCATGTACGGTAAAACCATGATCGGCGGAGAGAAAGTGATTCTTATGAAGCCGCTTTCTTTTATGAACCTGAGTGGCGGTCCTGTTCGTGAGATGGCGAATTATTTTAAAATTGATCTGGAATCAGAGCTTATTGTTATTTATGATGATATTGATCTGGAACCCGGGCAGCTTCGCATCCGCAAGCAGGGAAGTGCGGGTGGACATAACGGGATCAAAGATATTATCCGCCAGCTTGGCACAGAGAAATTTCTCCGTATCAAAGTAGGAGTTGGTGCAAAGCCGAAGGGATGGGATCTGGCAGATCATGTACTTGGCAGATTTTCCACAGAAGACAGGAAACTTGTGGATGAAGCAATAGCAAAGGCGGCAAAGGCTGTGGATATCATAATCTCACAGGGTACAGATGCAGCCATGAACGAATATAACAGAAAAGTACCTGTACAGAAATAAGCAGACAGGAAACAGATGATTGTTCAGCAAAAGGTATAGAAAGCGGTAACTGGAAACAGAAGCCGCTTTTATTACGTCGAAGGATCATGAGGGGTGAAGATGAAAGCATTTTTAACACCTCTGCAGGGGCTTGCAGAGTTTGAACAGATTAAAGAAAAAAGCAAAACGAATAAGGGAATCCTGCAGGTTTCGGGGTGTATGGAATCGCAGAAATCTCATCTGATGTACGGACTTTCCGGGATTGCGCCTTATCGTCTGATCTTGGCGGAGGATGAACGCCGCGCCAGAGAAATTTATGAAGATTACAGATTTTATGACAGAAAAGTATATTCTTATCCTGCGAAAGATCTTCTGTTCTTTCAGGCAGATATCCATGGAAATCTGCTGATACGTCAGAGAATGAAGGTCATTAAGGCGTTACTGGAAGAGAAAGAACTGACAGTTGTTACAAGTATTGACGGATGTATGGATTTTCTGGAATCTCTGGAAAAGATAAAAGAACAGCTGATTCATTACGAAAGTGACAGCACCGTAGACACAGAACAGCTGAAGAACCAGCTGGTGGCTTTAGGTTACGAGCGGGTAGGACAGGTGGAAATGCCGGGGCAGTTCTCTGTGCGTGGCGGTATTGTGGATATTTACTGTCTCACTGAGGAAAATCCATGGAGAATCGAGCTTTGGGGAGATGAGATTGATTCTATCCGGAGTTTTGATCCGGAGAGTCAGCGTTCTCTGGAAAATCTGGAAGAACTTACGATCTATCCGGCGGTGGAGCATATAGGGGACAAGGATATGGTTTCCTTCCTGGATTATTTTCCGGAGGAAAGAACCATAATCTTTCTGGATGAACCAAACCGACTGACTGAGAAAGGCGGGGCTGTAGAAGAAGAGTACAGACAGAGCCGTATGCACAGAGAGGAAAAAGGCAGCCGGAATCTGCCGGAAAACTGGCTTTGTTCTTTTGAACAGCTTCAAAAAGAACTGAATAAACGCAACTGTATTTCTGTATGTGCGCTGGAACCGAAACAGGCAGGCTGGAAAGTGCGGGAGAAATTTTACCTGGAGGTAAAATCAATCAGCGCTTATAACAACAGTTTTGAACTTCTGGTAAAAGATCTTCATCATTATAAGAAACAGGGATACAGGATCGCGTTGCTTTCCGGTTCCCGCACAAGGGCCGAGAGGCTGGCAAAGGATCTTCAGGAAGAGGGACTGGCAGCCTTTTATGGACAAGATTATGACAGGGAGATCTGTCCGGGCGAGATCATGGTGGTTTATGGCCATGCAAAGAAGGGCTTTGAATACCCGTTGATCAAGTTTGCGGTAATGACAGAATCTGACATTTTTGGACAGGAACAGAAAAAAAAGAAGAAAAAAAATTACAGTGGAAGCCGTATTCAGGATTTTGCGGAGCTTTCTATCGGCGATTTTGTTGTCCATGAAAAGCATGGTCTTGGTATTTACCGAGGAATTGAAAAAGTTGAAGTAGACAGGATCGTTAAAGATTATATTAAAATTGAATACAGAGGCGGAAGCAATCTCTATATTCCTGCTACTCAGCTTGACTGTCTGCAGAAATATTCGGGGGCAGATGCTTCAAAGGCTCCGAAGCTGAACAAACTTGGTACTCAGGAGTGGAATAAAACAAAGAGCAAGGTTCGTGGGGCAGTTAAAAATATTGCAAAAGAACTGGTAGAGCTTTATGCAGTGCGTCAGGAAAAGGAAGGATATGTCTGTGGTCCTGATACTGTATGGCAGAGAGAATTTGAAGAAATGTTTCCATATGAAGAGACAGAGGATCAGCTCAGTGCTATTGAGGATGCCAAACGTGATATGGAGAGTACCAGGATTATGGACCGGCTTATCTGCGGGGATGTGGGATACGGCAAAACAGAAGTGGCGCTGCGTGCCGCATTTAAGGAAGTACAGGAGAGCAGACAGGTAGCTTATCTTGCACCTACAACGATCCTTGCGCAGCAGATTTATAATACCTTTGTGCAGAGGATGAAGGAATTTCCGGTACATGTGGAACTGTTGTGCAGATTCCGGACCCCGGCACAACAGAAGAAGGCAATCGAAGATCTGAAAAAAGGTCAGGTGGATGTGATCATTGGAACGCACAGAATCCTTTCCAAAGACGTACAGTTCAAAAATCTTGGCCTGTTGATCGTTGATGAGGAACAGCGGTTTGGAGTTACGCATAAGGAAAAAATCAAGCAGTTAAAGAAGGATGTGGATGTCCTTACACTGACTGCAACGCCCATTCCCCGTACTCTTCATATGAGCCTGATCGGAATCCGGGATATGAGTGTCCTGGAGGAACCTCCTATGGACAGAATGCCGATCCAGACATATGTTATGGAATATGATGAAGAGACAGTCCGAGAGGCTATCAACAGGGAATTGCGCAGAGGCGGACAGGTTTATTATGTTTATAATCGAGTGACGGATATTGCAGATGTTGCCCTGCGTATTGCGAAGCTGGTGCCGGACGCAAGGGTGGATTTTGCTCATGGCCAGATGAGTGAGAGGGAACTGGAGAATGTGATGTATTCCTTTGTAAACGGGGATATTGATGTGCTGGTTTCCACCACGATCATTGAGACAGGGCTGGATATTTCCAATGTAAATACTATGATTATCCATGATTCAGACAGATACGGGCTTTCTCAGCTTTATCAGCTTCGGGGAAGGATCGGGCGTTCCAACAGAACTGCCTATGCGTTTCTGATGTACAGAAAGAATGTGATGCTGAAGGAGACGGCTGAGAAGCGTCTGGCTGCGATCCGCGAGTATACGGATCTGGGAAGCGGATTTAAGATTGCAATGAGAGATCTGGAACTTCGAGGTGCCGGAAATCTGCTGGGTGCGCAGCAACATGGACATATGAATGCGGTTGGATATGATCTTTATTGTAAGATGCTCAATGAAGCAGTGAAAGAGGCGAAGGGTATTCATACAATGGAGGATTTCGAGACATCGGTTGATCTGAATGTTGATGCGTATATTCCTGATTCCTACATCAGTAATGAATTTCAGAAGCTGGATATTTATAAAAGAATTGCGGGGATTGAGACACAACAGGATTATGATGATATGCTGGAAGAACTTCTGGACCGTTTCGGAGAACCCGGAAAGGCAGTGCTGAATCTTCTGGCGATTGCGAAGTTAAAGGCGATTGCTCATCAGGGGTACGTAACGGAAATAAAGCAGACTGGAAAAACAGTCCGGTTTACCCTTTATGAGAAAGCAAGGCTGAATACAGAAGACTTTCCGGCTCTTATGCAGAAATACAGAAGAGGTCTGCAGTTTAAGAATGAGCAGGAACCGAAATTTATCCTGGAACCACAGGGGAATCTGATCCTGGCATTGACGGAATTTGCAGAGGAACTTAAGAGCATGGCGGAAAATATGTGAAATATACTACATATTTTTCGATTTGCCTTGCCCTTCGCAGGAAAAAAGTTTATACTCTAATAACAGTACATTCTGGGAAAGTGGTATGGAAGAAAGACCAGATTGATAATATGGAGGAAGAAATGAAAAAAATGGTAAAGAGAACAGCCGTTGTGACACTGGCAGGTGTGATGTCAGTTGGTATGCTTTCCGGCTGTGGAAGTAAAACATTAGATGGAACAAAGACAGTGGCTACTGTTGACGGAACAGATATTCCGCTTGGAGTTGTAAGTCTTTATGCCCGCGAACAACAACAGCAGACAACAACCATGTATTTAAATTATATGGGAAGTGCAGATAATATCTGGGATCAGACAGCAGGTGATGACTCAGATGAGACTTATGGTGATCAGGCAGTGACAAGCAGTCTGGAGTCTGTTGAGAAGATGTATATTCTCAAAGAGAAGGCTGCGGATTATAACGTAGAGCTTACAGATGATGATGAAGCAGCGATCGCAGATGCAGCATCACAGTTTATGGCTGCAAACAGTGAAGAGACAATTAAGGAACTTGCGGTAACGGAAGATCAGGTAAAAACACTTCTGGAGCTTCAGACAATTCAGAAGAAGATGTATGATCCGGTTGTAGCAGAAGGAAAGATCACAGTTTCTGATGATGAAGCGAATCAGACAACCTTCACTTATGTAAGTATCTCTACAAGCGGTGATGATATAACTGATGAGGAGAAAAAGACTAAGAAAGAACAGGCTCAGGAGATTCTGGATAAGATGAAAGAGGATCCTACAGCAGACATGAGTGAGATTGCCAAAGGTGTAGATGACAGTTATTCTGCAGTACAGGGTAATTTTACAACAAAAGAGAGCGAAGACGAGGATGAAGATTCCGGCAGCGAGGCATATCCGGATGAGGTTCTGAAGGTTCTGAGAGGACTGAAAGACGGAGAAGTTGCAGACAATATTATTGAGACTGACACAGGATACTATGTAGTAAGACTTGACAAGATCAATGATGAAGATGCCACAGCTTCCAAGCGAGAATCTCTTCAGAATTCCAAAGAAAGTACCTATTTTACAGATACAACTGCCAAATGGCTGGATGAGGCAGATGTAAAGGCGGTTAAGAAAGTCCTTAAGACACTTAAGATCACTGACAAACATACCTTCATGGCGCCGACTCCTACTCCGGTTCCGGAAACACCGACACCTGAGGTGACAGAAGAGGCAACTCCAACACCGGAAACAGAGGAAGTTACAGAAACACCTGCAGCAGAAGATACAGATGTGACTGAGACACCTGCGGCAGAGGAAGAAGCAGCAGAAACTACTGAAACACCGGAAGCAACACCGACAGAAGCAGCTAAATAAGAAAATCCGAACTGTCAGTAGCCTGCTGATGGGAATTGAGTATTGTAAATTAAAACAGCTATGATGAAAACCTGAGTGTTTTCACATAGCTGTTTTTAAGTTTAAATAAATCCGAAATCATTCTCCTGAATATGCAAAAATAACACAGATAAATAGAGATATGATAATACGTTATTTTGTATGTTCTGCTAAATGAGATGGAAATGCTTCAAAGCATTGGCAATTCCGTTGTCCTCTATATCGGTTGTCTGGTAAGTGCAGTGAGGCAGGATCAGGGGATCCGAGTCTCCCATTGCGATGCTGTTTCCGGCGAACTGCAGCATAAGAAGATCGTTCGTGCTGTCGCCGAATGCATAGGTGTCTTTGACCGGAACCCCAAGGCGGTCTGCCAGAAACCGGATTCCGGTTGCTTTGCTGAGATTTTTCTGAGTCAGTTCCCAGGCCTTGTCTTCATGTATGAAACACAGAAAATGTTCATCTGCAAATTTGCGGAAAGTTTTCATATCAGAATCAGCAGACGGAAAAGCCAGAAACTTGTCAAATGTAAAATGATTGTATGTTTCGGGCGGGTAGAGAGCCAGATCTTCTACTATAACTTCTGCTTTCAGCTTCTGAACAGTTTCAGGAACAGCACATGAACTGCTGTCATATAAAATCTTATCCGGGCGTTCAAAAAACGCAGGAATTCTGCATTCCCGCAGTAATTCTGTTGTTTTACGGCAAAGCGGATTTGGAATAGAACTGGAAAACAAAAGCTCTTCATTCATATAAATCTGGCTGCCGCATCCGCATACATAGCCGTCGAATCCCATTTCTTTAATGATTTCCGGAATCATTGTATAGGTACGTCCGGAATTGATGAAAAGGAGATGACCATTATAGCGGGCTTCTTTTAAAGCCTGTTTCGCACTGTCCGGAACTGTCCATGGGTAAGGAGTTAACAGGGTTTTGTCAATGTCAAAAAATAAGAGTTTACGATTATTCTCCATCAGATGTCTCCTCTGTCTCAGTATCTATATTGTCATAAAATTCGTCATCAGAAGGATTTTCATTTCCTGTATGTACGCGGATTCCGTTCAGTTCAACTTCGCCTTCCATTGGGATCACAAGGCACTTGCGTCCGTCAATTACGCGTGTTTCCACAAGATCGACACGTTCAGGATCTACGTGGACTACAACATCCGGGGTTTTGATCTCGAATCTTTTTGTATTGGTGATGTTGGAAGCAACCAGAGAGGATTTTTCCCCGGCTGTGATCTCGTATTGTTCATCAAATGACTGTAGTTTTTCATCTTCTACGCCGCATTCTTCAAAGAGGCGTTTTACCTCAGATTTGGTCAGAACTACAGGTTCCGGCTCATCCTTCTGTGATTCGATCAGGTCGTTTAATTTCTCGTGAATGCTTAATACAGTGTCATATCTGCAGTCGTCGCCCAGAGTATCTTCAACCAGTGCGTTAAAGGAATCACGCTGTCCTCCTGCAGAAAGAGGTGCTGTACATCCAAGCAGTTCATCGATAAAAATATCCCGAAGCTCGTTTGCATTTTTACTATAATAAAGGACACCATGGATGTCAGTGCTGCGGTCGTTAAACTGCGGGAAAAGGAAAGCAACATCCGGAAGTTCCACGATCCAGTCGCGGATACGGTCCTGGATGCTGTTGGTTTCGGCATTGTAGCAAAGACCTGCCTTAGAGAGTTTTACAGGACAGATACAGCACATGATGTGCTCATAAATCTCATCAGATGCATCAAACATTTCTGCACCGTCGGAAGACTTTCCGGGGATATCATATACTCCATGGATCAGGATGATGTAGTAGTTTTCGGGATAATCATAGTTTTCAATGATCTTATCGTAGAAACTTTCTACCAGTGCATCATCGGTCAGTTTGCTTTCTCTCAGTTTCATAAGAAAATGTTGAGTTCCGCTCTCAGTTTCCTGCTCGAGAGGAAATTCCATGTTCATCAGATTTTTTCCTATTGTTCCGGAAAGGGATTTGCGGAAAATTTCAAAGTATTTGAACATTTCTTCTTCTGATAAAGAGAGAAATGCTTCTTTCAGTTCGGTTTTTTTATTCTTTTCTCCGTCAACGTAACATCCGCAGATGCGGGTGAGAGAACAGTTCTCGGGAGTGAACTGTTTCTTGATTTCAGAAATTTCTTTTTTGTTCATATAGTTTATACCTCATGTTAGTCTGTTCTTTATTATAGACCAGTTGTGATGCAGGGGCAAGGAAAATTGCCTGAAAATTATGGGAAATACAGGTGAGTTTTGGCAGATGTAGTGCTATAATATAGGAAGATATTGTTGCCTGGCTGTGTTGCTGAGAATGTAGTGGACAGTAATGTTGCTTTGACAGTGATGAAAACAAATACAGGAGGATATGAGACATGAATGAAACAATAAAAAATCTTTTGGAGCGAAGAAGTGTACGTGGTTATAAAGAAGATCTGGTGCCGGAAGAAGTGTTGAATGAAATTCTTGAAGCAGGGGAATACGCACCAAGCGGAATGGGACAACAGGGTACACTTATGGTAGTAACACAGAATCCGGAACTTGTTGCGAAGCTTTCTAAAATGAATGCGGATGTGATGGGGACTGAGAGTGATCCGTTCTATGGGGCACCGACAGTTGTTGTGGTCTTTGCAGACAGTAATATGCCTACATGTGTGGAAAATGGAAGTCTGGTTATGGGAAATCTGATGAATGCTGCTCATGCCCTTGGGGTTGATTCCTGCTGGATTCATCGTGCAAGAGAGGTGTTTGCTTCTGAAGAAGGAAAGGCATTGAAGGCAGAGTGGGGTGTGCCGGAGTCTTATGTTGGAATTGGTCATTGTGTGCTTGGTTATCGCTCCGGGGAATATCCGAAAGCGAAAGTGAGAAAAGACGGATTTGTGATCAGGGTGTGATTGTAGTGTGGCGGCAGAGTGATTCCTGAAACAGGCTGGCAGGAAAGACATGAGAATGTTCGGGAAATCAAGTTGCCGGCACAGTAGCTGTGAGAGAGGATTGCTGTTGAGTATATTTGATTTTAAGAGAAAGAAGTACAGAACGTTTCTGCAGGATTCTGAGACAGGTGAGGAGATTGCTGAGGAGTATGAGAAAGGCCGGGGAGTCTGGAAAAAGCATGATGTTCAGGATGGGAAAGGTTCGGAGATGAGAGAGAATCTGATAAGGAAGCATTATTGGTTTTCGGGGAGAGTGCAGGGAGTTGGATTTCGCTATCGAGCCTGTTATATTGCCAGTTCTCTGGGGGTTACCGGTTGGGTGAGGAATAACTGGGATGACCGCGTGGAGATGGAGGCGCAGGGGAGCAGGGAGTTGCTTACGCAGATGGTGGAGATGTTGGGGAGGCAGAGGTTTATTGAGATTGAGGGGATTGAGGAGAAGGTGATTCCGGTGGAGGTTGAGAGTGGGTTTTATTCCAGATGAAAGGGACGCAAGCTCAAATCATTCTCTTCGGCTCGGTTTCGGGTCTTAAGAAAAGCTAAACCCCAGGAAATCTGCTAAAGGGGGACGCAGCCCTAAACAATTCTCTTCGGCTCGGTTTCGGGTCTTAAGAAAAACTAAGCCCGGGAAGATCAGCTAAAAGCATTCGCAGATAACTCAAACTCGCCGCGAAGCGGCTCAGACAGTGAGTGATCTGCGAATAACGCTGA
>PPYE01662717.1_pt1 | contig 10737 bp, 8 predicted proteins | sample 1559881 | NCBI WGS metagenome assembly PPYE01 (sample SAMN08240022, study PRJNA423297) | Human gut metagenome, whole genome shotgun sequencing project.
TTCCGTGGTCGGCATGCTCTGCCTAAACCCGAAAAATCATCGTGACTAAACCCGCAACAACTAATTGAACACAAACACCATGTCAAGTCTGTCTTCCATAGGCAAGCATCCCCGCCGGGCCAAGCCGACGGGCCGGGATCTCGTGCTCGTTTCTTCAATGACGAGCAAACCCAAATTACACGCTCAAAAAATACGATAAACGTCGATTCGCTTTGAAGTGATGGAGCGCGAGATAATGGTTTTATATATCGAGGTTCATGATTGCATATTTTTCAGTCGGCTGTGTGCCAGAGAAGAATTGGTTGCATAATGCCTTCCCCTCATAAAGATACATGGTAAGAGTAGAGTTTTGTGTATTGAGATAAAATTGAGTCGTCTCGCTCTAGTATCCAGCATGGGAGATGAATATGCCGTTAAAACGGATTTGTTTGATTGCGCCTGGGCTCCTTCCCGTTCCGGCGACGCAGGGTGGCGCTATTGAGACGTTGATGACATCGATTGTCAATCAAAATGAGTTATATAAAGAGCTTGATCTCACAGTAGTCACCACATTCGATGATGAATCAAAACGACTTGCAAAGTCATTGCATTACACGAAATTTGTTTTAATACCATCTACAACAGTATTCGAACGTTTGAAACATCGCGTTAAAAATGTATTCATTCGAAGATTCTTCCCCTCTCAAAGGCTTTCACCATCTGCGTTTTATGATGTTGCCCTACGTAATATCCGTCATGAATCTTTTGACGGTGTAGTGTTTGAAGGCGGACCTTCTAGCGGTATAACGGCATTTGATGATTCGTTTCCCGGTAAAATGTGGTATCACCTACACTACACGCCAACGTTCGATAAACCATTTTCCAGCAGTGCCTCACGCGTCTTTGCAGTTAGTGATTTTGTTGGCAAAGCATGGTGTATGAATTGCACCTCACAGCAAAAAGTGATTACCGTCCACAATGGAATAGATATGAGCCGTTTTAGCCGTCATGTTGATGCTGCGGAGCGCAGAAGAATCAGAAGTTCATTGGGCTTTACTGATGATGATTTTATCGTTATTTTTTGTGGCCGCATTATGCGTGAAAAAGGTGTGTTGGAACTATTGCAGGCCATATCAGAAATCGACGATCAACATGTCAAATTGATGATTGTAGGCAGTGCTGACTTCGGTCCATCCAATAGGACTCCCTATGTAAATGCCGTTGTTGAGAGAGTGTCCCATCTTGGCAATCGTGTTGCATATATCGGCTATGTCCCCAACGATCAATTGTATCGATATCTTAAATCCGCCGATATACAAGTCGTTCCGTCTATGTGGGAAGATGCAGCTCCTCTCGTTCCCGTTGAGGCCATGGCCGCAGGGTTACCTCTTATAGTTACGCGTTCCGGCGGAATCGAAGAATATACATCTCCGGAGTGTGCAGTTATCGTTGAACGCGATGGTCAAATAGTGGAATCTCTTTCGCGAGCTATCGTCTCTTTGCAACGCAATCCTGATCGATGCAACAAAATGTCTCAAGCTGGTCTAGCACGTGCTCAACTGTATGGCATGCGGTCCATGTATCAACAATTTGTTGCTGCATGTAAATAATAGAACAGCTAGCAGCGTGTGGATATTCCATACCATGCTGACGTTCATAGTTATAGGCTTATTGGCGATGGATACACATTCCGATGTCTGATAAGCGGCATCTGTTTGATGAATGGGGTAGACTAAGCCAAAATAGGTCACTAGTGAACTGTATTTTCATTCACAGGTTTCCGCAGTAGGGTGATTGGAGAAGAATGGGCGATAAGAAATTACGATCAGATATCGTCAATCTAAGGGTCGTAGCTATTCTTGCCGTCATATTTGGTCATAGTACAACCATATATTGGTACAATTGGACAGATTATAGGACAACGCAAGAGGCACCTGTTTTCGCACATGTCGGAATTAAAAAATTTAAGTGGGCTGATATATTTGCATTTGCTATAAGCGTAATGATGCTTATTTTCTATACAAAATACACATGGCATGGAGCATCATTGATGCGGAGTCCAACTCTCTCCCCGTTCTTCCTGTATTTCTCGTTCTTCATGCTCGGATTCATCCTGTTTAATCATGAAGCGACAATACGTAAATATATAACGAAGCCTTTGCTGGTGGTTGGTTTTGTCCTAATGCTCATAGCCATTGGCTTCATGTACATGGGAAGGGGCGGAACGTTCGTACAGTTGATAGCTGTTTGGCTGTGCCTTGTGGTTATCTTCTTCCTCATGCCCAATAAATCAAACAAATTTACCAGGACTCTCGCTGAAGTTAGCTTAGGTGTATACCTGTTCCATGAGCCATTGGCCTTTATCTCTTATACATATTGGCCGGACATAAATCCATTATTGATGGTTTCGATTAATTTCTTCATTTGGGGAACAGTTGCATCAATTATTTCTTACTTTGTTTTCGTCTTCCCGAAGAAGATTATGAGGAAGAAAGCCTGATATGAGAGATAAATTTAAACACATATTTTTTATATTATGTTCGATAGTGTTATCGGTGGCCTCACTCTTTTGTTACTCTGCCGTTGCAAACGCTGAATCGGTTGCTGCTGAGCGCAACATAGATGTATTCATTGGTGATTCTACTACAGATGGAACCGGTCTGTCCGGTTATAAATATGGCGATTATTCCATCGTTCAGAAATTAGATACTTGGGCAAATCTTTTTTGCGGAAAAGATAATGCTCAATGTGCTAATTATGCTCATGGTGGAGCTGGGTTCCTAACTAACTTTAGCTATGACAAACAATATGACAGGGTAGTTAACGAAGTTGATAAAAATAAGATTAGGCGTATTTTCGTGGTTGGTGTCTTCAATGATGTTAACTCAGGAAAATCGGTAACCGATATTATTTCTGCGGCGAGGGACCTATTCGGAAAGATCGTGAAAGAGAATCCGGATGCGCAAGTAAACTTCGTTCCGGAGATAATGCCGAGAAGTCCCGATAATGTTCAAATTCTTGATCAATGGGGTTCTGGAGCAAAAGCGCTGGTCACTGCGATTACGGCTTTTTCTTCGGTAAATGTTCCAGATGACTGGGAACATTGGATAGAAGGGGATGATACTTGGCAAGCCGATAATCGACATCCTAATGTGAAGGGACATGAGCTTGCAGCGGATTCTGCTGAGCAGTGGATACAAACTACCAATTTGCCATTAGATCCATCAAAAGATGAGACTAATCAATCCGTAAAGGTGAAAACCAAGGGCAATGCTCATAATCATTGGTTGCCTGTAATTGTGGTGCCGGCGGTCATAATTCTACTGATTATTGTCTTCACTGTAATTTTCATTAAAAGGCGTCCTGCAAAACGGTGTCGTCATCGTCGGATGTGATAATAATCGGATAGCTGTTTGATGGCTTCCGACGTCGTGGTCTATTAACTTTTTATCTCGTGGAATTATAAGAGAATTTGATTACGATATAAATGTCATAGAACTTAAATTGATATAATGATGATGCAAAGAATAATCAGGTTAGTTGATCATCTTAGATTATTTGGGGCCGGATTGGTCTCTGACCCTACGGACATAGTTTTTTGCCTGGCGCTAGCTCTGCTGCCCGCAGGTGGCACGGTATTCGGATTCTCTATGATGTATTGGAGTCCGATATCTCCTGTGTTATTTGTCCTCCATGTGCTGCTTAACGTGCGATTTGTGCCCCGCGTGTTCTCCCGTTATGGAGCCATAATGCTGTATCCAGCAGCATTGATAGTGGTTTCCGTATATGGATGGGCGAGCATCGGGTTCCATGTGCACACGGCGTTCCAAACACTTGTGGCGCTTCTTTCGGGCATATCGTGCCTTATTTCTCTGGACATTGCGTTTCGGTTGAAACAACTGGATTGGACTTATGCGATCAGACTTGTCGTCATCGCATATTGGGTGTCTTTCGGAATAGGTGTTCTGGAATTCCTTGCCGTACACGGACATGCCCCCGCAATTACATGGATTGCACGGCGCATCCTGAAACGTAACTACGTGCCCAACCATGTGCAGTTCCTCTTTGCCGAACCTTCATACGTCGGCATGCATGTATTCGGCGTACTTATGCCACTGTATTGGTTCACCAAGCGTAGGCAAGTCGCCATTCTTACGCTCTCGTATGCCTTCGGTGCGGCGGTTATGGGCGTTGGCGTGCGCATCCTTATTGACACGGTTGTCGCACTGCTGTTGTGGTTGATCGTTGCCGAGAATTTTCATCGTCTGCGCGATATCATCATCACCATTGCCGGTCTTGGCGTAATCGGAATCGGCGGGTCAGTGGTGATGCTGCGTAATCCGCGCGTCGAATCGTTGCTCGCCAACGGTCCGGTAAACGGAGATTTCTCCGCCTTGGCACGGCTGTTCCGTACGCTGGCCCCAGCTGAAGCGTGGAAAGCCGACTGGGCGCATTTCCTTTTTGGATTCGGTATAGGCAACCTCAAAGATGCCATTGCTCGTGGATATGGGGCCGCAGTGCAGGCACTTACGGCCATGGGAGGCAAACCACAGTCAAATGAGGAAATCCGTTTGCTGGGCAATCCTCCCGGAGACCATTACATTTTCACGATGAGCGCTTATGTAGATGCGATTACCGAATTTGGCATACTAATGTGTTTGGCCGGCGTAGTGTTGTTGTTCATGCACATCACCCGTAACGGGGCATGGAACAAGATGACGGTGTGTTGGATGGTCTTGTTGGCATATCTGTATATCCAGTTCGAGGGCTATGCCTTCTATGCGCTGTGGATGTTCATATGGGTTGTTGGTACGCGGATATATGGGCAAAAGAGAGATTCTGGTGAACAATTGAGCGCATCGTAAGCTAATGGTTGAGCGGTTTTGGTAAAACATGTATGTTACGAACAGAGTGAAAGGTGCCGCGTACAGGGGCGCTGTACAAGTGCTGAGAGGTAAGAGAGAGGCATCGCGCATGGCGAGCAGAAAATACAATTGGCCGATTGACGATCTCAACGGCGGAAACGTCGGCCGGCATTCGGGCATGGGGGACCGAGTGTATCTTTTCCCCTCCACGGTGCCCGAGCAAGGTTCCATCCCTGCCCTTGACCCTTCTTCGCTTGCTCCCCGCACTTCTGCGGTGGCGAAGGTATGGAACGCGAAAAAATCGGCCATTATCATTGCCGTGGTATTGGTCATAGCCTTGGCTGCGGCCGGTAGCGGGTTCACCGTATTGCAACGTCGTGACTCCAGCCAGATGGCCTTCGACGCCTGCCAGCAAGCCATAACCATCAATCAAAAGAGCGTCACACGACTCAAGAAGACCGTGGAGTCAACCACCTCGGCCACTCAGACTGCGGCCGATGCCGTTGCAGACCCACAGACCATCGATAATCTGAAGGCGGCGATTGATAAGGTCGGTGATGTCAAGCAGGCGGAGAATAGTTGCAGTCCTGATGCTGAAGCCGATCAGAATCTAGCGGCCGATGCAGCCATCACCGAGCAGACTCGTGCACTTGGTTCGAAGAACGAGGCAATTCTTGATGCGAATGATGCGGTTGCTTCATCCAAGGCGCGCAAGGATGCTCTGAATGCGAAACAGGCGCTCGGCGATCAGCTGGAGCAGCTGCAGAGCGTTTCCACTAGTTCGGCGGTATCTAGTGCCGATTTGCAAACGCGTAAGCAATATTCCGACGCTTTGAACATGACACAGCAGCTGTTGCTGTCGGACCAGATTATGAGCGCAGCTATATATCAGAGTGCTTCGCAGCAATTGCAGGCAGCGGTTGATAAGGTCAACCAGTCGGCTTTGCAGCAACAGCAGTAATCAACACTGCACGGCGGTTCGAGGGTCATCAAGGAAGGAACACGGTCCATGCATATCATGTTTGTCTGCACGGGCAACGTCTGCCGGTCGCCCATGGGCGAGTTGTTGATGCGGCGATACCTCTCTGGTACCTCCATTACTGTTTCGAGTGCTGGCACGCATGCTTTGGTCGGTCATCCCATCGATCCTTCGAGTGGCCGTCTGATGGACAGCGTGGGCATTGATTCGGGTGAATTCCGGTCCCGTCAGCTCACGCGAGAGTTGGCGGAAAACGCTGATTTGATTCTCTGTTTCGAAGAAGAGCAGCGCAATAATATCGTAGATATGGCTCCTGCGGTCGTTCGGCGCACGTTCCTCGTCACTGATTTTGCCAACATGTGTCTGTATTGCGCACAGCATGACTTGGTCAAGGGCTTGACTGTGCAGGAGCGATTGAATTCGGTCATCGAAGCGTCCTCGTTCATTCGCCCCATGATTCCGGCCCCTCGCGATGTGGAGGACCCCTTCACCAAAGATTTCCCTGTATTCCGTAAAGCCGCGAATCAGACCAATAAGGCAATATGGATCATACTCAACAGCATGCGCAAGCATTACCGAGTGAATGGTGCGCCGGCTCGAACCATGATCGAGCATGCGAAGGAAACACAGCCGGTTGCTGCGGAACCCGCTTCTGCGGAACCTGTGGAGATTTCGTTGCCGGTGTTTGCGCCTTACCAGTCCAATGCTGCGGAGACCGAAGTGATGAAGCCGGTACATGTGGCACCGGTAAAGACGGTTCCAGCGCAAATGGCACCGGCGCAGGCCCAGCCCGTGACGCGGTCCGTGGCACAGGCCGTATCGCAGCCGTCGCCAGTATCGGTTATGTCGGAGCAACCCGTAACAGCCCAGCCATCACCGGCTCCTCTCTCTCCGCCTACGCCGCCTAAACCTGCACCACCTCTCACCGTGGTTATGCCGGATGTGCCTAATTTCAATGTGAATGTTACAGGTGGGATCACTCCCACGAGCGGTGAGTGACGACTGCCTCCATAAGAATGTGTACCGGAGCAGCTGTTGCAGCTTGTGAGGAAGTCATTTGCATGGGAATGGAAGAAGGAGACGTTCAGTAATGAGCGACGAAAAGCGTGACACGCCCACGTCATCTTTAACGCAGGCGGGCGATATCGTCGACACGTTCTGGGATATCAAGCCAATCGAATTCCCCCGTCTGGATGGCGACGAGGAAACTTCGACCCTGCCGCCGCAGGATGGCAGTGATACAACCACTCCGTTCGGTGAATTACCGGTGTTTTCTGGCCCTGATCAAACCGACGAATCCACTACTGAGTCGGCTTCTGACAATGCAGGCGCTGATGACTTCGCGGCCGACATGGTGGCACAACCAGTCATCCCGGAACGCAAGATAAACCCGTGGCTTATTGTGACCATCGTGGCTACTGTGGTCATTATTATCGGTCTTGTCATCGGCGGATTGGTGTATTGGAATTCGCTGAAGAAAGATGATGCGCACTCCACCGCGATGTCGCAGTGTCTCTCCTCCAGCGATAATTACACCAAGGCGTCGGAGAAACTCTCGAAAGCGCTGGAAAACAGCAAAAGCGTGCAGGCCATTACCGACGGTCAGGTGGCTGATGCTGCTACGGTAAGCACACTGAAAAGCGCAGTGACAGAGGCGAATTCGATTGGCAAAGCCGCAAGCTGCAACTATATCGCGCCCACGGCTTCCCTGAGCAAATCCGCCAAAAGCAATCGCGCATTGACGGCTAAGCTCGAGAGCAGTGCCAAAGCTGTGACAACTGCCGCCAAAGCCGTAACGAAGAGCCAGGAACAGAAGAAGATCGATACCGCCAAGCAAAAGCTGCAATCTGCTGTTTCTGATGCCCAGCAGACGTTGGCTGACAGTGATGGTGCCGTTTCAGACGAAAGCACGCGCGACTCCCTGCAAAAGGCGCTTGACGATGCGAATGCATTGCTCAAACAGTCCAACCCGAAGGCAGCTGATCTCGAAAAATCGCTTACAAACTTGCAGGATGCTACCAAGGCAGTGAAATCGTCCATGGACGACTACACTGCGGCGCAGCAGCGTAAATCGAGCAGCTCTCAGAACTCCGGCGGCAACAATGGTTATTCCTCCAATAGCGGTACCAGCAACGGGGGGGTAACCACCGATGGGGAGCAGGTCGATCAGGGAACCAGCACTACGCCTACGACTCCGGATACTCCCACGACGCCCACGACTCCGGATACTCCCACTACACCCACGACTCCGACCAAGCCGGATCAGCCGACGAATCCTACGAATCCCACGGATCCTGATCAGCCAACGACACCTACTAATCCGGACCAATCCGGCGGGACTAGCGACGGTGGCTCCACTTCCGCGCAGTGATTGTTAACCTGCGGGTCACAGAGCGGTTGGATTCATGTTGCGTGCATGAACCCAACCGCTTTTTTATTGGGTGTAGACTCTGCTGGCGATATGAGGAATCGTATAACGGGGGGTAAGAATGCGTCATAAGGCTGGTAAAGAGAACGAGACCCAGACCAAGCACACCGGCCGGAACATCGTTATAGCGGTGGTGGTGGTATTGGCGGCATTCTGCGCTTATGCCGCGGCGCTGGTGCATTCGGCTATGGTGATTAAAGACGAAGTCACTCAATCAGTGGGTGTGGTGCGTGATTCTGGCATTGGTGCTGCTTTGGCCGGTTCCGGCCAAGACTCGAGCATGGCAGGTATGACCGCGATCGAAGCGGTAGCTCCTCAATTGCAGCAGCATACGACGGTCGCCCGGGGACAGGCTGATGGATGGGTGTGGCGTAGTGCTTCGATGTTGCCGGTGATAGGTAACGATTTTGCGGCCACCCGTATCGCCACTGATGCGTTGGACACTCTTGCTTCCGACGTTTTGCCAAGCCTTACCGATGCGGCAAATACCATGCAGAAAGCGGGTCTTGCCAATGCGGATGGCAATCTGAATGTCAAAACGTTGACTGAAGTATCGTCGAAAAACAGCAAAAGCAACGATACTCTACAGCGTCAGGTCACTGCGCTGAATGAAGCTCCTGAACCGCATATCGCCCAGGTTCGTGACGCATTGACCAGCGGCAAAGCCACATTGGATAGCGCTGCATCCCAGATCAATGGTGTTGCCAGCACACTTGACAGTTTGGCGGCATTGTTCGGTCATGAGGGTACCCGCAATTATCTGATTCTCTCGCAAACCAATGCGGAAACGCAGGCTGCTGGCGGCGTGGTGGGATCCGTCGGTACGCTGACAGTCAATAACGGCACTATTTCCATGGGACAGTTCTATTCCGACTCCAAGTTCGACCTGACGGCTCCGGTGACCAGCACGGATGAAGTGGACAAGCTCTATGCCATCTCACGGCTTGGGGTTTCCTATGGTGGTGACATTCGCTTGGCCTCCGCGACGCCGAACTTCCCGGCCGCGGCTCAGTATGCCAAAGAAGTGTGGGCGAGGCAGTCGTTTGGCTCGAACAATATCGACGGCGTACTGTCGTTCGATACAGTCGCGCTACAGTCTTTGCTCGGTGTGACCGGGCCTATCACGTTGAGTTCGGGAAAAGTGACGCTTACTGCACAGAACACTGCTCAGTATCTGTCGAATCAGGTGTACATCGATATCACTGATCAGAATGCTCAGGACGCATTCTTTGAGGAAAGCGCTCAGCGGATCATCAATGGCATGCTTTCCGGGCTGAACGCGCATAAGGCGCTATCGCTTGTTGCTACTATGCCAAAGCTCACTGAGAACCGACACGTATACATGTGGTCCTTCGATAAGTCCGATCAGAAAGTCCTGAAGAAAGCAGGCGTGGTTGGCGAGCCGGGCACCGATGCGCAGAATCCGGTCACCGGCGTATACGTCAACGAAATGGGCTGGACCAAAACTGACTGGTACATGAAGAAGTCTGCCACGGTGAGCAAGACTGCCGATAACAAAGACGGCTCTTCCACATATCACGTTACCTACACCACGACCAACACCATGACGGCTGATCAATCCACGAAACTTCCCGCCTATATTACCGGAACATTCCCGTTGGGCATGATGAGTGACTTGGTGAAGCAGTCGGGAGCGTCAGACGAGGAGAAAGCGGCGATTCATGCGGCGATGGAGAGCCTGAGCAAGCCTGGCGTTGTGGGGCATTCGATTGCCATTGCCAAACCGGTAGGTGGCAGCGTGTCCAATATCACCGTCACCAGTGATTCCAAGGACCAGATTCCCGCGCTGCAGAGTGACTTTATGAAGATCAAAGCCGGCAGTACCACGTATTATGCGAATATCGCATGTCTGTTGTCTCCCGGTGCGACGTTCACCGTCGAATACGATGTGAAAACGGCACCCCACGCTGCGCAACTTCAGCTGGATCAGACACCCACCAACAATCTCGCCGCGCAAGTGACGTATACGGATTCCGGGCGTTAGCGTTTAATCAGTGAGGCCGGTGACATGCGCATTCGCATGTCACCGGCCTCACTGATACAAGTCTAAGCTAATGCTCCTCAGTGACCGCCCTGCAATTAGGGTTTCACTTTCGCGAGGCTTGACGTTTCCTCGTTCACGCTCCGCCCTTGAATCCCAGCTGGCGCCAGGCTTCGTAGATGGCGATGGAGGCGCAGTTGGTGAGATTCAGGCTACGCAGCGACGGCCGCATCGGCAGACGCACCTGCTCGGCCACATGCGGGCCGGCCATGATGTCCATCGGATCGGGGATATTGCCCGGTTCCGGACCGAACAGCAGGATGTCGGTCGGCTTGTATTCGATGTCGGTGTACAGCTTGGTGGCGTGCGCGGTGAAGGCGATGATGCGCGAATCCGGCATCGATTCCACCAGATCCTCGAAATTCGGGTGCAGCACCACATGCGCCATGTCATGGTAGTCGAGCCCCGCACGGCGCAGCTTGGT
>PPYE01048077.1_pt1 | contig 10736 bp, 7 predicted proteins | sample 1559881 | NCBI WGS metagenome assembly PPYE01 (sample SAMN08240022, study PRJNA423297) | Human gut metagenome, whole genome shotgun sequencing project.
CTCTGTGTGTCCAAAGTGCTGGAAAATCTGTCCATTTTCATATGTTACTGCTATTCTCATGATACCTTCTCCTTTTTCTTCTGCATATTTTTTGTAAATTTCCTGTTTGTAACAGCCTCCAAAGCTACAGTTGCTGCTCTGACCATCACAAATTCTGAAATCCCCACCCTCGATTCTAAGTGGATGTCCATCAATGAGTGCATCTGCTATTTTCTTCCTGGCAATCTCATAAATTCGTTGAACCGTTGTTCTTGCAATCTGCATAGATACTGCACACTGCTCCTGACTATAACCTTCTTTGTCCAAAAGACGGATTGTTTCGTACTCATCTATCGTCAAAATAATGGGCGGAGTTTTTTTATTATCATCTACCGGAAAAAATTCTAAAACATCCGGAAAATGGCAGACTTTTCTGCACTTTACTGGTCTTGGCATAAACTGCTCCTTTCTTGCTTTTCTTATATATTAGCTTCATTAAGAGCATATGTCAATAACGTTTTTGACATATGCCCCTTTAACTTCTTTCTTTAACAAAACACACCTTCACCATTACTTCTGAACACTGCCGCAATACTACTGACTATAATATTTGTCTTGAGATTCTGTTTCAATTTTCCATCCCAAATTCCATTTCGTATACAAGCAATTAAGTCTTTCAAATACTATACAGTCCTGCATATATTTGTTAAAATAAAACCAAATTTCTACTGAAAGCGAGGTACACATCATGAAACTTACTATTTTAGGTACCGGCAATGCCATGGTCACAAAATGCTACAATACCTGTTTTGCTATTGAAAATGATGGTCACTATTTTCTGGTTGATGGTGGTGGTGGCAATACTATTATGAAGCAGTTAAAAAATGCAAATATCGACTGGCGTGAAGTCACAGATATCTTTGTTACGCATAAGCACATAGACCATATCATGGGAATTGTCTGGATTTTGCGTCTGTTTGGTCAGAATATTGCAGAAAAAGGTCTGAAACGGGAACTGAATATTTATGGCCATGAGGAGGTCATTCATATCCTGCACTCCATGGCAGAATTGCTCCTTCAGAAGAAACACTGCGCTGCCATTGGCAAACAGATTCATATGATTAAAGTAAAAGACGGAGAAGAAAAAGACATTTTAAAACATAAAGTAACTTTTTTTGATATCCAATCTACTAAGGCAAAGCAGTTTGGCTTTTCTATGGACCTGGGCGATGGAGAAAAATTAACCTGCTGCGGTGATGAACCATTTAACCCTTGCGAAGAAACATATGCCAAAGACAGTAAATGGCTTCTTCATGAAGCATTCTGCCTCTATGGACAAGCTGACAAATACCAGCCATATAAGAAGCATCATTCCACGGTAAAGGATGCCTGTGAACTGGCTGAAACCCTACATATCCGGAACTTGATCCTGTATCACACCGAAGATGACACACTAAAGAATCGGAAAGAGCTGTATACAAAAGAAGGCTCCATGTATTACCATGGAACCCTCTATATCCCGAATGATCTAGATGAATTTGAATTATAAATAATGCTCATATAACGTGAGCAGCAAGCCGCTGAGATTATCATATGGTATATTCAGGAATGCTCTTTGTAGTCTCCCCTCAACGATGAGATGCTGTCCTGCGTCAGCATTTCATCGTTGTATACTTTTCCGGTTCTGTACTTTTTCCTTACTGCATATTTACATTTCTACTATTGTTAGATTTTCTTATCGTCATTCTTGAAATTATGCTGATGTTCACATATAATGTATATATTATTTTCAGACAGAACAGGATTATATCTTTGAAAAAAGTGGAACGTAATGTGAGGTTATCTGTCCATAAGAGAAACTGCCAGAAAATGGGAAATGTAGGAATGACATGGCAGAAAGGAAGTGAACAGCATGAGCACCGATGAAGAATTTTACAAGCAATATCTGTGCGGTGATGAAGCAGGGCTTGAGGCGCTGATGAAAAAATATGGCGACCCGCTGACCTTATATATAAACGGTTATCTGCATGACGTTCACGAAGCGGAAGATCTGATGATCGAAGCCTTTTCCTATCTGTTTACGAAAAAGCCCCGCATCCGGGACGGCGGATTTAAGGCCTATCTGTATAAAGCGGCACGGCACATGGCTCTACGCCACAAAAGCAGACGGCAGATTTTTTTCAGCTTTGAGGACTTGACCGGGGAGCCGGACGGCAAAACGCTGGTGGAGGAGGTCGTCCGAACAAAGGAACGGAATCAGATTTTACATTTCTGTATGGACGAGTTAAACTCGGAATATCGAGAGACCCTTTATCTGACCTATTTTGAAGGCATGAGCTATCAACAGGCCGCCGAGGTCATGGGAAAAAGCGTGAAGCAGATTACAAATATGGTGTACCGTGGAAAAGAACGTTTGCGCGGATTATTGGAACGGGAGGGGATCACAAATGTTGAGCCATGAGGAACGGATCGCGGAAGTAAAACGGCGTACCGCAGAAAAAGAGCGTCAAAAAAGACTGCGGCGGAGATGGATTGCCGCCGTTTCCGGCGTGGCGGCGTGTCTTGCGGTGATAGTTGGTGTTTCCCTTTCCATGCCCGGTATTGTGGAACGAATCGAGCCGGGGACTTTCTCCGGATTTGAAACGGCGGCAACGATGTTAGGCGGCAGCGCCGCGCTGGGATATATCGTGATTGGACTGCTCGCTTTTGTTCTTGGCGTGTGCGTGACGATTTTATGCTTCCGCATCCGTCTGCTGAACAGGGAGGAACAGCCGGATGAGCAAAAGGAGGATGGTGCGGATGGAGCTTGTCAGTAACCTTTCACAATTCATCGTTACCCTGCTGGGCTTCTGCCTGAGCGGCATCTGGTATCTGAAAAGCCGGGCGCAGGCGTATTTCCTGCTGACCTGCTTTTACGGCTGTTTCGCCCTCGGCTCTCTCTACTGGACGCTGTATCTGCTTTTATTTTCTGAAACGCCACAGGTCTTTTATGTGTCGGAGTTTGGCTGGGTGGCCAGCGTGATTTTTCTTTATCTTCTGCAATACGGGCTTTCCACCGCAGAGGAAAGGGGTTTTGCATGCCGCAAAGCCCTGCTTTCCCTCCTGATCGGCGTTCCGCTGTGCATGTTTTACTGCACCTTTGGGGATGTCCTCTCCAATCTGCTCTGGTGCGGCATGATGATCGTTATTTCCCATCATTCCATCCGGGGGCTTGCTTACGCCTATACACAGACGGGAACGGCACGGGAGTTGCGGCATTTCCACATCGGGGTGCTGTGCTATACGGCGGTGGAGTATGCCCTTTGGACTTCAGGTTGCTTCTGGTCGGGGGCTTCCATTTCCAGCCCCTACTGCTGGTTTGACTTTCTGCTGACGCTCTGCCTGCTCGCTCTGTTGCCAGCCACGAAAAAGGCGGTGGTGAAATGACCTATATTGAAAATGTTTTGATCTGTATGGCCTCGCCTCTGCTGATTGCTGCTCTGTGTATGGGAAAACGGCAGACAAAATTTTTCCTGTTCTGCTTTGCGGGAATGGGTGCATGTCTGCTCTCCGCTTATATCAACACCTTTCTTACCGCGCTTTACGAGGCGGATGCCTTTGCCGCCACCTCAGAGATTGCTCCCGTGGTGGAGGAGGTGATAAAGCTCCTGCCACTGCTCTTTTATCTGTTGGTATTCGAGCCGAAAGCGGAGCAGATCAAAATTGCCGCCGTGATCGTCGCCCTTTCCTTTGCTACTTTTGAAAATGTCTGCTATCTGATTCAGAATGGAGCCGAACATTTTTCCTTTATTTTCTTCCGGGGCATTGGGACGGGAGCCATGCACGTCATCTGTGGGGCCATAGTGGGCGGAGGGCTTGTCTATGTATGGCGGCGGACATGGTTAAAAATTGCCGGAACCTGTGGCCTACTGGGGGCGGCAATTACCCTTCATGCAATCTATAACCTGCTGATCGCCTACGGCAGTGCGGCACAGTATATCGCTTATCTCCTGCCCGTTCTGATTTTGACAGTGGGAAAGCTTATCTCCCGCCGTCTCATACCGTGATACAACTGAATTTTTCTTCTTTGGGAGTTGCTTTTGTGCAGCTCCCAAATTTTTTGAAAAAATTCGATTTTGAGGTGAGAGTTTTTCCGAGTTTTTGTACCTATATAAGTGAAAGGCTTTTTTAAGCTGTGCTTTTGAGGAGGTTGGAAAGTATGTACGATACAGAAAAGCGTGTTGAGCTGGTAAAAAAGCGAATGTATGAATATCGCCGCCGAAAGGAGCGACATAGATTCTATCACCTGTCTGCTCTGTGTTCTCTGCTGTTTTTGTCCCTTGCGGGAGCTTTAGGGACGGTGCAGATCCAGCCGATGGATGCCGCAGGAATGTACGGCGCGATCCTGTTGCATGAAGGAGTAGGTGGATATGTGCTGGTGGCTATGACTGCATTCGTACTGGCCGTAGTGATAACGGTCATCTGTATGAGGCTGCATGAACGAGAGAAGAAACAACAAAACCAAAAAAAAGAACAAAAGGAGAACACAATATGAAAAAATTCCTATCTATGCTATTGATTCTCTGCCTGTTTTTAGGCGCACTGCCCGCACAAGCGCTGGCTTATGTTGCTGACAACATTCAACGGGCAGACACTGTAGAGCAGGTTTCGGTGGGCAACAGCTCACTCGTCCTGCAAAACGATTATATCCGCATGACGCTGAACAAGCAGGACGGCTCCCTCACAACTTCCCCTGCCGCAACGTCGAGCAGTGTCAATCAAACAGACAAGCAAAAACCATTCTGTGAGTTTGTTACATGGAAAGGCTACGGCTATAACAAACAGGAGCTTGTGTATCCCACAACTCTCCGCCTAAAAAATGTGTCTTTTGTAAATAAAACGCCAAATGGCGATGCAAAAGCCATCAAAGTGGAGTATGACCTGACGACCAAGCTGCCCGACAGCACGCTTACCGCCACGACCGCGGTCTACTATGAGCTAGTGCAGTGCAAGGAAGACGAATCGTCAGAAGATACCTGGGGCGTACTGACGACCGTCAGCAGTATCTATATCACAGGCGGATATGTCCCTCCTACGACTGATAGTGATGCTTATATGCCAAGGTGGGGTTATACCCTCGACGACTTTACCGGCATGGGGCACGCAAACGCCACAGACAGTCCTGCAATTAAGATGAGACGCACTGTCTACAATACGGATCAGCATACGGAATCGACCGAAAGCTCTGTTCTTACCAGCAAGGTGGAAAATCTGTCTACCTGGAACGCCTTCTTTCAGGGAAGCGACTATTGCGGGGTCGATATCCGCGATGTTTATGTGGACGGCTACACTTGGGCAAATCCCTTTGTAGGACTGACGCAAGCCTCTGATGTGCAGGGCATTGATATTATTCTTCCGGAAAGATTCAGCGTAACGCCGGACAGTAGTCCTGCCAACACCTATGTGGAGTGTAAGGGCGACGTCGCTTACCATTTCGACAGTAATGAACCAGGTGGGAATGTGCACTTCCTTTGGGGCTTCCGCGAATTGAAGAAAGGTGTTGAGAATGTTCCGACAGAAGCGGACAAGGTAGAAATCTCCATTGAGGCCAAGCGGCTGGCCGCCTTTGCCAACGGGGACAGTGTGACGGTGGAATATGTGGCCGACGATGCGGCACTGAACGCCCTGAAACAGCAATACGGCGATCCTATTGCCCTCATCAGCGGCGACTATGAGAGCAAAAACGGCACGGAATTTACCTTTACCGGTGGGGCGGCACTGCTCTCGCCCTCCGTGACGGCGACATGGGATACCTCCAACAAAAACAACAAGCTCGTCATCCACAAGGACGGAACGATCACTCATAGCGGTCTGAGCCTGAACACACCGAGCTTTAAGTTCTACCAGCCGAAAAGCGGTGCAGGCAAGGACTTGAAAATCAAGCTCACACAGGACGGTTTCACATTTGACATTAATCCAACGAAAAATGAGGCTGTGATTTACGTTGATATCCCATATGCCAATGCAAAGCTGGAAAAGGCTGTTGCCGATGCGGCGGGAAATCTTGTGTTCAGCGGTGATATTAGCTTCCAAACCATCTTTGAGGGGGCAAGCTTCACTCTGGAAGAACTGGGCTACGGCCTAAATGAGAAGAACGAGTTTAAGGTCAACGGCGTCCACGCAACGGGTAGCTTTGACACGGCCAAAACGCTGTCGCTGGAGCTGGCCAGCGTCGAGGGCGAGGTCAATACCTTCAAGGGCAAAGAAAAATATGCTTTCAATCTGGAATTGAACGCTTTTGATCTCTTTGAAACCGAGGCCGAGTTGGAGCTGACACGCAGCAAACAAGACGGCAGCCTGCTCCCCAACACGCTGTACTTCTATGTCGCGTCAAGCCCCGGAATCCCCCTCATTCCTCCGGTGCCAATCGGACAGCTCAACGGCGGCGGCGCGGGATTCAGCAATCTGGCTGATACAGTGAACGGCGACTATTTCGCCATCCCACCTCTCAAGCTACGGGGCACATTGAAGGGCACCTATCTCCATCTCATCGAGGGCAAGGGGGACGTAGTCATCGGACCGAGTGAGATTTCCCTTACGGCCAGCGAGGTGGGTATCGTCGGCACGAACGCATCCATTATTGACAGTTTTGGCTATGCTCTCAAGCTCAACGGACAGGAGCGGACTTATAAAGGAACCACCTACAAGGGTATCTATTTCGTCGGCTCCGAGGCCCTTAACCTGCATCTGCCGAATACTGCGTTCAATGTTATTGTCCTGAACTCCTCCGTCGAGCTGGGTGCGTTCGGCGGTACTGATGAGAACAAAACAAACCTTTATCTTGGCGTAGGCGCAAATGGCAGCGTCAGGGGCAGAGTACAGTTCCCAGACAATATTCGCGTCCTCGGCGGTCTTGGTGTAGATGTTGCGAATATCAATCTCGTCATAGGAGGACAGACTGTTTTCCCAATCAGGAATGCCAGCGTCAGCGAGGGCATGAAGCAGGCGTTTAGCAATATGGACGTGTATCTCGGTGCGATGACCGAGGTGGGCGGCTGGCTTGCCAGTGCCCGGGCATGGGTACTCTTGCCGAATATCGTTGAGACCAACTTCCGCATGGGCGGCGGTTGGGATATTGAGGTTAACGCATTCGGCTATTTGCCCGAATGGGACTGGTCGGACAAGGGCGTCGATCCAATCGTGCAGGCCATGCCGTCGGAGGACAGCGGCGAGGCTGTCCCTATGCTGCTTGAGGAAGAATCAGGTGTACCTGTAGCTAGCGGTGAGAACACAGAGGAAATCACAGTGACTGCCGGTGCAGACGAAACGCCGTATATCTTGCTGGCCTTTGAGAACACGGTCACCGAACAGGAAATCAAGGATGCTTTGAAGATTCAGAAAGACAACCAAGAGATTAGTGTCAACTGGGTTGGCGAGGATGGTCTGATTGATGCCGACGCGGACATCAATGCGGACATCGACATCATACATAACACGACGGACAACAAGGACTACAGCGTGGCTCTCCTGCGGCTGAATGAAGGCGGGACCTATACGGTCAACACGGGCTCGCTTGAACTAAAAAAACACCAAGAAGCCGCTGTAACACCATTTGAGGAACTGGACTTGTCTCTGAACAATCAGCAGGTGACTGGTCAAATCAAGTACGCCGAAACGGATACAAAGTATGTACTTCGCACCTATTTTGCAAATGAAGAGGGCGGAGCAGATTATCTGATTGATGAGCAGGAGGTAACGGACGCAAGTAATATCTCAGTCGAGATTCCACAGAGCGGTGCGCTGGCACCCACGGGCAGCTACTATGTGACCTCTTTCCTCATGACGGAAAAGAGCGTTGAAAGTACCAACGAGAACGGCGAGGTGGAAACCCTGACCGGTCTCGTCGCCATCGACAATCAGCAGTTCGACACTCAGGTGAGCTACACGAACAACAACCATCCGATTGCGCCTGACAACGTTGCATTGAACCTTGCTGGAAACGAGGTCATGACGGCATCGTGGGGTAATGTAGACAGTGCCGATGGTTACGCCGTGACAATCTATCAGAAGCAAGACGACGGCACATACAAGGACACCGGTTTCGGCTATGACCTTGATAAAAACGCCACCTCTATCAATATGGCACTTACTGTTGGCGGGCAAGCGGTTGAGGTGAACGAAGAAGGAGAAATTTCTTCCACCACGGCGGCAGAAAACCTTGAAGCAAACAAGACCTACAAGGTGGGCGTGAGGGCATACAGAACCATCGAGGGCGGCAAATACTACAGTACGGAAGTCGAATCTTCCGAGCAATATCTGCCACAATATACGCCGTTGAATTTGATGCTCTCCATGAATGATACGCCTTGCATAGCAGACGAAAACGGCGTGTACCATGCCTATGTGGACGGTACCGACGATGTGCTAACGGTAAACTGCGAAACAACCGGTGTCACCTACAAGGTCACACGGATGGATACGAATGCTGAGATTCGTGAGAATACCGCAGGATCAGGGTATATGCTTCCCGATTTTGAGGGCAGCCTGATGTTCAGGATCGACGGTATTTCAGGTGTTGCGGGCAATACGACTGCCAAGGATATGACCAGTGTGTTCTTGCTGGTTAGTGTGGATAAAACGCCGCCTGTGCTGACTCTTTCTGCTCCGATATTCTACGCTGACAAGATGACGGGCGAATATCAAATCACAGGCACGACGGACGCGGGTAGCAAGATTTTCTACGGAAATGATGGTACATCTGTCGATGCGGCTAACGATGGCTCCTTCACCGTACCCGGTACGCTGGAGAGCAACGGTGGTGTTCTTTCCCTTTACGCACAGGACAGTGCGGGGAACGAATCCGCTTTGCAGCTTGCACTGATTACAAAGCAGCCGCAGTATACTGTCACAGTGAACGGAAGCTACGCACAAGATTCGGGCGATGGAGAGTATTCAGAGGGCGAAACAGTAACGATTAAGGCTGGTGAGCGCAGCGGTTATCAGTTCGGTGGTTGGACCTCCAATCGTGATGTTGCCTTTGCGGATGCAAGCAGCGCGACAACGACCTTTACCATGCCAAACGCCGACGTAACCGTTACAGCTAACTGGAAAAAATCTGTTTCCCCTACGCCAATCACTCCTGGCGATACGGTAAACTATATCGTGGAGCATTATAAGGCTAGTAACGATGGTTATACGCTGGAAGAAACGGAATATCTTGGAGGTGCTATCGGTTCGAATGTTACCGCTGAGCCAAAAACCTACACAGGCTACACTTATAATCCTGATGCAGAAGGAAGTATTACCAAAGGGACATTAAAAAAGATTAGCAGTGCATCGGATATATTGACCTTAAAACTCTACTATGACTTAACTGTTTATGCTGTGACCGTAGAAAATGATGGAAATGGCTCTGCAACTGCTGTTCCCGGATCCGCAACGATGGGAGAGACAATATCACTAACTGCTACGCCGGACAGTGGCTACCGCTTCAAGTCGTGGGAAGTTGTTTCCGGCGATGTGACGATCAGCGAAGATAAGTTTACCATGCCCGCAGGAAATGTGACTGTAAAGGCTCTTTTTGAAAGAAAATCAAACAACGACGAAGGAACCACTTACTACACATTGACCTTTGATACCAACGGTGGTAGCAGTATTCATGCAATCCGCACGACTTCTGGTAAGACGATTAACCTTTCCGACTACATCCCGACCCGCAACGGCTATGACTTTACCGGCTGGTATTCCGATAAGACGCTGATGCAGAAAATCACGAAAATCAAGCTGAACGAAAACAAAACAGTTTATGCTGGTTGGACAAAACTGACAAGTGATGGTGCATCTACCCAAAAGCCTCCGACTGGTGATAGCGACGAATTGCTCCTCTGGTCTGTTTTGCTCCTTATTTCTGGTTTCGGCATAATAAACATTGTACTGCTTGTTAAAAAGAAAAAGGGTGCAAAATAATCAACATATAAATAAGCTAATGTAGAAAGGAGGTAACGGACATAGTTTCGTTATCTCCTATTGTAAATACCATTCACCTTAAAATAAGGCTTTTCTCTACTTTTTAATTCCTAGAAAACTGCTGCCAGCGGACAAGTATTTTCACATACTCCGCAGGCAACACATCTTTTTTTATCGACACTTGCCACTCTTTTTTCCAATGCTTTGTTCCCCTTTCAAATTTAGTATCTCTATTGTACCTGAAAAAGGTAAATTCTTCTGTGATATTATTACATAAGAATTTACCTTGAACGCTAATAACTGAAGTGACATATTTTTATTTATGGCATATGTCAATTATGTAATTGACGCATCTTAAAAAAGCAAGTATACTATGTTCATAAAGGAGATAACTGTTATGGGCTTCGAAAATTATTTTCTAGTATGGAATGAGTTAAATACAGCACAAAAAAAACTAATTTCAGATAATTTAATCACACAGCATGTAAAAAAAGGAACAGTCATTCACAACGGAAACCTGGATTGTACTGGATTATTATTGGTTAAATCCGGGCAGCTTCGAACTTACATACTTTCAGATGAAGGACGGGAGATTACACTCTACCGTCTGTTCGATATGGATATGTGTCTTTTATCCGCCTCATGTATCATGCGATCCATTCAATTTGAAGTAACCATTGAAGCAGAAAAAGATACTGATCTTTGGATCATCCCTGCTGAAATCTATAAAGGTATCATGAAGGAATCTGCTCCCGTTGCAAACTATACCAATGAGTTAATGGCTACCCGTTTTTCTGATGTCATGTGGCTGA
>PPYE01512278.1_pt1 | contig 10736 bp, 10 predicted proteins | sample 1559881 | NCBI WGS metagenome assembly PPYE01 (sample SAMN08240022, study PRJNA423297) | Human gut metagenome, whole genome shotgun sequencing project.
ACTACGAAAGCAAATGGGTAGTAGATTCACAGGCATGGACAGAAACCGTCCCGAACGGATACTCCTGCAGCGGATGTGGAGCTACAAAATAGCCAGCAAGTATACCGAAGGGTAAATTTGAAATAGATGCAGTGAAGTGGAATGTACTTGCATAGAAGAAAGAACTCTCAGAGATGGGGGTTCTTTTTTGACTCCTCGTATTGAAGAATCTCATTCAGTTCCGACTGGATATTCTCATATTCTTTTTTGAATTCCGGGTCTTGCAGTTGTTCGTTTAAAAACTCATTGAGTGTTTTCATTGCTGTGGCTCCTTTTATTTATCGTATTGGGAATTGACAGGATAGTTATTCTTTGCTAGAATGAAAATAGAAAAAGGCACTACTGATAGACGGTTAGTCCAAATTCAATAAGTTACAAAGAAGTAACCGGATTCCTTTGGTCGGGGCGGTTACTTTTTTGATTGATTTATATATGCAATCAGAATCGTTACGATAATACTAAGTATCATCAGTACGATGGAGAGCATCTCGAAATCGCTCATAAGTTTGCCCTCCTTTCCCAGATTTCCTGTAAACAGGATTTCTATGTAATCAGAGGGTTCAGTCCCTCTGATGAAGGACTAACCGCCTACCGTTCTCATGTAGTGCCTTAATTTATTTTATCAAAACGCTCTTCTTTTGACAAGTTTTCCTCTACATCAATTCTAAATACTCCGTCCGAAAGTTGTACAGAAAGAAAAATCTTTGTCATACTACAGTTAGAAATTAACGAAGAAAGGACGTAGAATTATGGAACTAGGCAGAATCTATGACAGCATCAATTCCCCAGCAATCCCCGCCAAATCCATTACCATTCCCGAAATGGCTCCCTGTATCTACATATCGGAAAACCGGGTGTTATGCTATATTGGAGCATGGAGTAAAACGCAAGTCCAGCCGGTATTAGAATGGATTCCTGAACCGATTGTTGGAATGCATACGGAAGATAAATACGTGAGAAAATTAATGCGTGGTTTCCTTCAGTTGGAAAGCGGCGGACTGTATTTGAGTGATTTTCTGGATGCATATTATTGGCAGGATGAGTTGTTCAAAGAAGTTCCTGCGATTATACGTTTTCCAAAACCAGCCAAAATGAGCTATGCTGTCCTTCCGGAGAAAACGTGGGATGTGAAACAGGAATATATAGAAGAACTGGAAAGAAGGCTGTTTGGTTTGACGTCAATTGAGATTGAGATTGTGTTGAAGGCTTATGGTGACATCTTCGGATTGAAGAATAAGCCTGTTCAAATCCCCCGTCTTACCTTTTCTACAAAAAAACATGACTATTGTAGAATAACGGAACAATGGATTCCATCCGGCTTCCCATGCATTTCCTTTTCCGTCCAGAGAGACCCGTATGACCATGTAAGTCTTTTGGGATTGTATAGGCATTTGCAGTTAGTAATTCTCGATAAAGACACGTCTATCGCAAGTCTGATGATGAAAAATGGAGTACCAAAATATTTAATAGAAACAATAATGAGTATATCTCCAAAATATAATGGGACGCTTGTATCGGAACATCTGGTGGATTATCTGGCGGACAATTAGGAAGACAAATTGCAATAGTGTGATATTGCAAATAGAACAGAAAGAATAGGACCCTCTTAATGAGAGTCCTATTTCTATGTATTTTCCCGAAATGAGGTAAAAAGAAACAGTTTGTCCGAAAAGTTGATAATGGAACATTTATTTTTCATACTATGATTAATTAAGAAAGGTCGTCTTGCCGGCCTGAAGGTGAGATAGTGCAGTGCGTTCGATAAGACAGCTGACCTCTCGCCAAGCTCTCCGTGGAAAACGGTAAAAAGTCGCAGTAAAAGTACAAATGTACGGAGCGCTGCGAAGAATTTGTTATTTGAGGCTCTGGAGCCATATAAAATACCATAGGTCTCAAGGGAATGTGTACATTTTCTGAAACCATATAAAAAACATAGGTCTCAAGATAAAACACCATAGCTCTAAAGAAGAATTTGTGATACGAGGTGAAAAAATAATGAAAAGAAATTTCGGATGGCTGATTCCGTTAATAGCTGGCATATTGTTAATACTTCCATTTCTTGTATTTCCTTTTATCGGACTTTATACTCGGTTTGGTACGTCAGCAGTACTGGAAGTTCTACTTCAAGTGATAATTGCGTTCGTTGCAATATTCGCAGGAGTAATATTAATTTCTTCTGCAATTAGTCAGCGCATATATGATTATTATGGGAGCGCAGAGGTTGAAAAAGACGAAGAGGAGATGGAAAATGAAGAAGAATAAAATACGATTGAACAGAAAAGCCGGAAATGTTCTATATGAAATCAAAGGACAGGTGGTGTAGTTATGCAGTTATCAGAGACCGTAAAACTATATCCAACAGCATCTCAGTCGGAACTAATTCAGGCTGCCATGACAGAATACATCTACGTTGTGAACAGTTTGGTTTCTGATGCCGTCAACGGAACTTCTATTAAAAAGCTCACCACAGCAGGGGTATCGGCAAATCTGCCGTCTGCAATCGTGAACCAGTGCATCCGTGACGCCAAATCTATCGTGCGGAAGCATTATAAGAAATGCCGCCGCGCTGTTCTCAAGAACCGGAAGTTTGCAGATACTTCCGAGCAGAAGGTCACTGCACCGACACTACCGGTTTTGAAGAAACCCTGCTGTTATGTCAATAACCAGAACTTCAAAATCAGTGGAACCTGCATTGAGTTTCCGGTCACGCTGAATGGAAAGTCCAAGCGCATCTCTGTAAAGACACGGATATCTGAAAAACAGAAATCCATCCTTGCTACGCACAAGCGGGGACTCATGCGTATTGTTGTAAAAGGAAACTCTCTCGCCGCACAGATAGCGTATTCCGTAGATGAGCCAGATGCCTTGACAGACGGCAACGTTATGGGCGTAGACCTTGGCATTTTATGTCCTGCGGTCAGCTACTGTTCTGACGGAAGCATCCGGTTCTATGGAAACGGACGCAAAAATAAATACATGCGCCGCCACTACGCGTATCTGAGACGGAAACTGCAGAAATCCAAAAAGATGTCTGCAGTCAAACGAATCAATGATAAAGAACAGCGCATCATGAAGGACATCGACCATAAAATCAGCCATGACATCATTGAAACAGCAGTTGCTCATAACGTGAGCGTGATAAAATTAGAGCAGCTTTCCAATATCCGCTCTACGACAAGAACAAGTCGAAAAAACAACCACAGCCTGCATACCTGGCCATTCTATAGACTAGCAGAGTTTATTGGATACAAGGCAAAATTAGCAGGCATCACCGTTGAGTATGTAAATCCTGCATATACAAGCCAGACATGCCCGGTATGCGGAAACACCCATCATGTAAATGGCAGGAATTATACCTGTAGATGCGGTTTCCATGCACACAGGGACATTGTAGGTGCAAGGAACATCTGCAGCTCAACTGAGTATGTTGGTAACAGACATATTGCCTAGAGAACTATACGTTCTGCTCTAGGAGGGGTAATGGCATCCCCCTACCTTGCACTGCGGCCGGACAGAAATGGCCCGGCCAGCCGCGAATCAGCAGCAGGTAGCAAGAATCCCCCTGATTTATCTGTGGGGAGTGTCAAAAATAGTGAAAAACTGTGTAAGGCACTGAATGATGTTGGATACAAGGCAGAGCAGTATGTGGGATGGGTATTTATGCAGGATGAACTTCCAGTACATCACAGCTTTGTTGTATTGGGAAATAGTATAGTAGACCCGACTGTATCACTATTGTGCAAGGATATCGAACAGTTAGAACGTCTGAATCCGGGAAGTGACCATGAGACAAGAATCAATCTGATGAATCTCTATAAGGAAAAACAGTTCCTGCCAAACCACATCAAATGCATTTTTGGCAAAGTAGATGACCTGTATGTGTATGTGGGAGCGTCGGGGACGGCGGAAGAGGGAATTAAGAGAAATGTTCTTCTTAGAAAAGAATACCCAGACCATCCCTGTTTCCAAGATGTGTCTAATGGAACAACTGCGATGCAAAGGATGATAATGGACCAATGAAAGATAAGAGGACTCCTCGAAAATGAGGAGTCCTTTTTTAGAACATGTGATTGTTCAGTTGCTGTTGCATTTGTTGATTAAATTGGTCCTGCATTTGCCGGTTTATATTATCTGTGTTTTCCTGCATCTGCCTCTGCATATCCTGGTTGAACCGAGCAGTGGTTTCTTCAAATATCTGTTCTTGCTGCCGATTCTGTTCCTGTTGTATCTGCTGATTGAAGTGGTTCTGCGTTTGTCTGTTTCGTGCTTCCTGCGTATATGACTTATGCGTTTTAACAGATGATTTTTTAAAAGTAGATTTATCAACAGACAGTCCATGTTTTTGTGCATATTGATAGCACCAGTGAATTACTGCTGTATAGCTGGAGTCATTTGTACATGGAAGAAATTCCATCATCATATCATAATAATATTTTTCCCATTCTTCCTGAGACATCTTTTTTACACGAAAGGCTTTTTTAAATGTCGCAGAAATATATCTGGAACGAAATTGCCCATCATCCTCCATTCTCATCCAAATACTAAATCCTTCACCTTCTTTTTCTGGCAAACAGATTTTTTTATTATGCATGAGGTATTCTCTCCGAAGCTGTTTGTACATCAAAGAAGCAGTGAACGGAATCTTGTTCACTAAGAAAATAATGATGAATGAGAATATGGTTCCCAACCATGGTCCCATCAAATATCTGATATCAAAGGGAACAAGACCAAACAGCATTGCAAGAAAACACGCACCTAAGTTAAACATTCCACAACCTAAAACAAGTCCTTCCACGCCTAAAATAATAAGTGCCGGTATACGCAACATCCTGTACAGTTTGTAGCTAATGTAACTCATCATAAATCCTCCTTTATATATGTTCTACTTATAAAGACGAAATCAAATCTATTTTAGTTTTATAAATATTATAAATTTTCAATATTTATTATTTTCCTCCCAAAAACCATATCATATCCTGCCAAATTCCACAAGAACTCGTTCCAAAACCCTCCAAAATATACGCTGAATTTACTTTGCAGAATGTTTTTACATACTAGAAGTAGCAGGTTAAAAGTACCACTGCTGCCCCTGTGGAATCATGAAACCTGTAGGAATACAAATCATTCTTTATGTGAAAGGAGAAAACAGCGTATGAAAAAGTGGAAACGCTCAATGAAGAAATTTACCGCAGCATTCCTCGCCTTTGCCATGGCTCTGACTCCGTGTATCACCGGAGTTGGTACTGTACTTGCAGCAGATGAGCCGGAAGGAGATTCCGCAAAATATCAGATAACACTGAAAGATGCGGAACATGGAAAGCTGAAATTTAAGGACGGAAAAGAATCTGTTCAGAAATTCAAAGAAAAAGAAACGGTTGAACTGTCTGTTTTTCCGGATGAAGGATATGTCCTTCAGAAACTGACAATTCAAGCAGAAGGGACCGATGAAAAAATCGAAGATACGGCAAGTGGTGATTCTTATACCTTTACAATGCCGGCTGCAGACTTGGAGGTTCGTGCAGATTTCAAACTCAAGGAGACAAAAGTGAAAGGCGATATGCTGGGAGATGATGAAGTCTATTATTTCACAGAAGATACCGACTATTCAAAAATCTCCAGAAAAGACTATGAAGACATTGACTGGAAAAAGTATGGAGACAAAGGGATTTATAAAAAAGATACAAAAGAATTCCTTGAAAATGTCGGAATTGAAGTCGGCAAAGATGAAGATTACGGTTTGACACTGGAAAACTATTATGCCAACAAACCACAGACACTTGCGGAGGATGATTGGCAAGTAGGAACGGTATTGCATGGTTCCTGTTACATTGAATACGCTTATATGGCGGGGAGCCAAAGCTATTTCGGTCTGAATCAATTCAGTGGAGACCTGGAAGGGGCAGAAATGATTGGAGAAGGATGGTGTGCGGACCATACAGCCGCAGAACCCGCGGCAGGACATCCGGTTGTTGAGGCGTATGCCACAATCACAAGTCTGGATACTGCAAACGGCTATGTGAACGCATCCCTGATTGTTGTTCCAGAAGGTGTGACGGACGGCTCATCAAACGGAAACGGTTTGACCGGATATCAGCGTATCGGTGCGAATATCCGAATTGCGAAAGCGTTTAATGGAAGTGCAAAACTGACAAAATCCTCTGCTAACACAGTAATAACATCCGGCAATACCTGTTATTCATTGGCAGGCGCACAGTACGGTGTCTATCGTGATGCCGGATGCACAAATCTAGCGGCAACATTAACTACGAACGCAAGCGGCGATACAGCTGTAATAGAACTGCCGGCCGGAAGTTACTGGGTAAAAGAGACGGTTGCTCCGAAAGGCTATTATAAGGATAATAAAGTTTATCCGATTACCGTAACAACCGGTCAGACCGCATTGGTGAATGTATCTGATAAACCTATGAATGACCCGGCTGCAATCGAGATTAAAAAGATTGACCAAGAGACAGGCGACCTTTCATTTCAGGGCAGCGCATCGTTGGAAGGCGCACAGTTCACTGTGAAACATTACGGAGGTTACTATACAAAAGAAGAAATTGAAGCAGGCAAGCCACAGCAGGATGGAGTAAATGTTCGTACATGGGTAATTGAAACAAAAGGTAAGATTTTATCAGATGGAAAACTTCATTATAGGACAGGTTTGTCAGATGAATTTTTAGTTTCTGGTGATGATTTTTATTATGAAGCTGGCAACCCAAACCCTTCACTGCCACTCGGAACAATTTCCGTAGAAGAGACAAAAGCTCCAAACGGCTATCTTCTGGAGGATGCATGGCTGCAGGCAGAAGGCAGCTCTGAAAAAATTGAGGGCATGTATGTCGCTCAGATTAAAGACAGTAATGACGGAGCATTTCTGGAAGGTGGAAATAACTACACGATGTCCGACAGAGTTATCCGCGGCGATTTCGAGCTGATTAAGGCGGATGAAGAGAATCAGGATAGAATGGCCAATATTCCATTTAAAATCACATCCAATACTACTGGTGAGAACCATGAGTTTATGACGGATGAAAACGGATATTATTCAAGCGAGTCCAAATTCAACAAACACAGCCATGACACCAATGGAGGAAATGCAGACAGCGGCCTGTGGTTTGGCTTGAATGCCGATGGAACTAACGTGGAAGTCAATGATGAATATGGCGCGCTGCCGTTCGATACTTATACCATTGAGGAATTGAAGTGTGAAGCGAATGAGGATAAAGTCCTGTTTCGTGGAACCCTGAATGTGACCAGAGATGGGTTTACATTGGATATGGGAACCATTGATAATCCGGACTTGACGCTGCGGACAAAAGCAGTTGATGAAGAGACAGGAACACATTATTCCTGTGCGGATGATGAAGTGACTATCGTGGATACACTTTCCTATACTGGTCTGAAGAAAGGAAAGGAGTACGAAGCTGTAGGAACTCTGATGAATAAAGAAACAGGAAAAGCACTTCTGGATAAAGATGGAAATCCGATTACTGCATCCAGAACATTCGAACCTGCTACTGCGGAGGGAGAAGTGGATGTCACCTTTACATTTGATGCTGCTAATCTGCAGGGGGCGGACATTGTTGCATTCGAGGAAATCAGACTGGATGGTAAACTTGTGGTAGAGCACAAAGATATCAATGACAAAGACCAGACCATTCATTTTCCGGATTTGGGAACAAAAGCCGCCGATAAAGACACCAATACCAACGTATCAAAAGCAGATAAGGAGATTACTATTGTAGATACTGTTTCCTACAAGAATCTGCAGGTTGGAAAGAAATATACAGTCAAAGGCACTTTGATGGATAAAGAAACGGGAAAAACCGTACTGGATGCAGACGGTCATAAAGTAACAGCGGAAACATCATTTAAAGCGGAAAGTGCGTCTGGAATCGTAGAAGTAACTTTTAAATTTGATGGCAGCAATCTTGCCGGAGAAACCATCGTTGTATTTGAAGATTTGTACCGAGGAGAGAAACTTCTGGCAGTCCATGCAGACTTAGAAGATAAAGCCCAGACCGTAACAATCCCGAAAGTGACCACAACAGCTGTTGATGCGGAAAGTGAGACGCAGAACAGCATGGCAGATAAAATGATTACTATCGTAGATACGGTATCTTATGAGAATCTGATTCCTGGGCAGGAATATACGGTCAAAGGCACTCTGATGGATGCCTCAACCGGAAAACCTGTTGTCGCAAGAACTGCAGACATGGTAGAATTTGAAATTCCGGAAGGCGCTGTTGAAGTGAACTTTGAAAAAGGAACCTATGTGTATGTAGGAACCGGAAACGATGAAATTCCGGCAGGTCTGTATCAGAAGACAGAGGAAGGATATATCCTTTCCAATGCGCGCGAAGCCTTGAAAGAGATTCCGGATGAGCTGATTACATGGTCAGAGACATTCAAAGATGCAGCAACCGGCTATATGAAAGACGGCAAGTTGACATTGAAACCGGAAATGAAACCAGAGTATTCTGAAAAAGAAGAAAAAGTGACAGCAGAAGCAACTTTCACTGCTGAAAAAGCAGAAGGTAAGACAGAAGTGACCTTTAGATTTGATGGCAGTAAGTATGCCGGACATACGTTTGTTGTATTCGAGGAGCTTTTCATGAATGAGAAGAGCGTGGCAGAGCATAAGGACTTAAAAGATGCCGGACAGACCATCTACGTGCCGGAAATCAAAACCACTGCAAAAGATGCAGAGACGGGCACACAGAACTCTCTGGCAGACAAGGAAGTCACGATTGTAGATACGGTATCTTATAAGAACCTGATTCCGGGCAAAGAATATAAAGTGACCGGAAAGCTCTACGATAAGGAAACAAAAGAACCATTGAAGGTCAATGATAAGGTAGTGACGGCAGAGACCACGTTCACCCCGGAAAAACCGGATGGCAAGGTAGAAGTCACATTCAAATTTGATGGTTCTGCACTACAGGGTAAAACCATTGTCGTATTCGAGAACCTGTATATCAATGAAAAGGAAGTCGCCGTCCACGCCGATATCGAGGATAAAGACCAGAGCATTTACTTCCCGGCATTGAAAACGACAGCAACGGATAAAGACGACAGTGATAAGAAAGCCTATGCGGATAATAAAGTGACCATCGTTGATGAGGTAAGCTATTCCAATCTTGTCCCTGGCGAAACCTATGCAGTCGTAGGAACACTGATGGATAAGAGTACGGGAAAAGCGCTTATCATCAATGAAAAGGAAGTCACAGCTACGAAGACGTTTACTGCAGAGAAAGGAAACGGCAAGGTATCTGTAGAATTTACATTCGATGGAAGAAAACTTGGCGGCAAGGATGTCGTTGTCTTTGAGAAACTCTATGATGTGAACGGGGTAGAGGTCGGAAACCATGAGGATATCAAGGATGAAGGCCAGACAGTGAAACTTGTTACCCCGCCGAAACCGACAGTCAAGACCGGCGATATGCCATGGATGTATGTTCTGGTAGCCGTAGGAGGTGCACTGGCCGGCGCAGGTGTATACTTCATAAGAAAGAAAAAGAAAAAATAATCATTCGTGTGAGTGATTGACAAGGAAAGCTCTCGTGAGAGGGCTTTTCTTCTTGTCCGAATAATTGAAGACTTCAAATATTTTTGCTATTCTATAAATACAGAATAGAAAAACTTTTCATAAGGAGGGTAAATTTATGGAGGTCAAGGAATTTAAAGTTGGACAGAAGGTCTGGGTCAGATGTATCGGTGACTCAGCCAGAGGAAAAACAGGCAAAGAATTGATTCAGGAATGGGTAGTTGTAAAAATCGGGAAAAAATATGTATATGCTAAACCTGCAGAATCTCAATGGACTCCGTTTGTTTTTGAGATAAGGGAATATGCCGGAAAAATAAGGTTGGTGGAAAAGACAACATACGCTCCGGACTATCTGCTCTATACAACCCGCAAAGAGATAGAAGACGAAATAGAAGCGGAAAATACCTGCAGAAAACTGGTACAATTCTTCCATCAGTATCCGGAACGGAATCTGACTATCGAGCAAATTCGGGAGATTGAGAAGATTGTTTTCGGAAAAAAGGAATCATAATTTTTTCTCATACTAGAATTAAAGGAGGATGAGAATATGTTAACTATGGGATTACGTTATCACATTTTGGCAATGATTATTGCCTCTTTGCTGGCGGGGTATTATTTGAGGTATCTGCAGCCGATTTTGCAAGAGCAACGCCGGATTAGCAAGTTGCATAAGGAATCGAAATATGTGGAGTCCGTCAAGCCTGCCGTTGTCGTAGAGAAAGAGTTCCGTCCGGCGCGTCAGGTATGGGGACCGGGCGTAGTGGCGATGGGATTCGGATATCCCCGCCAAATCAGTCTGCCTGCGGAATATGTTTTAGGTCTTCAGGTGGAAGACGAACCGGAACCACTATATTTTGTCTATAAACCTCTCTATGACAGCGTAGAAATCGGAGATGTCATTCAGGTGGCAATCAGCCATTGGTACGATAAGCGGGGCATACCATATATGGGAAAGATATTCAAATTATTTGCGAAAACAGTTTTGGAAAGAACATACCTTTTGGACAGATGGATATTTTGTCTGTAGTGTAGGAAATGTATCGGAAGAAATGCTGAAAAGATATATAGAAAATCAAGGTTGAGAAAGAGGGTGACAGTGGATGTTAAAGGCATATAAATACAGAATATACCCTAATAATGAGCAGAA
>PPYE01187762.1_pt1 | contig 10734 bp, 8 predicted proteins | sample 1559881 | NCBI WGS metagenome assembly PPYE01 (sample SAMN08240022, study PRJNA423297) | Human gut metagenome, whole genome shotgun sequencing project.
CGATAAGGCTGCTGCAATACTTGCAGACTGCGGTTTTAAGTACTATACTGTATTCCAAAACCGTAAACCGGAATTTGTCAAATTATAATTTTCAGATAAAGATACAAAAGGAGGAGATCCATCATGGCAAAAAAACGTCTTCAGAAAAAGCGTGAAGCTGCCAAAACTTCTGCTTTCCAGGCTGCTGCTGCGAAAGCAGAAACCCCGAAAATAACTACAAAAAAAGTTCAACCAATTAAGGTTGAAACAACAAAGACTGAACCTGTTAAAGTCGAGACTAAGAAAACAGAGCCTATCAAGGTTGAAACAAAGAAAGTCGAACCTGCTAAAGTTGAAACGCAAAAAGCTGAAGCTGTCAAAGTTGAAACAGCTAAGGTCGAATCAGCTAAGGTTGAGACTAAAAAAACAGAGACTGCCAAAGTCGAAACTACAAAAGCTGAACCAGTCAAACTGGAAAATAAGCGTGATGATGATCACATCTATCGTGAGCGTCTTGCCCGTCATCTGGACGAGCTGAAATGGCTCTACTGTGAACTGTATCAGGATAACCCATATGTCACAATGCATCTCAATGATCTTCTCAAAGTCCTGAAGAAATTCTATGATATGAGAAATGATGCCCTGAAAGAATCTGATCTGAATCGCGAAAAAGATCCGACATGGTATAAACGCAACGATCTCACCGGTATGATGATGTATGTCAACGCTTTTGCCGGTACTCTTTCCAATCTGGAATCCAAACTGGATTATATACAGGAATGCAATGTCAATTATCTGCATCTGATGCCACTCCTTGACTCCCCGAGGGGACGCAGTGACGGTGGTTATGCAGTTGCTGATTTCCGGAAGGTTCAGGAAGAACTTGGAACCATGGATGATTTTGCAGCACTGACTGCTGCCTGCCATAATCGAAAGAATATCAGGACCGTTACTTTTTCTTTGATAATTATGATATTCCTTCATTATATGAGCAGACCTGCCCGGAAGTGTTCCCGACAACTGCACCTGGCAACTTCACCTGGCTGGAAGACCTTCATAAACATGTTATGACTACTTTCTATCCGTATCAGTGGGATCTGAACTACCGCAATCCGATCGTCCTGAACGAAATGATCTTTAACATGCTGTACCTGGCTAACCAGGGTGTAGATATTGTCCGTCTGGATGCTGTACCATATATCTGGAAGCAGCTTGGGACGAACTGCCGTAACCTGCCACAGGTTCACACCATCGTTCGTATCATGCGTATGATCTGTGAGATCGTATGCCCTGGCGTTCTTCTTCTCGGAGAAGTTGTCATGGCTCCTGAAAAAGTTGTTCCATATTTCGGAACTGTCGAAAAACCAGAATGTCATCTGCTGTACAACGTTACGACTATGGCAAGCACATGGCACACAGTTGCAACAAAAGATGTCTCCCTGCTTCGCCGTCAGCTGGATATCATCTCCGAACTTCCGAGAGATTATGTATTCCAGAATTATCTGCGTTGCCATGACGATATTGGATGGGGACTGGATTATGAATATCTTGAAAACTTCGGTATTCAGGAAGTACCTCATAAAAAATATCTGAATGATTTCCTTACAGGAAAATATCCAGATTCTTTTGCACGAGGAGAACTTTATAATGATGATCCGCGTCTTGGTGATGCAAGACTGTGCGGAACAACAGCTTCTCTCTGTGGTATTGAGCGTTTTGGATTTGAAGGAAATCAGGAAGGTGTGGACAGAGCTGTCCGTTATGATATTACACTGCATGCATTCATGCTCTCTCAGTCCGGTATCCCGGTAATTTACAGTGGTGACGAGATCGGTCAGGTGAATGATTATTCTTACAAAGATGATCCGGAAAAATCCGATGATTCACGTTATCTTCACAGAGGAAAATTCGACTGGAAGCTGGCTGAAAACCGTCATGATCCTGCTACTGTACAGGGCAAACTTTTCCCTGTGCTTGATAAACTGGAGCATATCCGTTCAAGCCATGGCATATTCAACAGCAATGTGCCAATTCATACCATTGACACCTGGGATAATTCCATTCTTGCCTTTGTACGTGAGAATGATGAAGAAAAATTTATCGGAATCTACAATTTCAGTGAAAATGATAAAGTTGCATGGATCAATGAAGAAGATGGTATGTACACAGATCTTATCTCCGGACGTGAGATGGAAGCCAAAGGTGTGCAGATTCCTGCATTCGGATGCTATTGGCTGTGCAGAAATAAACAATAATTTTTAAGTACATAAATATTTAAAAAGGCTCCGGTCAGATTGACCAGAGCTTTTTTATTCGAATTCCTATTCTATTTGCGTAATTTATCAATAAATGCAGTAAATTTTCCTGGGTTTTCTTTATCCAGAGAACGTGCATAGATTCCCTTCAGCCAGACAGTGATCACATCGATCAGTACCGGTGCAAAGGTCATCAGTATGAATACCAAGATGATCATTCCAAAATCCAAAGAACCAAGAGAAAGCAGTTTCTGGAAAATAACGGCCGCCGCAAAGAATATAAACTGCATACCGTAAATAATGGTCTTACGATAGGTATTCAGTGGTGCATAAACGGTCTTCAATGCAGCCATATAGTTCCATCCCGTAACAAGAACACAGGCTGTATTCAACATTTCTGTGGAATGATATACATTCTGACAAACGAGCATGACCGCAAACACACACGATGTAATCGTGAGTGCTGCCGGAAACGCATTAATAAATACATGCCTCAGGAACGTATGATCAATCTTCTCGTAATTGTTTTCCTGTGCAAGCAGGAATGTCGGAATACCTACCGCACACGCGCTGATCAGTGACATCTGGATCGGTTCAAACGGATACGTATTTCCAAAGAAGATCGTCAGCAATGACAACATAACGGAAAACATCGTCTTGATCAGGAACATGGATGCCGCCGTACGGATGTTGTTTACGACTCTTCGTCCCTGATTTACAATATGCGGCATAGATGCAAAATTTGAATCCAGAAGAACGACATTTGCAATATTCTTTGCAGCATCACTTCCCTGTGCCATGGCAATACTGCAGTCAGCCTCTTTCAGGGCAAGAACATCGTTGACACCGTCACCAGTCATAGCTACTGTATGTCCCTGGGACTGCAGTGCCTGAACCATCGCTTTTTTCTGCTGTGGCGTCACCCGTCCGAACACGCTGTACTCTGCAACTGCATCCTGAAGCATCTCATCGGATGTCAATGTCGTCGCATCTACATATCTGTCGGCATTTTTAAGTCCCGCACGCTTTGCAATCGCTGCGACCGTCACCGGATCATCACCGGAAATGACCTTAAGATCTACCTCCTGGCTTTCAAAGAATGCCAGTGTATCTGGTGCTTCCTCTCTGATCACATCTGTCATGAGCATCAGTGCAAGCGGTTCCAGTCCCTCTGGAAGTTCTGTCCCTTCTACCATCTGGGAACTATGCGCCAAAACCAGTACTCGAAGCCCGTCTTCAGCATATGCCTGACATCGTTCTGTCAACTCCTGGTTATCTTCTGGAAACAGGAACTGTGCTGCTCCCATCAAATATGTGCCTTTTTCTTCAAAAACGGCACCACTGTATTTTCTGTCGGAAGAAAATGGAATTACATGTTCCAGTGTCATACCCTGCTTTGCCGGAAAACGTTTACGCAATGCATCGATCGTTGCATTCTGATCTTTGAGTACGTACATCATATTGCACATGATCTCGCCGACTTCGTCCATAAATGCCGAACCTGCGTCTGTTTCATCTGCCGAAACCTCTGTTGCAGAAACTTCTGTTATTTCTGTATCGGATACTTCGGCTGCCTGTACTTCTGTCTGTCTGGATTCCGTATCCATTTCTGTCAGTTCTGCTGATTCCGTAATCTCGGCCAATCCTGCATCGACTTCCGCATCCGTACTCTCATCTTTAGAAACTCTGTAAGGCTCCACACGCTCCACGCACATGGTTCCTTCGGTGATCGTACCAGTCTTGTCCAGACAAAGTGTGTCAACTCTGGCAAGCGTCTCAATACAATAGAGCTCCTGCACCAGTGTCTTCTTATTAGCAAGGACAAGTGCTCCAAGTGTCAGTGCAACGCTAGTCAGAAGAACAAGGCCTTCCGGGATCATACCAAGGACTCCGGCTACCATACTTACGATAGAATCCTTAAATGTATCTCCAACAATATAGTACTGCTTGTAAAACAACAACGCTCCAATCGGTACAATAATGATACTGATCACCTTCAGAATCGCATTCAGAGAATTCTTCAGTTCTGAATTGTGACGCTTGAATTCTTTTGCCTCACTGGTGATCTGGGCTGCATAGTTGTCCTTTCCGACATGGATGATCTGGCAGTTTGCCTCTCCGGAAGTCACAAAACTTCCGGAAAAAAGCTCATCTCCCACATTCTTGGGAAGATTGTCTGATTCACCAGTCAAAAGAGATTCATTGACCTCTACACTGCCTTCAAGCACCCTCGCATCTGCCGGTACCTGATCACCGGTCTTGAGACAGACCACGTCATCCAGTACCAGTTCTTCTGTCGGAACGGTCCATTTCTGTCCTTCACGGATAACAACTGATTTTCTCGCTGTAAGGATTGCCAGCTTATCGATTGTTTTCTTGGCACGTATCTCCTGTGCAATACCGATCAGGGTATTGATAACAATGATACATACAAAAAATGCATTCTTATAAGAGCCAACCAGAAGTACAAGCACCAGAAGTACAAGGTTCAGAAAGTTGAAAAATGTCAGTGTGTTTTCTCTTATGATCTGCTTATAGGTCCGGGTATTCGGATTCTCGTCCGCATTAACCTTGCCTTCTGCGATTCGCTCATTTACCTGTTCATCTGTAAGTCCTGTCAACATTTCACCTCACAATTTACTGTTTGCTACAAATTAATATTTCCAAACAGCATTCTCTATTTTACCGTTGGCGTTCTCCCCCTCACAGCCGAATTTATTAATATTCTTCTTCCTCTTCACCCTCGCTGATGTCAGACTTTGGTTTGTCCAGTCCCTCGATCACGATTCCATGTTTCTGTGCATAATCCCACAGTGCAGCATGGATTGCTTCTTCTGCAAGAAGTGAGCAGTGTACTTTAACCGGCGGAAGTCCGTCCAGAGCTTCCATAACGGCTTTATTTGTGATCTGCATTGCCTCTTCGATAGTTTTTCCTTTTACCATCTCTGTTGCCATACTGCTGGTTGCAACAGCAGCACCACAGCCAAATGTTTTGAATTTGCATTCTTTGATAATATGAGTCTCATCATCGATGTCAAGGAACATTCTCATGATATCACCACATTTGGCATTACCAACAGTTCCTACACCACTTGCGTCTTCGATTTCTCCTACATTTCTTGGATGCTGAAAATGATCCATAACTTTTTCGCTGTACATAATATAACTTCCTCCTGTTATTTTCTTCTTATTTTCTTCGGTCTATCATCGTCTGCCCTTGATGAACACTTTTATTTATTACTGCTGATGTTTCTTGATAAAATCTTCATATAATGGAGACATACTTCTCAGATACTGTACAATTTCTTTCAGTTTATCTACTGTAAAATCAAGATCTTCTTTTGTTGTCTCATCGCTTAAAGTAAGTCTCAGAGAGCCATGTGCAACCTCATGCGGTACACCGATCGCAAGAAGTACATGAGACGGATCCAGAGAGCCGGATGTACATGCAGATCCACTGGAACCGCAGATGCCGTTCTGGTCAAGCATCAGAAGCATGGACTCACCTTCGATGAACTGGAAGCTTACGTTTACGTTGTTCGGGAGACGTTTTACTCTGTCACCGTTCAGTCTGGAATATGGAATCTCAGTAGTCAGACGATTGATCAGATAATCTCTCAGTTCGATTTCCTTAGCAGTACGTTCTTTCATAGTTCTTACTGCACGTTCTGCTGCTGCACCATATCCAACGATTCCAGGAACATTCTCTGTACCTGCACGACGTTTACGTTCCTGTGCGCCACCATGTACGAAGGATTTGATCTTGACACCTTTACGAATATAAAGGAAGCCGATTCCTTTCGGTCCATTAATCTTGTGTCCACTTGAGCTCAGCATATCAATGTTGTATTCATCCACATCGATCGGTACCTGGCCAAATGCCTGAACTGCATCTGTATGGAACAGGATGCCATGTTCTTTGGCAATACGTCCAATTTCTTTGATTGGCTGAATGGTTCCGATCTCATTGTTTGCAAACATTACAGAAATAAGGATGGTTTCCGGTGTGATTGCTTTTTCCAGTTCATCCAGACGGACAACTCCATTCTCATCCACATCAAGATATGTGATCTTTGCTCCTCTTTCTTTTTCCAGATATTCACATGTATGCAGAATAGCATGATGCTCGATCTTGGTTGTAATAATGTGATTACCTTTGGACTTGTATGCTTCAAAGGTAGCCTTAAGTGCCCAGTTATCTGCCTCACTTCCGCCTGCTGTAAAATAAATATCTTCTTTTCTGGTATTCAGTGCATCTGCAATCTGCTGTCTTCCTTTTGTTACAGCCTCTTTGCTCTTCTGTGCAAAATCATAGATACTGGAAGGATTTCCATAATATTCAGAAAAATACGGAAGCATTGCATCAAGAACTTCCGGAGCAGTTTTGGTTGTTGCTGCGTTATCCAGATATATTAATTTACTCATGTTTTTTCCTCCTGCTTAAAAAATAAATTTTTACATTTTTTCCTGTTGTTTTTTCCGGCTTTCTTCAATCAACTGATCCAGCATCATAGTATCTACCGCCTGTGTGATACTGTCGTTGATTCGTTTCCACACATATTTCGTCACGCAGATATCGTGATTCTCACAGGTGCTCTCATCTTCCATTCCGGAACACTGTGCAGCTTCCAGACTTCCCTCCAGAACCCTCAGGACATCACCCACGGAAATCTCTGCTGCCGGTCGTCCCAGCCGGTAACCACCACCGGCACCTCTGGTACTATCCACCAGACCAGCCTTCTTAAGCTTCGCCATAAGCTGCTCCAGATAGCTGTCTGAGATATTCTGTCGGCTTGCAATACTCTGAATGGAAACGGCTTCTGTTTCACAATGCAGACCCAGATCAATCAATGCTTTGAGACCGTATCTTGCCCTTGTTGACAGTTTCATCCACTCACCTCTTTAATTCCTAGTGTTTTCGTCGGATTTATTTCAAATCATACTTTAGCAGAAACCCTCTGTTCTGTCAAGGAGGTTTTCTGCATATACTGTCAAAAAAGTCACAGGACGTTTTTCATGTCGAAAGAACGATTTTTCAAAGGAACTTTCCTTCTGACTTCTGCTGGCCTGATCAGCCGTATTATGGGCTTCTTTTATAGAATATTCCTTTCACATACCATTGGTGCAGAAGGAATCGGTCTGTATCAGCTGGTTGTTCCTCTGCAGCATCTGGTTCTTGCCATGACCACCTTCGGGATTCAGACAGCACTCTCCCGCCTGATATCCTCTCACACGGCACTTGGAGAAAAAAAAGAAGCACAGGACTGTTTCCGCATTGGTACCTTTCTTGCTCTTTTTCTCTCCGGCATGGCCGCATGGAGCATTTTTACTTTTTCTCATTTTTTTGCTGTACAGATTTTAAAGGAACCGGCTACTGAATCACTGATTCGCCTGCTCGCCCTAAGTTTTCCCTTTGCTTCCGTCCATCTCTGTGTTAATAGCTACTATCTTGGACTGAAAAAAGCTTCTTTTCCCGCTGCCACACAGATTCTGGAACAGGCCGTCCGTATTTTTTCCACCTGTCTGCTCTGGCAGATCTGTCTATCCCGCAATATTGCTGTCACCGCAATGATTGCAGTTGCAGGAAGTTTTCTCTCAGAGCTTGCCGCTGCTCTGTGTTCTTTTATCTGTATAAGTCTGAACAGTTCTGTATCTTCACATTATATAGAAAAAGCTGTGCAAAAAATATCTGAGATCGGGCATATAGCACTTCCCCTGACTCTGAACCGGCTTCTTCTCTCTGTGCTGGCAGCCATTGAAGTTGTATTGATTCCCCAGCGTCTCCGTATGTATGGTCTCTCTCCATCCGAATCTTTGAGTCTGTATGGAGTTTTTACCGGAATGGCTCTTCCCTGCATTCTTTTTCCTTCTACCGTTACCAGCTCTGCATCTGTCATTCTGATGCCCTCTGTTGCAGAAATGCAGGCACTTGGACACCGCAGAAAAATCCGCTATATCACACGTACCACCTGTGCTGCCTGTATCCTTCTCGGATCTTTATGCACCATTGTTTTTTACTTTTTGGGAAATTTTGCCGGAACCATACTTTTCCATAATACAGATGCCGGACTCTACATCCGTACACTTTCATTTATCTGCCCGTTTCTTTATACAAATATTGCGCTTACCAGTGTTTTGAATGGTCTGGGAAAAACCGGAACAACACTTATTCACAGTGTCCTCGGGATTCTCCTCCGAATCTCTTTCGTAATATTTGCCATCCCCGTCCTTGGTATACGTGGATATCTGTATGGACTTCTGCTTAGTGAAATTCTGCTCAGTCTTTTACATATTTATGCACTGTCTCATATGGAATATTAGCAATTACACATGGTAACTTTATAAAGTTTTGCGTTAAATATATAACATTTCTATCGACAACCTCTTTTTAATCGTTTATAATAAACGCGATATGTCCGATGCTGTCAGACAAACGGGGAACGCCCCGCATATGCAATTATGAATATACCATTATATCCGGTAAATTCCGGATGCGAGGAGGAAAATATGGGATTCACTTTTTTAAAGAAACTGCCTACACCTGCCGAGATCCGCAACCAGTATCCCATCGATGCTGCAATTCAGGAATTGAAAGCAAAAAGAGATCAGGAGATCCGTGATGTCTTTACAGGCAAATCTGATAAATTTCTTGCAATCATCGGTCCATGTTCTGCCGATAACGAAGATGCTGTTTGTGATTATCTTCTTCGTCTGCGTAAAGTGCAGGATAAAATTGCAGACAAAGTTCTGATCATTCCACGAGTTTATACCAATAAGCCACGTACTACAGGTGAAGGATACAAAGGTATGGTTCATCAGCCAGATCCTGAAAAAGCACCCGATATGCTTGCCGGGCTGATTGCCATTCGTAAAATGCATATTCACGCAATTCAGGAAAGCGGTTTCACCTGCGCAGATGAAATGCTTTATCCGGAAAACTATCGTTATCTTTCCGACATTCTCTCTTATGTAGCTGTCGGTGCCCGTTCTGTTGAAGATCAGCAGCATCGCCTTACCGTCAGTGGTATGGATGTGCCTGCCGGCATGAAAAACCCGACCAGCGGTGATTATAGCGTTATGCTGAACTCTGTCGTTGCTGCACAGGGTTCTCATCGTTTCATTTACAGAAGCTGGGAAGTTGAAACAACTGGTAATCCACTTGCACATACCATCCTTCGTGGTGCTGTAAATAAACATGGAGAGGCTATCCCGAACTACCATTACGAAGATCTTCGTCTTCTGTGGGAAAAATATCAGGAAAAGAATCTCCAGAACCCGGCAGTTATCGTAGACACCAACCACTCCAACTCCAACAAAAAGTATGAACAGCAGGTTCGTATCGCCAAAGAAGTTCTTCACAGTCGTATGGTCGATCCTGAACTTCATAAACTGGTAAAAGGTTTCATGATTGAAAGTTATATCGAACCTGGCAATCAGAAGATTGGCGGAAATCATATTTATGGAAAATCCATCACAGATCCATGTCTCGGATGGGAGGAATCCGAAAAACTGCTTTACACAATTGCAGAAATGTGTTAATTACTAAGAACGCCAAAAGGCAGAGCCGTTTATCTGACTCTGCCTTTTTAATGTCTGGGATGTGCTTTCATATACACATCTCTCATTCTTGCTACATTCATTCCCAGATAAATCTGTGTAGAAGAAATATCCGAATGTCCAAGCATTTCCTGCACGCTTTTTACATCTGCTCCGTTCTGCAGCATATGTACCGCAAAGGAATGGCGTAATGTATGTGGTGTAATATCTCTGTGAATTCCGGCATCTACCGCATATCCTTTCAAAACTTTCCAGAATCCCTGTCTGCTCATAGATTTCCCCGAACAGTTTGTAAATAAAGAGGATTCTTTTTTGTTCTTAACAAAAAAGCCTCTGGAATGCTCCATATATTGCAAAATTGCATTTCTGCTCACATTGCCGATTGGAATGATCCGCTCTTTTTCTGAATCATGGCAGATCACATATCCCATCTGCAGATTAATATCTGTAATCTGTAAATGAATCAGTTCACTGACTCTCATTCCTGTTGCATACATCAATTCCATCATAGCATTGTCCCGAATACCCTTAGGTGTGTTCAAGTTCGGTTGTTTTAGCAGTCTGTCTACTTCTTCTACCGACAGAATTTCCGGCATTTTTTTCTCTAATTTTGGCGGCTTTAGTGTTTCAGACGGATCTTCCTGCATTTTCCCTGTTCTTATCATATAATGATACAGTGCTCTTATTGATGCAATATTTCTGGAAATTGTAGATAATGCCAGATTCTCCTTCTGCAATTCCTTCAGATAACCTTGTAGATCCGTCTTGGTAACTTCTGAAAAATCCATAATCTTCTGATTACGAAGATATCGGGCCAGTTTTTTCAGATCACTCTCGTATGAAATCTCCGTGTTCTGCGATGCCTTCTTTGCCTCTCGCATATACGCAATAAAATTTTCTATTACTTTTTCCATTCCCATTACTTCCCGTATTATATTAAAAA
>PPYE01585996.1_pt1 | contig 10730 bp, 10 predicted proteins | sample 1559881 | NCBI WGS metagenome assembly PPYE01 (sample SAMN08240022, study PRJNA423297) | Human gut metagenome, whole genome shotgun sequencing project.
AGACTGCAAAACAGATTTTTGTATTTCTCTGTTTTGCACAAAAATCATCTGGATCCAAAGAGGGGTCCTAAACAGTTACTTTTCTTTTTCAAATATAACGGCTATATTCCGGTCACGGAGCATCCGCACATATTTCAACGTATCCTGTGTATTTCTGGAAAAACGGGAAATGGATTTTGTAAGGATCATATCAATTTTTCCATTCTGACACTCCCTTATCATTTCCTGAAATCCTTCCCGTTTGTCCACTTTCGTTCCGGTGATTGCTTCATCTGAAAAAATGCCTGCCAACACCCATTCCTTATTTTGACGTATTTTCTCTTCATAATAAGATTTCTGAGATACAAAGCTGCCAAGCTGTTCATCTCCGTCCGTAGACACACGGCAATATGCCGCAACACGGATACGCTGAATCGGCATCCCCATACTTCTTCTTCCCACACTGTTTATTGTTTTCGTTGCTTCCAAAATCTGAACTTGTCTCATACCCATAAACTTCCTCCATTTCTTTTACCTGCCACATTTTTCTTCTTCTCCATCTGGCTTGTTTCTTATTTTGCAATATGATTTTATCTAAAATAATAAATGTGAACGAATGTTGCATTGCTGTGTCTTCCATTGTCTTTCTCAACTTTCTACTTTTTATGCGATTGCCTTCCTTGGATCATCGCTGCGTTCCCCTGCAATCAGATAACTGTCCATCAGCTTCCGTCTGATTCTTTCATATTCTTTTTCTGTCAGAAGTTCCAAACGGAATAACTTTGCAAGCAAAGCTATTTTCTTTACATATTCCAGTTCTTTCCTCATTTATTCTCCCCCCTTTCCTCATGATTTTTTGGCATCACTCCCTTCGATTAAAAATCTTGCACTTGTTTTGGCTTCCATTTGTACTATCTACTGTCAATGTTACAACTGACCTCTATCAGATCTGAATCTGAAAACTGGCAGCTTCCTCTAGGGCATACCAGCCGTTGCCGGATGTTAGAACATACAACAGAAAATTTGTGGCTTCCTGTTGATAACAAATCCCTATATCCTTCCATCATGGAAGAGTTCTATAAGATAGCCGTAGTGCCACACACAATTGACTTATGACTGAAATTCTCATTTACCATGGATTTTAGAATATATTCAACTATAACTGGGAAAAGGACAGCAATACAAATATCAAAAATATATTTTTTACTGATGGTCAATGAGATAATCCGTATTTCCTGTTCTCCAATAATAGAGAAAATATCAGTAGATAATTCTATGATAAGCGCAGCAAGCATAACCAGGCATATTAAATTTAAAGCGGCAGCACATTTTCCTGTGCTTATTTTACAGAGCGATTCAAGTGAATCTATGATGCCAATAAAACACCAGTAATAAAAAACTGTAGCAATAATTGCGATGATAGCTTTCAATATATAGCTACTCAAACTGGAATCAGATGTATAGCTGTTTAACCGGATGTGCAGCCATATGAAACCGAGAAAAAAGAAAAAGCTGCAAAAGATATTTCGTAATGGTTTACTCATGTTTGTGCCCCCCCTCATCTGGCAAACTCTGGTTCAGGATGCTCATTAGATATGAACTGTCCAAAAAATCCTGTGCAAAGATCTGCCAGACAGAATCCAGAATTTTGCTGTTTATTCTCATCTCTATGGATGACAGATTTCAAACATTCTCTCTGCGCAACATACTCACCAGTCAATACAGGTATTACTAATTCGGATGTAACCATTGCGTCATACAATGCTCGATGAGCGCCTTTCTGATCGAATGAAACCCCATACCACTCTGCTGCTTCATGAAGTGACATCGGGCTTTTATACTGTTCGATTTCCATCAATTTTGGAAACAGTACCTGAAAATCTATCCATCTACCCATGTTCAGTGGGAAAGCAACTCCTTTATATGAACATTCCCTTATTAATTGTTCCAGGTCACTGCTACTCCAGCCATATATTCTGGTTTTTTCGGATCCTATCCATTCCGAAAAGCATTGGATCGCTTCAGCAAAAGTAACTGCCTGATATACATCTGTCGTCTTGATTCCTGTCAGTTTTGTGATATAACCAGCGACATCAGAACTATATTCCGGTTTTACAAAGCAACTGAATGTATCAATTATTTCTCCCTTCGCATTAACTTTTGTCGCTCCAATCTCGATGATCTCCCTATGTAACTGTTTCTTTGCCTCGTCGAATTTTTTAGCGACGGGATTCATCTCAAAATCTAAAATAATGTGCTGATTATACATACCTGACAACTCCTCTCTTTGTTTGTTATCGTTTCTATACTTAACAATTCGCAAGAGTTGTTCTTTTCCCATCGGAAATCGTTCTTTTTTTTAAATTTTTTTGCATAACACAATGTTGCAGGTAAAATGCGTTTTGCTCTATTCTGTGATAGATTGTCAAACGAAATCTTAAGCCATTGGATATTCAAAAATCAGCGGTAGATCCTGGACAACCATTGGATAGCATCGATCATGAAAAATCACAGTCTCACTTTTCTGCAAGTGTTGCAACCGTGAGACAGACAATAATGGGCGCCCATACTCATTTTTGCCAGCCAGTTTACTGATATACTCCAAAAAACTAATTTCACGGGTATTGAGATAGATCAAATTTCCGCAGTTGTCCATTACAGTTTTACTGACGTTCTCACCGTATTTATCGATCATCTGGCTATAGGACTGAATTACGATGTGAAAACGAATGTTCCTACTTCTGGCAGCAGTCAACATTGCTACAATATCATCTAGTTTTGGCATATTACAAAACTCTTCCAGTATAAAGTTAACACGAACAGGAAGAGAACCCCCGTATTGATCAGCATGATCAAGTAAGCTTTCGTAACACTGTGTAATGAAAAGCGTCGCCAAAAAGTGATACGTAGTCTTTTCGTCCGGCACGACAAGAAAGATTGCTGTCTTCTTCTTCCCTATTTTCTCCATTGTGAAGGTAGTGTTTGACATCATATCTGTCAATGCTTTTGAAGAGGAAAAAAGTCCTGTCAACTGATCAAAGGTTGATTCAATACATGTTCTAGTATTCTCGGCTGTTAAATTCATAAAACCGGCTAAATTCTGATAAATATCAGAATCTGTTGGTAAAGCCGAAAAACAGTTTTGAAGTGTCCCATCCTTCATTTTGGTATGACGCCATTCTAAGATTGATTTCATAGAAAGAGGTTCATTGATTCTTAGAATCAATTTGCAGATTCCGCGTGCAACTTGTCCGGACACCTCGTTCCAATAAGGGTCCTTTCCCTTCTCCGTACGTCCAAAAAAGAGGCTTTGAAGTAGATCGTTCAAATAATTCTCTGCATTATCTCTTCCTGACACACCTTCATTGTATGCATTTTGTACACGCTCAAATGGGTTCCAATTATCAGGGGATTCTTGAGGCCTTCTCCAATTGAGTACAACGCTTTTATATCCTAGTCTGTCTAAAAAATTTCCCGCTTTTCGGACGAGTTCCCCTTTTGGATCTACTATCACCATGGATTCATTTGCCATAGCGCACGAATAGATTAATGGTAAAACAAATTTGAGCGTTTTCATCGAGCCAGTACCGCCAACAATAAGATCGTGTGCATCACTTGGATCGGTATAGCATATGTTTTCTTTCCGAAATAGAATGGGACCACCTTTATAAGAACCTTCATTTGACTTGAGATCAAATGAACTTAGATTTTCTGTAAATTCTCTTTCATTTGCCATTCTGGAATCTGAGTATTTAAGTCCATCATTGAGCATACTAGGCCTCCTATCTGACATTTGAATTGAATCCGATACCAGTTCCGTTTGCTTTGTCGCCTAAACCAGATATAATACTAAAATCTGTTTCAACAATTTGATTGCTTCCATGTGGTTGAAGGATTTTGTTCAAATGGATCTGCTTCAGTAATTGTAAAACAGCAGTCTTATTGTCTGTTAAAAATTCACTCCGTTCCTGCAGTAGGTTATTTAATTTTTGTATTGCCTCATCGTTAACAGAATAACCAATGGATTCGGCTTCCCGGCAAAACAGACTAATACACTCCTGTATGTCTAACGTCTCGCATTCGAGATGCAACCAGAGATGATGCTTTGTCAACTCCCCAAATAAGGAATCCCGATACCTGGATGCTTTTTTCTCCGGCATTAGAATAATAAAGCATATCTCTTTATGAGAATCAATAAAAGATACTATCATTTCCAAAGTACTGTTATATCCATATTCGCTCCATTCTTCTGAGCATTCAACAATAAGGATCCCTTTGTAAAGGTCATAACAATCTCGCGCTATACTATAGCTATCCAGTAAACGGTGCATGAACTGTGCAGCATCATTCATCGAGTTATAGTAGGGCATTAGAATCGAAAAAAATGGGTTCACCCCTTTAAAATCGATTAGTTTTTTCTTTTCTACTATTTTTGCGATTTCCATTGCAGTATTCTCAAGTAGGCTAATAGATTTTCCACTTAGATAGAAATTGGGACACATTCCAGACGGTATTTTGTCTAAAAACGGAAAACGATTTGTATAATTATTTCCTGCCACGAATAGCCCTCCCGTTACAAATATTTCTTATCTTTATATATCAAATCGCTCCTCTTGACATTTTCCCGACAAAAAGACCCCGGTTTTTCCGGGGTCCAAATAAGTGATATGAAAATAGTTAAGGTATTTCCGTAATTACAGAAGCATGGGTCGGTTAAGTCGTGGCATCTGCCCGTAGAAGCCCTTCCATAAAACCATAAGATATGCCTGAGGGGACAAACATCAATTAGATTTCTTCAATGCGTACTTCAAAGTTTTTTGAAGGTATATCAGAAACAATACCTCTCAGATAAGAACCGTTTTGCTCTAGAGGAATATCAATAATAGATTGATCATCAAATTTTAAGTAAGCTTTGATTGTTGCCGAGGCATTGTTTCTTGAACTAAATTGCAGTAAAATTTTATGACTTTCAGCATCATAGACGAAATAACTGTCTTCATCATCGATATCTTCCATTCGAAGCAGCATTGTCTTAGCTGCTCCCCCACCTCTGACAGCTGTAGCGAGAACCGGCTCAAAAGCAAAGGCGGAAAGATTTTGCTGAATCTGTTCTCCCACTAATGTGATTTTATCTTGTAAATGCTGATAGGTGATTCGAAGAGAAACCAAAAGCCTTTTAGCCGGAGCAATTGCTTTCTCCCGTACTTGGTGTGCGCCTGAATCAAATACCAATCCGCAGCTTAAGCTCGTGGCGTCCATGAGTGTTGCCATTACACAGTACTTATTGAAGCATTCCCGGCAAAATTTTATATGATCTAATTGCCGCTCCTCTTCTGCATTTAATAACTCAGCTTTGCTGGATAATTCGGCCAGGTGATACAGTTGGTCATCCGTTAAATGTGTCATCTATCACGCCCTCCTTTGATTAAGCAGTAAATTTTATCACGATCAGAGATATATTCTGTTGCTGATTCAACTAGCTTTGGATCATTCATAGCAATTTTATAGGCTTCTTTCACAATTGTTTTATGCATGGACTCTGACCAGTCTTCTATTTTACCTTTGCCATATACATCGGTATAAATAACATCCTTCAGGAATGTTTTTTCTGTATTTATATATACTGTCTGCTCAAGCTGTTGCCAAAATGTTTCTTGCCATTTGAGCGCTTGGTCGATTAGCTTTTGCATTTCATGTTCAGATTTATTTCCAAGTGTCTGCATCGTCAGTCCCTTCATATGCTCGTAAGCCCACTTAGCGGAAGCCATTTTTTCTTCCGGTATTGTTTCGATTTCGTGGTTAATATGTAGCACATGAGGTAAGATACGAGCATAATATAAAGCCAATTCCCGTGGAGGCTCTGCTTTGGTCGTTACCAGTGTTTGACAATATAAGAGGAAAAGCGAGTTGAAGACCCATCTTTGCTCTTCCAAAGATAAACTGATTTCAGGACCGCTCTTTGTGTCTTCAATAGTATCTCCAAGGCTCTTTCCGCCTTCTGGTAAGGAAGCATCTAAAGAAATCGGGGCTTGGCCAATTTTATCGCTGAACCGTCGTCTGTATGTATTTTGCTTACGGACTGCATCCATAGCTTTATGGTAATAAATCCCTTTGCAGTAACGAATAAAATCCGAATCAGGCTGTCCGTTTTCTCTGCACTTACGAACACGTTCCCAAATGGCGATTCTTGCTTCCTGCATAGCAGTGTGTTCAGATTCGTCACTGTAGCAACCATTCTGCTTTAATAAATTGCGAGTCCGTTTCCCATAGACGGTATCAGTAATTGCTATGAGCTGAGTAAACAAATTTTCGTCATTTGTAGCATGATATTGCTCATATAATTTTTGTGCTCTATGAAAAACATCATTATTGCTTTCAGAATGTGTTGTTGGTGATGAGTTGCTTTTTCCTTGCTCCATAATTTTCAACCTCTCTTTCTCTTCAGTGACATTGATAGCAAGTGAAACCTCCCCAAAAGCATTCATTACGGAATGGTTTTAGCCTGCCATTTTTGTTTTCCAATGAATACAATAAATTCCGACTCTCAGGATCCAACATCTGATAAGTAGACGGATGAAACCATCCTTGCTTTCGCAATTCATCTATAGTCACATTTCTTAAATAGTCACGGGCTTTGCTTAGGGCAATTGGTGGATCATTCCATCCATTTGCATAGTAATAGTAGAACGCGTCCATAAAGACGGCAGACGCAAAATCGTTGGCGCTCCATAAATTTGAAATAACATACTTTGCTCCAGCTGCTGAGAGAGCGCTGACCATTCCATAAAAGCCTGTATTAAATAAGACATCATTCATACCGGAAAGGCATGAGGACAATACAACTAATTGAGTGGATGACAGATCTAAACGGCTGACTTCATCCGCCGTTAATAGGCCGCTGCCATACACTGGGTTTGTCAAACCAGTTCGATACCAATTTTTTATACCTGCGAATGCAAGACAGGACGAATAAAGAGAGGCATATTCGCTGTCCACGTCGAAATATCCGTGGGTAGCAATATGGATATTCTCATATCCCCTAGCAGATAAAACAATTTGTTTTGTAGCATAGGGTCCGCTATATAATTCACCACCAATACGGCTGCTGATCCGATAAGCCTCTACTCTTGAAAAAGGTAAGGGATCAATTTCGCTGACATCCAATTTCAGTGCCCTCTGTTGATCTTTGTCAGATTTAACTGTTCTCTCCGGTTCTATAGTTCTTTCTTTCACATCATATTCTGGATCACTGATAATTAAAGTGCCTTTGTCGCTAGAAACATCATTGTTACCATAGAGGAAATCTCTTGCACATTCGATTTTGACACAATTGTGCCGATCAGCCAAACGCACTTTATCTTCGCCGTACAGCAAATCGAATGGTAGATTAATCAGTTCGTTATCAGGGGCAATATAGACAGTACCATATCCCTCGATCATTGGCATAACAGGAGCAATGATTGCATTATATAGGCGTAGCCGGATAGATTCTATTTCAGTAGATTCTTCGATTGACACATCACCCGTGGAAATATGCTGCATTGTTAAAACAAAGGCCTTAGCATCATCTGCTACTTGAGTCCCATTTGGGATCGTGATCTTTTGCAATTTGCAGTTACCAGCGTCTTTTGTTGTGATATAAACATCAAATACTGTCTGATCTTTACTCAGATTGCTGCCTGATTCGAACTGTGTCTGTCCATAATCTTCAGCCGACAGAAAATATTCCAATACAGCAGAATAATCTGGTATAGCATCCTGAACTACTCCTAAAGAGATTTCAGTGAAGGCAGTATTTTGCGGAAACTGAATAGCGAAATCTCGTTCTGCCTGACGCAGCTCTGCGAATAATTCCTCATAGTCTCCTTCTGCATTCCGAAGCATATTTTCAGATTCCAAAGCTGCAACTGTGTTTTGAAGCCTTTGTATTTTATCAAGTAGTTCTGCGTCAAAGGCGCCGCCATGGATGATTCGATTCCTTTCCCGTCCAGCTAGTGATGCAAGTACTTTAAAACGAAGGAGCTGCTCATAAGTCATTCCAATATCTTTTGATTGTCTCATTATAGCATAGCAGCCAGAAAAGTTTATCTGTACAGGCGTTAATATCATAAGCAGGCGATAGTCATTTAAATAACGCACACAATTTTGCCATACAATAGTAATCTCCTTCAAAGCCAACTCAATATAATATTGGCCGGAATTAAATTCCCCGTTTTTACATAGATATGAAGCATAACTTTGGAGCATTGCTGCTCTTTGCGTATGCTGAATTCCAGGATTTTCGATAGTGTCCATTAATTTTTTAAAATATACATTTGCATTTGTATCTTCTATATTCCACGACACCAGTGCCTGGCAATAATAGAGCATTGTCTTTTGCATGGGAGCCAGACTAAATAAATCGTTCTGTTCATCTACTCTTTGTAGAGCATAAAGATAATACTCTTGTTCTGATATTGAACATGTTCCCTGTTGAAGCAGATAGAAAATGCAGATGATGAAAAATATCGATTCCTCACGTGGCGCTTCTAATAAATTATCCGACAAAATGCTTTCACAGGTTTCATATAAAAGATTTTTGATTTCAGATATCTGCTCCGGATCAGAATCCGCCATTGTTTGCGTTTCCATGGCAATAAGCATAGTATAGATTCGGTATATATCTGCATCCTTGAGATACTTTTCAGATTCATCGTTTTCAATCGCATCAATCAACTCAGCTGCCAACGGATACGCCTTTTCCAAATCGTTCTGGACATAGTAAACCAATAGCAAGTTGCTCTGGATCTGTGGACATGAAATAACACATTTATCCTCATCAACGGCCCTGACTTTCAACGCATTTATAAATGCGGATTCTGCTCGAATATAATCTCCAATATTTAGATAGTAGCCACCGCGCATATTCCAAGCCATACGCATACTGATGTACGGTTCGCCAGTATATTCGTATTTTTGACAGAGGATTCCGTATTTTTTCAGATATCTCTTGTACTCATCAGGATATCGAATATCTGAAAGATTCATCAAGAAAATACATAGTGTTTTTGCTTCTAATACTTCCAATTGTGTAATCTCAATTTCATCATGAAATAAACCATCTTCAATTTGATCAATAAATTGTTTGAGATCATCTTTTCCATCATGCCCTTTGGATAAAGAGTATTTGCAAACAGCTACCTCCCTCCGGACGACTGCCGTATAAAAGCTTGATTCTCCCAGTACTTCCTTGCGTATTTGAAAGCATTTCTCAAGAACATAAAGAGCATGATCGACACGTTCTAATTTCAGCAAAGCACAGCCATAAAACCAGTAAAAATCACCGGAATAGAGGGATATCTCATCTTTAAAAAGGTGCTGATCATTATCGCAGATCCTACAAGTTGTCTCCGGACTGTCCTCACATATCTGGGTAATAACCCTACAGACCAGTTCCGTATGGTTTGGATTGTTACGTTCCCTGCTTAAAGTGCAAAGCGCTTCCAACAGTTTCATAGCTTCTGATACATGGTCTATATCATGCAGATATTGTGCAACCTTTGTAAATAGGAAAAACATCTCTGGTGAGATTTCTTTATCAGATATATTTTGTAGATCCCATGGATATATCTGGTCTATTATTGCGCGGTCTGCTGGCAAACAAATTGCACAAAGCAGATCGTAGGCATCACTCTTAACTGCATTGGATACCTCCCATTCATATTCCAGACTTTTGACGTTGGAAATGAATTCTACTACATCTTCTTTCAGCTTACCATCATGACTGGGTATATTGTTATGTATCATTCTGCAATTAATCATGATACGCAGCAAAAGCAATGCGATCATCGCTGTATGTTCTTCATCACGCACCTTCATTTCATCATCAGACGATGTTTTTGGAGGATGCGTCTCTTTTTGAGCTTGCTCAATTGAAGCCAAAGAAGTTATCAAACGATCAAGATGTTTACTTTTTTCGCCCTCGATCAAATTGTTAACTAGTTCTAATTCTTTTTCTATATTCATATGTATATCCTTTACGAGAATGCTTTAAGTCATCCGTCTGTTAATGAATAAGATAGGCAACAATAAAGTAAAGCAGGGAGGACGCTAAGGCTTTCCCAGACAGGTTTTCATTTTTATTCCAAAGTTTGGAAAATAAAGTGACACCAAAAACAATAATCAATCCGATTGAAAAGATCTGCATCCAGTGAGCTACCTGTGCGTAGGTATCTCGTCCTGCGGACACTATTTCGCCATTACCGACAAACCATGCTAATACAATATAGACAAGGCCAATCCATCTGCTTTGAGTAGATATAATTTTCATTGAACCATTCCATTTATTCTCATCGTTTACAAAACATATGAGAATATTTGATAAAACAGCAATAAAATTGAGTATAATTCCTATAATTAAAGATATATTGTAAAACATATTCGCTCCCTTTTGAATGTCTTATTTTCGTATCTGCTCTATTTTTTCTCCTATCTGAGTCACTATTTCCTGGAATCCATGTGGGATTGGAGAAAAATTTTTTTGTAACGCTGAAACAATTTGTCGGAATCCATTTCCTATTGCTTCGTAATTGATAACAATACAATCCCACAAGTGTTTTATACCCTTTTCTGGATTGATGTTTATGCTCATCCTATCTATGAATTCCTTCATGCCAGTTCCAAAATAAAGAAGGTTAGGCCGCTTATAAATGATTTTTGACGCAAAATGGCAAAATTTTTGCGTAAGAAAAATACCTATGCCAATGCTGGTA
>PPYE01131510.1_pt1 | contig 10729 bp, 7 predicted proteins | sample 1559881 | NCBI WGS metagenome assembly PPYE01 (sample SAMN08240022, study PRJNA423297) | Human gut metagenome, whole genome shotgun sequencing project.
ACGACGGAGTCCCGGTTTATGAGTGAAACGGATCGGCGGGGTTAGAAATTGCCTTTGTCCTTGCGGTCCCACCACAGACGGGTGCCACCGGTGTCGCCGTCGCCTTTCACTTCGGAAGATTCAGCCTTCAGCAGCTGGATGGCATTGTTCACCTCGACGGTGTTGGAGCTCAGTTCCGTTTCGTTGTACAGCAGGCGGCGCGGGCCGAGCTGCGTGTCGATGATCGAGGGGGCCAGATTTTGCTTCGGACGGAAGAGTTTGGGGTAGCCCGTGCGGCGGTAATCGGCCCACGCTTCGGTCGAGAGCGGGAAGTTGGCGATCCATTTCTGGGTGATGATGCGTTCGAGCTTTTCTTCATTCGAAGCGCCTTCGTCCCACTTCACCGTGATACTGGTGGTCGGATCGGAGTTGTATTCCGGCTTCCACGGGTCCGTATAACCCTCAGGTGAGGAGGTATCGTCGTTGATGTAGCTGCTGATAGCCGCATCGTCGATAGCCGCCCAGTCGGGGGCCGTCAGTTTCTTCTCGGTCCATGCTGCCGCGGCGTCGGACTGTCGGTAGCTCTTCTGGTTGCGGATGGAAACCTCGATACCCTTTTCATAGAGTTCCTTTACGCTCTGCTGCCCGGCGTCGGTCCAGCGAAGTTTGGCTTCGGCGCGCAGGAACCAGCCTTCGGCGGCGAACATGATGGGCTGCGGCGTCGCATATCCGCCGGCCAGAAACGAGTAGTAGACGCGCTGGTTGTCGTTGCCGCCGTTCTTATTGCCCAATTCGCAGCCTACGGGAACTCCGATGTATTGCGCTCCCTTGCGGATCAGGATGTCGCTTTCGTTGTATATGTCCTCGTTGTTCTGGTCTTTCTCGCCTGTCGGTTCGGCGGTCTTCTTGACCAGATGGCGGACGTTGGTGGTGAAATAGAGCGGGCGGCGCGGGTCGTTGTAGCCGTTCATGAACGCTACGATCGACGAACCGATGCCCGAATCCAGCCAGTCCATCATGCGGCGCAGTTCGTTCGAGTAGGACTTGTTGATAAGGATGTCCTTGTCTTCGAGGACTCCGGCCTGAATGGCTTCCTTGGCGTATTTTTCAGCATCGACGGGGTTTACCTTGACGATGCGCAGCGCCATGCGCAGCTTGAGCTGGTTGGCGATCTTCTTCCAGAGCGTGCGGTCGCCGTTGCACCAGCAGTCGAACGATGCGAGACCTGCGGTCTCCGTATCCAGTCCTTCGAGCGCTTTGTCCAGCTGTGCGAATATCGCCTTGTAGATATCTTCCTGTTTGTCGTAGGCGTAGCTGCTGGGGCGTTCGGCCAGTTCGTCCGCTGCGAGGACCGACGAATAGGGAACCGGGCCGTAGGTGTCGGTATACTGGAGCAGGTTATACGCTTCGACGATGCGGGCTACGGCTGCGAAGTCATGCTGTCCGGCGGCGTCGCACTGTTTGATCAGCCGGCGGGTGTTGTTGAATATTTTCTGCATGAAGTTCTCGTGCATGCCGCCGCAGAACCCGCGGGCGAGGTCGTAACGCGCCATCGTCCAGTTGCTGTGCGGCACCTCGAAATAACCGCCGTAGTTGTCGATCGACAACGAGGTCCAGTACTGGAACAGGTTCTGGTGGGTGGGGTAACTGAACGAGAGGGGAGTGGAGAACTGCGCTTCGAACGGCAGTTCTTCGGGGTCGATCTCGTAGGGATTGGTGTTCAGCTCTTCGAAATCTCCCGTACAACTTCCCAACAGTGCGAGGGGAAGCGCCATTGCGGTAACGTTTCTAAGAATATTCTTGAGTTTCATAATGTGTAAACGCTTTTGATTAGAAATTCAGTTTCACGTTCAGACCGAAGCTGCGCGTGGTCGGCAGGTTGAAGACATCGAAGCCTTGCAGGCCGTTGCCCGTACCCATCGACACGTCGGGATCCATCGGGGCGTCTTTGTAGAAGAAGAAAAGGTTGCGGGCGATGAACGCAAGGGTCAGGTTCTTCGACTGGCCGAACAGGTTACGGAAAGTGTAGCCCAGCGAAATCTCGCGCATACGGACGTTGGTCGCGTCGTATACGTAATCCTCGACGTTGTAGACCGAGTTGAAGCTTGTCGCGCCCACCACGTCGTAGTAAGCCTTGACGTTCGAGAATTTGATGCCCTCGCGCATCACGTAGCCGCGGTCGCGCGCCCGGCCCGTGCGTTCCGATACGCCGTATCCGTCGAGTGTGGCCTCGGTCATCGAAACGACCTTGCCGCCGATGCGGAAGTCGATGAGCATGCTCAGTGTCAGGTCCTTGTAGCGGAACGTGTTGTTCCAGCCCATGTTCCACTTCGAGTTCATGTTGCCCATGTATTTCAGGTCGGAATTCTGCTCGCCGCCGTTTACGGGGATCTGGTAGTCGGCGCCTTCGGGGGTTTCCGTCACCAGTTTGCCGCTCTCGTCGCGTTTGAGCGTGCGGACGTAGAGGTCGCCATACTGGCCGCCTTCATAGAGGATCACTTTGGCGCCGCCCAAGTTGGAGACCGTTACGCCGTCTTGGATACCGTCGAAAAGCTCGATGATCTTGTTGTCGTTGTACGAGAGATTCAGATCGGTGGACCATGTGAATTCGTTGCCGAAGTCTTGGAACCAGCCGGCCGTCAGTTCGAAGCCTTGGTTCTGGACGTTGCCCGCATTGACGAACTGCGATTTGTAACCGCTCTCCCACGGCAGCGTCACCTCGAAGTACTGGTTCTTGGTGTTGGTCTTGTAATAGGTGGCGTTTACGTGCAGACGGTGCTGGAAGAACTCTCCGTCGAAACCGACCTCGAACGAGTGGGTCTTTTCGGGTTTCAGCGTGCGGAACGGCACCGATTTGGGCGGGTTGATGGCGCCTTGGTCGCCGTAGGTATAGCGCGGATTGGTCTTGTAGACGGGGACGTCGTTGCCGACGATGGAGTACGAACCGCGGAATTTGAACAGGTCGATATTCCGGCCCATGTCCACGAAACGGTTGAGCAGAAGGCTGGCGCCCACCGAAGGATAGAAGAACGAGTAGCCGTCGGTGTAAGCGAGGGCCGACGACCAGTCGTTACGGGCCGTCACGTCGAGGAAGAGCGCCTCTTTGAAGCCGAACGTGACAGCTCCGAAGACCGAGTTGAGCCGTTTGCGCTCCAGTCCCATGGTCGTGCCGTTCATGTAGAAATTCGACGGGTTGAAGATGTTGGGATAGTAGGCGCCGCCGTTGCCCGGAGCGACGAACTTGCTCTGCTCGTAGAGCAGGCTCACGTTGTTCGAACGTGTCTGCATCATGCTGGTGCCGAGGGTGGCGTTGAGCGAGAAATCGTCCCACGTATGGTTGTACTGGGCGAGCAGGTCCGCATAGAGCTGTTCGCTGAAGTAGCGGTTGTCGTCCATTTTGCCGTAGGTGTATTTATTGCCGTAGGACGACGCGTAGTGGTTGCGTACGTAGTGTTCGTCGGCGCGCTCGTAGCGCATGCGGCCCGTGAGCGAAAGTCCGTCGATGATCTGGTATTTGATCGATCCGCCGAATTCGTAGCGGTTGCGTTCGACGACGGGGCGTTCGCGGTTGAGCAGCCAGTAGGGGTTGCTGTTGGTCTCGTCGGTGGTAGTCACCCAGTTCTGGACGTTGGCGTTGAGCTCGCCGTTGTAGGTCTCGAAGTTGCTTTTGTAGCCGTTCCAGTCGCCGCCGCGCGGGAAGGTGTAGGTGCCGACGAGCGGGTTGAAGACGAAACCGCCGGCCGGCTGGTTCGAGATGTGCTGGTTCACGTATTTGGCGTTGAAATCGACCTTGATGTGGTCGTTGAAAAGGTCGAAACCGACTTTGGCGTTGAGCGTGTGTTGCGAGTAGTCGTTTTCAGGGGTGATGCCGCCGGATGTTACGTTGCCGTAGGAGAAGTAGGCTCGCAGGTCTTCGGCGCCGCCGTTGATCGAGATCGAGTTGTTGGTCGTCCAGCCCGTACGGAAGAACTTCTCGGCGTAATCGGGAGCCTTCGACGCGAGTTTGTCGCCCCAACTGTATTGGCCGTTCGCCCCGTATGTGTTCTGGAATTCGGGCAGCGAGAGCGGGGTGTCAATGGTCGTGTTGCTCGATACGTTCACCGCCAGACGCCCTGCCATGGCCGATTTGGTCGTGATCATGATGGCGCCGTTGGCGGCTACCGCACCGTAGAGGGCGGCGGCCGACGCGCCTTTCAGCAGGGAGATCGAGGCGATGTCGTCGGGGTTGATCGTAGACATGGCGTCGCCGCCGTCGCGCTGGGCGCCCCAGTTGCTGTCGACCTGATCGGACGTGATGTTCATCATCAGGGGGACGCCGTCGACGACGACCAGCGGCTGGTTCGAGCCGTTGATCGACTTGTTACCGCGGAAGAGTATTTTCGACGATCCGCCCGCGCCCGTCGAGTTCGGGGTAATCTGCAGACCGGCGGCCTTGCCCTGCAGCGCGTTGATCATATTGACCGACTTGATGTCGGCCACGTCATCGCCGCCGACCGTTTCGGCAGCATAGGAGAGTGTTTTCGACTGACGTTCGATACCCATGGCAGTCACTACGACTGCGTTCAGCTGGTTGGCGGTCGTCGTCATCAGGATGTCCAGTGTCGTCTGACCTGTGTAGGTCACCTCGTAGGGGTCGTATCCTACGTAGGTTACTTGCAGTACGTCGCCGGGCTGCAACCCTTCCAGACGGAATTTGCCGTCCATGTCGGTTGTCGTTCCGCGCGTCGTGTTCTTCACAATCACCGTTGCTCCGAGAAGCGGCCCGGAGTCGTCTTTGATCAGGCCTTCAAGGGTGCTGCCCCCCCCTCCTGCGCGTAGGAACGCAGAGCGGTAGCCGGCGCAATGAGGCAAAAGGACGTCATCAGAGCAAAGCAGATGAAAAGTGCTCGGTTGGTTAATTTCCTCATAAATAAGTGGGTTTTAGTTGAACAAGAGTAAAGATTCCGGAGTGACGCCGTATCTTTGGTTTGATAGAAAAAGCAGTGTTATAGCGGCATATTTTAATGTTAAAAAGTAGTGTTATGAAATCAAAGATAAATATATTTTAATTAAATATCAAATTATATATTAAAAAATAATACGTGAAGTTCAGTATGTCCATAATGATATTTCGATTGTTTATTTCATTATAAATATATTGAATTTCAGCAAAATACACAAATGTCTTTGTATAAATTTTACGCATGATTTTTCGTGTTATGTTAAAAAATATTAACGGACGTTATACGGATAATCATATTTGCAAATTATTCTCGTTGTTATATTGAAAACCATCTCCGCTAATTGGTGAGGAGTACTCTGCGTTTTCCGATGGTTTACGCCTAACTTTTTACGCTTCGTGTCGGCACGAATTTCTTTCGACTGATCCTCGTCCTCGGTTTTTTGGCTATGGGCTGGATTTCGGCAGACACTTCGGCTTTAGGCTTCCGCCCCCGCCTTTTTGGAGGCACTACCTGCAGGCAGTCTATGGCTTTCAGCCGCTCGTATTCCTCGCGCAACTCGTCGATGATCCGTCGGTTGTTGCTTGCAATACAATCGCGCAGGAGTTTTACATCTTCGCGGCTGAATCCGTAATGTTTAATCGTTTCGCGCGTCAGTTCGAAGGGCGCGTTTTCCAGAACCGCCCGACGGCACAGGTAAGCCAACAAATGCGGATATTCCGTTACGAAAATTTCTACCGTCAGCTCCTTGCGGCTCGTAGCGCAGAAACGCTCCTCCCCGTTGAAAGGGTTCTCCATCAATTCCCATTCGGGAAACTTCGTGGCCCATTGCTCGCGAAAAAAATAGGCATTGAAATTAACCCGGAAAGAATCGATGCGGCTGTCGAAGTTTTCGTAATTGTCGTTAAACTCCGCAACTGAAAATGTCTTTTCGTCGGGATGGCTTTCTTCATCGTCCAGCGTAATCCAAAATACCGATTTCGGAGCACCGCACAAGATTGCATAGACAAAATGCGCCTTCTTTTTCAGATCATCGAAAAATTGCCGGATGTCGCTTTTGCGGATGTCGCAATCCAAACAGTCTTGAAGCAGATTCCCCAGCGTATAGGATTTTTGTGGCATGGTTCAGTAGTTATGGGTTTATAGAACAATTCTTAAACGTACGCAAAGGTTATAGGCACTTCGAGAATACAAAATAAAGGGACGACCGAATTGTAATTGCAATAAAATAACGATTGTCTGTTAACTAATCGTGGTTGGTCATCCCTTTTTCTATTAAAAAGACAATGCCAAATACGTTAGGCGATGGTTGTGTGACAGTGATGATGTAAGTCCGTATCGAGTTTCGGCATTGCATTTAACAAATATCTTAAATTATTGTGAGAATACAAAATATATCGTAAAAAAACAGGTGCGGAAACAGTAAAGTCAGTAGTGGGAAAATATGAAGCTAAGATTCGAGTATCCCGCACCCGTTATCGTAAAATTGAAGTATCGAAAAAGAGGGGCGGTAACGGACTGGTACGCCTCACACCACGATAAACGAAAAAGAGCATCCTTCGGCTTATCGTTTCCGTCCGCCCCTCGGCTTCCGAAACGCGAGCCTATGGAGGCAGGAGATTTCGGAAGCATTGTTACAGAAGAAGCAGGAACCGCAACGGACTTACTTGACATGATAGCTACATCACTTCCCTTGTCACTCTCTTTTTTAGCGGTTCCTGCATGATGAAAAACGGGTGCGGGACTGTCGATGAAAAAAATAGTGACGCAACTTCGACATGAAGAATTCCAATGTCCCGCACCCAGTTCGGAGAACGGCCCGCCGTTACCAGATTTAGGTGCCTTTAAAGCGGGATTATTATCGACGGCGAGCGTTCTCGTTACAGCGAATGACGGCGCCCCACCCCGCACCGACCGAGGGTCGGCGGAACGTGATTCTTTCCGATTGGGAGTATATGGCCGTAACATCGTATTATTAAGGGTTCGTTATTAAAATCCTCGTTCCGGCCTAAACACATAAAAAAGCACGGAACGCAGGTACAGCCCCAACGGTCGGCCTTGCGAGCCTTGGATTGGTAACTGCCCTTACGCCCGTGCCCGCCCACGGCACAAAGCCGCAGGCATGACAAGGGTTTCAGACAAATTTTACACCAATCCTAAAACCTATTATATCGCTATAATAGTCGCAAGTTTACCGCTGGTATAAAGGTTGTCCTAACCTTATGAATATGTTACGGCTATGGCGCCGTTTTCATCCGCAAAGGTAACATATCTTTTTCAATTTTAGTTATGCGACCCGACTGATGCCATAAAAGAATGACGAAACGTGAACCCGGCTCTGAAGAACCCCGCTGTCCTTTACAAGAAAGGTATGCGGCTTGCGTTACTTACGCTGCGTAGGTCGTAGGAAACCCGTCTGACTTCGTAACACAAGAGGCCCACGCCCGTCAGGTGTAGTTGCCTTAAATGTACTGCCCCGTCAAGGCGTGGTACGACCCGACAAGGACTCTCTTGTTGCCGCAGACTGTAAATTTCCTACATTTACGCAAACAGCAACGCGATTCACGCCTTTACAGCGGATCGCTTGTCCCAAAGGTAGCACAAAAAATTCGAATCCGCAATATGTTGCGGGCACTTTTTGTGCCGTAGGGTTTATGCCGCCCGAATAGCCCATGTTCTGGCTTTAACGGAATACGCCGTCCTAAAACAACAACGGGACGGCCTTTTGGTTCCGTCCCGCTCGTGGTTACATCTTCATCCCGCGCCTTTGCTCCGTTTGTTCGATGTCAATTCCTATCCGCTCGTAAAACTCCTTTCGTTGCTGTCTGAACCACTCGTCGCAGTCCTTTCCGTTTATGGTGAACTGGAACCCGCTCGGCCCGTCCTTGTCGGGTTTGAATTGGAGAATGACATCGTTCGCCCGAAACGTATGATTATACCTTATCGAATGCAGCTCGCCCGTATATCTGTAAGGTTGCATCGTAAACAACGCTTTGGTCCGCTCCTTGTCCAACCCGACATCCTTGCAGTAATTTTCCCATTTCAACAGCCCCTTTACATAGGGACACAACTCATCGACACGCATCAAGGCTTTTATGACTTGTTGTGCTTCCTGTTTAAGGTTGGCCACCTCTTTATCGTGTCCGGCCTGCATGGTCTTGATCTCTTGTTGCAGTTGCCCGATGCACTTATCCTTGTCGGCAATTACCCCTTGCAAATCTGCAATCTGTTTTTCATACCTCGCGGGCTTGGGGTCGTGGAATAACGCTCCGATCCTTTCTACGGCTTTCGTCGTGGCATCCACGGCCACGCCTTTGAGTTTGTCGGTCTTGATCTCCCGCCGCGTCTGTGCCAACTCCGTTTCGGCTTTCTCCAATTCTTCTTTCTTCTTCCTCCGCTGTTCGTCGATAATGTTGCAGTCTGTCTGCGCGGCTCGTTGCTGTGCTTGGAGTGCGGCAATATCTACCGTGAGCGTCTTTTGCTGTTCTTTCAGATTCTCGATCTGTTCGGCCATTTCATTTTTCCGGACGAACACCTCGCGGTAATACTGCTGCGTGGAAATATGTTTTGCTTCCGATCCCTCGACGCCGCGTTGCAGTCCGTATTTGGCCATCGCTTCGGCATAGGTGGTCTGGTAGGCTTTGAGTTTGTCCCGTGCCATCACATCGTCGGCACATAGACGCGGGCGGTCTTTCTTAGTGCGATAGGTTCTCTTTCCGCTTTGGGCGTTCTTCTCCCGCTCCAGCTTGGCCTTTCTGCGTTCGCCCCGTGTGATCGGCACGACGGTCGCGTGTATATGTGGTGTTTTCTCGTCCAGATGCAGGACTGCCGACACAACGTTTTCCTTTCCGAAGGTCTTTTGCAGCCAGCCGCAGGAATCCTTGGCCCAAGCATCCAACTGTCCGGCCTGCCGGATACGCTTCATATCTTCGGGGCTTCCGGAGAGCATGACACGCAACGCCCTTACTTGGTTCTTTCCGATCTTGCGTTCCAGTCCTGCATTGTCCAGCCGGTGCTGGATCGCTTCGGTACGGTTGGTAACTCCTTTGGGGAACTCTACTAATTCTTCGTTCAGGTAGGTAAGTGTCGTTATGACGTTGGCGGGTGTTATTCTCCGCTCGACGTGTCCCGACATGGCGGCGTCCGTTCCGGCTGCCTTCTCGATATGCAATACGACATAGCCCATAGCGGTATAGTTTCAGGTGGTTTGGATAATCTGTTCTCGGCGGCATCGGAGCGAAGCGGATAAGGATTCGGAGTTGTCCCGGCCGTCCGGCTTGCGGAGTTGCCGCCGCAAGGGGTGTCCAGAGGGGCGCCGCCCCTTTGGCCTAATGGGGCATTTTCAGCGTTGCGGAGCAATGCGGAAAGAAAATGCCCTAATAGGCTATGCCTTTTGTAAAAAGGCGCGGGCGCGAAGCGGCCGATGGGTGGGCGACGGTGCCGCCGTCATGTCCGTCAGCAGGGGAAGCCGATGAAAGCGAACCGACGGCCCGGAAGCCCGTGCCCCTGTGCGCCCGGAGGGATCCTCCGTAAATCCCGAAGGGCGCACAAGGGCGGAAGGGCTGTTACTCCGCCAGACGGTATTTGTCGCCGAGGCGTTCGGTGAGCGCCGACATGTCGCGGCTTATCTTTTCATTGGTGATCTTCGCGTAGATTTGGGTGGTCTTGATGTTCGTATGCCCCAACAGGCAGCTGACGGTTTCGATAGGCATACCCTGCGAGAGCGTGATGGTTGTGGCGAAGGTATGCCGCCACGTCGGCATAAGCCAGCCCCGTGAAGATGGAGAAGACGAACAGATCGCGGATGCGGGCATGCGCCTTGTTGGCCGTTTTATAGTTCATCACGGCCTTGATCTCCTCTTGCGAGAGATAACCCCTGTCCACGCTTTCGGGAGAGTTGATATAGCCCGAAAACGGGTTGAACGGCAGGCGCCCGTCGTTGCGGGCAATGGCGACGATATGTTTCAAGACGATCATGTAGCCCCACACGGTATTTGTGCGGCATTTCTTCTCCGTGCGCAGGAAATACTCGAAATCGTTGATAAAGGTAAGGTTCAGTTCTTTCAGCGGGATGTCCTCCCGGTGGTAGGTATGGGCGAAGAACTCCCGCACGCGCTTACACACGCAGCAGTACTTTTTCCATGTGGCGACCTCACGGTTGAAACCCACCTTTTTCCGGTATTCGACATTGTGCTGTTCGAAGAGTTTCAACAGCGTTTCCTGCTTTACTCCGATACCGAGGTAGGCATCCCGCAGTTTGGCGGCCGTGACATAGCCGTCCGACTGCATCAACTCCTGATAGCGGCGGTTCACCTCGACGCGGATTTTATCGACGGCAAGATTGATTTGCATGGCCTCGACGCTCTTGCCCGTCGCCCGGCCGTTCTTGACATCCCATAAACGCGGAGGAACGTCCATTTTGCAACTGAATTGTTTGACCTCGCCATCTACTGTAAGACGGCACATCAAAGGCAGATCGCCGTTGGGGCGGGCGCTGCCTTTCTTCACGTAAAATAAGACCCGAAACGTGCTTCGCATAATAAACCCGATTTTTGGTTACAAAGTTAATACCTGTCGGGCCGTTTGTCAAGATGTAAAATTGTGCAAAACACAGAAAAAGAATGTGTTACGCTTCAATAGCGAAGTAAATTCCGCGTAATGATCTGGTAACGATTCTTTGTCGGCGATAGGCTGTAAAACCGTATCGAACCAATTTCCGCATAACGCAAATTAACGCGCTATTAATTACAAGCCAACACTTTACACCTCTCGTTGCGCTATCCTGCTAATCCGCTGAAAGTTTATTTTAT
>PPYE01158157.1_pt1 | contig 10728 bp, 8 predicted proteins | sample 1559881 | NCBI WGS metagenome assembly PPYE01 (sample SAMN08240022, study PRJNA423297) | Human gut metagenome, whole genome shotgun sequencing project.
CATTCAATATACGACACTTATAAGCGAAGTCGATACTACACAGACTTTTCAGAGTGTTATTATGCGTAACAAGCCATTGAAGAAATGGTCAAATTGCATTTTAAATGATACTGAAACAGAGCAATTAAAATTAATTTCCAATATGTTTCGCAAGGTTAGAACCTTTGGTGATATATCGCCAGGAATAGTAACAGGTGCAAACTCCTTTTTTATACTCACTAAAAATGGCATTAACACATTGGATGTTAATGAGGCTCAGTGTATTCCCATATTAACTAAAGGTTCCACAATTCCTCCTTTGCTATTTTTCAAAGCGGAAGACTTTCTGTCGTTGGAGAATACAAATACACGCACATATCTATTGAATTTAAATGGATTACAGGAAAGTTCCTTTTCTCAGGCGCTTTGTGAATATTTAGAACAAGGAAAAGAAAAGGAAATCAATGATCGGTATAAATGTAAAAAACGGACGCGATGGTATGATGTTCCTATAATCAAAAACGGAGAAGTATGTTTTTTTAAGCGGTTTCACTGGATTCCAAAAATAATTGTCAACTGTGCAGGTGTTCATACGACCGACATTGTTTATAACATTCGTTTTAATTCGGAAATGCATCCAGCTTCTTTTGCATTTTGTTTCTATAATTCTTTAACGCTAGCCTTATGCGAGTATAATGGACGCTTTTACGGTGGAGGTGTCGGAGAACTAGTACCAAATGAATTTAAAGATCTTGCGATTCCTTATAGAGTTATCCAGAATGAAGATCTTCAAAAATTGGATAGATTATTTCGAGATGGTGCGGCTTTTGGGAAGATTATTGACTATGTAGATTCTGTTGTACTGAATCAATTGAAATCAGAAGACATAGAATTGTTACAAACTATACGTAATCGTTATTTAGTGCGTCGAATGAAGCTTTACCAAAGGGAGGAAGATAATTGTGGAGAATAATGTAATTGGAGAAGTAAGTTTTAAATTTACATCCAGATTTAGCCAACTAATTGGAAGAAATCTCATATCCAATCCCGTTGTAGCAGTTTCCGAGTTAGTAAAAAATTCTTATGATGCTGATGCTGATAATATTACAGTGGAATTTCAAAACCTGTTATCATCAGGTGTATCTATTTTAAAAATTGCTGATGACGGTGACGGGATGTCTTTTGAGGATGTTACAACTAAATGGATGATGGTTGGAACTGATAATAAGGTACATGATCCTTTTTCCCCAAAGGGGCGGCGTAAATTGGGAGAGAAAGGGATTGGAAGATTTTCAGTAGAACGCCTTGCAAAAAGGTTAAAAATAGTTAGCACTAAATGTGGGGATGATTTTGCCATTTCTTTTTCAATAGACTGGGATAAATATGAAACTTATGATGGAGAATTTTCAAATTTAAAGCATGATGTGTTTAAAATTCCATGTAATATCAATCAGCATGGAACAACATTATTTCTTGAGGATCTTAGAGATCCATGGGGAAAGAATGAACTTCTCAATCTACAAAAGGAACTTGAACTATTACGTCCTTTAGATATCAATAAGATATCCTACAAAAAATATAAATTCTCAGGTGGAAATGTAAAAATAAATTTGATTGCACCAGATGTATTAAAATCAAGAAAGTTAATAGATTCACGCTTTATTACATATGCGCAAGCACATTTGTATGGAGAAATCAAAGAAGACGGAAGTGCAAAAATACGAGTATTTATTAAATCTAACATAAGTGCTAGTAAGGCGGATATATCGCAAGAATATACCTATTCCCCTCAAGATATTAATACTTCCTGTGGGCCTGTAACATATGAGGCATTTGTGTTTTTAAAGGATAAACGGTTATACAGAAGTTTAAGTATTGAAAACAAGGATATGAACGAGTATTTAGAAATCTTTAGCGGAGTAAAAATATATCGTGATGGGTTCCGTATTTTACCGTTTGGAGATGCAGATAATGACTGGCTTGAGTTGAATGCAAAGCGTACTGGTTCTCCTGAATTTAGAATTGCTACTTACAATACTATTGGCGTTGTTTATATAACCCGCGATCAAAACCCAGGGTTACAAGATGTTTTAAGTAGAGAAAATATGTATGAAACACCGGAATTCCTGTCACTTAAAGACTTTGTAAATGAAGCATTTAATAAATATACAGAATTGCAATTAAACGCAAGGAAGAAAAAAGAAAGGAAAGTTAAAGAGGAAGGGCAAAAGGCTCTGGCAAATGCTCAAAAAGCTGTTGCGATTTTTACAAGTCAAATCGGAACATTAAAACAAGCGGTAACTGAAACAAAAGATGCACAAACACCTGAACAAAGAACGGCACATATGGTTGAAGTTGAGGCTCATGTATCAAAAATTGTTTCAACAGCTGAAGCATCATTAGAGAAATTAAAATATGCTTATAACTATTATAAAAAACAGACGGATTTTAGAAGTAGAGAAATGCAGATATATCGTAATATAGCGACACTTGGAATAAGTGCAGCAATGTTTGGCCATGAAGCACTAAATCAAACGGTAGAGTCTAAAGCAATAATTAATGATATTTTCGCTGAATATGCTTCATTACTGGAATCCGCAAATGGACTCGAACAGCTGCTCATAGATTTACGCGAAGATTTGATACTAATAGATGAAAAGGCCGATTTCTATAGAAACTATCTTCGCAAAGAAAAACAGGATCGATCGCGGTATGTAAATATTAACTCGATATTATTGAATCTTATAGAACAACATAAAAATGCATTTAAAGCCATAGATGTTATACCATCCGTAGAACTTGTTGGAGAAGAAAAAGATATGTATCTCTGGGGCTACGAGGGAGATATGGATACCATTTTTACAAATCTAATTACCAATGCTTATAAAGCACTAAAAAAAGCTACTGGTAATAAGTATTTAAATTTCATTTTAAGCTTTAAGGATGGTGTCATTACTGTTCATTCGATTAACAATGGACAGGCGATATCCCAAGAAAACCGTTCTATGATATTTGAACCTCTATTTTCTACTTATTCAGACGGAACGGGATTAGGTTTAACAATTGTGCAAGATACTCTTTTGTTGTATCAAGGAACTATCAAACTTACAGATGATTTTCCAAATACTCATTTTGAATTGAGTATACCGAGGCATGAGGCCCCGGAGGAGGACGCATAATGCCTATAAATATTTTAGTAATAGATGATGACAAAAGAATTGTGAACCGATTGATGAATAATTTAAAACGGGCAGATGAAGCCAGTGTTTTAGGTACTATTGAAGTGGACGATAGCATTACTGGGCTGGATTCTATTGAAAAATATGATGTCTCACATTATGAAACCGATTTTAATGTGGCTTTAATTGATTATCAGCTCACATGTTCGTTTACCGGCATTCTTGTTTCTGCATGGATTGCATTGTACTTAAAAATTCCGCGTCTTACGCTAACAACTGCTTCATACCCTGGAAATCCAGATTATTTCAACGGCTTTATTTTGAAAAATGAAATTACCGACTCTCCAAAGGAAGTTATTCAGCGAATAGTAAAATGTGTTGATAATTACAATACAGAATTGTGGCTTAATAAACAACATCAGGCATTGGTCTTACAATATCAAGAAATGCTGAAAGAAGGAGATTCGGAATTTAAACCGGAATTTTCAGCAATACAAACCTTACTCGACCAATTTGAAAAGGTGCTTGATGCACAACAAGAAGTTGAATTGAAAAAAGCGCTGATGTATGAGAAAACTACAAATGAGTTCACCTTACGTGAAGAAGAGAATGAAAGAAAGCTACTGGAGCTTAATGCCAAACTCAATCATTATTTGGAGGAACTGAAAAATGATTGATGCTGTAATGACAAAATTGAGTTATATTTCTCCTCCAGAGTATAAGTCATATAGTAGTTATCGAGAATACTTGCGAGAATCCACAAATTATACATGTGCTTATTGTACAATTTCTGAAAGTGAATCGCCTGGCGCGACATTCAATATTGAGCATTTTAAACCGCAAAAATATTTTCCTCAATTGGCTGCAAAATGTGAAAATTTACGATACTCTTGTCCACGATGTAATTCATATAAAGGCGATTTATGGATTTCAGAAGCAGATGGCTGTAATCGGAACTGCGAAGAATGTAAACACCACGTTTGTGAAGATAACATAGACCGCTTTGTTGATCCGATGCAAGAAGAGCCCTCAGAAATGATTATTCTTGGAGAAGATGATCAACTTTATGCATATAATAAGTCTAAACCGGCAAACTATACCATACAATATCTCAGGCTTAATAGGGCACAGTTGATAAAGCTGAGGCACGTAAGGAGATTTATGGATAGTTGGCTTAAAGACTTGGAATACAAGCGACAAAAGGCAATTGAATTTCTTGAATCTATGCAGCAAAAGCAGAGTGATTTCTCTGCGCAGAGGGATTCAAAGATATGTAAAAAAGAAAATATTTATCAAGATGCAATTGCTACCATGTATGAAATGATGGTATTGCAAGCAGAACAATCAGTACTTTTAATAGATGGGGAAATACGTAAACTCAATTATCTTACGGCACAGAGAGTGGGATGCGATGAATTGATTTCTTCGCATGGAGAAAACACATTATAAGTGCATTTGAATGCACAAAAACAGAAATCCAAGGGTATCATATCTGGTGCCTTTGGATTTCTGTTTTTGCAGAAAACTTTTCGGTGTGTGCTTGACATATGGGTGCCGTAAATCATGGAAACGAATGTGCGGCATTTCAAGATGACGGATAAGCTGACCGAAGTTAGCTGACCTTCTATCACGTCGGTACGGAGAACCGTCCGGCTTTGCGATAAACAATATGTTGTCATAGTATTCCCCGCCGCCCGCAGTAATCAAATCCTTTTGCCTTTCAAGCAAATCGAACTGCCGCAGGAAATACGGCAGCGTTTCTTCTGTAATAGGCAAAATACGGTCGTTGGATTTGGTCGGTGCCATTTCTGTTATGATTTTCGCACCGGGCGGTACTTTGAAAGGCATTTGCTCGACAACGCCAAACTTCATTTTTTCAAGGTCAATGTTTGTTGTTCGCAGCCCGATAATCTCACTCATACGCAGTCCGTACATACGGGATGTGATGAAAAAACATATACCCTGTCGCCAAGGGAGCAGTGCGCTCTCTTGATGGCATGAGGTATGTGTCATCATGGCCTCTGCAGTGAACTTTTCACTCTAAGAATTTCTCTAAACACAGAGAAAAGAGATTATTACAAAACAACATATGGTTTTTAGTATTGTCTGGTAGATAAATAGCACGAATTGTGATATAGTATCAATAGTTAGATTTCGCTAACTAAAGCTTGAATTTGGCAAGAAAGGAGCTTGTTCATGGGAAAAGAATTTCACATCAATTCAAGAAACGGGTATAGTGCCATGCTGGAACAATATAAAACCATGCATGAACAAATTGGGAATGCTCGTTTTTTGCCCAACCATGCTATGAATAAAGGTATTGTTTATGACATAAAGCCTGAGTATGGTAAGGGAACAATACAAATATATAATTTGCTTGGCAATGTCATGCTGCTTGTGTATGACTTTGTGTTTTCTGAGGATATCATAACGATATTTGATTTAACAGAGGATTATTTTGAAATAGAATATTGCATCGATGGATGTATGTATATTGAAGAACAAAATGTAGGTGATACCTGCTTTGGTCCCAATCATTTGTCTGTTTCCCTGTCACAGGATATGAAAGGAACAATAAAGCGATGCGCTGAACAGAAATACCAAGGAGTTTCAATCACGGCGAATAAACACGACTTATCATCTTATTTCGGAAGTGCTGGAATAAGAGTATGGCATGATACGATAGAAAATTTAGGAGAACAGCTTCGTTCGGAATATTACCTTGGCTTCTATACGCCCCCAGAGATAGCCAATATTTTTCTACAAATATTTAACTGCCGACTTCCTGTGAAATCACGCACCTTGTTTTATGAAAGTAAGGTTATGGAAGTATTATCGTTAATTGTTTCAAATGAAGTGATTAAGCATGAGGGATGTGATGTAGTAGCACTAAGCCCATACGAATTACAAAAAATTAAAGAAATTCCACAAATGTTGTTGGAGCAGCCGTTTGAATTGCCAAACCTTCTTTCATTAGCAGAAAAGCTAGTCATCAATCCCAAAAAACTGACGAAGGGCTTCAAACTAGTATATGGAGATACCATTTTCAGCTATCGCAGAAAACTTGCATTAAACCGTGCTGCATCAATGCTGTTAAATACAGATCATACAATCAACGAAATCGCTTATGATAGCGGCTATTCCAATCCCAGCAATTTCTGTGCAGCATTTAAGAAACAATATGGTGTTACTCCACTCAAATACAGAGAATCCTCTCTGCTAAGAAATGCCGAATAAAACTAAAATATATCATCTTAACCACAGGTTTAGGCCTGTGGTTTTTTGATTTAACATGAGCTTTCCTCAACATAATTGGGCAGTGCAAGCAGTATAGTCTCAAAGACAATATGCGGTACAATATGTTATGCGTTCATAGTTCAGCGCATTTAATGAACAAGGTTAGCTAACTCTAACTTAGTTCAACATAGGAGGATTATACATGTTTAAAAAAATATCTGTTTTATTGGCAATCGTCCTTTGCTTTTCCGCATTGACTGCTTGCTCACAAAAGAACCCAACTCAAAATATAGTATCTAATTCGTCTTCTGATAGTGGAGAAAGCACCTCCCAGCAGAACAAGCATTATCCGTTGACCTTATCAATTTATGATGACAAAGGGAATGAAATGGAGCAGACCATTGAAAAAAAAGCACAGCGCATTGTTGTCATTGGACAAGGTTTTGCAGAGTGGATGATTGGACTAGGAGAAGAAAAGCGAATTGTGGGATTGGCTTATCTGGACAAATCATTCTCCGAATATGAAGATCAAATCAAAAGTCTGCCAATCATTACGGATATGTGGCCATCAAAAGAATCTATATTAGAACTCCAACCGGATTTGATTATTTCAATGTCTTCTGCATTTCAGAAGGATCGTCTCGGGGATATTTCTTTTTGGAATGAACGAGGAATTCCGGTACTAGCAGGTATTAATTATACCATTGGCCGTACAATGGACGGCTTTTTTGATGATATCAACAATTTAGGAAAGGTACTCAATATTGAAGAAAAGACCAATGCTTTTGTGAATGAACAAAAAGAGAAAATCAGTGAAATTCAGACTAAGGCAGCGCAGGCGAACGACAAACCTAAGATTTTACTGCTTGGAACCAGTGGAGATACAACGTATTACTATGGCCCATCTCTTTGCCTCATAGACGAAATGATTGAAGGTGCAGGTGGTGAGTACATTAAGGTATCAGAAGAAACATATGTGGATATGTCTGAGGAATCTATTTTATCGGTTAATCCTGACAAGATTATTATTACCGGATTCCAAAAATCCGATAGTGAAGCATTGATTAACAAATATCTCCTGAATCCAACGCTAAAAAATGCAACTGCAATTAAGACTGGAAACGTAAAGGTCGTTGAATATACTACTGCTGTTCGGGGAAGTCTTGGCCTCTCAGAGCTGTATATGGATGTGGCTGAATTTATTCACCCTGAATTATTTAAGGGAGAATAAGCATGAGTCCATCACATAACAGTAAGCAAAAACAGATTCCCCAAAAAGGTCAGGGGATTGCACCAAAACGCTCTGTATTCTCAATCATCTTTATTCTTTTGATTTCTGCTGTAGTTATATCCGTAATACTTTCAGTTTCTATCGGACAAGTATCCATTCCATTTCATCAGTCTTTTCAAATACTGGTCAATCATATAACAGATGGAAAGTTTGGAAGTATAGGTCAAATTTCAGACGGTATGTATACAGATATTATTTGGCAGATTCGTTTTCCTAGGGTCTTGCTGGCAATGGTTATGGGGGCAGGGCTTGCGCTTTGCGGAACAGTTATGCAGGCTTCCGTACAAAATCCTTTGGCAGACCCTTATATTTTGGGGATTTCGTCCGGTGCCGCTTTGGGAGCAACCTTTTCGATTATGCTTGGTTTTAGTGTGGGAGGGCTGCTTGGGGAGCTCGGTGTTGCATCGTGGGCTTTTATCGGTGCGCTTGGAGCAGCCGCATTGGTTTTGGGTCTTGCCAGTATCGGTGGGAAAACATCTTCGGTCAAACTGGTTTTAGCTGGAACGGTAATTAATGCCCTCTGCAATGCATTTTCAAATTTTATCATCTATTTTGCGAAAAATTCAGATGGAATACGCTCCGTGTCCTTCTGGACTATGGGCAGCTTAGCATCGGCTGAATGGAGTACATTGCCGCTTATATCAGCGGTTGTCATTGCAGCGATTATATTTTTCCTGTTTCAGTCCAGAGTGATGAACACAATGCTGATGGGAGAAGAAACTGCAATTACTTTGGGAGTGAATCTGAATTTTTACAGGCGCTTGTATATGATCTTATCCTCCGTGGTAACAGGTGTTCTAGTGTCTACCTGTGGAATTATCGGGTTTGTAGGTCTTATTGTTCCACACATTGTGCGAAGTGCTGTAGGTTCCGACCATAAGCGTCTCATACCAACATCAATCCTGTTCGGCTCCTTATTTATGATATGGACAGATATTTTTGCACGCACAATTGTCCCTAACGGGGAACTTCCAGTTGGAATCGTAACCTCCCTGCTCGGTGCACCGGTATTCATGTACATGTTGATTAAGAAAAGCTACGGGTTTGGAGGGAGATAATTTGAATTTAAATGCGGAACACATATCGGTATCCTTAACAGGTGCTGACATTGTAAAAGATATCAGTATTAGAGTCGAAAATAAACAGTTTGTAGGAATTATAGGGCCGAATGGATGCGGAAAGTCCACTTTGCTGAAAAGTATATACAAAGTCATCAAACCTCAAAAAGGAACTGTATTTTTAGGGGATAAAGATGTCTTAAAATCATCTGCCCGCATTGTTTCAAAAGAGATGGGAGTTGTGGGACAATTCAATGATTTAAGCTTTGATTTTACAGTCCGGGAGATGGTAATGATGGGGCGTACTCCCCACAAGCAGCTTATGGAAGCTGATAATACGCAGGACTACAAAATTGTTGCGGATGCTTTAGAACGGGTGGATTTAACAGAGTATGCGAATAGAAGCTATTTGACTTTATCCGGCGGGGAAAAACAAAGGGTAATACTGGCACGTGCAATTGCACAAGAGCCTAAATTCTTGGTTTTGGACGAGCCGACAAATCATTTAGATATTAAGTACCAAATTCAGATTTTAACAGTTGTAAAGTCGCTAAACATTGGAGTTCTTGCCGCTCTGCATGATCTTCCTATGGCTGCTGTTTACTGCGATATGCTCTATGTAATAAAAGACGGAAAAATAATTGCCTCCGGAAGTCCGAAAGAAGTATTGACAAAAAAATTGATAAGACAAGTTTATGAAATAGATTGCGAAATATACATCAATCCAATTACTGGAAATTTAGCAATTGCATACCTGCCCTTATACTCATAGGAGGGATTACTAATGGAATTAGACATGACGAAGGGAGAACCTTCTCGCATTATACTAAAATTTTTTATTCCTTTATTTATCGGAGATGTGTTTCAGCAATTCTATAGCATCATTGATGCAATTGTCATAGGGAAATTTGTGGGTACAGCTGCGTTTGCAGCAGTTGGATCTTCAAGTGCTGTAACTGTTTTTATAACTTCTATCTTGTTAGGTCTTGCTATGGGCGCTTCGGCAATTTTTTCTCAGCTCTATGGTGCAAAGCAATACGATGAACTGAAAAAAACAATTTCTACCGCGCTTATATTTTTATTTTGTGTAAGCGTGCTAATCACGGTTGTAACATCAGTATTTTTGCCGCAGATTATTTCCCTTTATCAAATGCCAAAAGAAACTGCTGTTTATGCTTCTGATTATTTAAAGTATGTTTTTGGGGGCTTTGTTTTTGTCGGTATGTATAATGCCTTTGCTTTTTTGTTACGGGCATTTGGAGACTCTAAAACGCCGTTATATTTTTTAGTTGCCTCATGCATATCAAATCTTCTCTTAGACCTGCTCTTTGTAGCTGTGTTTCGTATGGGAACTGCTGGCGCAGCAATTGCCACGCTTCTTACACAGGGGTTTGCCGCCGTAGGCTGTGGCATTTATACTATAAAGCGAATGGGATTCTTGCAATTTAAAAGGAAAGAATTTGTATTCAACACCTCTGCATTTCAAAATATTGCCGTTTATTCCGTGTTGACAGCACTGCAACAGTCTATTTCAAGCTTTGGAATGATGCTTATTCAGGGGTTGGTGAATACATTTGGCACAACTGTTATGGCTGCATTTGCAGCAGATTCTAAAATAGATTCTGTTGCAAATACCCCTTTGCAAGATTTGGGCAATGCTTTTTCAACCTATACTGCTCAAAATAAAGGAGCAGGAGAAACTAAAAGAATTCGAGAAGGGTTCCGTGTAACTTCTAGGATAATTATAGTGCTGTCAGCAATAATCAGCATAGTTGCATTTGTTTTCGCACCAAACCTAATAACACTTTTCGTAAGTAAAGATGCTACTGAGGTAATCGCTGTTGGCATTGGTTATCTTAGAATTGTTTCCGTATTTTATGTATTGCTTGGTTTTATCGTTATGTTTTATGGATTTTTCAGAGGACTCGGAGAGATTAAAATATCAATTTTAATGACCATAGTGTCACAAGGCTTAAGATTACTG
>PPYE01031088.1_pt1 | contig 10724 bp, 13 predicted proteins | sample 1559881 | NCBI WGS metagenome assembly PPYE01 (sample SAMN08240022, study PRJNA423297) | Human gut metagenome, whole genome shotgun sequencing project.
TTATTTTATCATGCATCGGCTAAATCTTCAGTGCTTATCAGTAATTTTTGTGCGAGAAATTTTCGCCTTTCAGAGCTGACATTTATGTTACCGGCAGCAATTCCGAATGCCTTCTCCGACTTAATCACGAAATTCAGGAGGAGAGATAATGTAATTCGGATCAATGTTTAAATTTCGGCCGGGTTATGATAAATAAAGAGAGGAAACTATGTGGCAATTAACTTTTTTTGCGTTTTTAATATCTTTTTGTATATTTGCAGGAGTCATGGTGCGTGAGCCCAGATCATTATGGAGTGGACTGACATTCTTTTTCATGTTGATATGTCTCTCAATTGCCCTGTTTTTTATTCTATATAGATATTCTGCGTGGCTGGCTTCACATGATGTGGTAATCGGGATCCTGATTTTCCTATTTGCTTTGGCCGTAGGCTGCATACTTGTGTTCCCGATCACTTTGACTGCGGTGTTTTTCATAGAAGGTATAAAGGTCGCCAGGCATGAAGGAATGAAGCCATCTAACTTATTGTCGTTGCTGTTCTCTGTCTTGCTATTTGTGTATTTGACCGTCTGGCCAATGATTGGAAACCTAAACAAGAATACATTAGGAACGATTATTTATATAATTATTGGTTTCTCAGCAGTGTATTTATTATCCTTAATGGCCATGTATTCACTCTCTGCTGTCCTAAATCTTATTCACTTCAAAAAGAAAAGGAATGCAGATTATATTGTTGTTCTGGGATGTGGAGTGATTGGAAAGCGGGTCACACCGTTGCTTGCAGCCCGAATTGAAAGAGGAATGGAGTTGCTGAAGTGGAATCCAAACGCGGTACTAATTATGTCCGGTGGACAAGGCCCTGGCGAAGCCGTTCCAGAAAGCGAGGCTATGGCTGCGTATGCGGTAGAGAAAGGCGTGGATCCAGAAAGGATTATGAAGGAACAAGAATCAGTATCAACGAAAGAAAACCTGTTGTTTTCAAGGAAGCTGATGGAGAAAAAAAGCCCTAAAATTATCATCGTTACAACGGCGTATCATGTGTTCAGAGCATTGATTCTGGCAAAGCAGCAGAGAATAAAATGTGTGGGTTTTGGGGCAAAGACAAAATGGTATTTTACGTTGAATGCGTTAATCCGTGAATTTATTGGGTATTTGAGTTTAACACGGAAGCGGCACGCTCTTGTGATTGGTATAGTGGCAGTACTCGTTGTATTGGTCAAAGGTATTGGATGATTAAGAGCGGGGATAAGGCTGCGGTTACATGTATCCCGGAAATTCTATTCCTACAAAATTGTAGACTTTCAGTAATATTGCAGTAAGGTAACTATGGCATACTTTCAGTATGAAAATATGGGAAAGAGGCGCTTATGAACTGCAAACACAGAAAAAAATGATATTGCTGGATGAGGAGGAACTTTATGATAGAGATACCGGAAATGAATACAGAGCTGCAAATGGTAAATGCACATATAGATCGTTTATGCCAGTCAAACAGTGAGTCCATGCAGAAATTACTGGATTGGGTGTTGAGTGCAAGAGGCAAGCAGATCCGTCCGCTTTTGACACTTATATGTGCAAGGCTGAATGGAAAATCTGTTGACGTGACTGAGATAGCGGCAATCATTGAAATGTGCCATACTGCGTCCCTGATCCACGATGATATAATTGACGAAGCGGATACCCGCAGGGGACAGCTTTCTGTTCAAAAGAAATTTGGCAGGGAAATGGCGGTATATGCTGGGGATTTTATGATTTTCGCCGCAATCAGCCGAACCGGAATAAGGAAGAAGCACTATTACAGTTCGATATTTGAGCAATTGGAAAGAATGTGTGATGGAGAGGTTAGCCAATTTGAGCATCGTTTTGATATAGAAATCTCAGAGGAAAAGTATATTGAAAACATTATAGGAAAGACTTCGGCAATGTTTTGTATAGCCTGTGAAGCCGGTGCATATGAAGGAAAATGTAGTGATAATGAGATATCAGCAATCAAACGATATGCTGAAAACTTTGGCCTGATTTTTTAATTGAGAGACGACTTGATGGATTTTCTGCCTACAGGAGATTTGCCAGGGAAGATCGTACATAATGATTTTTGGAACGGATATTATACGCTTCCGGCTATCCATACATTTTCTGATTGCAGGTATGGAGTCGAAGCCAAGGAGGGACTGGATGTGTTTAAAGATTCTACTGCCAGGCAAAAACTATTGGAACTGGTTGAAACGGTTCGACTAAATGCCCATAAAATCGTATCGGATTATTTATCTGATTTTCCATAAAACATTATAGGAATAATAGGACAGCGAAAAAGCTTCGTGGCGAATTAACAAATCAAGGAGGACCCGTTATGTTGCGCAAATTAATTTCTGCATTGCTACTTCTGGCGGTAATGATGACATACCTTACGGGATGTGGTACGGATTTAATCCGTGGAATCATTAAGGAGTATGAAGATAATAAAGATGGTATTATAAATGAGTTTCGTGAACTGAAGGATGGTATGCTCAATGAATTCAATGACTGGATAGATTCGATAACTCAATACACTGAAGGTGACTTATTCACTAAATATTGAATCCGGTAAGGCTGCTCTTTATTGGCTCGAAAGTGCAGATGGGCACATTCTTTTAGGGGATAAAGAGCAGCATATGATTGCGGAAGTAACTGCTGAGGATGTTTATAGATTTACTTTTGATGCCGGATATAACTTTATTGTTCTCAAAGGCGATGATTTTACTGGGAATTTATCACTTGTAGTTGAATGATATGTCACGGATCTCGTTATATACATAAGGAACGAATAGAGTTGGTAGCAGGCATCTGGTAACAGGTGAGTCTATCAACTCTTTTGTGCTGTTGAGGATATAGTTGTGGTAATATGCCATTATGGGTAAAATAAGCTGTGGCATACTGTTGCCCGATAAGTGCATTGGTAATAGGACATAGAGCTGGTTTTAAAGAAATTTAACAGTCTATAAAAAGGATGGTAAAAATGAATGAAACGAATATTTTTAGTTGAGGATGACCTGAGTTTAATCAATGGATTATCCTTTGCCATAAAAAAGCAGGGGTATATGCTGGATGTTGCCCGAACTTTCCGTGAGGCAGATCAGATATGGGCAGAAGGAAAATATGATCTGGTGGTTTTGGATGTGTCATTGCCGGATGGCTCCGGATTTGATCTATGCAGAAGAATACGCCAGACATCAAAAGTACCGATTATGTTCCTGACTGCGGCGGATGAGGAAACGGATGTAATCATGGGGCTCGATATGGGCGGCGATGACTATATCACGAAGCCATTCAAACTGGCAATTTTTATGTCGCGGGTCAATGCTCTGCTTCGGAGGAGTGATAATTTCAGTGAGGCAGATGCCGAACTGAATTCCAATGGAATTTCGGTTCATCTCCTGAAGAGCGAGGTCTATAAGAACAACCAGCAGATTGAATTGACAGCCAGTGAATATAAGTTGCTGTGCTTGTTTATGGAAAATCCAGACAGGGTACTTTCGCAGGAGCAGATTTTAAGCAGGCTGTGGGATTGTGATGAAAACTATATTGATAACAATTCTCTTTCCGTATATATACGCAGACTGCGGAAAAAGATTGAAGACGATCCTGGGAACCCAACCCGTATTATAACGGTCCGGCGTTTGGGCTATAAATGGAACACGGATTGTTGAGGTGCCAAATGAGGATATTTGCAAATCATAAAATCAAAGCCTTATTTAATAAAATTTTGATATGTATGCTGGTTCTTACCTTATTATCTGTGGCCTTCCTGGTTCTGAAACCGGAAAATGCAGCGCTTTATATATTGTTATCTTCTCTGGGCATGGGAATTATTATATTGGCTGTCTGTTATGGATATTTTAAAAAGCAGAACGAAATCATGGAAAATGCCGTGGAGCAAATTACGGACTATATCACTGGCAGCCGTGAGACTCGGATTGCATGTGATGAAGAAGGAGAATTGTACAGACTGTTCCATGAGGTGAATTCTCTGGCGGCCATCTTGAATGCGAGTGCAGAAAATGAGAGAAAATCAAAGCTTTTTTTGAAAAATACCATATCGGATATCTCTCATCAATTGAAAACGCCCCTTGCGGCGTTAAATATTTATAATGGGCTCCTAAAGGAAGAGGTGGAGGAGCTGCCAGAGCTTCGAGAACTCATACTGCTGTCGGAGAAGGAACTTGACCGGATTGAAATGCTGGTGCAGAATTTACTAAAGATTACGAAGCTGGACGCTGGCTCCATTGTGTTTGAGAAGGCTTTTGAAAATGTGGCGGATATGATGGGAGAGGTGGAGCTGCATTTTGCATACCGTGCGAAGCAGGAAGAAAAGGAACTGGTTTTGTCAGGGGAAGAACAAATCTTATTGCTTTGTGACCGCGATTGGATGATAGAGGCGGTAGAAAATATTGTAAAGAATGCCTTTGACCATACAGGCAGCGGGGATTTCATCCGAATCGAGTGGAAGCAGTCTGTATCCATGATTCAGATTGTTATAAAAGACAACGGAAGCGGAATCCACCAGGAGGATCTGCATCATATCTTTAAGCGGTTTTACCGGAGCCGGTTTTCCAAAGACAAGCAGGGAGTAGGCCTTGGGCTTCCGCTTACAAAAATGATCGTTGAGGCACATAAAGGGACAATAGAAGTACACAGCGAATTGGGGATGGGCACTACATTTGTCCTGAACTTCTTAATTCCTACAAAATTGTAGGCCTACTGTAAGAGGGCTGTAGGGTTTTGATGCTATCCTTTTACTACGGTGAGGCATACGAAAGACAAAACAGTGTGCTGATCCGAAATATTTTGAAAGGGGTTCTTACCTATGAATTTATTAGAAGTCAATCATATATGTAAGACTTATGGCAGCGGTGAAACCGCTGTAAATGCACTGAAAGATGTCAGCTTTTCTGTTCCGAAAGGAGAATATGTAGCGATTGTCGGCGAATCCGGCTCCGGTAAAAGTACCCTTTTAAATATGCTGGGGGCACTTGACACGCCTACATCCGGCAAGGTACGGATTGATGGCAAGGATATTTTTACGATGAAAGAAAAGGAGCTGACAGTTTTCCGCCGCCGGAATATCGGTTTTATTTTTCAGGGATTCAATCTGATTCCGGAGCTGACGGTTGAGCAGAATATGATTTTCCCGGTGCTGCTGGACTATCAGAAACCAAATAAAAAATATTTGGAGGAACTGCTTGAGGTGCTGAATCTGATAGGACGCAGAAACCATCTGCCAAACCAGTTATCTGGCGGCCAGCAGCAGAGAGTGGCCATCGGCCGTGCGCTTATCACACGTCCGTCCTTGATCCTTGCAGACGAACCGACCGGAAATTTGGATTCTCAAAACAGCAGTGAGGTCATTGCGCTTCTGAAAGAAGCTTCCAAGATGTATGAGCAGACCATTATCATGATCACGCATAATAACAGTATTGCACAGACCGCAGACCGGGTATTGCAGGTAATGGATGGTGTGCTAACGGATCTGGGGAGGTGTCGTGAATGAGAAGTTATCTTAGCCTTATACCAATCTCCGCAAAGGTCCGCAGACGGCAGAACCGTATGACGCTTCTATGTATTATCTTTGCTGTGTTCATGGTTACGGCAGTATTTAGTATGGCAGAGATGGGCGCCAGAATGGAACAGGCAAGGCTATTGGAGAAACATGGCAGCCTGTCCTTTCAGGAGTTGTTCAGCAGTGAGATGGGGCAATCACTGATCCTGATAGCGGGAGTGTTATTCTTTCTGATTTTGATTGCAGGCGTATTGATGATTTCGAGCAGCATGAACAGCATTGTGGCTCAGAGAACAAAGTTCTTTGGAATGATGCGCTGTATCGGAATGAGCAGAGAACAAATTATTCGCTTTGTGAGACTGGAAGCTTTGAATTGGTGTAAAACAGCGGTTCCCATTGGTTTAGGACTTGGAATTGTCACTACCTGGGGACTGTGCGCAGCTTTGCGGTTTCTTGTTGGCGAAGAATTTTCCGAGATTCCTCTTTTCAGGGTCAGCATCATTGGGATTGTCAGCGGTATTATCGTTGGGGTTGTGACAGTATTATTTGCGGCGAGTTCTCCATCTAAACGAGCTGCAAAGGTGTCTCCTATTACAGCGGTTTCAGGCAATTCTGAAAATGGCAAAAAGGTACATCGTTCCGTAAACACCCGGATTTCAAAAATTGAGACTGCGCTGGGGATTCACCATGCGGCTTCCGTGAAGAAAAACCTGATCCTGATGACGGGCTCCTTTGCCCTCAGCATTATCCTGTTTTTAAGCTTTTCCGTTCTGATTGATTTTGTCAATCATTTGATGCCCCAATCCGCCGCAGCAGCTGATATAAGTATTTCAAGCAGTGATGGCGTTAATTCCATCAACAACAGTTTGGCGGACACGATCAGCAGCATGGAAGGCGTAAAACAAGTCTATGGCCGAAGGAGTGCCTTTGATATCCCCGCAGGATTAAATGGTGACACGACGCTTTCTGGCACAATTGACGTGATTTCTTTCGATGATTTCGATCTGGAGTGTCTGGAAAAAGACGGTATGCTGCAGCGGGGCAGCAATTTGTCAGAGGTTTATGGGAGTAGCCATTATGCCCTTGCAACATGGGATCAAAGCTGTTCCTGGGAAATTGGAGATAAAATTCTGGTCGGGGATGAAGAACTTGAAATTACCGGATTGCTAAAACATGATTTATTTAGCAGTGATGGTCTTACAGGTGGAAAGATGACCCTCATAACCTCCGGTGAAACCTTTGCTCGTTTGACGGGTGAAACCGACTATTCACTTCTCATGGTACAGATGGAGCGTGATGCAACGGATACAAATGTCCAGGCGATTTCTGACACAGTAGGAAATGCTTATCGTTTTAACGATAAGCGCGATGAGCAGACAGGCGGAACATATCTGGCATTTGTTGCCTGTGTCTACGGCTTTCTGGCAATTATTACATTAGTTACGGTGCTGAACATTGTCAACAGTATTTCCATGAGCGTATCGGCAAGGATGAAGCAATATGGGGCAATGCGTGCTGTGGGAATGGATGAACGCCAGATTTCAAAGATGATTACTGCAGAAGCATTTACTTATGCTTTTTGGGGATGTGTAGTCGGGTGCGGGATTGGATTGCCTTTTAGCAAGCTGCTATACGATTTCCTCATTACAGAGCATTTCAGTTATGCAGTGTGGAGTTTCCCGGTATCTCTGGTGGCAATCATCATTTTGTTTGTTGTGCTTGCGGCAGTTTTGGCAGTGCACGCTCCAACCAAAAGGATACGCAATATGGAAATCGCAGAAACGATAAACGACTTGTAAAAGAGCGATAGGGGAGATGTCTTTTGTTTAAATGGCATCCCCCTTGACCGCAGATGGTTACGGCGTGAGACCGTTTACGGTATGGGTTATCAATGGTCAGGAGGCGAGGCAAAATGAAGCTCAAAGACCTTTCAGTAAAGCGGCTGTTTTGCTGGATAGCAGCAGGGCTGTTTCTGTCTATGGCGGCAATTAGTGTAACGGTATTCTTTATCACAAAGCAGATGGCGGTGCTGCTGGCAGGCGGGGCGAAACGCCGGTAAGCAATCTGAAAATGGCGACGTAAAAAACAGATATTCCAGTTTGAAAATCTCCGTGTCCGGAAGCTTTGTGCAATCAATGCACTCAACTTTTATATCACCTTATGCATGGCATTTCTGGCTATCATTTCTAGGTATCTCTAATTTGTCAACTGCCAAGTTGAATTCCTTTATAAGCGGGCAGAATGACACTTTGGATGGGTATGTTCATTTTTGGATTACAGTTTGCGGAAACTCAAGAACTCGAACCAAGAAGATCATAATTTATTAGTTGATATAATAAATTTTTCTTGAGTATTATAGTATGAAATGATAGAATAAAAATGAAGTATTAGTAAAATAAATTTATAATGCGGCCTAAAGGCCGTAAATTTTTACTAATACCTATATGCTTAGATAAGCAGAATGGTATTGATGATCGATTAATTTACCGGGGGATTATATGTCGAAAAGCAGATTGAAATCTATATTGCACGTCCCTATAACGTCATGATTGTACGTCGCTGTGTAGCCAATATTATTTTATCTTTTGCAAAGCAGCGCAATTGATAGAAATAATTACCCAACAGATTAGTAAAAAGAAAAAAGATAACCGGCTCATGTTTTCTATCTTGTCACATATCGTAGAATTCCGTAATGGAGAAAGCGGGCTTCATGTCCTCCATATTAATATCATTACTGATCTTTTGTTGCGGAAGCTCATGTTAAAAACCGATTGTAATAAAATGATGAATGAGGATATTTCCTTGATTAGTATGGCTTCAGCATTACATGATATTGGTAAAATAGCTGTTCCGGAAGAAATTTTGAATAAGCCAGGGCGTCTTACAGCAGAAGAATTTCAGATTATACAGCGTCATTCTATGGCTGGTGCAGATATACTTATGGATCTGCCAATTGATCGGAATGAGCCTTTACTGAAAACGGCATATGAAATCTGTCACTGGCATCATGAGCGGTATGATGGCAGCGGCTATCCGGACGGCCTGAAAGGCGATGCCATACCGCTTTCTGCACAAGTTGTTGCTCTGGCGGATGTCTATGATGCGTTAACCAGTGTTCAGGTACTGATAAATATTCTGTCGAATGCAGTAAAATATACATCGCTTGGAGGCAGAATCTGGTAGAACTTATGGGCGGAACGATTGATGTGAAGAGCAAGCACGCTCCGCGTAATGGAGGGTACCGGAGTGTTTGTCCAATATGCCATGGGAGGCAACAGTACTATCAGGCATATCAAGCAGGCACAACAGGAAGGAACTCTATTTGATCTTGTACTTTTATATTAGAAAATGCCAAATATGGACGGTATTCAAACGGACAGGAGTATTCGGGCCATGCTGCCAGAACATATTCCGATTATTCTTCTTACCGCATACGAATGGGAAGAGATTGAAGAAAAGGCTCTTGCGGCAGGTATTGATGGGTTCCTGGCGAAACCATTTTTTCTGACGAGTTTTAGGCAGGCAATTTTAACGGTTGAGACAAAGGAACAACAGACTTCGAATACAGAGATTTCAGATGACATACTGACAGGTATAGGAATACTTGTTGCTTGAGGTACTTGGGTAAATCTTGAATTTTCAAATCCCGAATATAATTACTAACTCAAACTTCGCACATAAATAATGTCTACGCATCTTGAAAAGTCAATATCTGGCAGTTATTAAGTTATCAAAGTACAGAAGGATTATGCGGATTGGAGCCTCGATCTTAACATTACAGGAATTGTGTTTATAAATGCATCCATTAATTCATTAATTTTCTCTTCCGGTAACTCAATGGTATCAGAGAGCATAGTCCTCAACATCTGAAGCAACATTTGAAATGCCTGTATCCATGTGATATCAGACATCTCATCTGAAAAATATAAAAAGAGTTCACCATAGCAGCTTTGAGAAGTTCCAGCATGGCATGCGTTCCCTTTTGCATGGAAAGCATACGGCGTTTATAGCCTACGGTTCTTTTATCAATGGACTTTGCCTCATTGAGCCGGTTCTTTTTGTTTTCGGATGAAAGAAGCACACTGTTGACAGGGAAAAATGTACTTCCATCAGACCATCCGCATGTGAGCATACGGAAGCCGAACTTATAGGTGTGTTTGGCATGGTCATATACTTTTGTGAGAAGTTCTACTTTTAGGGAGCGGTTACGCTCAAACATGGAGTCGTCGATGATAAGGACATTTACGATCTTCTGAATCCAGAGGGACTATCGCATCCCTGATGATCCTGGCCGCAAGGATTGTTGTAAAACGGATCCAGTTGTTCTGGAGCATTTTCATAAAGCGGTATACGGTATCCTTTGACTAATTTTATTAAAAAATATTTTAATTATTCATTCATATTCGAGGAGAGTGGTGATGAAGGAAAAAATACTTGTTGTTGACGACGAGAAAGAAATTGCGGATCTGATAGAAGAATATCTTCAAATTGAAAATATGGAAGTATATAAGTTCTATACAGGGAAGGAGGCTCTTGCCTGCACTAAGAATGTAGATTTTGATTTGGCCATATTGGATATTATGCTTCCTGATATCAGTGGTTTTTCTTTGTGTCAGCTAATACGAAGCAAGAATTACACATATCCGGTAATCATGCTTACGGCCAAGGATGGAGAGACGGATAAGATCACCGGACTTACACTTGGTGCAGATGATTATATTACAAAACCTTTTCTTCCTCTCGAATTGACCGCGAGAATAAAAGCCCAGCTTCGCCGGTATAAGAAATATAATGTCAATTCCGTTGTCACGCCGACAGATAGGATTCTTAAGCATGACGGGCTGGTTATGAATTTTAAGACATATGAATGCTGGATTGATAAAAGGAAATTGGCGCTGACTCCTACGGAATTTTTGATACTGAAGAATCTTTTGGAGAATAGGGGGAGTGTAGTCCGCTCGGAGGAATTATTTCATGAAATCTGGAAGGATGAATATTATAGTAAAAGCAGTAATACAATTTCCGTACACATCCGTCATCTTCGTGAAAAAATGGAGGATACCGGCGAAAAAACCAGATATATAAAAACAATATGGGGGGTCGGATATAAGATTGAAAATATTTAGAAAAAAATTCTGATTATACAAAAGCTTAAGCGTATTACGTTTAGCAGAGGAGTAGAAATTGTAC
>PPYE01311936.1_pt1 | contig 10724 bp, 12 predicted proteins | sample 1559881 | NCBI WGS metagenome assembly PPYE01 (sample SAMN08240022, study PRJNA423297) | Human gut metagenome, whole genome shotgun sequencing project.
TATTTACAGAAGGAGCGATTCCTTTTGAAATAGAGATTGTTCCAGAAAGTGCAGCTTCAAAGGTTCAAATCAATTTTAAAGATTCGGAGGTGGAATGATGGGAAAATTAATTATAGATGGGATAGAATTTAAGTTTAATAGCCTATATAAAGAAGGGATAGAAACTGATGAAATAGAAGCTTTTATGTTTAGTGGTAATAAATTGCTTACATATGCAGAAATGGAAAACATAAAGGTTATAAATCTTGATGGATTTAGCCGTTGTCACAATTTAATTGAAGCAATTTTTAAAAATGTAAGAGTTATTGGTGACGGAGTATTTTCATTTTGTGATAAACTAACAAAAATAGAAGTTCCAAATGCAATATCTTTAGGATTTGGATGTTTTCTAAAAAGTGGGATTGAAAGTATTGTTTTGAACGATGAGATATTGGAAATAGAAAGTTATGCTTTTAGTAGTTGTCTTAAACTAAAAAATATAAAATTGCCAACTAATCTTGAAAGAATAAGGAATAATACTTTTTATGCAAGTGGAAGCCTTATTATTACATCTTTACCTGAAACACTTGAAGAAATAGGGGAGTATGCTTTTTCGTATACGAAAATATCAATAAAACATTTACCTAAAAAAGTAAGTATAATTCCTAAAAGTTGTTTTAGCAATTGTAGTGCTCTAAGAGATTTAACATTAGGAGACAAGGGATACCCTATTATATCTATAGGAGAATATGCTTTTGGAAGTTGTATATGGTTAACAAATTTAACAATATATACAACAGGCGGACAAGCACTTGCAGGTGCTCCATGGGGGGCAACAAATGCAACAATAACTTATTTACCAGCATAAAAGGAGGAAAAATGAAAAATTTAGGTGAAGTTACAGATATAAAAGATATTATTAGAAAAAAAGACATAGAAGAAATTGGAGGTATTAAAGAACTTATAGGGAATACCATTACTCATGATCTAAGACAGCCTATCCAACCAGGCTGGATGTCTATTGAAAATTATAAACCATTAAAAGTGTCTGAATATCCTGAACTTGTAGGAAAATTAAATACTACAAATTACTATTGGGAGAAACTAACTCCTAATGAAAACTTATCTACTTCTGTTTATTCATTTGAGGGAGCGATAGGAAGCAACATTGATGCAGCTTCTCCAAAAGAAAAGGTAATAGAAACAGAAGCAAATATCATATTTAATAAAATTTTAAAACAAGGAAAAGATAACTTAGAACCAATTAATAATAAAGACTTTCAAGAAATATCAAATTATAATTTTAATATCACAAATAAAAGTTTGTGGTTGACATTAGAAGGGAGAGACATTCAAGGGTTATTAAATCAAGATAAACCTGTGTTAGCTCTAATTCATATAAGTGCTAATTTTCAAAAATACTTTATAGGGGAATCTGGAAAAGCTGACTATATTAATGTATATTTAGACCATATAATAGCAGAAGAGGGATATGGTTATGGTGTTAATCCACCAATAAATCTTGCTCCATTTAAGCCAAGTGGAGAAAAATATTATATAGATAATTTTTCTAGTTTTACTAGTGGAAGTTATATTTATAATAGTTTTGCTTGGGGAACTGGAATGATAAATAAAAATAAAAGATATGATTCAAGCGGAGGTGTAGGTCAAGCTAAAGAAAGGGGGAAAATAGGATTTGTATTAGAAATACCATCAAATTTAAAAGACTTAATTATACATAGAGCTAATTTCTTTGAAAGAAAATATTCAGAAACAGATGAATACTTTGATATTTCACCTCATTATTTTACACCTCAATACTCTAATCTTATGGCAGATATAGAAAAGGGGAATATATTTGAAGGTTATAGTCTAGCTGATAATGACCTACAACATCATTTAGGACTAAAGATTTTTATAGGAGAGCGGAAGGAAAGCACAAAAGAAAAGTAAAGACTTAATAGAGGTGATAGAATGAATATAAAACAGATAATAGAAAATATAAACTTAGAGAAAATCATGTATGTAATATCTTTAAATGAAATATCAGGAAATGAAAATGTGATCTACAAATTTAGTTATGCTGGTGGAAAATCAGGGTATAGCTTTGGGAGAAGCAAATTTGATGTGACACTAGAAACTTCTTAAAAAATATCTGTGGATCCTCAAATTAAGATATCAAAAAACTTATAAACCTTGATAAAAGTCTAAGGTTATTTAGAAGAGATAAGGACATATACAACAAATGATAAATTATGTGGTTAGTCTTAAAAGAAAAAGCAAAAAAAGAAAGGATTACAAGAACAACAAAAAGAAGTAGAAGAGTTAAAATTAATAATAAAAAATAAGAAGATTTTGAGGAAATTAACTTTAATATGGGGATATAAATGGAATAGAGGAAGGAGAATAAAGTGGAAGAGTTAATTGAATATTTAATAAGTTATGGAGTTTTAGGATTTATAACAGCATATTTTTTATGTAATGACTATAAAGATAGAGAAACTTACAGACAATTTATGTCAGAATTAATGAATAAAGTAAATGAACATGAAAGAAGAATCACAGCTTTGGAAGATGAGAAGAAATAATCAAATAGTGCTGGTATAATTTTATACTAGCACTATTTTTAAACTTTAAATGTGGTATTATATACCAGTATGATGGCTTTAATCCCTTAAAGAAAGGGAGCATTTTGTCATGAGAAGAATTGTAATCGTAATTATAATAATATTATTTTTCCGATAGTACATAAAACCTATTAGGTAAGATCACTATTATTATATAAGCTGTCATACTGTGGGACTAGGAGCTGCGACCTAGTCCTTTTTATATTATAAAATTTAAATTTATTTATGAAACTTGCAAAGGAATTTAGATAATACAATATGCTAAGAAAAGGATATGTAGAGAGGAAAAATAATTGTCTTTTTGGAGCAGAGGAAACTTTTCAGAGTAGAAAGATATTTTGAAATAAAATACAATGAATTATCATAAATGAAAAGAGGTATACATATGTTCAAAGAAGAGAAAATGAGTACGATGTATTTTGTGGGAAAGCATAGATTTTTATTAATTGCAGGGTGTGTATTATCAGGGGCAAGTGCATTAATTATGATGTGCCCCTTTATACTTTTATGGAAAGTAGTAGAGGAAGTATTAAAGGGGATAACTGATATATCAAAAATTGATGGAGAAGCAGTAATAAAATATGGGCAGTGGGCAGTTTTTAGTGCATTGATAGGATTTGCTGTATATTTTATAGCTCTCATGTGTACTCATGTGGCAGCTTTTTATATTGCATTTAATATGAAATCAAAGGCACTGAGGCACATGGCAGAACTTCCATTAGGTTATTTTATAGATAATCCAAGTGGAAAATTAAGAAAAATCATAGATGAGAATTCAAAAATGACAGAAAGCTTCATAGCCCATCTACTTCCAGATTTAACTGGAGCAGTGACGACTTTTGCTGTTATGCCTGTGATACTTCTTTTATTCGACTGGAGGCTGGGAATAATTTGTTTGGTTCCTATGGGGGTGGGATTTTTTATACAATATAAATCAATAACAGGGGATTCTATAAAATATATAAGACAGTATCAGGATTCTCTTGAAAATATGAATAATGAAGCAGTGGAATATGTACGAGGGATTCCAGTGGTAAAAGTATTTCAGCAGACTGTATATTCCTTTAAAAGTTTTTATAACACTATTATGGAATACAAGAAATTTGCAATAAAATTCTGTCAGGAATTTAAAAATCCAATGACCTTATTTACAACTGTGATTAATGGAACTTTTGTACTGCTGATACCAGCTGGAATAATCTTGATAAAAAGTTCATATGATCCTTTAAAATTTTTACAGAACTTCATATTCTATATTCTTTTCATTCCACTGTGTTCAATGATGATAAATAAGATAATGTACATAGGAGAAGCTAAATCTGTAGCAGATGAATCTGTAAAACGTATTGCCTCTCTACTGAAAGAGAAGAAACTGGGAAAACCAGTGGAAGCTAAATTCCCAGATAATTATGGAATAGAATTTTCCAATGTGTCTTTTACATATAAAGGAAAAGATAAACCAGCTGTAAATAATGTGAGCTTCACTATTCCTCAGGGAACAACAACAGCACTGGTGGGAGAATCAGGAAGCGGCAAGACAACAATAGGAGCATTGATTCCAAGATTCTGGGATATAGAAAAAGGAAAAATCCTTGTAGGCGGAGTGGATATTAAAGAGATAGAAATGTCTGAATTGATGAAGATGGTATCTTTTGTTTTTCAGGATATTCATCTTTTTAAGAGAAGTATTTTGGATAATATTCGCATCTCAAAACCAGAAGCATCTATAGATAAAGTAATGGAAGCAGTAAAAGCTGCACAATGTGAAGATATAATTAAAAAATTTCCTGATGGAATAGAAACAGTAATTGGAGCAAAAGGGGTATATCTTTCAGGTGGAGAGATGCAGAGAATAGCCATAGCAGGAGCTATTTTAAAAGATTCTCCTATAATAGTACTAGATGAGGCAACAGCTTTTGCAGACCCAGAAAATGAGTATAAAATTCAGAGAGCATTGGAAGTTCTTACTAAAAATAAGACAGTGGTGATGATAGCTCACAGACTTTCTACAATAAAAAATGCAGATCAGATAATAGTTTTGAAAAATGGAGAAATAGCTGAAAGAGGTAAGCATAATATTCTTGTAGAGAAAAAGGGAATCTATGCAGAAATGTGGAAAAATTATCAAACTTCTGTGAAATGGGATATTAAAAAGGGAAGTGAGAAAGATGTTTAAAGAAATATTTGCTCTCAGCAATCAGGGAGAAAAGGATTTGAAAAAAGGGATACTGGCTAGTGCAGCAGCTAATATAAGTTTGCTGTTCCCAGCTGGATTACTTCTTTTATCAATAAGAGATTTGATGATGTATATAGAAAAGAATGGTGCATATAATATAAATATTTTAGCTTATGCAGGGTATTCAGTGGTATTTTCAGCCATTATATTAATTACCCACAGAATACAATATGACAGTACATATTTTTCAGCATATTCTGAGAGTGCTGATAGAAGGGTGGCATTGGCAGAGAAGCTTCGTAAACTTCCCTTATCATTCTTTGGGAAGAAGGATCTTTCAGAATTAACAATTACAATTATGGGAGACTGTACAGACCTTGAGCATACTTTTTCTCATTCGGTTCCACAGCTTTTTGGAAGTCTGATTTCAGTGACTTTAGTTGGAATAGGCTTATTTGTTGTCAATTGGAAAATGGCTTTAAGTGCAGTATTTGTTTTTCCAATAGCTATTATGATAACTGTTGGAAGTAAATTTCTACAGGATAAAATGGGGAAAAAGAAGATAAATGCAAAACTGGCAGCTTCAGACAAAGTACAGGAATATCTGGAAAATATTAGAGAGATAAAGTCATATAATATAGAAGAGAAATATTTAAATGATTTAGATGATAGTTTCTTTAAAATCATAAAAGCTTCTTTGATATCAGAGCTCACAACAGGAACTTTGATAGTTTCAGCTCAAGGAATATTGAGATTAGGCTTTGCAGCAGTAACCCTTACAGGTATAAAACTATTTTTAAATGGAGAGATAGATTTTCTGGTATATCTCATGTATCTGTTTACAATCTCAAGGCTGTATGATCCTCTGTCAGTAGTATTGATACAGATTGGAGATATATTCAATTCTCTGCTTACAATAAAAAGAATGAAGGATATAAACGAACAGAAGATTCAAGAGGGAGCAAAGGAATTTTCTTGTGATAATTATGATATTGTTTTTGAAAATGTAGAGTTTGCATATAATAATAATGAAAAAGTATTAAATGGAATCTCTTTTGCAGCAGAACAAGGGCAGATAACTGTATTGGCTGGAGAATCAGGAGGAGGGAAAAGTACTGCTGTCAAACTGGCAGCTAGATTCTGGGATGTTACAAAGGGAAAAATAACTTTAGGTGGTGTAGATATAAGTACTGTTGACCCAGAGGTACTTCTTGAAAAATTCTCTATAGTATTTCAAGATGTAGTATTATTCAATGGAACTATATTGGAAAATATAAGGATAGGAAAACGAGGTGCATCTGATGAAGAAGTCTATATGGCAGCTAAAGCAGCACAATGTGATGAATTTATAAAAAGGTTCCCTTTGGGATATAATACTGTAATAGGAGAAAACGGCTCAACTCTTTCTGGGGGAGAAAGACAGAGAATATCAATAGCAAGAGCATTATTAAAAGATGCACCTATAATTCTCTTAGATGAAGCAACTGCTTCACTGGATGTTGAAAATGAAACTCTGATACAATCTGCTCTAGGTAAATTGATAAAAAATAAAACTGTACTCCTTATAGCTCATCGTATGGGAACAGCAGCATCAGCAGATAAGATAATAATATTGAAAGATGGAAAGATAGCAGAACAGGGAAGTCCGAAAAATCTGATGAAGATAAAAGGGATGTACTATAAAATGGTGGAACTTCAAAATCAGAATTTAGAGTTGGAATTTAGGGAATAGATACTTACAGATGATTGCATTCTAAAAAATTTAAAAAAACAGTTCAAAAATATAAAAAATAAAAAAATGTTTTAAAAAATTATTGACTTTAATGGGAGATAGGGATATAATTGAGAAAATTATTTCGTAGGAGGAGAGCAGAATGCTAAGGAGATTAAGGAACAGATTAAAAATAAATAATAATTATATGTTCCTTAAAGAAAGTTTGTGGTTTGAATAGCATTTTGTATCTAACTAATTTATAGATTAAGATGTCTTTATTTGTAATCAACATCAGTCTTTTTTGGGCTGGTGTTTTTTTTATATAAAAATCGAGGAGGAAGATTTATGAAAAAGATTTTAGCTTTATTAACAGTAGTAATGGTTGTAGTATTTGTAGGGTGTGGAAAAGAAAAAGAGGTAAAAACTACAGAGAAAGTCTATGTAATTGGAACAAATGCAGAGTATCCGCCATTTGAATATTTGGAAAACAGTAAGATAGTTGGATTAGATCCAGATATTATGGAAGAATTTTCTAAAAGAATGGGATTTCAATATAAATGGGCGAATATGAATTTTGATGGGTTGATTTCAGCATTACAAACTAGAAAAGTGGATATTGTAATAGCAGGTATGAGTATCAGTGACGAGAGAAAAAAATATATTAATTTTTCTACTCCATATATCTCACCAGCAATGTGCTATATAGCACTGAAAACTAGTCCTATGACAACTATAGAAGATTTGGAAAATAAGAGATTTGGAATAGAATTAGGAACAACTGAAGAAGATATTGTAAAGAAAGTTCCTGGAGCAGTAATAGTCCCATTTTCAGGACATACAGCAGCTCTATTTGCTTTGAAATCAGGGAAAATAGATTCTATGCTGTTAGATGCTACAGTAGCTAAAAAATATCTGGAAAATAACCCAGACTTGAAAACAGTAGTAACAGTAGAAGGGGAAAATAAGGCAATGGCTTTTAATATAGAGGATGTTGAATTGAAAGATAAATTTGATAAAGTATTAAAAGAAATGATGGAAGATGGAACTATTGATAAATTAAAAGCAAAGTACGGTATTTAAAATGGCAGTTAATTCTATAAAAATGCTGATTTCAGAAGAAAATCTCATTCAAAATATAAAGTATTTAGAGAAGAAATATGCAAAGAAAATACTTCCAGTGCTTAAAGCTAATGCTTATGGGCATAGTATAGAAATGGTATCAGAAATACTTTATGATAATGGATACAGAGAATTTGCAGTGGCTCGCTTAAATGAAGCTGAAAAAATACTGCAAAATAAAAAAGTTACAGACAGCAGAATACTTGTATTTGAAAGTATTGGAAGAGAATTTTTTGATGTTGTAAAAAGTAATAATACCATAGAGGTATCAGCCAATACTCTGGCAGAATTAAAAGAATTTATAGAAAATGGAATCTCTCCAGATAGAATACAATTAAAGATAGACTTTGGCTTCGGAAGAAATGGAATAATTCAAGAGGATATTGAAAATTTAAAGAAATATATTGAGGAAAAGAACTTGTCTTTCAAAGGGATATATTCACATCTTTATGCAGTGGAGTATGATGAGGGAGCAGAGCTTATTGAAAAATTTACAGAGACAGTAAAATATTTAGGTAAAGAGAGATTTCAAATGATTCATATACAAAATAGCATAGGTATATTATTATATGGAAATTGTGATATGATGACGCATCTTAGACCGGGGATATATATCTATGGGTTGCAGGAAGAAGGTTTTTTCCACGAAGGATTAAAGCAGGTATTTAAATTAGAGGGGAAAATAGCAGGAGTAAGAGATGTGAGTAAATCAAAATACTTAGCTTACAATTTAAAAACTGCTTTATCTGAGAATGATTTTAATTATGCAGCAAAGATAAAAATTGGATATGGAGAAGGGTTTTCTAAAGCAAATGAAAAAAGCTGCTGTTTGATAAATGGGAAATCATACAAAATACTCTTGGTAACTATGGACAATACTTTTATAGAAGTGGATGAGTCAATAAAAGAGGGAGATCATGTGGTACTGTATTCTGATGTATCAAAAGTGAGAGAAGATACAGGACTTCATATATGTGAAGTTCTTCCTGTAATAAGTTCAAGGATAGTAAGAGAAAAAATATAGGTATTAAAAGAGAAACAGATAATTAAATAAAAAAATGAGGAGACCAAACTTCTAAAATTAATCAAGTCTTGGTTTTCCTCATTTTCATTTTATTCAGCTACCTCAAATTCTGGATCGGTAAATTCATCTTTTTTGATTTTTCCTCCAGAATAATAGATATTATTCCAGATAAGATTTTCATTTTTTGATGGAGATATATACTCTTTAGCCTTTTCTCCATTGAGATAGTATTCTTCTAAAACTTCACTATTATCTTGATTTATATATCTCTTCTGAAATATATTTCCATTTGTATAATATAATGTAATACAAAGAGGTTCTTCATCTTTGAAGATACCAAGATATTCTATACAGCCAGAGGGATAATAAAAAACAGCCTGTCCATTTAATCTGCCGTTTTTATAATCTACCGAATTTAATAAACGCCCCTCTTCATCTTTATTTACAAGAGTTCCAGTATAAGCTTTATCTTCTCCTTTTATGAAAATAATACTGGAATCTATATAAAGATTGGGATTCACTACTAATCTTTCAGAAAAACTAACTGCTGAAAGAAACAAAAAAACAAGTGATACAATTTTTTTCATATCCTACCCCTTTTTGTTTTTATACATTTTTAAGAAAGATTAGTATCTATATATTTTTTTGTCATTTTTGATACCAGAAGTATCTATTTCAAGTTTAATAAGCTTGAAATTATCCCCTATTGTAGACTTGATGCTGTTATTTATTTCAGCACTGATTTTTTTTGCATAAGCATCATAATTTGCAACATTTACTTCTGAACCAGCTGCAAACTCTACATCTACTTCTACAACTCTGTCATCTTCAATGTCCACGTCTATTTCTTTTAAAGTTATTTTTTTACCAGCTTCAAGAACAGGGAAATTTTTATAAATTTCACCAGCTAATATATGCTCTTCTCTATCAAAATCTCCAGTAAAACTCATTGCAGATAAAAGGCAGAACATACCTAATAGTGTTTTTTTCATTTTGGGTTCCTCCTGAAATTATGTGTATTATAATCTTCCCCAGATGTATAATATAACTTTATTTTCCACAACATTTTTTATATTTTTTTCCGCTTCCACATGGACATGGATCATTTCTTCCTACTTTACTATCATTTACTATAGTTCCTTGTAATGGAAGCCATTTTTGATAGTACCATGTACCATCTTTTTTTACAAAATAGCTTTTCTCATGATGGACTACAGTTTTTCCTTTTTCCCTGTATGTAGCTTTAAATTCAACTATTCCCTCATCATCAGTTTCAGTTCCTTTATCAGTATTTACGATTTCAAGTCCCATCCACTCAGATTCTTTAGACCATTTTTCACACTCAGCCCAGTCTATACCAACCATGTGGTCAGGGTCATGTGTATTTTTGATAAATTCTATATCACCAGTGACATAGGCATTATATCTTGCTCTCATTAATTCTTCTGCTGTTTTGATTTCCATTAAAATTCTCCTGCTAATTTATCTAAATTTTCTCCTGTAACTCTGAATACTGTCCATTCGTCCATAGGAACAGCCCCCATTTTCTTATAGAATTCAATAGATGATTTATTCCAGTCAAGACACCACCATTCTACTCTTCCATAATTATTATCTTTTGCTACTTTTCCTAAGAAAGAAAGCATGATTTTTCCTATTCCCTTATTTCTGTATTCAGGCTTTACATAAAGATCTTCAAGGTATACTCCTGCTCTTCCTAAGAAAGTAGAAAAATTGTTAAAGAAAAGAGCAAAACTTACAGGCTCTCCATTTAACTCACCAAAAACTACCTGAGCTTTTTTATTTACAAATATAGATTCTCTAAGTACTTCTTCAGTTGCTACCACTTCATTTAAAAGATTTTCATAATCTGCAAGCTCTTTTATAAACTTTAAAATAAGAGGACACTCATCCTCAGTTGCAAACCTTATAGTAAATCCATCCAATTTTGTCTGAAATTTTTCCATTTTCCCTCCTGAAAGAACATTGTAAGTATAACACTTATTTTATATATTATACTCGAACTCAATGGTAAAAGTCAATTTGAAGCCATAAGTATTGAAAAAATATATAAATCATATATAT
>PPYE01433696.1_pt1 | contig 10724 bp, 6 predicted proteins | sample 1559881 | NCBI WGS metagenome assembly PPYE01 (sample SAMN08240022, study PRJNA423297) | Human gut metagenome, whole genome shotgun sequencing project.
TACGATACTTCTATTGTATCATGTATTGTCTATTTGGAATTTTCTCATTTTGACTTGCACTATTTATATTCTAGCACCAGACGCAGTGGGTTGGAAATGAGCAGAGAAATTATGCTGCCTGTCAGATAGGAGAGTCGGTTACGTTCAGGGTGCAAGCAGAAAGCTCCTACGAAGGTCACGTTCTTACATATCAATGGAAAGATGGAAATGGGAACAATATAGAGACTGCAAATGGAGAAGAATATACTATTACGAAAGAGAAGATAGGTGAGGAATACTATGCTTGTGAAGTAAGCGATGGAAACTACACGGGTTATTATACTTTTTCTGTGGATTCTGGTGAGACTTTAACAATAAATCAACTCTGGATAAATAATCAAGAATATCATCAAGGGAATTATTTTGCCTGTACAGAAGAAGGACGCTATACATTGAAAGTGGAAGCAGAAACCAGTCTGGATAAAATAGAATATCAATGGTATGAGGAAAATGAAGGAGGAGCCGATGAGCCTATAGCTGAGGCGACCAGCCCGGAAATAACAGTCGATCGGCCGATGGGAAGTAAATATTATTACTGCCAGATGTTTGATGGCAATAGAAGAGAATCTGTTTATTTTTATCTGGATCTGGGAGATACACTGACAATCAAGAGAATGACTATAAATGGTCAGGAATATGAGCAAGGGGATTATTTTGCATGCACAGAAGATGAACCTTATACACTAAAAGTAGAAGCCGCGACCAGCATGGATAAAATAGAATATCAATGGTATGAGGGAACTGAAGGAGGAGCCGGTGAGCCTATAGCTGAAGCGACCAGCCCGGAAATAATAGTTGATCGGCCGACGGGAAGTAAATATTATTACTGTCAGATGTTTGATGGCAATAGAAGTGAAACTGCTTATTTTTATTTGGATCTGGGAGATACTTTAACTATAAAACAATTTGTGGACGGGCATCCTTATAATGGGTATTCAACATTAGAATGTGAGGCAGGAGAAGAGTTTCCGCTGGAAGTTCAGGCGGAAACAACTACGGAAAATACGCTTGCGTATGAATGGTATTACTATGATAGTGATTGGACATATCATGATATAGAAGAAGAGTCTAATGTTTGTCAGGTATTAATGGAGGCAGGAGAACGGACGTACACTTGTACAGTGTATGATGGGAATAAAAGAGAATCCGTGCAGTTTCGTCTGAAGACCCCAAATACATTATCTGTTTCTCAGTATATAAATGGCAAAAAGGAAAGTTCAGGTTATTTTAAAAATAATGATGAAATTAAATTGGAAGTAAAGGCGGAATCATCCTCTGGCAGAGATATTACATACCAGTGGTATCAGAGTGATTGGGATGATGAGAATGCGATTTTATCAGGAGAAAAGTCATCGATTTATGAAACAACTAAAAATGCAACTACTGGAGATGTATACTGTTGTAAAGTGACAGATGGGCTTTTTACGAAGCGGTGCGTATTCTATATTGACTCCGAATATACGTTGTCTGTCACAGGATATTTGAATGATGGTGAATATGATAGCGGGTATCGTTTTTCTCAAGGAGAAAAGATCACTCTGAGGGTTGAAGCTACATCAAGTGAAAATAATGATGTTGAATATGAGTGGTATCAGGAAGTAGATGGTGATTTAACTAAACTACAGACGGATATAGAGAATATGCTTGAGTTGACCAAGGGAAAAGGTACTGAATATTATCAGTGCAAAATAAGTGATGGAAGTTCGCAAACTACATATTATTTTGAATTATATGAGGATGTTGAACAAACAGAATTGACAAGTATTCCTTATATCAATGGGATAAGATATGATACGGATTATGTATCGAAATATGATTGTGTGAAGGGACAGACGCTGACTCTTCGTGCTGAAGTTCTGTCTGATTTAGGAGCAGATAGTATTTCTCGTGTATGGGAAATTTATGATAATCTTTCTGGAGAGTGGACAGTATTAGAAGGAAAGACAGGAGAAAGTATTGACGTTACGCTGGATAAAGACTATACAGAATATCGCTGTGTAATCACCGGTGAAAATGCAACAGATATATTATATTATGATCTGATTGTACAAAGTGAAGAGGAGCAACCGGACGAAGGTGATAAAGTAGAATTAATCCCTTATATAAATGGAGAGAATACATCTTGGACTGAGGGAAAGGTTGGAGATGTTGTAAAATTATCTGTAGAAGCAGTGAATGCGCCTGAAAACGTTACATATCAGTGGTTCAGAAGTGACGAGGATGGACAGGTTGCTTTAAGAGGAGAAACAGACTCGATATACGAATATACAATTAGAGAAAATGTATACAGTTTAAGTTGTGAAATGTATGCAGATGGAGAAATGCTCTGCGATATATCTTTTGATATTGATGCCATTGCCGGTGAACAAGTTGAAAGTACTTTGACAGCAACAAAATATATTAATGGTAATGAAACTAGTTATCTGGAATATAAATATGGTGATAAAGTAACTCTTAGTATTAAAGCAGACACAACCACAGGCAATTCTATTTCATACGTTTGGTACGATGAAAATGATGAAAAATTGGGAGAAGGATATTCTTATACATTTGAGCCGACAGGATATCAGGAAGTATACTGTATCGTTTCAGACGAAGTTACAGATAAGAAGCTGTGGTTTGAGCTTGAAGAAAAATATACGTGGTTTATAAAACAATACATTGACGGTGAAGAAACTGAAGAGAAAATATGCGCTAATAATACAGAAGTTAAATTGGAAGTACGCCCGGAAGGAGAAGCAAACGGCAGTCTGACTTATAAGTGGTTTAACAATAGGAATAAGTTACAGGGCGAAGGGACTATGTTAACGGTGATAAAAACTTCAGCATCTGAAATGTATCGATGTGAAATCAGCGATGGACGACGGACGGAGTACTGTTGGTTTTATTTACAACCGGACACAAGTATAGTATTAGATATCACACAGTATATTGGAGGACAGGAAACAGATGAGGCTACGCTTGCAGCAGGAGCTGTTTCGGAATTAAAAGTAGATGTCAAAGGTACAACGGAAGGACTTGCATATCAATGGTATGTGTCGAAAGACGGAGTAGAATACAGACCGCTTGGGACATCTGCCGTGCAAAAGATAGTTGGAGATACTTCTGATACTGACTATCTTTGTGTTGTGCGTGTAGGAGCAATAGAAAAAAGAGTATATTTTTATGTATATGGCGAAGGTGGTGAGGAAGAACATGTTCACCATTGGGATTCTGGCGTCATCACCAAAGAGCCAACCCAAACTGAAACAGGTATCAAGACCTATACCTGCCTGACCTGCGGGAAGACAAAAGAAGAAATATTGGATAAGTTGCCGCCTACAACGGAAGATACCAAACCATCCAACCCGACAACCGAGACCAAGCCTTCCACCCAGCCATCCCAGCAGACCCCGTCTGCTCAGCAACCACAGACTCCGTCTGCATCGGTCTCCAGCCCTGCACCGGCCATTGGCGCAACCCTTGTCTCTTCCGACAAGAAAACGGTTTACAAGGTAACTGGAAGCAACACGGTAGAGTACAAGAAGGCTGGTTCCAATAAGGCGAAAGTGACCATCCCGTCCACAGTAACCTATCAGGGACGTAAATACCAAGTAACTTCAATTGGTGCAAAAGCATTCAAGAATAACAAGAAGCTCAAAAAAGTGGTGATTCCATCTACGGTGAGAAAGATTGGTAAACAGGCGTTTATTAACTGTAAGAAGTTAAAATCCATTACCATCAAGACAAACAAGCTGAACGCCAAAGCAATCGGCAGCAAGGCCTTCAAAGGAATCAACGCCAAAGCGACCATTAAAGTGCCGAAAAAGAAACTGAAACTTTACAAAAAGATTCTCAGAGCGAAGGGCGTCAGCGCCAGCGTAAGAATCAAATAAATAAGAATCAGATAAGTAAGAAACAAATAAACAGCAGCGCAGACCGGCGGGGCATCTCCGCCGGTTTTTTGACTATTTTATTATCACATAAAAAATGGGATTTTTTCTATGTATAGAAGATTCATGATATAATCATTACATATTGTTGTTGATTTCTTAAAATAACATGTATTCAAAAATGAAGAGTAATCATCATTTTTTGTACATTGAAAGGCACGAAAAAACAGAAAATCCGTAGTTGGAAAACAAGATATTTTTGCTTTTTTTATTTGGAGGAAAATAGCACAATATGATTAAGAGGTAAGGGGAAAGGAGATTTGTTATGAAAGAGAGAGTAACGAGAAGATTTGGGGCAGTCCGTGTATTTGTGATATTAGGTTTGCTGTTGGCAGCCTTCACATTTTCTACAACAAATGTAAAGGCTGCGCCAAAGCTTAGCAAAAAGAAAATAGTCTTAATTAAGGGGCAGAAACAACAGCTGCAAATTCGGGGGACAGCAAAAAAGATCAGGTGGCAGAGTGAAAACAAATCTGTTGTTAAGGTGAATAAAAAAGGGAAGCTTAAAGCGGTGGGAGAAGGAACGGCCAACATATATGCCAATGTAGGCAAGAAGAGCTATCGCTGCAAAGTGACCGTAGAAGCTCCGGAACTCAACGTGAAAAAGCTTGCACTTCAGCCGAAGCAGAAAGCGGTCATAAGACTTCATGGAACAAAAGGGAAGGTGAGGTTTTCTTCCAGCAATAAATCTGTCGCCGCAGTTACAGCGAAAGGCGTTATAAAAGCGAAGAAAAAAGGAAAAGCTGTAATTACCGCTAAAGTTCGAGGTGAAGAATATAAATGCAAGGTTACCGTAAAAAAGAACGTGTCCGGCGGACACGGATCAGCTGATAGAAAAACAGATTCTCCGGTGAATCATCCGGGAAACACACAGGAACCGGAAGAACCAAAAGGAAGTGGTTCTATTACCGGTATGGTCATGGGCCCGGATATAATACAGCCATTTTTGTTGGTAAACGATGAGAATGCTATTGTTTTGCTCGTTCCGGCTTCCGGCGCGAAAGGTTTTACATTTACCGGAAATGATCTGAGCGCCTTTAACAATGCAGCGTATGGCACTTACGCGACAAGGGTTGATTCTGACGGGAGATATTGGATTAATAATGTGACGGAAGGAACCTATCAGCTGTTTATTATTTCCATGAAGTCCCATGGAGATGATATAGGTGTTTCTCCTACGATATTTCGTCAGCGCGAGGATATGACGCCTTCTTTACAGTACAATTATTACCGTTTTCCTCAGGTAATCCGTCAGTACTTCAATGAAACTACGGCATCTCAGATTGAAAACTGGGCGATGAGTCGCACGGTAATTGGCACGAGAGTAACCATAGCAGACGGAGTTACCACACAGTTTGGATATGATTTCAAAAAATATGGGGATTTCTTCTAAAATATAGTATTATCGAAACAGCGATATCGTTATGACAGGTTTTTTAAAGCAGATTTTTATTACGGCGTAATACAGGAGGTGTTTTTGTGAGGAGAAGGGAAAAGAAAGTTTGGCTGATGCTGAGCGCCTTTCTGGTTTTGGGTATGCTGGGGCTGTTCAAAGGAAATGCAGAGGCGGCCACGGGAACTACGGAGATTCTGCTGAATTCTGAGATAACCCTTTATGATAACTTCTCTGGAAATGGGACGACGCACAAAGAGTGGTATGTGTCCGATACCAGTAAGCTAAGCATCAGCAGAACCGGGAATAATGGACGCTATTGTGTGGTAAAAGGGGTTGGTCTGGGCAATGCCACTGTCACCTGCGTTACGACTTATACGATTAAGGTGGCGTCGCCATATGGATTTACGCTGGAAACCAGATACCACAGAACGGTGCAGAATGTAAGTGTGGTAAGTACCATGCCATGGAAATACATATATAATGTACCAACATATAAGAAAATGTCAGAAACTACGATCAAAGAGGGAGAGACAAAAGCGGTCGAACTTTCTACAAGCAGCTATATTGATTCAGGAAGAAAATCATGGAGCAGTACAGAGGATAATGTTGTGAAAGTGTTTTCCAGACAGAATGATATTTATGATAACTGGTGGACTATTCAGGGATTATCCGAAGGAACAACGATACTGACATGCGAATCCAGGACTACAATCACGGATTCTTCGGAGAAGAAGAAATGGATTAATCGTACTATTTATACGATTCCGGTTATTGTACTTAAAAACGATACGCCGGTCGTTGACAGCAACGGTGAAGAAAATATTTCATCTGAAACGGGAAAACAGGCGCCCGGTCAGACAACAAAAGAAAACACGGGGAAACAACAGGACAGAAAAGCCGAGAAGAAAATCAAGAAGATCAAATTAAATACTTATAAGAAAAAGATCAAAAAGAAAAAGAAATATCGCCTGAGAGTAACGATACTTCCAAAAAGTATCAAAAAGAAAGAAATCATATTTAAGAGTTCTAAGCCTTCTGTCGCTTCTGTCAACAAAAAGGGAGTGATAAAGGCGAAAAGAAAGGGAATAGCCAAAATTACAGTCCGTGTAAAAGGAAGCAGGAAAAAAGCGGTATGCAAAGTGATTGTTAAGTAAACAGTGGGATCGGCGGGAACAGAAAATCCCGCCGGTTTTGTGCGTGTACATTTTTCAGAAACTCGTGCTGTGCCTGATATGTTCCCGGACAGACAGTGTGCTTGTTGGCTTCACAACTTGTTGGCTTCACAATCAACTATTTAGTGAATCATCAATTTTTCGCAGCTCATCACCGCCCCGCAGATAAATTCCGCCAGTGTATTCACCACAAAAAGTCTCGTGTAAGGCAGATCGGCGGCGCAGTGCTCCGAAGCCTCGCCGATGATGCCCGTCAGAGACAGATTGCCCACCGGCGGCAGCGGCCGGCGGATGCCCTGACCCGGATATATGGGTGAGTAAGAAAATGAAATGCAGCCTATTTTATCTGCCGGCCCTACGGCGGCGTCGATGACCAGCAGAAAAGGACGTGAATAATGACGGCGGATAGAAGCGAGGGTCGCGGAAAGGTTGACGGCATGAACAGGATGCTGCAGTGTACCGCAGACCGGATGAGTGTAGCCGCGTTCCCGGAGCTTGGTGCCCACCAGAGGCCCCAGACAGTCGCCGGTGATTTTGTCTGTGCCGATACAGAGAGCGATCAATGTATCGTCGTCTTTTTTTCGGAGATTGATTGCCTGCGCCAGTTCCTGCGCCATAAGAAGTTCCTGAACAGGCTTTGCGCCATGCGGCGTGTCAGGTATAAAATACCGGGCTTCTGGCTGCTTTCTTTGGAATATCATGACACTTTCTCCTTCCCTACTGTTTTTCTTATGTATTTTTGACGTGCCGGAGAGGATTTAAACAATATTTTGCGTAAAAATGAAAGAAAAATACGAAACCTTTCGACAGGAAACGGAGGGGAAAGCAAAAAGGACATGCTATGATGAATCCACAAAAATATCAAACTGGAAACAGTTCCTGTATCTGTTGACGACAAAAGACCGACGGGGCAGGACTATTTATAAATTATTAGCAGAAAGGCGGAAAAATCATGGCAAATGAACAGAATATCCAAAAAAATCCGGAGCAGCAGACAAGAATACTGCCTAAGAATTTCAGACAGATTGGCGAACCGGGAACAAAAAAAATCTATATGGAAGATTATGTGTATACATATTTAAATAAATTAGCGCAGCCGGGAAATTTGTATGCAAGAGGAGCCATTTTATTTGGAAATACCTATCAGACGTCGGCGGGACTCTGCCTGTTTATCAGCGGAGCGGCGGCATGTCAGAATTTTGAATTTGATCTGGAAGAGAGCGTGTTCACGGAGGAGAACTGGAGCGAGATTTATCGCATCCGCGATACATTTTTTCCGAATATGGAGATTGCGGGGTGGTTTTTGTCGCGCATGGGATTTTCCGTGGAGCTTAATGATAAAATTATCCGGACGCATATGGATAATTTCAGCGGAGAAAATAAGGTGCTTTACATGATAGATGCTTTAGAAAATGAAGATGCATTTTATCAGTTTGAGAACTATTCTCTCAAAAAACAGAGAGGATATTACATTTACTATGAAACGAACAAAGAAATGAAAAATTATATGCTGGCAGAGGGTGAACTGGAACATAATCCAGAAGATAAAAGAAAATCAGCTACTATATTGAGAGATTCTTCTGTGGTTAAAAATTATAAAAAGGCAATGAAGCAGAAAAAATCTCTCCGAAAGAAGACCTCTCCTAAGTTTGGTCCGGCATCTCTGGCTGGTGTGCTGGTGATGGTTATGGTGCTGTTTTATGGTGTGCGTTCCGTGCAGCAGTTCCGCCAGGAGGAAAATGCGGAGGCGGTATTCCAGCAGCAGACTCTGGACAATCAGAGGGCAGAGAAGGATACCACGGCGTTGAGTGAGGACAGCGAGGAAGCGGATTCCACGGAATCAGTGCTGAGATCAGCCGGGAATGATGCGCTGAACGATTCCACGGAGTCTTCTGGTAATACCGGTCAGACAGATGGCTTTGCCTATGACAGTACCGGCAGTAGCGATCGGACCGGCAGTTCTTCCTATGACAGCAGCCGAACGACAGGCAGCAGCGCCGGCCGAACTACAGCGGGAAGTTCGGAAGATACATCGATTGGCTCGTCGGAAACCACAGAAGCAGCAGAAACCACGGAAGCAAGCGCAGATATTTTTACGCAGGAAGAACCGGACGATGTGACGGAATCCTGGAGCTATATAGGCAATCAATATACGGTGCAGCGGGGGGATACGCTGGCGGGAATATCTATGAAAATATACCAGTCCTATGATTACATTGACGCTTTGGCGGAAGCTAACCAGATAGCCAATCTTGATGAAATCTACCCGGGACAGGTGCTGAACATTCCGCCCATGGAAGATTGATCCAGGCATAGTCTTGGGGGGAGTCAGCAAATGTATGTTCCCAGTACATTTGCAGGAAATGTTTCGGGAAAATGATTCGAGTTGACGAAAAACTGAATGCAGTGTACACTAACTCTATCACTAAAAAAGCGATAATACCATAAAATAAAAGAAGCACAACTGTGACAAACAGGTAAAGAGAGTGGACATATGGCAAAAAATATTTATAATTTTGAAATTTTCACCAACAAAAAAGATCAGCTTCGGAAAATACATAAAAAGCAGCGGCAGAAAGAATGGGCAAAAAGGATTTTTATCATCGTTATCATCCTTTTCGCAGTGCTAATACTATATATGCTGAACAACAGCCGCTGTGAATACTATATATATAAAGAAGAAACACAGACGGAGAATAATGACAACGTAAAATATGAAACCTTTGCTAATGGATATATTAAATATGGTCAAAATGGCATCGAATATCAGAGAAGCTTTGATGTGGCGGAATGGAATATACCGGTCTCTTTCCAGAATCCGTTTCTTGTAAAAGCGGAACCTTATGTGTTGCTGGCGGATAAAGGAGGCAATACCCTGATGCTTTTTGATGTAAACGGCAAGGTGAGGGATTTTACCGTCAGGTATCCGGTAGTACAGGCCAGTGTTTCTGAGCAGGGAACAGTGGAAGTGATTTTACAGGGAGAGGGAAGTAATTTCATTCAGGTATATGATATAGAAGGCAATCTTGTATCAGATATGCGTTCTTCTGTGGATGAAACAGGATATCCGCTGACTGCGGCGATTTCTCCTGACGGCACAAAACTTGTGGTCAGTTATCTTGCCATTGATGGAATGAGTTCTAAGACCACGGTGGTCTTCTATGATCTCAGCCGGCAGCTTCAAACAGACGGCGTAAGCCTTACAGGAGGATTTGATTATGAAGATTTTCTGATAGCAAGACTGCATTTTGTGGATAATAATACAATGGTTGCTTTTGGAGAAACGGCGACATATTATTACAATATTTCGGGGGAACCGGAAGTAAAAAAGGAAGTTACTTTTGAGCAGAGTATAGAGAGCATCTTTATCGGAGAGGATTACATAGGATATGTGCTGGATAATTCTGAGAACCCGGATGAGGGCAGATACAGAATTTGTCTCTATAACAAATCTGGCAGCAAGAAGCTTGATACGGATCTTGATATGAATTATGAATCCATAGAGATGCGGGGAAATGAGATTATCGCCGTTCAGAACAATGAATGTACCATTCTTAATGCCGGAGGAAAGATTCTGTTCCAGGAGGAGCTGGATGGAAATGCTATTGAAGAGATTCTCCCTGTGAGAGGATGGAGAACCTATCAGGTAGTATTCCAGGATAAGATAGTGAAAATGCAGCTTCGCTTCTGGGGCAGCGGCGCAGAAAATGAACAGGGAGAATCTCAGGAATGAGGTTCTCCTTTTTATATACAAGAAAGTTCCGTTTGAGGAACACTTTGCTGTATTCTGCGTGCCTGAAAAAATAATTCAAAAAAACTGAAAAAGTGCTTGACGATATAAAAACACTGTGGTAATATAGTTTTCGTTGCGCAGGACGCCAATCTTAAGAAAAAAGAAATGATTTCTTAAGAAGTAAAATTGGAGTTGAGAACGTAAAAAACTTTTAAAAAAGAAGAAAAAAGTTCTTGACAAACGAAAGCGACTGTGATAAACTTAAAAAGCTTTCGCACTGAAAGCAAACAGAAAGTTGATAACTGAATAACAAAACAACCTCGAACGTTCAATTCAATTGAGTATTCGGATTCTGAAGCGAGTGATGTCAGCAAGAGGGGTCCATGGAAGAGAACGAAGTTCGAACCTAAACAACAGTAATGAGCAGTTTAAGGACCAGTGGTTCTTGAGAC
>PPYE01001178.1_pt1 | contig 10723 bp, 9 predicted proteins | sample 1559881 | NCBI WGS metagenome assembly PPYE01 (sample SAMN08240022, study PRJNA423297) | Human gut metagenome, whole genome shotgun sequencing project.
AAGGTATACCATGTAGAAGCAGTAGAAGGCGGCATCAAGGTAACAGCTACCGGCAAGACTGCTCATGCAGCAAAACCGGAAGGCTCCATCAACGCAACCAAACTGCTGTTTGAGCTGATTTCCACCCTGCCACAGCTTTCTGAGATGGAAAAGAAGGCAATGGCAGCCGCAGCTGAGGTCCTCAAGGACAGCAACGGCGCAGGCATCGGCGCAGCGGTTGAGGATGAGGTATCCGGCAAGATCACCCATGTCAACGGCGTGGATTCGATGAAGGACAACGTCATCTCCCTGAAGCTGGACATCCGTTATCCGGTCACCTTCAAGGGCGACGAGCTGTTTGCCATGATGGAAAAATATGTAGCGGAGCACGGTGCAAAGGCAGTTCTGAGAAAGAACACCTCCCCGGTTTACAAACCGGCAGACACCGCAGAAATCAAAACCCTGCTGGCTGCACACGACTATGTCACCGGTGAAAAGGGCGTACCGTACACCATCGGCGGCGGCACCTATGCAAAACACTTTGAAAATGCAGTTGCCTTCGGTCCCGGCTTCCACGGCACACCAAACCCATGTCCAGAAGGCAAGGGCGAGGAGCATATGCCGGATGAGTGCAACAACATCGAGTGTATGTTTAAAGCACTGAAAATCTACATTCTGAGCCTGATTGGCTTGAACGAACTGAGCCTGTAAGAACAATAAAAAAGGGACTCCACCGGGAGTCCCTTTTTTAAAGGTAAAAAAACGGGAAAGCAAAACAAAAAAGCCACCGACCGGTCGGTCGATGGCTTTTGGTGCGAGTGACGAGACTTGAACTCGTACGTCGAAGACACACGCCCCTCAAACGTGCCTGTCTGCCTATTCCAGCACACTCGCATTCAACGTTCCTAATTATACCACCATAAAAAAGAAATGTCAAGCACTTTTTTGCCTTTTCCGAAAGAAAGGAAGAAGAATTGACAAAAGTAAGATGCTTTAAATTTTTATGAAATTTAAAGCAGGGTCTAGGAATTTTCTGATAGACGTAGTATACTAAATAAGAGCTTTCCGCCATGGGAAAGCAAAGAGAGGAAAAAGGGGGAAAAAGATTGCGCAGCAGAAACAGTATCTATTCTCATCGCAGAAAAAACAGGAAAAAAAGTCTGCTGATTTTTCTTGCCGTTTTGGTCCTGGCAGCTGCCCTGGCACTGGGCGTTTCAGTTTATTGGGGAAAGATGCAGGAGAAAAACGAGCAGCAAACTGCGCAGGCACAGGCACAGGGAGAAATTCCAAAGGAGGTGCTCAGTAAGCAGCAGCTGGAGGAATCCGATTTGAGCCAGTCGGATTCGACCGAGCCGACCGCGTCAACCCAATCTGATTCGACCGAGCCGACCGAGTCAACCCAATCTGATTCGACCGAGTCAACCGGGCAGACCCAGCCGGAGCAGGAGCAGCCACAACAGCAGCCGAGCCAGCCGGATGTGACCGAGCTGACCAGCGAGCGCATCCTGTCCTCGTCGGCACTGGTGCCCAACAGCGGCTCGAGCGTCGGCGACGAATACTTTGACGATGCCGCTTTTGTGGGAGATTCCATCACCGAAGGCATCAAGCTGTATGAGGTGATGACCAACGCTACCGTGGTGGCAGCCAGAGGCATCAATCTGGACAATGTCTTTACCGACGACCAGATTCGTACAGCACAGGGAAACAGCACCGTGATGGGCGCTCTGGAGGCAGCGGAGCCCAAAAAAATCTATATCATGTTCGGCGCAAACGGCGTGGGCTGGTTCACCGAGCAGCATTTCACCGACGTTTACACAAAGTTTGTGCAGGCGGTCAAGGAGCAGCATCCCGACAGCCAGATTTATTTGCAGTCCATCCTGCCGGTCACCCAGGAGTTTGACGACTCCCGCGAGGACATTTCCAACGACAAGATCAACCGCTATAACGAGCTGGTGGTCGAGATTGCAGAAGAGCAGAAGGTGCATTATCTGGATGTTGCTTCTGCCTTTAAGGACGAAAAGGGCTGCCTGCCGGAGGATTCCAACGGCGACGGTATGCACTTTGGAAACAAATATTATCAAAAATGGTTCGACTATCTTAAGTCGCACACAGCAGCGGAGGAATAACAATGAAAAAAATGAAACGATTTTTGGCAGCAACTCTGGCAGCAGTTACACTGGCAATCAGCTTTGCGGGCTGCGGAAATAAAAGCGAGTATATCTCCTTTGACGAGGTCTACTCCTCGCTGACCGGCGGCATCGACTTTTCTGCCAGCAAGATGCAAAAGCAGGGCGAGGCTGCACTGAACAACTACTACTATATCGACCCGACCACCCTGGAAAACTATGCTATCTATATGGCGGATTATGCCACCGGCAACGCCGACGAGATTGCCATGTTCCAGGTCAAAGAGTCCGACCAGGTCACCGTGGTCAAGAGCCTTATCAACGACCGCATCAAGGATTTGAAGGTGCGTTATGAGGACTACAAGCCTGAAGAGATGACCAAGCTCGACAGCGCAGTGGTCGAAGAAAAGGGCAATTATATCTTTGTGGTCATTTCGCCGGATAACGAAAAGGCAAAAGAGATTCTCAAAGAAGCCATCAAGTAACAAAGATAAACGGGCGTGGGGAAGGTGTTTTCCCTGCGCCTGTTGCAGTTTTACAAAAAACACCGCCTCCCTCTAGACCGGTGGGGGACATTGTGTTAAAATAATATCGGAAATTCTTTGTATTTTGTCTTATCAATCCAAAGGAAAAGAGGGCTTTATCAATGAAAGTTGTAGTAACCAAAGATTATACCGAAATGTGCAAGCTTGCCAGCCGCATCTTTGCAGCACAGATCACCTTAAAACCGGACAGCGTGTTGGGTCTGGCAACCGGCTCCACTCCGGTCGGAATGTATAAAGAGCTGATTCAGATGTACAACGAGGGCAGAGTGGACTTTAGCCATGTAAAAACTGTCAACCTGGACGAGTATGCAGGACTGAACGGCGACAACGACCAGAGCTACCGTTACTTTATGAACCACAATCTGTTCGACCACATCAACATCAACAAGGAAAACACCAGCGTTCCATGCGGCACCGCAGAGGATTTGCAGGCAGAGTGCGAGCGCTATGAGCAGCTGGTAGAGCAGACCGGCGGCGTGGACATTCAGCTGCTGGGCATCGGCAACAACGGTCACATCGCCTTCAACGAGCCATGTGAGGAGTTCCCGGAAAAGACCCATGTGGTCGATTTGACCCAGAACACCATCGAAGCAAACGCCCGCTTCTTCGAGTCGATGGACCAGGTGCCAAAGAAGGCACTGACCATGGGCATCGGCACCATCATGAAGGCAAAGAAGATCGTGCTGCTGGCAAACGGTCCGAAGAAGGCACAGACCATCTATGACACCGTTTATGGTCCCATCACTCCAAAGGTACCGGCAAGCGTACTGCGTCTGCACCCGGATGTCACCATCTTTGTGGATGAAGAAGCAGGAGCACTGCTGAAAAAATAATGAACAATCCGTTTCCCTATTCTGATAGCAATAAACGGTATCACACCTTCAACTACTTCCTGCGCCATCACTTTGGCTGCAAGGTGGCAAAGGTTTCGCTGGATGCGGGCTTTACCTGCCCAAACCTCGATGGGACCAAGGGCACCGGCGGCTGTACCTACTGCTCGTCGCGCGGCAGCGGGGATTTTGCCGGGGACGTTCATCTTCCGCTGGACCGGCAGTTTGAGCAGGTGCGGCAGGTGATGGACCACAAGTGGGAGGACACCCTGTACATCCCGTATTTTCAGGCGCACACCAACACCTATGCGCCGCTGCCGGTGCTGCGGGAAAAGTTTGAGCAGGCGCTTAACTTTCCCAATGTGGCAGGGCTTGCCATTGCCACCCGTGCCGACTGCATCAGTGATGAAACAGCCGACTATTTGGGCGAGCTTGCACAGCGCACCTATCTGGAGGTGGAGCTGGGACTGCAAACCATCCACGACGTCACCGGTCAGCGGATCAACCGCTGCCACAGCTATGCCGATTTTCTGCGCGGCTACCAAAAGCTGCAAGAGCGTGGGGTGCAGGTCTGCGTCCACATTATCGACGGACTGCCCGGCGAGGACCATCAGATGATGCTGGAAACCGCACGGGAATTGAGCCGGCTTTCGCTGCACAGCATCAAGATCCATCTGCTGCACGTCTTAAAAGGGACGGTGATGGCAGAACAGCTGCAGCGGGGAGAGTTCCGTCTGCTCGAGCGTGAGGAGTATGTCAACATCGTCTGCGACCAGCTGGAGCTGCTGCCGCCGGAGCTGATTGTCCAGCGGGTGACCGGCGACGGAGAAAAAGAGGCGTTGATCGGACCGCAGTGGAGCCTAAAAAAACTGTGTGTCCTCAATGAAATCGACAAGGAGCTGGTCCGACGGGACAGCTGGCAGGGAAAATTCTATCAAAAATAAGCACAGGGGCAGGAGAAGGGGAGAACCTTTCTCCTGCTTTTTTGTAGAAGAAAACAAAACCGGCAATCTACGGAAAAAATTGCCGGACAAGGCAAAATCATTTTTACACTTTTTGCGATTTGTGCTATAATGGGTCTGATAATATCCTGCGCAATGCAACAAAACCTCCGGCGCAGCAGTTTTTGGGAGGATGAGCCTATGGAAGAGCTGGATTATCAGCAGAAATTTGAACAGCTGTTCACCACCCACATCAGGCGCGAGGGTGCAGAACAGCTGCTGGAATGGCTTAAAAAGACCGATTTTTTTACCGCGCCTGCCAGCACCAAATATCACTGTGCCTGTCAGCATGGGCTGGTGATGCACAGCATCAGCGTGTTTGAAACGATGGTGGACCGCTTTTTTGAGGAAGGCGACAGCATGGAGAGCTTTGCCATCTGTGCGCTGCTGCACGATGTGTGCAAGGCGCAGTTTTACAAGGTCAGCTCCCGCAATGTCAAAAACCCGGAGACCGGCAAGTGGGAGGCGCAGCCTTATTTTTCCATCGATGACCAGTTCCCGTTTGGTCATGGAGAAAAATCGGTCTTTTTGATTGAGCGCTTTTTGCGGCTCAAGCCCTCCGAGGCAGTTGCTATTCGTTGGCACATGGGCGGCTTTGACGATGCGGCGCGCGGCGGCAGCTTTTCTATCAGTCAGGCGTATGAAAAATATCCGCTGGCGGTCAAGCTGCATCTGGCGGACGTCTACTACACCTATTTAAAGGAAAAGGGAACCTCTGTCATGCGGTAACGGCAGAAAAGGAATGAAACGTGACTTTTGAGGAGTAAAGAAAGGACAGGAGCAAGATTATGGAAATAGAATTTTCGCAGATGATGGTGCTGTTTGCCTGCGTCTTTCTGGGTGGATTGGTCGATTCGATTGCGGGCGGCGGCGGACTGATTACCCTGCCGGCTTATTATGCGGTGGGTATTCCGGCGCACATGGCGCTGGGAACCAACAAGTTTGCAAATGCCATCGGTACCCTGACCGCTTCGGTTCGCTTTTTTAAGGAAAAGCAAATCAACATCAAGGTTGCATTGATTGCAGCGGCAGGCGCGCTGGTAGGCTCCCCGCTGGGTGCAAAATTGGCAATGGCAATCGACGAAAAATATCTCAACTACATTCTGCTGGTGGCAGTGCCGCTGATTGCCATTATGGTGCTGCGCAAAAAGGACTTTGGAGAAGAACGCGAGCAGGAGATGCCGCTGCTGCGCTCGGTGCTGCTGTCGGCGGCAGTCGGCTTTGGCACCGGTATGTACGACGGATTCTTTGGTCCGGGTGCAGGCACCTTTATGACATTGCTGCTCAACTCGGTGCTGGGATTAGGCATCATCCGCGCTTGCGGCACCACCAAGGTGGTCAACCTTGCCTCCAACGTCGCTGCGCTGATAACCTACGGCATGAGCGGAAATGTGCTGGTCGATGTCGGCATCAAGTGCACCATCTTTTCGGTATTGGGCAACTGGGTCGGTTCCGGCTTGGCGCTGAAAAAGGGAGCCAAGGTGGTGCGCCCAATCATGATTGTAGCCATGCTGCTGCTGTTAGGTAAGATTGCATCGAATATGTTTTTGGCATAGTTTTGTCTGCCGGTTGATATACAACCGATTTTGGAAAAAAGGAGGCGCATTATGCCCGCTTTTGTTACCCATGAATTGTTTGGAGCACAGGTCTTTGCTTTTTTGGACGAGGAGATTCAGGAGCTTCTCGAGCGCAATCCCGCACCCTATTTTTGGGGACAGCAGGGACCCGACCTGCTCTTTTTTAAGGATGCCCTGCTGGGCACCAGCCTGCTGCCGCGTTATGGCAATCTGATGCACCTAAAAAAGGTCGATGAGCTGTTTGCGTGTATGAGCCGCTATCTCAACGAGCGCAGGCACACCGATGAATATGAAACGCTGGCGTCCTATATTTTAGGTTTTGCCGGACATTATTGTTTAGACTGTGAGGCGCACCCATACATCTACTTTAAGCAGATGCAGAAGGAGCGGGTGCTGCCGTTGGACGAGCGCCGTGGATTGCATCACCGCATCGAAAGCGACATCGACACCGCTTTGTACCGCATCAAGCGCGGCAGAAATATCCGTGAATACCGCCCGGCAAAGCGGTTGTACGGCAGCCACTGGGAGCATCGGGTGATTGCACGACTGTATGCCCAGCTGCTTGAGGAGGTTTACGGCATCCGGTGCAGCGTCAAGGAGCTGGAGGGCTGTTTTTCGCAGACCTGGACCCTTTTGCAGCTGGTGCTGGACCGCAGCGGATGTCTGGTCCGTCTGACCGAAGCGGGCGAAGCGTTGTTGGGCGGCAAGAAGATTTTTTCTCCGCACATCCGCCGCAGACAGGTGATGGAGGACATCCTCAACCTGGACTGCGACAGCTGGTATAACCTGAGTACACCGGAGAAGACCGATAACCGCAGCTTCCCCAAAATCTTTTATGCAGCGGCGTACCGTGCGGTGGATATGCTCGAGCGCATCTACTTCTGCTCGCAGGACGGTGTGCCGTATGAACCGCATGGGCTGCTCTCTTTCGACAACGGTTCTCCGGCATCGATGGTGTAATACCGCTTTTTTAGAAAGGATTTGATGATATGCATATCAATTGGTCTGAGGAGAGAAACCTCACCATGCTGACCGACTACTACGAATTTACCATGTCCAATGGCTACTTCCTCAATGGCATGAAGGACAAGGTAGCGGTGTTCGATATGTTCTTCCGCAATATCCCGGACAACGGTGGCTTTGCCATCTTTGCCGGTCTGGAGCAGCTGGTCCACTACCTGGAAAACCTGCGCTTTACCCCGCAGGACATCGAATACTTCCGCTCGAAGAAGGTGTTCGACGAACAGTTCCTGGATTACCTTGCAAACTTCCGTTTCTCCTGCGACGTTTGGGCAATGGAAGAGGGAACCCCCATCTTCCCGAACGAGCCGATTGTCACCGTGAAAGGTCCGGTTATCCAGGCACAGCTGGTGGAAACGATGATCCTGCTGACTATCAACCACCAGTCGCTGGTGGCAACAAAAGCAAACCGCATGGTCCGCGCGGCAGGAGATAAGCTGATTATGGAGTTCGGCTCCCGCAGGGCGCAGGGCTATGATGCGGCAATTTTGGGCGCACGTGCGACCTACATCGGCGGCTGCGGCGCGACCGCCTGTGCCATCACCGACCGCGATTACGGCGTACCGGCAGTCGGCACCATGGCGCACAGCTGGGTGCAGATGTTCGACAGCGAGTATGAGGCGTTTAAATCCTACGCACAGATTTACCCGGACGACTGTACGCTGTTGGTGGACACCTATAATGTGCTCAAATCCGGTATCCCCAACGCCATCAAGGTGTTTAACGAGGTCATCCTTCCGCTGGGTCACCGTCCGAAAGGGGTGCGCATCGACAGCGGAGATATTGCCTACCTCTCCAAAAAAGCCAGAAAGATGCTCGATGAGGCAGGCTTTGCCGACGTCAAGATCGTTGCCTCCAACTCGTTGGATGAGTACATCATCCGCGACCTGCAATTACAGGGAGCTAAGCTCGACAGCTTTGGCATCGGTGAGCGACTGATTACCAGCAAGTCCGACCCGGTGTTTGGCGGCGTTTACAAGCTGGTAGCGGTGGAGAAGGATGGAGAGTTCATCCCGAAAATCAAGGTCAGCGAAAGCCCGGAAAAGATTACCAACCCGCACTTCAAGAAGGTTTACCGCCTGTTTGACAGCAACGGCAAAGCGGTAGCGGATTATGTCTGTGTCCACGACGAGCAGCTGGATACCCAGAACCCCATCACCTTGACCATCTTTGACCCGCTGGCAACCTGGAAAAAGTGCACACTGGAAAATGTGACGGCAAAGGAGATGCTTCAGCCCATCTTCCGCCAGGGCAAGCTGGTTTACCAGCTGCCGGACATCCAGCAGATTCGCAGCCACTGCAAACAGCAGGTAGATACCCTGTGGGACGAGGTCAAACGATTTGAAAATCCGCACAATTACTATGTCGACCTCTCGCAGAAGCTGTGGGACATCAAGAACGACCTGCTGGCTGGATTGCAGCAGCACTTAAACTAAAGGAGAAAGTTTAGACAGATAACACACCCCTGCTGCAAAAGGGAATTCCCTTTTGCGGCAGGGGTGTGTGCGTTTTCCATGCGTTTTAAAAAGGAAAGGTCACAATCAGTTTAGGCTGTCGCCCACCGTTTGCAAAGTTCGGCGAATTGCCTCATCGAGCAGATTGCGCTCTGCTTCGGAGCAGCGGTTCGGTTCAAGCAGCAGCTCGGCTGCCTGCTGCACCTGCTCCATCATCTCCATGCTCGAACCGAGGTCGGCAATCTTCAGCTGCGGCAGACCGTGCTGGCGCTTGCCCAGAAAGTCGCCCGGACCGCGCACCTTCAGGTCGTATTCGGCGACCTTGAAGCCGTCGTTGGTGCGGTGCAGCATCTCCAGACGCTCGCGGGTGTCCGGGTTGCGGTTGTCCGAAACCAGAATGCAGTAGGACTGCTCCGACCCTCTGCCGACCCTGCCGCGCAGCTGATGCAGCTGGCTGAGTCCAAAGCGCTCTGCATTTTCCACCATCATGATGACTGCGTTGGGTACATCCACACCGACCTCAATGACGGTGGTGGACACCAGCAGCTGGATTTCCCCGCGGGCAAAGGCGGACATGATGGCTTCACGTTCCTTCGGGCGCATTTTGCCATGCAGCACACCCACTTGATAGCCTTGAAAGGGTCCGCGGGCAAGGGTGTCGGCGTACTCCTGTGCATTTTGCAGGTTGGATGGGGTATCTTCCATCGCCTCTACCAGCGGACAGACGATGTACCCCTGCAAACCGCGGTCCAGATGGTCCTGCAAAAAACGGTAGGCGCGCGGCTTGAGCTTGGAGCTGATGACATAGGTTTTGACCGGCTGACGGTTGGGCGGCAGCTCGTCGATGGAGGAAACGTCCAAATCGCCGTAAATCATCAGCGCCAGCGTGCGGGGAATCGGGGTGGCGGACATGACCAGCGTGTGCGGGTGGACAGATTTTTCCCCCAGCATCGCACGCTGCCGCACGCCAAAGCGGTGCTGCTCGTCGGTGATGACCAGCGCCAGGTTGGGCAGGTCCACATCGCGGGAGAGCAGTGCGTGGGTCCCGATGACAAGGTCCACCATCCCTAAGGCGATGCTTTCCTTGACCTGCCGTTTTTCCTTGGCGGTCATCGAGCCGCACAGCAGACCCAGCCGCATCCCCAGCGGTCCCAGCAGTTTGGAAAGTCCCTGATAGTGCTGCTGCGCCAAAATTTCGGTGGGAGCCATCAGTGCGGACATATACCCGTTTTGGTAGGCGAGGAAGGCGGCTGCCGCTGCGACCATCGTTTTACCTGAACCGACGTCCCCCTGTACCAGCCGGTTCATCGGTACACTGCGGCTTAAATCGGCAGCCACCTGCGCAATGGCACGCTGTTGGGCACCGGTCAGCTGAAAGGGCAGCTGCTCCAAAAAGGGGGTCAAATCGGTTTTGGCGCAGACAAAGCCGGTGCAGGTGCTGGTGTCACTGCGCACCGAATGCAACGAGAGGGAGAGCATCAGCAGCTCCTCGAATACCAAACGATTGCGGGCAAGCTGGGCGCTCTCCCGGTCGGCGGGAAAATGGATGTTCTGCAAAGCAAAGTGCAGGTGGCACAGCTGATACTGTTGACGGAGAAAGGCGGGCAGCGGGTCGGGGATTTTCCGGTCCGCCATCTGCAACGCCTGCGCGATATTGGCAGAAATCATCTTGGAGGAAAGTCCCTGTGTCAGCGGGTAGACCGGAATCAGCCCGCCTGCCTGTTGAACCGGGTAGATGGAGGGTGCGGTCATCTCTGCCCTTCCGGGTGCGCCGGTCCTGCCGTAGAACAGATACTCCTGGTCATAATGGAGGGCATCGACGGTGTATTCGGCATTAAAAAAGGTGATGACCATGCTGCCGGTATCGTCTGCCACCCGCACGCGGGAGATGGTCATGCCGCGGCGGACATACTGCGGTGCACTTTTGGCCACGACGCGGGCTTTGACCCCACAGGTTTCCCAGGCAGGCAGAGCGGCAATCTCACAGGGAGAGGACAGGTCGATATAGGAGCGCGGGAAATAGTAGAGCAAATCCCGAATGGTAAAAATGTCCAGCTTCTGGTAGAGCGCGGCTCGCTTGGGACCCACGCCGGTCAAAAATTGTATGTTGGTATCCAAAGAAGGTTCCATGCTGCACCTCACTGAAAAGCGAAAATTCAAAATCAAAAGCCCTTTATCCCTCTATTATACC
>PPYE01454786.1_pt1 | contig 10723 bp, 10 predicted proteins | sample 1559881 | NCBI WGS metagenome assembly PPYE01 (sample SAMN08240022, study PRJNA423297) | Human gut metagenome, whole genome shotgun sequencing project.
GCACTATTCTGCTGGGAACGCTCTCCGCGCCGGTCATGCGCCGCGCGATTGCGAGCATCCGCGGCGGAAGAAGTTTCGAGACGCTTGAAAGCCGACTGTCGGTTGGGTATCTGCTGCTGATGCTCTTGTGCGGCGGCGCGCGGATGATGCTGCCGTATGTAAACCTTGGCGTGACGGCGGCGGGGCTGATGACGATGGCGGCAGCGGTGTATCTGGGTGTGTGCCCCGGCTGCGTGATGGGGCTGATGGCGGGCGTGACGCTGGCTTTGCAGGGACTTCCGCTGAGCGTGACGGTCGCGCTGTCGCTGGGCGGTTTCCTCGCGGGCATGGGGCAGATGACCGGGCGGCGGATGGTGCCGTGCATACTGTTTGCGCTGGGAACGGGCGGAATGCTGGCGTACACGGGGACAATCGCGTGGGGAGCCTTGGGCGCGGCGGCGGCTGCTCCGCTCATCATGGGTGTGCTGCCGCGGGAGGCAGACGAATTTCTCCGTCAGCAGACGCGGCGGTTTCATCCGCTGCCCGATGCGCCGGGGGATGCGTATGCTGCCTATGCCCTCCGCCGCTGGGAAAAGACGGTCGGCGATATGGCGCGCGCTGTGCCGTCGCCCGTGGGACTGGGTGAAAAGCGCACGCCGCAGTGGTGGGAAGAGCATCTGTGCGCCTCCTGCCCGGAGCGGGCAGTGTGCGGGTGCATGAACACAGAATTGGGACAGAGCCGCGCCGAATACATCTGGAAAGCGCACGAGGCGTCGGACGAGGTGTGGGCACAGCGGCTCGAATCACTTCGGGGACTGGGGTGCGCACGGCTGTATCAGCTGATGGACAGCATGAATCTGCTGCGCGCTGAGAACGCGGACGAGCAGCGCATTATCCGGCGAGCGTGTCAGCAGCGGGACATGCTGGTGACGCATCTCACTGCGCTTTCGGGCAGCGCAAGACATCTGGCGGCGCTGTCCAGCGGCGAAAGCTGGTGGGATGAGCAGTACGCGCGCAAGCTCCGCCACGCCTTGGCGGAGGAGGAAGCAATGGCGCGCCTGTCGTTCGTGCGGCAGGTGGATGGGCACTTGCAGGTAGCCTATGAACTGCACGGCGCAGGCAGCGCGGATGAGCAGGCGGCGCAGCTGTGCGGCATCACAAGCCGATGCCTTGGCAAGCCGATGACGATTGCCGAGCGCGAGCGGGCGCATGTCCGCCTGACGGAAATGCCGCTGATGATGGTGGAGGCGGGTGCGGCGAACCGGTGCATCGCAGGCGCGGATATTTGCGGCGATACGTTTTCACTGGGGCAGTTGCAGGACGGGCGATTCGTGGCGGCGCTGTCAGACGGCATGGGGCACGGGAATCAGGCGGCGCTGGAATCGCGTCAGGCGGTGGAGCTGCTGCGGATGTGTCTGGATGCCGGGTACGACCGGGCGCAGACGCTCACGGCGGTCAACGGCATGATGCTGCTGGCGGGGCAGGGAGAGCGGTTTACGACGGTGGATTTGTTCCTGCTGGACTTGTGGACGGGCAAGGCGTCGCTGGACAAGCTCGGCGCGGCGGGCAGCTACCTGATGCAGGCGGAAGGCTTGTCGCTGTTGGGCGGCGACGCGCTGCCGCTGGGGATTTTGGAGAACGTCGAAAGCGGGGAAAAACTGATGCAGCTGCATCAGGGGGACACGCTGATTCTGCTCTCCGACGGCGTGGAGGATGCCTATGAAAATCGGCAGTCCATGGAAGAGGCGATTCGCGACGCCTTGACGCTTGAAACTGCGCAGGATGCCGCGAACGCGATTTTGACCGGTGCGCAGTCCGGCGACACCGCCCCTGCCGACGACCAGACTGTGCTGGTGCTGCGCTTGATTCGCGCGCGGGCGGATGCGAAGATTGAGGAAATGTATCAATAGCATGAAGTGCTTTCCCATAAATCGGCTGACAAACATAATGAACGAACATGCTAAACCTGCTAACATGGGTGCGAACGAGAAGCAGTCCCGAGAATGAAGAAAACGAAAGGCTTTACAATGCCGCATCAAATCAGTATAATAGACCCCGAAAGGATGATGCGGATGTGGAAGAAGAACCGCTGGATGCGTCCGGAACGGGTAATGGCGCTTGGATTTCTCGCGCTGATTCTGCTGGGCGGCGTGCTGCTGTCGCTGCCGTGCGCCGCGCAGAATGGACGAAGCATCGGATTGGGCAATGGTTTGTTTACGGCGACGAGCGCGGTCTGCGTGACGGGGCTTGTAGCCGTCGATACTGGAACGACTTTTTCGCTCTTTGGGCAGCTGACGCTGCTTTTGCTCATCCAGATTGGCGGGCTGGGCTTCATGGCGTTCGCGACGCTGACGATGATGCTGCTGGGACGAAAAATCGGTCTGCGCGACCGGATGCTCCTGCGCGAATCCATGAATACAAGCGGATTGTCGGGGCTGGTGCGCCTGACGCGCTGGTACTTGACGGCGGCGCTGGTCATCGAGGGCGGCGGCGCGGTACTGCTTGCAATTCGCTTCGTGCCGCTGCTGGGCTGGGGGAAGGGCGTGTACTTCAGCATCTTCCACGCCGTCAGCGCGTTCTGCAACGCGGGCTTTGACCTTTTCGGACATTTCTCCAGCCTGACCGCGTTTCAAAATGAACCGCTGGTGCTGCTGACCATCAGCGCGCTGATTGTGCTGGGCGGTACGGGGTTCGCTGTGCTGGGCGAGGTCACCCGTCAGCGCTTCCAGTGGCGAGAATTGTCGCTCCACAGTCGATTGGTGCTGGGCATGACGGGCGTGCTGCTTTTGATGGGGATGACGTTCTTCTGCCTGACCGAATGGCATAATCCGGCGACGCTTGGCGGCATTTCCGGCGCGGGAAATAAACTCGTAAACGCCCTCATGCAGTCCACAACGATGCGCACGGCAGGCTTCAACTCGGTTGACCTCGCGTCCATGCGACAGTCCAGCAAGCTGATGAGCATCATCCTGATGTTCATCGGCGCGTCGCCCGCGTCCACTGGCGGCGGCGTGAAAACGACAACCGTTGCGGTGCTGGCGCTGACGGTCTGGTCGGTCATCCGCGGCGACGCGGACGTGCAGCTGGCGCGTCGGCGCGTTCCGCCGGGACTGATTCGCCGTGCGCTGGCAATCGTGAGCATCTCGCTGGCGATGGCGCTGGGCGGCACAATGTTGCTGACGCTGCTGGAAGGCGACGGACAGCCGTTCCTCGACATGATGTTCGAGGCGTTCTCCGCGATGGCAACGGTCGGCGTGTCCAGTGCCGGAACGCCAAACTTGTCGGCGGCCAGCAAAACCGTGCTGGCGCTGATGATGTTCTTCGGGCGTGTCGGCCCGCTGACGATGGCAAGCGCGCTGGCGAGCCGGCAGAATCGCAATGCGTCAAAGATTCGCTACCCGGAGGAAGAGATTACGATTGGGTGACAAACCCGTGCAGGAATGACCAGTCATGCGCATACACTGTCCTGCACGGCGTCCCCTCAATCAACACGCGGACGTTGTATGCAGTCGCGCTCAATTCAATCGCGCGAAAGGGAGTCCAGAGGGTCGAAGACCCTTTGGCAGGGTCAAGGGGCAGAGCCCCTTGGGTTCCCCAATCAACACGCGGGCACAGCATGAAAGTGCGCTCAACCCAATCGCGCGAAAGGGTCAAGGGAGGAACTCCCTTGCGGGGTCAAGGGGCAGAGCCCCTTGGGTTCCTCAATCAACACGCGGGCGCTGTATGCAGTCGCGCTCAACTCAATCGCGAAAAGGGAGTCCAGAGGGTCGAAGACCCTTTGGCAGGTGCAGGGCAGAGCCCTGCCGGAGTCCAGAGGCAGAGCCTCTGGCGCCTCCTTCAGAAAGGAATTGTTATGAAGAAACAGAAGCAGTCGTTTGTGGTGCTGGGCTTGGGACGCTTCGGGTCGAGCGTGGCGAGGAGCTTGTGCGAATTGGGACATGAGGTGCTCGCGGTGGATCGAGACGAGAAGCTCGTCGAGGCCATCGCGCCCGACGTGACGCAGGCGGTTCAGGCGAATGCCGTGGATGAGGATGCGCTTGCGGAACTCGGCGTGCAGAACTTCGATGCCGCCATCGTCGCCATTGGCACGGATATCCGCGCCAGCATTCTCGCAACGGTTTTGCTCAAGGAAGCTGGCGTCCCCAAAGTCCTCGCGAAGGCCGTCGATGACCTCCATGCCCGCGTCCTCTATAAGGTCGGCGCTGACCGCGTTATCTTCCCGGAGCGCGATATGGGGCAGCGCGTCGCCCGTTCGCTCGTCGCGCCCAATATCCTCGACCTGATGGCGCTTTCCGACGACGACCAGATTGCCGAACTCACCCTCCCGACGGACTGGGCGGACAAAACCATCGTCGAACTCAACATCCGCCGGAACTTTGGGGTAAGCGTGCTGGGCATCCACCGTGGCGGCAAATTCCTTACTTCACCCGGCGCAGAAACAATGCTGATGGCGGGCGATCTGCTGCTGGTGATGGGCAAAAAGGAAGCGATTTCCGCTGTGCAATAAGGAGGAAGCAACATGAAAACGCGCCCGGAAGCGGACTTTTCCTCGCCCCTGTGTCAGCCGTATGAGGTGCGGCAAGGGGAACACGGCGTGCTGCTGATGCACGGGTTTTCGGGCTCGGCGGCGCATATGCGGCCCCTTGCGGAAGGACTTGTGCAGCAGGGCTTTGGTGTGCGCACCATCAACCTGCCCGGTCACGCGACAACGCTGCAGGACATGCGCCGCTGTTCGTGGCAGGATTGGCTGAACGCGGCGAAGGAAGCCTTCCGGGAAATGAAAGAGCAGTACCGCTTCGTCAGCGTGACCGGGCTGAGCATGGGCGGCTGCCTGACGCTGATGATTGCCGAGCAGAGCGACCCGACTGCCATTGCGCCGATTTCCGCGCCGATGGGGGTGCTGAACCGCTGGTTTCCGCTGGCACGATTCGCCGCACCGTTTTTGCCGGAAATCAGCTGGCAGGCGCGCAAGGACGACGCGCTCACTCCCGACTACGACTTGGGGTATACCGGATTTCCGACGAAAAGCGCGGTGGATTTGCGCCGCATTATCCACGAGGCCCGCAATAACCTCTGCGCGGTCACCTGCCCGGTGCTGTGCGTGCAGAGCAGCGGCGATCAGGTCATCACGCCTGACAGCGCGGATGTGATTCTGCAGGGGGTGCGAAGCAAAACGAAGGGCGTGCTGCGCTTGGAGAGCGTGCCGCATGTGTGTACCATCAGCCGGGAAGGGGCGCGCATTGCACAGGCGCTGGGGGCATTCTTCCGAAAAGCGGAAGAATCCGAGCGCACATAAGTGATACTATTACCAGATTCACCTGCGCCATCTGCTTGCGCATTTTCATCTGGAAATAGTATGAAAAGCCGCTGGAAGTGCGAAAATGCACTTTACACAGCGGCTTTTTCTTTCGCCTCGATTTTACATAATCGCCGTTTGGAAGTTTACATTCCTCCGGTAGAATACATCTTGTTCAGAAGAACAAGACGAAGAACGAGGAGGAAAAACAATCATGAAGAAGTCCCTTGCAATCCTCTGTGCGCTGGCGCTGTGCCTGATGTGTGCAACGGCCATGGCGGAGGGCGAAAGCCATCCGAAGTATGTGTTCATGTTCATCGGCGACGGCATGGGCAACCCGCAGGTGACTGCGACCCAGTACTATCTGGGCAGCATCGAAAACCCGGACAGCAAGTTCCCGGTTCCAGCGGATTTGTCTTTCACCAAGTTCCCGTACCTCGGTCTGGTGACCACCTACGACAGCTCTTCCTTCTGCCCGGACTCCGCTTCGACCGCTACGTCGATGGCTTCCGGCAAGAAGACGCTCTCCGGCGTCATTAATTATGATGAAACGCTGACCAATCCCTACAAGATCATCACCGAATACGCCAAGGAAGCGGGCAAGAAGGTCGGCGTAATTACCTCCGTGTCGGTCGATCATGCGACTCCGGCAGCGTACTACGCCAAGCAGCCCTCCCGCAACGACTACTATGACATTGCCCTTCAGGCGCTGACCGGCACGACCGTGGATTACCTCGCGGGCGGCGGCTTCAAAAAGATGAACGGCGCGGATGGTCAGCAGAAATCCCTGCTGGATGTCGCAAAGGAAAACGGCTGGGTGATTCCGACAACGAATGACGAAATCCGCAGCCTGACCGCGACGAACGACCGCGTGCTGGCGACCAATCCGGTGCTTCAGGACTCCAAGGCGATTCACTACGAAATCGACCGCATCCAGAAGGAGGTGGCGGGCGAGGATGTGCTCTCTCTGGCGGATTTTGTCCGCAGCGGCATCAATGTGCTGGATAACGACAACGGCTTCTTCATGATGTGCGAGGGCGGCAAGATCGACTGGGCGGGCCACGCCAACGACGCGGCGACCTCCATCTACGACACCATCGCCCTGTCTGACGCGGTGCAGGTTGCGCTGGACTTCGCGGCGGCGCATCCGGGCGAATGCCTCATCATCGTCACCGCTGACCATGAGACCGGCGGCATGACCATTGGCTTTGCGACTACCGCTTACGACACCCACTTCCAGTACCTCCAGAACCAGAAGACCTCCTTCACTGCGTTCGATGACGTGATTTCCGAGCTGAAGGAAAACGGCGCAACCTTTGAGGATGCGATGGCGAAGGTGGAAGAGCTCTACGGTCTGACCACCAAGGAAGGCGAAGCACTTTCCCTGACTGCGACCGACGTGGAAAGCCTGCGCAAGGCGTGGGACGTCGCGATGGGCACGCAGGAAATTGACAAGGCGGAAGCCTCCCTGCTCTACGGCGGCTACAACCCCTTCTCCATGGCGGTGAGCCACATCATGAACAACAAGGCTGGCCTGTCCTACACCTCCTACGCGCATACCGGCCTGCAGATTCCGGTGTACGCCTATGGGGTGGGCGCGGAGAAGTTCTCCGGTCTGTATGACAACACGGGCATCTTCACCCGCACGATGGATGCGATGGGCTTGACCCCGGACGCGGAATAATCACAGCAAAATCAAAAAGGGCAGGGGATGACACAATGCCATCTCCTGCTTTGCCCATATGGGGGAAAATGAAAATGGAAAAGACGAAGCGACAATGGAAAAACAAGCAGAATTGGCTGATGTGCCTCGTCATGCTGATTTTCTGCGGCTTGCTCTGCCTGCTGCCGGACGAGCACCTGAACATCACCAGTCGCTTTCCGCGCGAGAAGGTGCGCATCGAGCAGGTGGACAATTCTATGCTGGACGCCATCGGCATTGTGTATAACGGCGTGCAGCCGTGCCGGGTGAAAATCCTCACGGGCGATTATGCCGGGGAAGAGTATCAGTCCTACAACTACCTGAATTCCGCGCTCGACAAGGACAAACTGTTCGAGGCTGGCGACATTGCGTGGGCGATGATTCAGCCCGGCAGTGGGCAGGGTGCACCGGTCGTAACGCTGATTGACCATTACCGCATCACGGCGGAAGCGGGTATCGTGGCGATTCTGGCGCTGCTGCTGATTGGGTTTGGGGGCGTGATTGGCTGCGGCGCGATGGTGTCGCTGGTCGCCAGTGCGGTTATCGTCTGGAAACTGCTGATTCCACTGCTGCTGGACGGCGTGAATCCCATGATGGCATCGTTCGTGACCGTCATCGTGCTGACGGTGCTGATTGATGTGCTGGTGGCGGGGTTCAGCCGCCGCTGCCTGACGGCGATTCTCGGCTCGGTTGCCGGGACGGTCGTCACCTGCCTGAGCGCGTGGGGGCTAACGATTCTGCTCAAGCTCGACGGCGGCGATTTGCCCTATGTTGTGCCGCTGCTGAGCCAATCCGCCATGCGGGTTGATACGCGCAGCCTGTATATCGGCATGATGTTCCTCGCTAATTCGGGCGCGCTGATGGATTTGTCGATGGACATCAGCGTGTCGATGGAGGAAGTGCACCGCCACAAGCCGGACATCAGCCGCCGAGCGCTGATGAAGTCGGGGCTGCTGGTCGGGCGGAGCGTGTTAGGCACAATGACGACGACCCTGATGCTGGCATATTCCGGCAATTATCTGTCGATGCTGATGTACTTCGCAGGGCAGGGAACGCCGCTGATGGACATCATCAACCTGAAATATGTCGCTTCGCAGCTGCTCAACACGCTTGTCGGGTCGTTCGGCTTGGCAGCGGCGGCACCGCTGACGGCGCTGATTGCCACGGGCATGTATCTGCAAAAGCCGAAACCGGCTGAATTACGCGCTGGGTAATACGCGCGTATACCGCACGTCCCGCACGGGTTCACCGCCGATTTTGTAATCGACCGCGTCATCCGTGCGCAGAAAGCCATGCTTGCGGTAGAAGCCGTCGGCGATTTCGTTGCCGTCAATCGCCCAGAGGTAGAATTTCTCATAGCCGTCCAGCTGCATCAGCCGGATGACTTCCTCCAGCAGCTTGCCGCCGATGCCTTGACGCATCGTGTCCGGCAGCAGATAGAGCGACACAATCTCGCACCAGTCGCCGTAATCCTCGTCGCGCCCGCGGCCGTAGATGCAGCAGCCGACAGGCTTATCGTCGTCATAGACCATCAGCCCATACAGCTGCCCGCTGGACAGCCATGAGCGGATGGATGGCACCCAATATTCATCGGGCAGACGATCCAGATAATGCTGGGCGATATGTCCCCGATAGGTTTTACGCCAGCTGGTAGCATAAATGTGGCTGATAAGCCCCGCCTGATCAGCGGTTGCGTCCCGAAAAGTCAGCATCGCCATGCACCTCCTTCAAATAAAACGGATGAATTGACGAATTTCCTGCCTTATTATCCCGCAAGAATGCAAAAAAGTCAAGGGGAACAGAGACGAAGCGTGTCGATAGCATAAAAAAGAGGCTGGATGCAAGCATCCAACCTCTTTGCTTTTCTTGACGATTGCAAGAAGGCGAAACGTAATTCCGAAGAATTACTTGATTTCGCATTCGCCGCCGACTTCCTTGAACTGGGCAGCCATCTTGTCGGCGTCTTCCTTGGACAGGCCTTCCTTGACGGTCTTCGGGCCAGCCGCAACGGCTTCGACGAAGTCCTTGGCTTCCTTCAGGCCCAGACCGCACACTTCGCGGACGAGCTTCAGAACCTTCAGCTTCGCAGCGGCGTCGAAGGACTTCAGCACCACGTCGAACTCGGTCTTTTCTTCCGCAGCGGGAGCAGCGGCGCCAGCAGCGGGGCCAGCAACAACAGCGGTCGCAGCAGCGGACACGCCGAACTTTTCTTCCATAGCCTTGACCAGATCGGCCAGTTCCAGCACCGTCATGGACTCGACGGCAGCAATGATCTCCTCATGAGTCATGTTGATTCAGCCTCCTATATCGGTTGATATCGTAATGAAAACTTGTCGTTGTTCAGACCGCAGGGGCGTAAAGCCTCATGCGGCATCGGCGCGGATTATTCCTCGCCATTCTTCTGCTTGCGGATTGCATCCACCACGCGGACGAAGGACGCCACGGTGTTGGTCATGCAGCCAAGCAGCTTTGCCAGCAGCACTTCGCGGCTGGGCAGGGTCGCCAGATGCTTCACAGCAGCCACGTCGAGGGTTTCCGTACCCAGCACGCCGCCGGTGATCTTCAGGCTCTCCAGCTTGTTCTTTTCGATGTAGTCGTTGATGATCTTCGGGCCGGACACAGCGTCCTTCATGGAGAACACGAAAGCGTTCGGGCCGTTGAGCAGATCGTCAAGACCGGTAATGCCCACCTCATTCAGCGCGCGCAGAACCAGACGGTTCTTCAGGACGCAGTACGCGGCGTCATTCTCACGGCACTGCTTGCGGATTTCAGTCACCTGCTCCACAGTCAGTCCGCTGTAGCTGCAAATCACCACAGACTGGGCATTCTTCAGCTTTTCGACGATGTCAGCAACAGCTGCCACCTTCTCCGGCTTCACCTCATGCACCTTGCTCATTTCTTGCACCTCCTTAACGGTTTGGGAGTAAAAGAAAACCCTTGCAACAGGTGCAAGGGATGAGCAAATTTCATGCTATATCCTTCACACCTCGGCAGGCGGAGCAAACTCCTTTACATCCTTGCGGATACCGGCTGTCTACGGCACAGGTTTCTTCAAAACCTTGTTTATTATAGCAGGGCAATCCTGTTCTGTCAAGCCTTCTGCGAAAAAAATCTGCACAAGCGGCGAATTTCCGCATAGACTGCGATGGGGGAGGAATGCGCATGTGTGACAAGACGTATAACGTGCTGAAATGGATGGCGCAGCTGCTGCTGCCCGCGATGGGGACACTGTATTTTGCGCTGGCGAGCATCTGGCGCCTGCCATACGGTGAGCAGGTTGTCGGCACCATTACCGCGGTGGATACGTTTCTCGGTGTGATTCTGGGAATTACCACCGCACAGTATAAGCAAAAGCAGAAAACCGACGCGGCGTGAGTAAGCAATATGGCGTGAGTAAGCAATATAATGAAGAAACCCGCCTGTCCAGCACGACAAGCGGGTCTGTTTCTGCTGCGGAAAAAGTCAACGCCGAAGGTGTGCACCCCGAAGGTTTCCAAAGGGCGATCGGAAAGCCCTTTGGTCGCGCCCGCAGGCGCGATTCCCCCTGCTCCATAAAAAACAAGCATGAAAAAGCGATTTGCCGGATGCACTAAAAACGCATTCCCCTGCGCTTTGCAACCGAAGCGCTTATTCGCACTCAATGCCATCCGAGTACAGCACCAGCTGCGGCTGCTCTTCGTTCGCGGGCAGATACCGCCAGCATTCCTCGCCCCCGGAGGTGTCTACCAGAATGCTCCACACCGCGC
>PPYE01512283.1_pt1 | contig 10720 bp, 6 predicted proteins | sample 1559881 | NCBI WGS metagenome assembly PPYE01 (sample SAMN08240022, study PRJNA423297) | Human gut metagenome, whole genome shotgun sequencing project.
AGAGAAGCGATTTCCCTTGACAAAAAGTATAAAATCTACTACTATAATTTATAGCGACTTTGACGGTAATATTTTATGCAGAGAACATAGCGAAAGGGCGTGATCCACATGGCTACCATAGATTTAATCGTGTTGGGAATTTTGAAAAAGGATCCAATGAGTGCCTACGATATTCAAAAATTAGTAGAATATAGAAAAATATCAAAATGGGTAAAAATCAGTACCCCGTCTATTTATAAAAAAGCAATTCAGTTGGAAGAAAAAGGGCTAATCCGAGGCGAAATCGTAAAGGAAGGAAAGATGCCAGAAAAAGCAATTTACTCCCTAACGGAAGCCGGAGAAGCAGAATTTGAACGCCTCATGTTTGAGATTTCCGCAAAGCCGATTAACATTTTTCTTGACTTCAACGCTGTTATTGTAAATTTGGACTCCTTGCCGCCCGAAAAACAAAAGTCGTGCATAGCAGAGATTCAGGAAAATATTAGTGTCTTAAAATCCTATCTGGAAGATAATATACGGGAAAAAGAAAACACCCCCAGCATTCCGGAAACAGGTATGGCCGTCTTGCGTCAGCAGTATGTATTGGTGGAAGCAATCCAAGCATGGATTAGTTCTTTAAATATTATCTGAAGCCAGTATTCTTACAGGGATTATAGTTGATTGAGTTATAGTGTCCATGCTTTATGAAAAATAAGAAAGGCTTCGAGATCATTACGGCCTCGAAGCCTTTCTTGCTGTCTTAAAAGGGGGAACTGTTAAACTTATATCCGCTGCCCAGTACGGTGCGGATATAACCGCCCTTCGGTGTGTCCGGCGTCAGCTTGCGACGGATCTGACCGATTACACTGGCAACTGCAGTGCCACAGTGCTCACTATCTTTGCGCCATATAGCTTCATAGATTTGATGAGCGGAAAATACCCAACCTGGATGTCGAGCCAGATATGTAAGGACTGAAAATTCATGGTAAGTCAAAGCGATGAGAGTACTGTTGCAATATACGGTTTGCTCCTTTAGCCGAATTTCAAGACCAGGGAAGGAAAGTGCAGACTGAGGGAGGGATGGTGCAAGGTGGATAAACTCTGGCTCATCCGCAATAAGCTCCATAATTTTGTTGAGTATATGTTCTTCGTGGTCAGTAACGGACAGAATCAGAAGTTTGCCCATTTTGCTCACATCCTTTCTCATATGTTATTTTTGCGATATTTCACTCCGAAGTCCTCAGCCGTTCCACCACAGTTCCCTTATTAAAGAAGTGGAGAACGATCAGCGGAATAACCGCAGCCAGCAGCAGATAAAGCACACCAATGACCAGAACAGGAACCAATGTAATGTTCAGAGTAAAGAACCACATGGAGGGGCCATTCAATGCGCTCTTTAGCACTGTGACTGCCAGGATCGCTGCGACTGCTCCGCCGATAATGTCCGCACCTATGGCATAATAGATGCCCTCATAGACCATCAGGCGGCGAAGCTGCTTGCCGGTCATACCGATGCTCTGCATGGTAGCAAACTCGTGGCGGCGGGTAATGATGTTGGTAATGATCATGTTGGTAAAGTTGATCAGTCCCGCAAAGGCCATGATACATCCAATCAGACCGCCGATAACCAGAATCATACTGCGAACCGAATCAAGCTGCTCTTTCAACAACTTGGTGGAAGTATAGGCAACCGAAGAATTTTCGCTCACATAGCTGCTCAAAAATTCTTCCATCTGCGGCTGCAAGGCTTCATCCACATTGAATCCATAAGTCAGCAGCGTGGGAGCGTCATAGATTTCCTTAAATACAGTGTCCGGCAGATATACAAAAGGAGCATCAGCGCCGATATGCACCTGGGCGGTGGTGCCTGTGGGCGTTTCGGTTTCTGTTCCCACGAGGATCGCTTTTGCAAGGATGGTGCTGGTTTTGACCAGTTCACCATCCTTGTAGAAGGAAATGCTCTCTCCAACCTGTAACTGATCGGTCAGCGGAGTGTTCTTTGGTTCCTCCGTCAGTTTGTCGATGGGGCAGCCAATAATGACATATTCTCCGGTAGCCATTTTCTGCGTTAAGGTTTCAGTATCCTTCTCGCCTTCAAAAATACGCATATCCGCCCAGAAATTCTCGGAGGCACCCATCACATTACCAAAATAGCGCCTTTCGGTATCAGAACTTGTGTACAGGCTGTATCCCTGATAGCTTTGATTTACGACGCCTTCTTCCTCATGGAATAGCTCTATGCCGCTTAAATCTTCAAACCCATAGTCAACCAACACATTTCTATCGTCTTTTGTATTTCGGTAAAGATAGCGTTCATCCTCAACTCCGGGCTGTCCGGCAATCAGATCCACCGCCTGCTGTGAGAGCGTATCTTCATGGTGCTGAACGCTTTCCATTACATTAAATGCGGCGGAGTTATAGACATTAAAATCTGTTCTGGTAACACGATTTACCCACTTTTCTTCATCAAGGCTTTGCGTCACGATGATGATAGAGTTAAACAGAACGATGCACAGAAGCAGAGAAATAATGATGAACGCTGAGCGCCGGCGATTGCGCCCCAGATTGGATAAGGCCATACGGGACAGCTTTACTCCATTGGTTCGCTTTGCGGTTCTCTTTTTATAGGCGTTCTGCTCTGTGTAACGAATCGCCTCCAAAGGAGAAATCTTTGCCGCCTTTTTTGCAGGCTTCCGGGTGCTGATAAACACGGTCAGGATCGTAAAGAGGGCGGCGATAACAAAGATCAGCGGCGAGGTAGATACGGATGTACCCACCATAGAATATTCAAGGTTAATGATCTCTGTCACGGCAGGAAGCAGTACCCAACCGGCAAAGAAACCGGCAATCAGACCGATGGGCAGCCCAATCAGCGTGAGCCAGACTGCCTGACGGTTCACAATACCCTTGATCTGCCGTGTGGAAGTTCCAATCGTCCGCAGCAGGCCGTATTGACGGACATCCTGCATCACAGAAATATCAAAGATATTGTAGATCAGCAGGTATCCGCACACGACAAACATCAAGATAAATACAACGGCAAACACGATGGACTCTGATGAGGTCAATCCCTGGGACATTTGATTTTCAGAGGCGAGAATGAAATTGCCTGCGCTCATATCCTCTGGATTGCCGCCAATGGAGTAAACAAAATCATTTAACTGCTGCTGAACATTTGCTTTATTCTTCAGCACAACATCGGAAAAAGTAACGCCGGACATTTCATGGTCTACCGCATAAGTGTTCTGGACCACATCGGGGTTTTCTTTTATAAACTGCTCTGAAACAGTCGCAACGCTCACAGAGTCATTGCTCGCTTCCCACCAGCCGGAAAGCACCATATCATAATGATAAGTTTTTCCCCGCAGTTCAAATTCCAGCGGAACCTCTGCGCCAATCTCAGGTTCTACACCCAGCGCCTTCAGTGCCAAATCCGTGGTGGCAATCTCATTTGCCTTCTCCGGTGCTGCTCCATGAGTAGGTACGCAGAAAGTCAGTTCCTGCTGCACACTGTCCGCATAATTGATCTCAATGGAATGGCTGGAAGTATTGCTTGCATAGCCAATGATACGCCGGTGGCCTGCCTGCTCCACAAAATCGCTGTTTACAAGCTGCTCATACTGTTCCTCCGTCATATACCCCAAAGTGCCATCCGCCTTGCTGCCTTTTTGCATTTGCAGAGAGAGCTGGATGGAGGACGCCATATTGAACGCCAGGGAAGTGACAGAGGTAAACAGGAAAGCAGTCAGGATGATTGCTAACAGTGCTGCCAGATTGCGTACCTTATTCTTCTTGAAATAGCGTTTGGACAGCTTGGTAATCACTTTGGAATTATTGTTGCCAAATAAAATATCATTCATGTTGGTCACCTCCTATGTCCTTACTCATTTACCCGAAGCCGCTCTACGACACTCCGATTGTTAAAGAGCCGGAGTGCGACAACAGGGACAATAAACGCCAGTACCAGAAAGAGCACCAGCATAATCAGCGCAGGGAGCAGCGTCATCTGGAATGTCATCATGATACTGGTTGGACCGTTTTCTACAAAAGCCCTTACCAATGTTATGCCAAGCGCCCCCGCAGCCAGTGTACCAACAATCCCTGCCAGCAGCACATAGGAGAAACTTTCAGAAATCATCATCTTTCTGAGTTGTTGATTCGTCATACCAATACTCTGCATGATGGCAAATTCATGACGGCGGGTAACAATATTGGTCATAACCAGATTGATGAAGTTGATCAGGCCCACCAAAGCAAACACAGCACCGATCACTCCACCGATCAGCAGGACGACATTTTTTACACTGGAAACAGTTGCTTTCATCATCAGAATGGAGGTATAGGAAACATCTGTATCCTGCGTCAGATAGTTTTCCATTTCCTGCTGGTACTGTTCCTCTACATCAAAGAGAAAACCGTACAAGGTAGGAGTTTCATAAATCTCCTTGAATTTATTTTCAGCCATAAAGATTTTCGGACCATCTATTATTCCTGAGATATTTGAACCGCCGCCAGTCACAGTCGTTTCGCTATGAGTAGCTGCGGCTTTTGCGATAATGGTAAATTCCGCGGTTGGAGTTCCATTTTCATAAAATTGAATGGTATCTCCAACTGATAATCCACGATAATCGGCGGCATTCGCCCCACCAAAGTTACCATGGTCGTTATATTCGCCCATTAAAATTACATTGTTGCCATTCCAAAGTTTGTCTTTTAAGGCAGATAAATCAGTTTCACCTTCGATAATGTCCAGCCGATTTAAGAAGTTTTCCGAAAAGCCAAATACATTTCCGAGAGGGTGGCTATCCGCAGTCAGGACAGCATAGTCCCTTTCTGTTCCTGTTTGGTAGACACCTAAGTTAAGGTGTTCCGGCACCATTCGTTGCTCCTTATTTGTATTATCAACCACATAGGGCGTTCCCCAGTCACAGGAGATATGGTCATCTTCAAAAGTGTTTCGGTATAGGTAGACTTCGTTTGTAACTCCAGGCTGTTCCTTGATTTCCTCCACTGCCTTCTCTGGAACAGTACTGTTATGCCCAAAGTCATTTCCAAACGCCGCCTGAATGCCGGGGCTATATACCATAAAATCACTTCGGGTCTGTTTTTCGATATAGGCATCTTCATCAAAGCTGCCACTCACTATGAACACCGAGTTCAGAAGGACAATACTCAAAGTCAGAGAAATCACAATAAAGACTGTTCGGCGCTTATTGCGCTGAAGATTTGCCTTCGCCATGTGGGGAATAACTGCCCCGGAAATTGTCTTTTTTCGCTTTATGGAAACCGTGTCCTGCTCTACATATCGGATAGCTTCGATAGGGGACACACGGGAAGCTTTCTTTACCGACTTTCTGGTGCTGATATAAACCGTAAGCCCGGAGAACAGGATCGCACCTGCGATAATCCCCAAATATGGGAGTGTGCCGACCTCAATGTTTCCTCCGCTGAAATCAACCGCAAATATCTGGAGTGCAGCAGGCAGAATACTGCGGCCAAGCAATGTGCCCAAAAGCAGACCGAGTGGTGTACCGATCAGGAACAAGTACAGTGCCTGCCGATTGACCAAACGCTTGATCTGCTGGGAAGTAGTCCCCACAGTCCTCAGCAAGCCGTATTGCCGAATATCATTTGTTACAGCAATCTCAAACACATTGTAGATCAGCAGATACCCACAGAACATGAACAGGATACCGAAAACACCGGCTACCAGCCACATCATAAGACCGCTTTCATTAGAGACAATGGGATTAGGGGCAACGCGAACCGCATTGGCTGCATTGACATCATCCGGATTACCGCCGATATTGCGGACAAGCTCTGAAATGCGGTCCTTTACCATATAACTATCCCGCATTACTACATCGGCTGTATAAATACCACAGCCAACACGCCCCAAAGCAATATCGCTCATCATTTCTGCGTTTTCTTCCAGAAATGCTTTGGAAACAATGACCGATTCTGATTTTTCATTTGGTGTGTCGTAAATACCGGATACGACCATATCAAAATGATAAACCTGACCACTTTGACGAACCTTCAATTCAACAGGAATTTCTGCCCCGATTTTTTCTTCGATGTTCAGATCCTTCAGTATATTGGCAGAAACCAAAACCTCATTTACTTTTTGAGGGGCAGAGCCTGTGCGTGGTGTCAGCATCCGAATTTCCAACTGAGTCTGGTCGGCATAATCGACCTCTGCAACACGCCGGTTTGTGTTGGTCATAATTTCGACTGGTATCCAGCAGCCCACCTTTTCAAACATGGCGTTTTCTTTTAACTGCTGAAACTGATCCTCGGAAAGTCCCTGTACCAGAGCATCCGCAGATGATCCCATCATTTTTGCCATGCTGTATTCCAGCGTCCCACTGGCACCCATGCCAATGGTCAGGACTGCCGTAAAGAGAAAAGTTGTCAGGGCAATCGCAATGGCTGCAATCACATTCCGCATTTTGTTACTGCGAAAACTGCGGTTTGCCAGCTTTTTGATGACAGCCTTGTTGTTATTACCAAATAGAATGTCATTCATAGTTCCGCCCCCTTTACTGCACAATCTTACCATCCTCGATCCGAATAATGCGGTCGGCAAGCTGGGCGATCTCATTATTATGGGTAATCATTACAAGGGTCTGGTGGAATTTTGTGCTGGTAACTTTCAGCAGGCTCAGCACATCGCTGCTGGTCATACTGTCCAGATTGCCCGTTGGCTCGTCCGCCAGAACGATAGCAGGCTTCGATACCAGAGCGCGAGCGATGGCTACACGCTGCTGCTGGCCGCCGGAGAGATTGCTGGGCATATTGTTCAGTTTATCCTCCAGCCCCAGCATCCGCACCACTTCTTTCATAAACTTCTTGTCCACCTTGTTTCCATCCAGCTCCACAGGCAGCACAATGTTTTCAAAGACATTCAGCACCGGCACCAGATTGTAGTTCTGGAAGATGAAGCCGATCTTTCGTCTGCGGAAGATAGTAAGCTGCTCGTCTTTCAATGTAGAGAGGTCGCGCCCATCCACAATAACCTTGCCGGAGGTAGGCACATCCAGTCCGCCGATCATGTTCAGCAGAGTGGATTTTCCGCTGCCGGAGGTTCCAACAATCGCTACAAATTCCCCCTGCTCAACAGAGAGGTTCACACCATCCAGGGCCTTTGTGATATTCGGCTTTGTGCCGTAGTATTTTTTCAGTTCAGTCGTTTGCAAAATGCTCATAGAGAACACCATCCTTTCTTTAACTTAGACCCATTGTAACGAACAAACCTCACAGAAATGTCACGAGCCACAAAAAATTTCCGCTAAATTCGGCCCCAAATGTCACAAGTTCGTGACATTTGAAAAACCGGGAGAAAAATCCCCCGGTTTTCCGCGTCCCACAGCCGCATACGACGGCGCAGGAAGTATTCACTTGATATGGCTGCCCCTGTTATTCATTTACCCGAAGCCGCTCTACAACACTTCGATTGTTAAAGAGCCGGAGTGCGACAACTGGAACGATAAATGCCAATGCCAAAAACAGAATCAGCATAATCAGCGCAGGCAGCAAGGTTATCTGGAATGTCATCATCATACTGGTAGGACCGTTTTCTACAAAAGCCCTTAGCAATGTCATGCCAAGTGCCGCCGCAGCCAGTGTACCGACAATCCCTGCCAGCAGCACATAGGAGAAGCTTTCCGAAATCATCATTTTTCGGAGCTGCCGGTTCGTCATACCAATGCTCTGCATAGTGGCAAACTCATGACGGCGGGTAACGATATTGGTCATAACCAGATTGATGAAGTTGATCAGGCCCACCAAAGCAAATACAGCACCTATCATTCCGCCAACCAGCAGGACAACATTTTTAATGCCTAAAACATTAGCTTTCAGCGTTAAAATAGAGTTATAGGAAACATCGGTGTCCCGCATCAGATAGTTCTCCATATCCTTCTGATACTGTTCCTCTACATCAAAGAGGAAGCCGTACAAGGTAGGGGTTTTATAAATCTCTTTGAAATTATTTTCTGACATATAGATCTTTGGTCCACCAACATCTGTTGCAATATTAGAGCCACCGGCAGTCAAGGTCATTTCATTGCTCGTAACAGCAGCCTTGGCAATCACTGTAAACTCCTCAGTCGGAGTTCCATTTTCATAAAACTGAATGGTGTCTCCAACCGACAGGCCAAAATAATAGGTATTATCCGCACCACCGCTTAATTCTCCCTTATCGTTATAGTGGCTTACTAAAATTACATTGTTGCCATTCCAGAGTTTTTCTTTCAGGACAGACACATCGCTTTCACCCTCAATAATGTCCATCTTGTTCAGGAGATTTTCAGAGAAACCATACACATTTCCAAGTGGAAGGTTATCCGCAGTCAACGCAGCATAATCCTCTCCATACTCAATCCAGCCGAGATTTAATGAATCAGGAAGTACATAGGCATATTTATCCCTATTATCAATCGAGAAAGAAGGCCCCCAATCACAGGCAATATGATCATCCTCAAAAGTGTTACGGTATAGGCGGACTTCGTTCATTACACCTGGCTGCTGTTCAATTTCCTCTACTGATTTTTCTGAAACAGTGCAGCTGTGTCCAAATTCATCTCCCCATGCGGCTTGAATGTCCGGGTTGTAAACCGCAAAGTCACTTTTGGTATGGGTTTTGACATAAACATCTTCATCAAAGCTGCCGCTGAAGATAAATACCGAGTTCAGGAGGACAATACTCAAAGTCAGGGAAATCACAATAAAGACCGTCCGGCGCTTATTGCGCTGAAGATTTGCCTTTGCCATGCGAGGGATAACTGCCCCGGTATTTGTCTTTTTCCGCTTTATGGAAACCGCATCCTGTTCTACATAGCGGATAGCCTCGATAGGTGACACACGGGAGGCTTTCTTCACCGACTTTCTGGTACTGATATAAACCGTAAGTCCTGAGAACAGGAGCGCGCCTGCGATAATGCCTAAATATGGAAGTGTGCCAACCTCAATATTTTTACCACTATAATCGACTGCAAACATCTGGAGTGCCGCAGGCAGAATACTGCGTCCGAGCAGGATGCCAAAAAGCAAGCCAAATGGTGTTCCAATCAGGAACAGGTACAGCGCCTGCCGGTTGACCAAACGCTTGATCTGCTGGGAAGTAGTCCCCACCGTCCGTAGCAGGCCATACTGCCGAATGTCGTTGGTAACTGCAATCTCGAATACATTATAGATCAGCAGATACCCACAGAACATGAATAGGACGCCAAATACACCTGCTACCAGCCACATGATAGAGCCGCCGCTGTTGTTGGAGAGGAAAGTGTTGGGGGCTACACGGACATAATTCTCAGCACTTCTATCGTCTGGATTACCGCCAATGCTGCGGACAAACTCCGAGATGCGCTCCTTTATCATGGAGCTATCCCGCATGATCACATCAGCATCATAAATGCCACAACCCTCACGCCCTTGGGCAATTTCGTTCATCATCTCCGGATTTTCTTCCATGAAGGCTTTGGAAACAATGACTGATTCCGATTTTTCGTTTGGTGTGTCGTAAATACCGGATACAATCATATCAAAATGATACATCTGGCCGCTTTGACGATTCTTAAATTCGATAGGAATTTCTGCCCCAATTTTTTCTTCGATGTTCAAATCATTCAGAATGTTGGCAGAAACCAAAACCTCATTTGCTTTTTGGGGCGCAGAACCTGTGCGCGGCGTCTGCATCCGAAGCTCCAACTGAGGCTGATCTGCGTAATCAATTTCCACAAATATCCGGTTGGTGTTGGTCATAATCTCAATAGGTACCCAACAGCCCACCTTTTCAAACATGGAGTTTTCTTTTAACTGCTGGAATTGTTCTTCGGAAAGACCCTGTACCAGCGCATCCGCACCAGTGCCAATCATCTTTGCCATGCTGTATTCCAGCGTCCCACTGGCTCCCATACCAATGGTCAGGACTGCCGTAAAGAGAAAGGTTGTCAGGGCAATCGCAATGACCGCAATCACATTCCTCATTTTGTTGCTTCGGAAACTGCGGTTTGCCAGCTTTTTGATGACAGCCTTGTTGTTATTGCCAAATAGAATGTCATTCATAGTCGCGACCCCCTTTACTGAACGATCTTACCATCCTCGATCCGAATAATGCGGTCGGCAAGCTGGGCGATTTCACTGTTATGGGTGATCATCACGAGGGTCTGGTGGAATTTCTGGCTTGTGGTTTTCAGAAGCCCCAGCACATCGGCACTGGTTTTGCTGTCCAGGTTGCCGGTGGGTTCATCAGCCAAAACAATAGCGGGCTTTGACACCAAGGCGCGGGCAATGGCTACGCGCTGCTGCTGACCGCCGGAGAGGTTATTGGGCATATTGTTCAGCTTATCCTCCAGCCCCAGCATCTGAACGACTTCTTTCATAAACTTCTTGTCTACCTTGTTTCCGTCCAGCTCCACAGGCAGCACAATGTTTTCAAAGACATTCAGCACCGGCACCAGATTGTAGTTCTGGAAGATAAAGCCGATTTTTCTTCTGCGGAAAACGGTCAGTTCCTCGTCTTTGAGTTTGGACAGTTCCTTGCCATCCACGACCACCTGACCGGAGGTAGGTACATCCAGCCCGCCAATCATGTTCAGTAGCGTGGATTTACCGCTGCCGGAGGTTCCCACGATGGCTACAAATTCGCCCTTTTCTATGGAGAGGGTCACACCATCCAAGGCTCTGGTAATGTTCGGCTCTGCGCCATAATATTTTTTCAGTTCAGTCGTTTGCAAAA
>PPYE01458603.1_pt1 | contig 10719 bp, 8 predicted proteins | sample 1559881 | NCBI WGS metagenome assembly PPYE01 (sample SAMN08240022, study PRJNA423297) | Human gut metagenome, whole genome shotgun sequencing project.
ATGAGAAACACAATAAAGTTAAAATATATATGGTGTACTTTGTTTTTACTTCTTCATTGGGGTTTTGTCAAAGCACAGCCTATTTGTGTTGCACGCCAATATACAGTGAGAGACGGATTGATTCAAAGTAATCCGGCGCAGATTCTTCAAAGTCATAATGGTTTTATATGGGTCAGTACTTGGAATGGGGTAAGCCGGTTTGATGGACGCGATTTCGAAACTTTTCAGTTTGATTCTCTTTTGAACCAGCACATGCAGCGGCTGGAGAATACGGCCGACGGCAATTTATGGATGATTGCATACGATCGTCATAGCCTGTATTTATATGATATTCGTGAAAATAAGCTGATCAATGTTCTGAAACAGTATGAACAACATTTTAATACTCCGTTGCAAATAGAAAATTTGTATCCTTTATCCAAAGGGATTACTTGGGTTACTTTAAATAATGGAGGATGTTTCAGAATTTCAGATAAAGAGTGTACTGTTTCTTCAGGGATTCAGTATATTACAGCTATTGATGATGTGGAACTGGGGAAAGTCAGTAGGGTCTTTGAAGATAAACAGGGAGAGGAATGGGTATTTAGTGACAAGGGAGTTAGCATATTTGGCAAGCGGACCATTAGTTCATATCCCTTTTCTATGTTCGAAACAATGGATAATCTTGTTTTTCTTGCATCACAGAATGGCAGGCTAGCCTATTATGATGTAAATACCATGCAATTCAACATCGTTCCTTTTCAAGAGAAGATTCAGCATATAAACGGAATTAAAGTGTTGAAAGATAATCAGCTGGCTGTTTTGTCTGATAAAGGTTTGTACCTATGCCGTTTCCCTGAACTGGCGATGGAGAAATATGATTTCTCTCTTCCGGGGCGTGATGATGCGGCTGTGAGAAAAGTCTATCAGGATTCTAAAGGATTTCTATGGATATTTACCGGATTGCCGGGAATTATCCGGCTTGATCCGGAAACCGGAGTGAAACAATATTTGAATACTCCTTCCGGATACATGGCTTCTTCTCCGGAAAATGAACTCTTTATTTATGAAGATCCTAACGGAGTGGTTTGGACTATTCCTTATAAAGGTATATTCAGTTATTATGACGAAAAGAGCCGGGAGCTAAAAGTCTATTTTACACCGGGAAGGAATCATATACCTTATTCTCCTATTATTAAAACAACTTATGTTGACAAACAAAATAATTTGTGGATCAAATCCCAGCGCTCATTTATAAAAATGTTCTTTCCGCCCAGTCCCTATACTTATAGGGAGTTGGACAATTATTTTGATACAAAATCATTTCTGTTTGATAGCGACGAACATTTATGGATTGCAACAAAGAAAGGGATTATACGTATTATGGATTCACAGAAAAACTTGTTGGGTTATTTGTCGCCTGATGGGGAACTGGCTCAAACGGAAACAGTTTTTGCAGAAGGTGGAATCTATGTCATGCTGAAGGATCAGGCGCAGACAATATGGCTTGGCAGTAAGGAAAACGGATTGTTCAGACTTGTTCCTCGGAATCGTCCTTATCATTATGAGGTATATCATTATATGAATAATCCGTCGGATCCTTATTCCATCAGTGACAATAAAATATCATGCATTGATGAGGATCATAACGGACGTATTTGGATTGGTACTTACGGTGGCGGATTGAATTTGGTTGAGGAAAAGGAAGATGGGGCGATACGTTTTATTCATGCGGAGAATAAATTGTCCGGTTTTCCTATTAATCGTACCAACAGTATTCGTTGTATGGTGGAGGGACCCGGTCATACTATGCTGGTGGGTACTATAGAAGGTTTGATCACTTTTTCTTCTGATTTTTCGGATTACGAAAATATTCGTTTTTATCTTAACCTTCCTCGTCCGCAGGTAGTGAATGTCTTCCGGTTACAGACAGGCAAGGGGATATCTTAATGGGTACAGAAGGCGGTATGCTTGTCTTTTCTCCGGATAGTATCGTTAAGCAGACTTATGAAGCTCCTATTGTAGTGACAGGTATAAAATATTCGGAGGATAATTTGTCTCATGTATTGAGTGATGCGGATTATTTAGAGATCCCTACCCGGCGGAGGAATTTTACCATCTCATTTGCTGCGTTGGATTATACTAATTCCTTGGATATCGAGTATGCTTATAAGTTGGATGATAATCAATGGTATTATATAGGTAAGAAGAACTCGGTTAGTTTTGTAAGTCTTCCGGCAGGAAAATATCAATTTCAGATAAAGGCGACCAATGGGGATGGTATTTGGATGAACACTGTGAAAACGGTTACTTTACAGGTATTACCCACCTTTTGGGAAACCGGTTGGGCTAAGGCTTTTTATCTAGTTGTTGTCTTGGTGATATCTTTAGCTATCGGATATATTTTTTTCTATATTTACTATTTGAAGCATAAGGTAAATATGGAACAAAGATTGGCGGAAATAAAAGTACGTTCTTTTATTGATATCTCACATGAACTACGTACTCCTTTAACCCTTATATCCGGTCCGGTATCCGAAGTGTTGTCCCAGGAGCCTTTGACTTCCCGGACCCGGCATCATCTTCAATTGGTTCAGAAAAATATCAATCGTATGTTATTGCTCATTAATCAAGTATTGGATTTCAGAAAGATACAGAATAAAAAAATGGGCTTGACTATTGAATACCGGGATATCATTATCATGCTTCATAATATAATGGATAATTTCCGGTTGTTGGCAACAGAAAAAAATATAAATTTTTCTCTTCAGACAACGTTGCCTTCTGTTTTTTTGTGGATAGATAGTGATAAGTTCGAGAAAATTATCTTTAACTTGCTTTCCAATGCCTTTAAGTATACACCAACAGGAAACGGTCTTGGCGGAACCGGAACAAAATGATAAAATATCTTTGCCGGACATGCCTCCGGCAACAAAAGAAACTTTAGTAAAAGTGATGGTAGTGGAGGATAATGCGGAGTTGCGTCAATTTATATGTGAAATATTGTCGGGCACTTACCGTGTTGTTGGAGTTGCCGACGGGGTGATGGCATTGGAAAAGATAGAAGAGGAAATTCCGGATTTTATTATTACGGATATTATGATGCCGCGTATGGATGGTATTGAATTGATAAGGCACATCAAGGAGAATGTCAATACCTGTGATATCCCTCTTATTATCCTTTCTGCAAAATCGTCTGTTGAGGATCGTATTCAATGTTTACAATTAGGGATTGATGATTATATACCTAAACCTTTCAGCAGCGATTATTTAAAATCGAGAATTGAGAACTTGATCAGGCAAAGAAAAGTGCTTCAGTCGGCTTTTTTGTCAAAGTATGGTGCTCAACCGAAGAAAGAACCTTTAGAAGCCGTCGCTTATCCTGTGTCGCAAATTGTTCCTTTGGACGAGTTGTTTATGCAGAAGCTGGTAGGATTTATGGAAGAGAATTACAGTAATCCGGGGCTGCGGGTGAATGATCTGGCAGAGTTCATGAATATGAGCCGCTCTGTATTCAATCGGAAAGTGAATGGTATCATGGGGATTTCTCCGATAGAATATATAAAGAATTATAGGTTGAATAAAGCGAAAAGTTTTATACAAAGTGGTATGTCTTTCTCTGAGGTTACACGTCTTTCCGCTACTTTCGTTTGTGGAAAGGAAAAGAAAACGGTGGAAGGGTTTTATGATGGTGAGAATACTTATAGGATACGGTTTATGCCTGCTGTCGCCGGGGAATGGAGGTATGTTACATCTTCCAGTATAGGGGCTATGAATGGTCGGAAAGGTACATTCACAGTGATACCTGCCGGAAAAGATAATCATGGCATGGTATTGGTGGACGGAGAACATAATTTTAAATATGCGGACGGTACCCGTTATTATCCGATGGGTACGACGGCCTATGCATGGACACATATGAAGGAAACGACTCAGGAGGCTACTTTGAAATCGTTTGGTGAAGCCGGTTTTAATAAGGTAAGGATGTGTGTGTTTCCTAAAAACTATTCTTTAGTGAAAGACGAGCCTGCGCTTTATCCTTTTGAAATAAGGAAGACGATAAAAGATAAGGAAGGAAATGAAAGGAAAGAATGGGACTTTGACAGATTTGACCCGGCTTTTTTTCAGCATTTGGAGAAACGGATAGACCAACTGAACCGTTTGGGGATTGAGGCGGATTTGATCCTTTTCCATCCTTATGATAAGGGAAGATGGGGCTTTGATGCTATGTCGAATGAGGTGAATGTACGTTATATTAAATATATTACTGCTCGTTTGGCTTCTTTTAGAAATGTATGGTGGTCTATGGCAAACGAGTGGGATTATGTAAAAGCGAAAACTGTGGATGATTGGAAGCTGTTGACGAAAACTGTGGTTGAGAATGATCCTTATCGCCATTTATGTTCTATTCATGGAGCGACGGCTACTTATTTTGATTATTGGATGCCTGAATTTACCCATGTCAGCATACAGGATGAGGCACCGGTACTGAGTTCTACCGCTTCTGCTACTTTAAGAAAAATTTATCGCAAACCGGTTATATGTGATGAGGTTGGGTATGAAGGGAATCTACCTTATCGTTGGGGAAGGTTAAGTCCGCAGCAGATGACTTGCTTTATTTTGAATGGTTTGTTGGGTGGAATTTATGTCACTCACGGTGAATGTTATCAGCAGGGGAACGAACCTATCTTTTGGGCGCAAGGGGGATCTTTAAAAGGTGAAAGCTGGAAACGTGTGAAATTTTTAAGAACGATTATTGAAGCTGCTCCCCATCCGTTGGAGATGGCAGATATCAGTCGTGACTTGGTTACTTCTACTGCTGGACCAGATTATTATCTGGTCAATATGGGAAAAGATGTGAAAGGTTTCTGGACTTTTAATCTGCCGGTAAAAAATGCGGATTATAACAAATTGCAAAAGAATAAACGGTTTAAAGTGGAGATTATTGATGTGTGGGCCATGACTGTCACGGAATATCCTGTGATATTTGAAACAACGGAGGAATTGGATTATCGTGTTTTTGATATACATCATCGGGGAGTAAGAATTCCGGATGCTCCTTATATTGTTCTTAGAATAACAGAAGTGAAATGATGGGATAAGCCTTCTGACGGGAGATGATTGATTTTTTTTATCATAAAAAAGGCTAATAGTTTTCGATTCTTTTTGTTTTAGCTTAAATTTGCGGTATAATTAACTCCCTAGATACACTAAAATGTTAAATACAGTAGAAGAAGGATTGGAAGATATTCGCCAAGGCAAAGTATTGATCGTTGTTGATGACGAAGATCGTGAAAACGAAGGCGATTTTATCGTTTCAGGAGAAAAGATTACTCCTGAAATTGTAAATTTTATGATTACTCATGGCAGAGGGTTGTTATGTGCCCCTCTGCCACATTCACGTTGTGAAGAACTTTGTCTGGCTCCGATGGCAGAAGAAAACACTTCATTGCTAGGTACACCGTTTACTATGTCGGTAGATTTAAGAGGGTATGGCTGTACTACGGGAGTTTCTGCTTTCGACCGTTCGTCAACAATAAAAGCTTTGGTGGCAGGAAATCTGAATCCTTCCGAGTTTGCTCGTCCCGGGCACGTTTTCCCTCTATATGGTGCGGAAAATGGGGTCTTGGAGCGTAATGGACATACCGAAGCCACACTGGATATGACAAGAATGGCAGGTTTGAAACCCGGAGGAGCTCTTGTTGAAATTTTGAATGAAGATGGTACAATGGCGCGTCTTCCCCAACTAGGTGAGATTGCAGCAAAATTCGGTTTGAAAATTGTTTCCATTAAGGATATTCAGGAATATCGTAAAAAACATAACCTCTAAATCTAATAAATATGGCACTCAATCAAAGAAGAGTAAAGATATTGCATCTGATTCGTGAAGACGGGCATGCAAAAGTTCAGGACCTTAGTAAAATTTTCAATGTGACGGATGTAACGATCCGTCAGGATTTGGAAGCCTTGGAACAAATGGGGTATATCCAAAGAGAGCATGGAGGTGCGTTTCTGAAAGGAGTAGGGTCGTTTGCCAAGACCGGGCAATTGTTCAATCAGACTCATTTGGAGGAAAAGAAAGAAATCGCTCAGAAAGCTATTCAGTTTATTCAGGAGGGGGACAGTATAATTCTTGATTCCGGTTCTACAACTACAGAGATCGCAAAGCTTTTAATGAATTATAAGGACCTGACAGTCATTACCAATGCTTTGAATATAGCTTTGATTTTAGGTGAGAATCATGGTATTAATCTGATTGTTACCGGAGGTGAATTCAAGGCTCCTACACTTTCTTTGACAGGAAAAATGGCGGCCGATTCATTTAAAGATATACGCGCTAATAAATTGTTTCTGGCTACGGCCGGTATTTCTTCGGATATGAAGCTGACTTATCCTAGTCTAAGTGATTTGGTCGTGAAATCTGCTATGATAGAGTCTGCCAGTAAAGTGTATCTGGTGGCTGATTGTTCAAAAATAGGTGTCAGTGCTTTTGCTAGTTTAGGCTCGGTTTCATTAGCAAATGCTATTATTACAGATAGTACTATAACCGAAGAGGATTTTGAAAGATTAAAAGAATTAGAGGTCGAAGTTATCTGATTCTTACTGAAACAAAGGTAATATGGGTGATTGAGAATGTTGGAAAATACATTCTTGATCACCTTTTTTATCAACTTTGATTTTACTTCCTTATTTCTCCTTATTGTTTGCTTCTTTTTTTTATAACAGTTCTGTTGGGTACAAAATAGACAATCGGAGAGTCTTGTTTATATAGAGATATAACTTTGTTAGCAGAATAAATTAATTGTCCTGATTTATAGATTATATAGGTGTTTATTGTTAATATAATCAAATTTATTTTCATTTTATTTCGTTTTGTATTGAATGTTTCCAGCTAAATTCCGTTATTTGCGAAAGAATAAGAAAGAAAATGATAATAATATGCAAGTTGAAACGTTAGAATTACAATCGGAAAAGAATCGGAAACGATTGGTTGAGATTGTGTATAAAGCAAAAGCAGGACACATTGGAGGTGATCTGTCGTGTCTTAACGTGCTTACAGCACTTTATTTTGATATAATGCGTGTTTGGCCGGATAAACCAAAGGAAACGAAAAGAGATCGTTTTGTAATGAGCAAAGGGCATTGCGTAGAAGCGTTATATGTTACGTTGGAAGCAAAAGGTTTCATCTCTCGTGAGGTAACCGACACATTAGGAGAATTCGGATCTATTATTGACCGTAATCGTTTGCAGATCAGCGGTACAACCGAGGAGGTCATGTCATTGGAGAGTATGCGCGACCGCTGGACTGCCTTCGGTTGGGATGTATTGGAAATGAACGGAGATGAGATGGAAGATATCATCCGGACTTTCCGTTCTATTGATTATACGAATAAAAAGCCTCATTTGCTTATCTCCCATACTACAAAAGGAAAAGGAGTGTCTTATATGGAAGGCATTGCAAAATGGCATCATGGCGTGCCTACAGCCGAACAATATGAAGAGGCTGTTCGCGAGGTATCCGAAAGAATTGAAAAACTAGAAAAAGGAAACAATGGCAAATAATATGATAGCGTGCAGAAAGAGCTTTACAGATACGTTGCTGGAGTTGGCGCGTCAGGATAAAGATATTGTGGTGGTTACAACAGACGCCAGAGGATCTGTTACTTTGGGGGATTTTGCAAAAGAATTACCTGCACAGTTTGTAGAATGTGGAATAGCCGAACAGGATGCGGTAGGAATATCAGCAGGTTTGGCACATAGCGGAAAAAAAGTGTTTGTATGTGGCCCGGCTTGCTTTTACGTGGCACGTAGCTTGGAGCAGGTGAAGGTCGATTTGGCTTATAGTCAGAATAATGTGAAGATACTCGGAGTAAGTGGTGGAGTTGCTTATGGTGCTTTGGGGGCTACTCATCATAGCCTGCATGATATTGCCGTATTAAGAACTTTTCCGGGAATGAATATCGTTCTTCCTTGTGATGCCCGTCAGACACGGGAAGAATTATCACTGTGGAAGAGCATAGTCAGTTTGGTGGTTTGGGAGCTATTGTGGTTGAGACGCTTTCCGAAAATCCGGTTCCGGTACGCATTATCGGCATCCCCGATGAGAACGTGGTTCATGGAAACTCCCATGAAATCTTTGCCCATTACGGATTGGATAAAGAGGGCATCTGCAAGACTGCCCTTGAATTCGTGAAAAAATAAACATATCCTTTTTAAATCTAATAGTATGATTAGCAGAATAATTACCATAGATCAAAGTACTTCGGCAACAAAAGCCATGCTGTTCTCTGAAGATTGCGAATTGTTGCATCGGGTAAATATAGAACATCAGCAATTCTACCCGCAGATAGGATGGGTAGAGCATGATGCCGAAGAAATCTATAAAAATACCATAGAAGCGATACATTGTCTGCTTGAACAAGAAGAAGTGAATGGAAAGGATATTTCTTATTCTCTTGCCATCACCAATCAGCGCGAAACGGTGGTTGTTTGGAACCGACATACCGGCAAGTCCGTTTATCATGCCGTGGTATGGCAATGCCAGCGGGGAGCGGCTATTTGCAAAGAACTGAAAGATAAGGGATACAGCGAACTGGTACAACGAAAGACCGGATTGCTTATCGATCCTTATTTTTCTGCCAGTGGTGCTAAGTGGATATTGGATAACGTGGAAAATGCACGTGAACTGGCAGAAAAAGGCGATTTGTTGATGGGAACTATTGATTCCTGGCTGATTTGGAAACTGACCGAAGGCAGGAAGCATCTGACTGATTATACGAATGCGTCGCGTACCATGCTTTTTAATATTCATACTTTGGACTGGGATGAAGAGTTGTTGAAACTCTTCACTATTCCCCGGAGTATGATGCCGGAAGCGTTGCCCTGTGATGCTGTTTTTGGAGAAACAACGATAGAGGGTTTGTTCAAATCTCCGATACAAATAGCAGGTGTTTTAGGTGATTCCCATGGAGCATTAACCGGTCAGATGTGTTTTGAGGCAGGTATGGGCAAGGTGACTTATGGAACGGGATCATCTGTTATGGTTAACATTGGAGAAGAGGCTGTCGCTGCTCCTGAAGGGCTGGTTACATCCGTCGGATTCTCGGCTTTGGGTAAAGTGTATTATGCTTTTGAGGGCAATATCCATTGCACCGGAGCCACTATCAAATGGATGGTGGAGAAATTGGGATTGGTGGACTCGTTCAATCAAATTGAAACCTTGGCGACTTCGGTTAAAAACAATGATGGTGTCTATCTGGTTCCCGCCTTTACCGGATTGGGAGCTCCCTGGTGGAAACCGGATGCTAAAGCTGCCATCTGGGGAATGACACTGAATGCTGGAAAAGCGCATGTGCTGCGTGCAGGATTGGAATCCATTGCTTATCAAGTGAAGGATTTGATAGACATGATGACCTGGCAGGCAGGAATCGAGCTGAAAGCGTTGCGTGTTGACGGAGGCCCCACGAAGAATCAGTTCCTGATGCAGTTTCAGGCTGATATGCTGCATGCCGTCATTAACCGTTCGGAGATAGAGGAAGCTTCTGCATTGGGGGCTGTTGTCATGAATGGCTTTGCCCGTAAGAAGTGGGCCAGTTTCCAAGAAGCCGCTGCCATGCGTACCATTGACAATTGCATCGCTCCCTGTATGGAGGAAAAAGAACTTCAATCTTTGTATAGTGGCTGGCGTGAGGCTGTTAAGAAAGTAATAGGACAGAATAACTAACTGAATATATCGTAACTTTTAATACCATTAGAAATGAAAAACAAGAAAAAAATGTGTTTTGGTGTCATCATTGGAACACGCGCTTATTTTAACTCGGAATTAGCAAAAGATGTCCGTAAACAATTGTTGGAAACACTGACGAAAGAGGGCTATGACTATGTCATTCTCCCCGAAGATGCTACGCCTACAGGCAGCAGCAGTATTGAAACAAGAGAAGATGGCTTGAAATGTGCAAAGTTGTTCCGTGAGAACCGTGACCGCATTGATGGAATCATTGTTTCATTACCTAACTTCGGTTTTGAAATCGGTATCATCAATGCTATCAGTGTAGCCGATCTGAATGTGCCTGTTTTGGTTCAGGCATGTGATGATGAGAATGACAAGGTGGATTTGGATAGCCGTCGTGACGCGTTCTGTGGTAAGATTTCCGTATGCAATAACTTGTATCAGTATGGCATTCCTTTTACTGATACTACGCTACATACTTATTCTATTTATTCTGATTTGCTGGCAGCCGATATTAATAAGTTCGCTGCGATCTGCCGGGTGGTGAATGGTCTTCGTCATGCTCGCATCGGTGCCATCGGCACTCGTCCTGCCGGCTTCCAGACCGTCCGCGCCAGCGAGAAACTGTTGCAGGCATCGGGCATTACAGTCGTTCCGGTAGATCTTTCTGAAATCTTGTCTGCCGCCCGTAAGATTGAAGATGCTGATGAAACGTTACAAGCAAAACTGAAAGAAATCAGACAATATGCTGCTGTTCCCGAACAATACAATGATAAACTGATTTTGCAGGCTAAATTTGGCGTGGCTGTAGAACAATGGATGGAAGCCAATGAAATTGATGCTGTAGCTATCCAGTGTTGGGACTCTTTGGAGCAAAACTATGGTTGTGCAGCTTGTGTGACTATGAGTATGTTGAGTGAAAAATTAATCCCTGCTGCTTGTGAAGTGGATATTGCCGGTGCAGTGTCTATGTATGCGTTGACATTGGCTTCCGGTCGCCCGTCGGCATT
>PPYE01208613.1_pt1 | contig 10712 bp, 9 predicted proteins | sample 1559881 | NCBI WGS metagenome assembly PPYE01 (sample SAMN08240022, study PRJNA423297) | Human gut metagenome, whole genome shotgun sequencing project.
CGGAAAACCTGGGCGCAGGCAAAATCACCCGCGCAGTCATCAGCTATGCGGGCGAAAATGACAGCGACAGCAGCGAGCTGTGGGCCGGTGACCGCCGCGAACAGCGTGACAGCGGCTCGCCGTCGGCCAAGCTGACCATTGACCGCAGCTTCCTGAGTCTGGAAGATGAGGCCGAGCTTGGCGGCCACCACTACGACGCCAGCACCAAGACCCTGGAACGCAAGGAGACCGACACGCCCGCCATTGTGCGCGTTGCCGCCCTTGGCAAGCTGAAAACCCCGGAACGCAAGCTGGTCTACCGCCTGACCGGGTATTACCGCGCCAGCTTTGACCCGGTGAGCGACACCCTGAACACGGCAACCAAGAGTGTGTCCTACGGTACCACAAAACTCAACGGCGCTGCCGAGTGCAACTGCGACGGCAACTTTGAGAAAAAGCAGGAATTTGATGACTACGCCAAGGCGCTGGCCGGGCTGAAAGCCTTCCTGAACATCAAGGAGTGATACCATGGCAGAAATTGTATTGCGCGGGCGCAGATACCCTGCCCTGTTCGATTTGCAGAACGTGAAGGAACTTCAGGATCACTTTGGTGACCTGACGGTCGTAGCCGAGAAGCTGAACGACCCCGAGGAAGCCGCCTACATCATCTGGCTGCTGGTGCGCGAGGGCGTGGAGCTGGATAACGAGGAACACCACCGGGACAATGAAGCGCCCAGTCTGGCCGTGGTCAAAAAGCTGATTTCCTTTGCCGATTTGCAGGGCGGTCTGGTTGCCAGCGTGGAAGATGCCTTTATGGAGTTCTACGGAAAAAACGGGTCAGGCCGTCAGGCGCTGCAGGCGATGAAGACGATGCTGAGCGAATCTGGGTTGACGACACCCCAGAGCGGCACTTTGACGGCGACCGAATCATAAATTTCCCCAGGCTGCAATACATCGCGGTGGGGCTGCTGGGCTATACCCGGCGGGAAACGCGGTTTTTGAGCCTGGATGAACTGCTTGCACAGTTTACAGAATACTGCGCCATGAATGGTATTGAACTGCCACAGGAAAGGGGGCTTGCAGATGTCGATGCCTTAAGCAGGTGTCAGCCTGGTCGTGGAAAATGACCAGCAATTCAAGGCGGCACTGAGCGAAGTAAACGCAGGCCTGTGGGTCAACAAGCAGCAGATGCAGCTTGTGGCCGAGCAGACCCGTGAAATGGACGACCGGCAGGCCGCCCTGCAGCAGCGGTACGAGGCCGCACAGCAGACGCTGCAAAGCTATCGCGACAAGGTAGAAGTTCTACAGCAGGCATACGAAAACTCTGCCAAGCGCGAGGGAGAGGCCAGCAAGGTCACGATGCAGTGGAAGGCCAGCCTCATTAGTGCGCAGACCGAGGTTGCTAAGCAGGAAAACATCCTGAAGGGACTGAGCGACCAGCAGGAACGAACCAACAAGACAACCGTAAGCCTGGCCGATGTGATCAATGGGCTGGCCAACACGCTCGGCATTTCGCTGCCGCCCGGCGCACAGGCAGCTGTGGACAAGCTTGAACAGTTTTCTGCCAGCGGCGCAGCTGCCGTTACGGTGGTAGGTGGTCTGGTGAGCGCGCTTGCAAAATCCACAATGGATATGAGCAAGACAGCGGATGATCTGCTGACGCTGTCTACGCAGACGAGCCTGACCACAGACCAGCTGCAGGAGTTTGAGTATGCCAGTGAGCTGGTGGACGTCAGCACCGATACCCTTCAGGGCAGCCTGGTCAAACTGACAAACAATATGCAGACGGCGGCTACTGGGACAGGCTCCGCAGCAGAGGCATTTAAAAAACTGCATGTAAAAGTGTCGGACAGCAGCGGGAAGCTCAAGGATAACTATGAGGTGTTTTTGCAGACCATTGACGCCTTGGGCAAGATGAAAAACGAGACTGAGCGGGATGCGCTGGCGATGGATATCTTTGGCAGGTCGGCAACGGACCTGAACCCGCTGATCGAGGCCGGCAGCGGCAGACTGAAAGAGCTTGCGGAGCAGGCGCACGAGGTCGGCTACGTTGTCGATAATGAAACGCTGCAGAGATTTGGTGAGCTGGATGATGCGATGCAGAAGCTGGACAAGCAAGGAGATGCCGTAAAACGCAGCTTTGCGGAGGCGCTGCTCCCTGTCATTACTGCGTTTGCCGAGGTCCTGAACGCTATCCCAACGCCGGTGCTGACTGCAGTTATCTCTATTACCAGCATCGCCACAGTAGTGCTGCTTGTGGTGAAGGCCATTAAAGAATTGCGGGGGCCGGCTGGAACCGTGAAAAGCATGATCGGCAGCGTTATGAGCTATATGGATCCGCTGTATATAAAAATCATGCTGATCGTTGCCGGTATTACTGCGCTGGTGGCTGTTATCGCTGTTCTGATCGGAAAAGGAAACGAAATCAACAGCGCCATGAGCGGTATATCCTCGGCTACAACGGGGACAATGCGCGCAGCCAACAGCAAGGTGCCGCAGTATGCCACCGGCACGCGCAGCGCGCGCGGCGGACTGGCTGTTGTGGGCGAAAACGGCCCGGAGCTTGTGAATCTGCGCGGCGGGGAGCGCATCTACACAAACGGTCAGACACGCAGCCTGCTGGGCGGCGACAGCATCAGCATCGGGCAGATCACCATTGATGCCAAGAACGTTAAGGAATTCAACGACATTGTGAATATCGCCAGGAATGAGGCCGTGAGTATGCGCCAGGGGGTGACGACGTGAAAACACATAGCTGGACTACCAGAAAGTATGCGACCAATTCTACAAACCCCAATGCCAGCTACCAGGCATTCCGCTGTTCCTGGCTATTCAGCACCGGGATGGGAAACACGAACCGTTACATTGGCTCCATGCAGGTGCGCGTTCCGGCCTATGGCAATGGCAGCCATGAAGTCAAACTGGCAGGCTATGCGCTGGGCAACAGTGAAGGTTCGAGCTATTATTCCGACACAAGCAGTGTGTGCGAGCAAAGCAATTTTTCCTACGGCGATTGCTGGTTTGCATTTGATTCGTTCAGCCAGACACGAAAAAAGAACGTCCTTGCATACGGCGTCTATGTTAATGCAGAAAAGGGATACAGCAATATCGGTGCCAGCCGTGGGGACGCAAGAATCGACTGTGTCAGCTACCAGGGCGTTATCACGCCGACAGGCCAGAGCTTTACCAGCGGTTCTGTGGCGCGGTATACAAAATACCGGCTGCAATGGACGACCGACGCCGAGGATGATTTTGAGCGCACAAACTCCACCTGCCAGATCGTGATTTCTGACCAGAACGGCCAGAACGAAAAAACGGTCACGCTTGCCAATGGTGCGACCTCCTACGACCTGGACACGACCGCATGGTCGAGTGGCACGGCGATACGCTGGAAGGTCAAAGTCGGGGCATACGGCTCTGGCACGGTCACAGAGAGCGCCACCTACACCCTGACGCTGGTCGACCCGACCGCCAAGGTGGATGACCTGCGGCCCACCAGTAAAACCTACTACGGCTTTGATTCTGTTTTTAGCTGGGCGTTTGCCGGCTCAGTTTCGACAGGTGCCATCAGCGGTACGCTGCAGCAGGGGTCGGCGGTGTTGCAATACCGCACGGATAATATGGCAAACCCGGCACAGTTCGCCAGCGTCAGCAACGGCACGACGCACGTGACAGTCAACTGTGCCAATCTTCCCATCGGCAGCTACCAGTGGCGCGTTGTCGCCAAGAGCAGCGTTGGCACGACCCATACATCCAACTGGGTGCAGTGCACGAACGTGGAGGTTCCTATCTCGGTAAAAGGAACGACACCGGCTGCGGATGCCCACGCCCCGCGTGCGGTGACAAACCGTTTCAGCTGGGTGTTCAGTGTGGACAGTACGGACAGCCCTGGCACGGTGACGCAGCGCAGCGCCATCCTGTACTTCAAGGCGAACAACGAAAGCGACTGGCATCAGCAGAGTGTAAGCGGCGCACAGCAGTATTGTGATGTACCGGCGAACACCTTCACGGCTGGATGCGTGACGCTTGATTGGTATGTGGTGGCCGTAGCCAACACAGGAACCAAGGCGACCAGCGCCAAGATCACCGTATCTACAAAGGACGCACGCAGCACCCCTGTGGCAATCAGCCCGGCGGGTGAATACCTGGATGATGCCGTCCAGGGTATCACCTTTATCTGGGCGCACGCGAACATTACCGGCACGGCACAGTGCGGCTGGGAGTTGAGCTACTCCATCGACAGCGGCGCGTCCTACCTGGTGCTGGCAAAAGCAGACAATGCGGCAAACCGCTATGAGGCCAGTGCGGGCACCTTCCCCAGCGGCGTGATTTACTGGCGCATCCGCACGAAAAATACCGACAACGAGTTTGGCGATTATTCCGGCGCGGCCATCTTTGCAATCCGCCGCGCCCCGGTGGCCCCGGTCATCTCCTACTATGACAACAAGCCGCTGGCAAAAATGCGGTGGCAGGCCAAAGAGCAGGACGGTTATGAAGTTGCGGTGGATGGCATCAGCCTGGGTGTACGATACGGCACCGGGAAGGAATGGCAGTCTGACGCCGTACTGACGGACGGAAAGCACACCTTGCAGGTACGTATCTACAACACCTATGGGGATGTATCGCCCTGGAGCAGCTGTGAGATCAATGTCCAGAATCAGCCCGGCGCGGCATTGGCTGTTTATGCCGAGGGGCGCTGGGGTGAGGTCCTGCTGCGCTGGGACGCCGACAATGGCTATATCCTGCGGGATGGCGAGCTGATTGCCAAAGCAGAAGGCGGTACTTATACGGACCGCACCAGTGCAGCGGCACATCAGTACATTGTGCGAGTGTTCGGCGCAGAGGGCTACTATACAGACAGCGCCCCGGTGCTGGCTGCGCCTAGTGTCCCCTACGCGGCCATTGGGCTGCGGGACGGCACGGACTGGCTGGCGATGAAATACGCCACCAGTTACCAGAATTACAGTAAGGCCGTCAGCCTGGGCGGCAGTTATCAGCAGTATTGGGGCAAAGAACGCCCCGTCTGGCACGATGCGGGGAACCGTGTGGTGACGCACACAATTTCCCACGCCTGCAAGCGCGAGGAAGAGTTGCTGGTGCTGCGCAGCCTGGCCGGTCAGGAAGTAATCTATAAGGACCGAGACGGGCACCTTGCCATAGGTGTGTTCAAGGACCTGCAGGAGAGCCGTGAGCACGGCTGCACGGCGCTGAGCTTCAGCATCACGGAGACACAGCAGGAGGTGGTGAAGTATGACCCGGTATGAATTTATCGTGATGCGCAACGGTGCGCCTTATAAAGTGCTGAAAGTCCCTGCGGACACCACGCCGCAGATTCGATTCACCGGCAACGCCGAGGTGAAAAGCACCATCACCCTGACAATAGAGCCTGACGCGGATGTGAACTGGCTGACCGATATGCTCAGCGTCGTCCGGGTCGATAATGCTGAGCGTGTCCCGCTGGGGCTGTTCAACATTACCACCTCACCCCGCAGTCTGGATGAAAATGGCAGCGAGACGCAGGAACTGACCGGGTACGACCACGGCTATGCGCTGCGCAACCTGAGCGTACTGGAACGCAGCCTGACGATTCGGGCCGGGACCCGGTACACCACGGCCATCCGGGAACAGCTGCTGGCGGCCGGCATCAACGTTGTCAGTATCATTGATACCAATGAGGTGCTTATGACGGACCACGCGTGGGAGACCGGCACGACCCGCTATGCGGTGGTCTCTGCCCTGCTGGCAGAGATCAATTACCGGGATATCTATTTTGACGGCAGCGGCGTGGCGGTTGCCGAACCGTGGGCACCGGCGTCCATCAATACCCGGACGCACCGATATGGCCCAGCTGAGACCACGCTGCTGCGCATCCCCATGAGTGTGCAGGCGGATACCTTTGATGCCGCGAATGTGTTTGTGGATATCGTGTCCAGTGCAGACCTTGACGCCGAACTGCGGGCCGTGGCCGAGAACGTCAACCCCACCAGTCCGCTGAGCATTATGCGGCGCGGGCGGCGCATTGTGAGCGTGGAGACCGTGGAAGGTATTGCTTCCCAGACTGCTTTAGAGACCCACGTGAAAAACAGAATGCTGCTGAGCATGATGGGGGCGGCAAGCTATACGTTCACCACCTGCGGCGACGTAGAGCGGCCCCACGGGCTGAATGACAGCATCCTGATGATGCGGGATGGAATAGGGCTGCTGGAAGAACAGGAATGGACGCTGGACTGCGTCCCCGGCGGGCAGATGACCCACACAGCAAAGAAGGTGTATTACAACATTGATTGAGAATTATCAGCAGCGCAAAGCGCTGGAAGTGACCACGAAAAGCGGTAATATTGCCACGGTAAGCGCGGTTTACAGTGACGGCATTGCGCTGATCCTGCCCGGGGATACGGCTGCGTCAGATAAACACTACCCTTTTAATGCAGCAGTTCAGTTTACGGCCGGTCAGCGGGTCCACATCGCCAGAGAATCCGGCACGATCATTGTGGAATACCCCATCGGGGGTACCGTGCAGAGCCAGAGCCTGGGAGGGTGATTCATGAGCAAGGTAACGATCTATTCGCCGCCGTCGGCAGCGCAAGTCAAAAACTGTACGGCAGACTTTGACCTGCGCCGTGCACCGGTGCCGATAAATTTAGTGCAGTTTGATAAAACGATACCGATTTTGGCTGTGGCACTGTATAAAGGCGGCACAGCCTATAAGCTGCCCGAGGATGCTGAAGCAAACGTGCGCATGGGCAAGCGCAACAACCTGTACATTTATAACCCAGTGCTGGGGTGCAATGAGGGGCGCACCCTGGTATATGTGGCTGTCACACCGCAGATGACCACCCAGGACGGCGTGTTCTACCCGATCCTGGAAGTCCTGGCAGGTGGCGGTGTGGCGGGAACCTCTCCCCTGCAGCTGGTCATCCAGCGAAACCCTGTGCAGGAGGGGGACTTGGAGGATACCAGCGAAGCCCAGACGCTGGCAGACCTTGCAAGCCAGGCCGCTGCCAGCGCGAATGCTGCGGCAGATAGCGCCAGAATCGTGCAGGAGAATAAGGATGCCATCCAGAGCGCGAATGCGAACATGGAGGCCATCAAGGCCGCGCCTGCCAACGCCACGGCCGCTGCGGCCAGTGCGAAAGAGGCCCGCAGCTGGGCTGTGGGCGATACAGCTTCACGCCCCGGCGAGGGCATGGACAACGCCAAATACTACGCCGCGCTTGCCCAGCAAGTCAGCCAGGGCGCGGTGGGCTGGTACCCAAACTACGAGGCGCTGTACGCGGCCCACGATACCGGCTACGACGGAAACTGGGCCATTGTGGGCGATACCGATACTATTTGGGTGTGGGACAGCGATACCGGTAAATGGCACGATACTTATGAGAGTAGCAAACTTGCGAATTACTACGACAAGACCCAAATCGACGCCATGCTGGCCGCTATGAAATCGAAGTTGAAGACCGTAACGGTGGCGACATCGGCCTGGACGGCTGGCGACTACACGGTGACGTGGGACGACGGCAGCACGACCAGCTACACCGCGTGCGCTACCGTCACGGTGGCAGGTGTTACGGCGGACAGCCGGATTGCGGTATCCGACCGAACGAGAGTTACGGATGCGGTGCGGATGGTCGCCGCGCTGGAACCCGGAGACGGTGTTGTTAAGTTTTATGCGAACGCAGCGCCGACAAGTGCGGCGGTGTTTGTGGTGGAGGTGAGAGTATGAGTGGAGCAGCAAATAATCCGTTCCTTGAAGCAGGCAGAGACGACCTGCTGCGCATTATGACGGCCCCCAACGCTGGGGCACATAACGCGGTCTACCGTGGCAAGGCGCTTGGCGGAGAGGTGACAGATGCGCAGTGGGCGGCGCTTGCGGAAGGGTCGTTTAATGACCTTTATATTGGGGACTACTGGACAAAAGACGGTGTCAACTACCGTCTCGCGGCGTTCGATTACTTCCTGAACTGTGGTGATACGGCTTGTACCGCCCACCATGCAGTTGTTGTGCCGGACACTAGCCTGTACGATGCGCAGATGCACAACACCAGTTCCGGCGATTGGGAAAGCGGTGCTGATACTACGGCTGGCGGCTATGTAGGCTCGGGTATGTATAAAACGAACCTTGCAAACGCAAAGACCACCGTCAAAAGTGCATTCAGCGGTCATGTTCTGAAACATAGAACCTATCTGACGAACGATGTTGCGAATGGTCGCGCTAACAGCGGCATATGGTTCGACAGTGAAGTTGACCTTATGTGCGAGCAGATGGTCTATGGCAGTGGTATTTACTCTCCTGTTTCCGATGGTAGTAATGTCCCGGTTAACTTCCGTGTAGAGAAATCCCAGCTGCCGTTATTCCAGCACGAGCCGAGCCGTATTTGCAACCGCAATAACTGGTGGTTGAGGGACATTATTACCGCTTCTGATTTCGCCTTTGTCTTCGACAACGGCGTTGCGGGCTCCAGAGGCGCTTCCAATTCTCTTGGCGTTCGCCCGTTTTTTTGTATTTGCTAAGGAGAAAAAATCATGAATGCAACAAATAATCCGTATATGCTGTTACCCCCCCCCAACTGATACGACGCTGACGAAAGAGGGCGTGGCAGCTGATGCTAAGACGGTGGGGGATGCGCTGACTTTAAAAAAAATAACAACAAAACTTACGGTTGACCAATACAACATTGCTTTTTTTCCATATCCAAAAGACTTTAAAATGGCATTGCAATATATTTGTCCTGATGCATTACTTGTACCGCAAGTCGATTATGGAAGCGGGATGAATTTTAGGTGTTTCGGCAATACAAACAGCAATTCTTTATCGACAATGGTTGGAAAAACGATTAACATAACGCTTTATTACTTGTAAGGAGGCTCATCAAAATGACGAAACTACGTTATCCGTTCGGGGGGGGAGCTGCCGTAAGACAGCCTCGTGCAATTTGCACAGGTGCTGCGCATGAGTGCAACCCGCAACCCCTATTATCAGTTACCCGGTGGGGCTGACCTGCCCGGTGACGTGCGCGTGAGTGATACGGCGGACCCAACGAAAACTGCTGCGGGTGGCTGGGCTGCAAGCCCGGCAGCGGTGGCTGGCGCCGAATCAATAGCCAGACCTGATTATACAAATCTCACTAGACTTGGCACAAAAGGCACTTTTACCATTGACAAACCAGGATTTGTACAATTCTCTTGCTCGAGCGGATCTACTGAGGCATCAATTTTCCACCGTATTAAGATCAATGGCTCGGTCACGGACCAAGGCTATACGGAAACCAGAAACTATAATTATTACACGTCTCCTTTGTTTCCCGTCATACCGGGAGACACTATTGAAACCATTGGCAGCCCCGAAAATGTGAGCTACAACACATATTTTTACAACTTGCGAAAATCATAATCCCCGCCCCTGCGGGGAGAAAGGAACAAAAAGTGAAACAAACCGGAATCTTTAAGGGCCGCGCGGAAGTGCTGTACAACTACGGCCGCTTCGGCTGGACGCGGAACTATGGCAAGACCTGGCACGGCGGCATTGATATCGTCGGCCTGGACAGCGATAAAATCCGAATGCCGTACTACGACGGCAAGAAAATCACCGGCACGGTCACGCGGGCACGCATCGTGACCAACCGCGCCGATAAAACGTGGGAGTGGGGCTGGTACGTCTGCGTGCAGCTGGACGCGGGCCAGACACCGGATATCGTCAATTTCCTGTATTTCTGCCACTGCGCCAAGCTGCTGGTATTTGTGGGCCAGAAGGTCAGCAGCGGCGACGCGCTGGGCATTATGGGCAACACCGGCAACGCGGCGGGCGGCTACATACACTGCCACTTTGAGGCCCGGGCTACGGCGACCGGCACAGGCGTTGACCCCACTTCATACGCTGGCATTGACAACGCCGTGGGCGTTTACGGTACGGTGGACGACGGAAAGACCGAGCAGATCAGCGAGACGCCTACCGGGAAAACGATGCAGTGCTTGATGATTGGGCCGCTTGACACGCGGGGCATGAACAAATGCGACACGCTGGCCGTTAAGCTGCGGCTTATCAGCGCGAGCCGCTACTATGTGCTGCCGGTCGGCACGGAGACGTACTGCGTCTGCGTCGGTGCAGTGAGCAACGGTGACGCGGTGAGCTACTACCAGTTGGCCGAGGCCGAGGGCTGGACGAAGGACAACAAATACATGGCCCGGTATGTGGGCTGATGGAGGGCAAAGATATGGAAAACAGCAACAATACCTTTTTGGCGGCGAAAGCGGCCATTGCGGCGGTCTGTGGGGCGTTCACGGCGGCGTTTGGCTGGCTGGGGTGGCTGGTGGTGGCCTGGGCCGTCTGCATGGTGCTGGATTGGCTCAGCGGCAGTGCAGCGGCGGCAAGCCGCGGCGAGTGGTCGAGTGCCGTAGCCCGCGCGGGAATTTGGCACAAAGCGGGGATGCTGGTGGTGGTCGTAGTGGCCGCGCTGACGGACGCAGTATTGAGCATTGCCGTGGCAAACTTGCCGGGGCTGGGGCTGACGTACTCGAGCCTGATTTTGCCGGTGGTACTGGTGTGGTACATTTTTACCGAGCTTGGCAGCATTGCCGAAAATGCTGCCGAAATGGGCGCAAACGTGCCGGAGTGGCTGCTGAAGCTGCTTGCCGCGGGGAAAAGCGCAGCGGACAAGAGCGCGGGCGGTATTACCGTGGAAACCGGGAAAAATGCGGACGGCTCCCCTATTGGGCATCTGGAGGAAACACAACTGGAT
>PPYE01502228.1_pt1 | contig 10711 bp, 7 predicted proteins | sample 1559881 | NCBI WGS metagenome assembly PPYE01 (sample SAMN08240022, study PRJNA423297) | Human gut metagenome, whole genome shotgun sequencing project.
TTCGTAAAAAACACCTCTTTCACTGCATATCCCGGATCGGGATCAACAGTTTGTTTCAAGATTGCATCTCCACTGACGTTCTCTATTTCCATGAAATGCTACGCATGGAAAAACTCTGCCGCCTTGTCGGGGTTAGCGACGGGCAGACCGCTACACACATCAAGGGAAAGCCGTTGGAGTACGCAGGAAAACTCTATTCGGAAGAACACGAATAGAAATTCACAACCGAAAAGGCAGGGGTTCAAGTGGCGAAAGCCCCGATGGATAAAGCGAAATTGATGCTTTGTATCAATGAGTAGCTGATAGGTGATTGGTTCAAAAAGCAATTCGAGAAGCTAAGGCAGAACATATGCCAACCAGTACAACCTCAAAGGAAAAGTAAGGTGTCAAACTATAACTATTTTATCTTGCTGAAAAACAATAAAAATGCTGTTCACCATTCCACATGAACGGCACTTTCAGTATATTTGTACTCTTTTAAACATATTATTGATTAAAAGTAAATATGAAGTTACAGATGTGGTTATATGATGAATAATAAGAATCAAAGTGTTTGTAATGCACGTAAACTGGCACTAACGAAAGCATTTCCGGTAATGCTCGGTATAGCGTTTCTTGGTGTCGGATACGGAGTGTATATGCGTTCCTGTGGATTTGATATAATATGGCCAATTTTTACGGCTGCTGTTATATTTGCCGGTTCAATGGAGTTTATTACCGTCAGTTTACTGCTGAGTACGTTCAATCCAGGCTACGCCCTGCTTCTAACGTTGATCGTGAACGGTAGGCATCTGTTTTATGGAATATCCATGTTGGAGAAGTATAGAGGAATGGGGAGAAAGAAGCCTTGGGCTATTTCCGGATTGATAGATGAAGCCTTTTCAATAAATTATATGACAGATATACCGCCGGGCACAGACCGGAGTTGGTTCATGTTATTTGTTTCGATATATCTATACATATCATGGATAGGGGGGGACTATTATCGGAGCGGTTTCCGCTTGTAAGGCTGTTACGGACATAAAGGGAGTAGGTTTTGTAATGACCGCCCTATTCATCGTGATATTTATTAGCCAGTGGCAAAAAGAAACAACACACGGCAGTTCTATATTGGGCTTAGCGGTTGCAGGAGTATGCCTACCACTGTTTGGCAAGACATATTTCATGCTTCCTACCATATTGATTATTACCGCTATTTTTACAGTGCGTTGGTTCGCAACAAAGGATAAGGAGAAATTACTATGACAGTCACAGAACAAATCATTACCATACTCGTTGTGGCATTTGCTACACAACTGACACGCTGGGTTCCCTTTTGGGCTTTCAGATCTTCTGCGCACACCCCCCTGTTTGTAAACTATTTGGGTAGGGTACTTCCCCCGGCCATATTCGCCATGCTGGTGGTCTATTGTTACAAGGACGTGGATTTTCTAACGCCCTCATACGGTATTTCGGAAATTATATCGGGTATATGTGTGATAATCATCCAAATGCTCTTTAAGAATATGGCTTACTCCATTTTATTGGGGAGTGGGTTATATATCTTACTTGTAAACTGAAATGTCGCTACGATATATTTAAAAAATAATATAAAACGTTATTAGCATGAAAGAAAATTTTTACGATAACCAACCCTTTTTTGACAAATATAGTGCCATGGCAAGATCCCAAAAAGGATTAGAGGGAGCCGGAGAATGGCCCACATTAAAAACAATGTTACCTGATTTCAAAAATAAAGTAGTATTAGATTTGGGATGTGGCTATGGTTGGCATTGCATGTACGCTATTCAGAATGGAGCAAAATCTGTTTTAGGCATTGACTTGTCGAGAAAAATGATTAAAGCAGCTTTAGAGAGAAACAATTCCGACAACATACGTTATAAAGTTCTTGCAGTAGAAGATTATGACTACCCGTGTGAGACATACGATATTATAATTAGTTCATTAACACTACACTACATTGAAAATCTGACACAAATATTTGCTTTGATATACAAAACGCTTAAAAAGAATGGAGTATTTGTATTTACAATCGAACATCCCATTTTTACGGCTCTAGGAACACAAGAATGGATTTATGATAAAAATCATAATCCTATATACTGGCCTGTCGATAACTATTTTTCGGAAGGGAAAAGAGTTGCGAATTTCTTAAATGAAAGTGTTGTCAAATATCATCATACCATAACATCTGTATTCCAATCTCTTCTTAAGAATAATTTCATTATAAAAGACGTTATAGAGCCACAACCAACCGCTGAAATGGTAAATACTATTCCGGGTATGAACGATGAATTAAGAAGACCTATGATGTTAGCCGTATCAGTAACAAAATAATCGTATAATAGTTGACATGCATAAAATGATATATCGAGAAGTACACAATTAGCCATTAACATTATTATACAAACTGTAAGAAGAATCTTATAAAATATTGTAATTGAAATAATAAAAATAGGATTATCTTTGTAACCGTGGTTACAGTAACCATCGTTACAGAATCAAGACTTAATAAACAAAGGATATGAAGTTTTACAATAGGGAGAATGAATTAGCTGAATTACAAAGGATACAAGAATTATCTTTTGAAGAGAACTCTCGTCTGACAGTAGTTACCGGAAGGAGAAGAATAGGTAAAACAAGTCTTATTATGAGAGCTTTTGAAAAAACTCCTACTATCTATTTATTTGTGGGGAGAAAAAATGAAGCATCTTTATGTAGGGAATTCATAACTTTAGTTTCCCAAGCACTTGATATTTATGTGCCAGAAGAAATATCGACTTTCAAATCTCTCTTTCGGTATATTATGGAAGTTGCCACCAGACAGTCATTCAATTTGGTTATAGATGAGTTTCAAGAATTCTATAATATCAATAAGTCGATTTATAGTGATATACAAGATATCTGGGATCAGTATAGACAAAAAACTCACATGAATTTCGTTGTGAGTGGTTCTATTTATTCTTTAATGGAAAAGATTTTCCATAATGAAAAGGAACCTCTTTTTGGCCGTGCTGACAATATTATAAAACTTTCAGCTTTCAGTCTAAATGTTTTAAAGAAAATCATAAAAGACTATCATCCCCAATATACAAATGATGATTTATTGGCACTATACTCATTTTCCGGTGGGGTTCCTAAATACGTTGAATTATTTTGTGATAACAGAGTATTAACCGTTGATGGAATGATTGATTTCATGGTCAGAGACAACTCCCCTTTTACAGATGAAGGAAAAAATCTGTTAATAGAAGAATTCGGCAAGAATTATGGTACCTATTTCTCAATCCTAAGTGCTATCTCAGGTGGATATAATACTCAGACAGAAATAGAAGCGTTGCTTGGCGAAAAGAGCTTAGGCGGTTATCTAAAGCGATTAATTGAAGATTATAACATAGTAGTGCGCCAACGTCCTGTCTTTTCAAAAGAGGGTTCTCAAACTGTCAGATATGAGATATGCGATAACTTTATTCATTTCTGGTTTAATTATTTCGATAGAAATCGTTCACTCATTGAAATAAAAAATTTCGTTGGCTTACGAAAATTAATAAAAGCTGACTATCCGACATATTCAGGAAAAATCCTGGAACAATATTTCAAACAAAAATATGCTGAAAGTTACGAGTTCCGTCTTATTGGTTCGTGGTGGGAGCCTAAAGGCAATCAAAACGAAATTGACATTGTAGCTATTTATTTAGATAACAAAAGTGCAATTGTAGCAGAGGTCAAACGTCAAAAAAAGAATTTCAAGCCAGAACTTTTCCAAAAGAAAGTGGAACACTTAGAGAATAAAGTCTTGGCTAAATATCAAATAAACACAGTTTGTTTATCATTAGAGGATATGTAGTAGATTGAATCCCCCTTTTATCAATTTGCTATATTGGTACAGAGCTGACATTTTGTATATCTTGATGTCCCTGTATCGTGCTAATCAAAGGAGTGACCGGAACCGTAATAGAAAAAACAAAATCTGAACCCTTTCACAAAATCAAAGGGAAAGTAAAATTATCATTCTTCTGCCAAATAGAATATTTTTACCGGTTCACGGTTTGTTTTTACTTGGAAAAGTTTCACAAAAGGAATATTATCACATATTTCTTCTTTCTTAATTTCATTGTCAGATAGAATATATAAAAGATTCTTTTCTCACTCTTAACAGTGATTCAGAGCGTCTGTTGACAGAGAACTAACAATTTGTTTTCAAGAAATTAATTTCGTATCTGCACGAAGTTAACTTCTTGAAAACACAAAGTTAACATTCTGATTTTAGTAAGTTAATATCTTCCGGTAGTTATAATGAATTTATATACATTACTTTCGCCAATACAGTATATTATTCCCCAATTTATTCATATTATCTTCTATTTGTAGGATAAGTGATAAAATTACAGGATTCCCAAACAAATAAAATGCTATCTTTTTGCATCATATTTTATCCTGTCACTTACTATATGTCTAATTGTATATTTCGACAATTAAAAAGGAGTATATCGAAAAAATAAAACTATATTTGTAATATCTATAAAATTTAAATCAAATGAAAAATATTTTTTTAATAATTGGAATATCACTGTTTTTTAATGGCAGCCTATATGCTCAGTCCGATGACTGGTCTCCTAAGGATCATAATTTAATTAAGTCTGTACGTGAGGACGGACGATTCTTAAGTTCTTATGGTGTAGTGCATGCCATGCTCAGAAATACTGAGCCACGCTATGCTTTTCATAGAGACTTTTCTCCCAAAGAATTTCGAAAGTGGCAAAAGGGACTTCGCCATGCGATGGAAGAAATAATGAAATTTCCTCAAATAAAAAACTCTCCAGCTCCTGTCTGTATAAAAAGAGAACAGCGGGAAGGGTATCGATTAGAAAAATGGGAATTTTATCCGCTTCCCGAATGCGTTTCTACTTTTCTTGTTTTAATACCTGATAATATAAACAAGCCCGTACCTGCCATTTTGTGTATTCCCGGTTCCGGAGGAAATAAGGAGGGACTTGCAGGTGAACCGGGGATAGCTCCCAAATTGAATGACCGATACAAAGATCCGAAACTGACCCAAGCCCTCAACTTTGTAAAAGAAGGGTATATAGCAGTGGCAGTAGATAACCCGGCTGCCGGAGAAGCCTCAGACCTTGAGAGATATACATTGGGCTCTAATTATGATTACGATGTTGTATCTCGCTATCTTTTAGAGTTGGGATGGAGTTATTTGGGATATGCTTCATATTTGGATATGCAGGTTTTAAATTGGATGAAGACCCAGAAGCATATTCGTAAAGATCGCATTGTAGTAAGTGGATTTTCTCTGGGAACCGAACCTATGATGGTATTGGGTACGCTTGATACTTCAATTTATGCTTTTGTTTACAATGATTTCTTATGTCAAACTCAAGAACGGGCGGAAGTAATGACTATGCCTGACAAAAACGGACGTCGTCCATTCCCTAATTCTATACGCCATTTAATACCTGATTTCTGGAAAAATTTTAATTTTCCGGACATCGTAGCGGCTTTGGCACCCCGTCCTATCATACTGACTGAAGGAGGATTAGATCGAGACTTGGACCTTGTGAGAAAAGCGTATGCTATAGCAGGCACCCCCGATAACGTGAAAATATATCATTATAAGAAGTTCTCAGATCCGGATACACGAAAAAATGTAGAATATTTACCTGAAGGACTAGATCGTAATGAATATTTTCGGATGGTAAATGTAGATGGTCCCAATCATTATTTTAAATCAGAACTGGTTGTACCCTGGTTGAGAAAATTATTGGAAGAAAGATGAAATATAATTGAAATCTAAACAAGCTATTTAAAAGAAAAGCGGAATACACATTACGTGCATTCCGCCCTCTACCATAATCGCATATTGAGAAATACCTATCGGTTATTATTTGTATCCGGGTGTTTGCTCCAGTGCGGGGTCTTTATCCAACATTGTTTTTTCAATTGGCCACAAAAGTTTATGCGCTTCTGTAGATTTATTCAATATCGGGGCATCTCCCAAAAGACTTCCTTCTTTGCAGAAAACCAAAGGTGTTCCCCCCTTAGTCAAAGTCATACGTCGTAAATCCCACCAACGTTGTCCTTCTTGGATAAATTCTTTATCTTTCTCATGCAAAATAGCCAATTCATTAGTTGTAAAATCTGCCGTTTCCGGATATGCATACAGAGTTTCATCCCATGCATTGCCATAGGCACGTTTTCTTACCAGGTTGATGTATTTGGCAACAGCTGCATTATCTCCTTCCATGTTTGCTATTTCTGCAAGAGTAAGATAAACCCACGGCAGGCGATAGAAGATATAGTCACCACAGTAAACACGGGCTCCCTGTGCATTTACATAACCTATATTTTTACGTACATGTGTTCCATAGAGAGATAACTCACCTGTTTTGCCATCTTTATTGTATGAGGCGATAAAGGTCGCTTCCTTACGGGTATCTGCATCATCAAAACTTTGATAAACAGCTTTGTTGTATTCATACGTCTGATTGCCAGTATTCTGTATGTCTAAAGCATCACCAAATACTTCACCATTGGCTTGATATCTGTTTTTGGTACTACCGGTACCTACATTATAAGTAAATGTACCATTACTATTGGTTGCTTCACCTTCTAAGAAACGAATGGCAAATATAATCTCGTCATTTGCCTTGTTTTTGGCATTGAATACTTGTGAAAAGTCATCCAGCATTTTCAGATTATAATTATTCAATACACTTTCAAGGTGGGTTTTAGCTATAGTCAGATCAGCAGGATTTGCTACGTCATCTCCTGTGGTTACTTTAGAAGTCCACAAATAAACTTCTCCCATTAAACATTCGGTTGCAGCTTTTGACCAATACACCTTTTTGCCACGTTTGTATGGATCAAAATCATTCATATTTCCAAAATACTCCATCGATTTATTCAAATCGCTTTTTATTTGGGTCATTACTTCTTTGGGGGTCGAACGGGCCATATACAGTTTATTAGGATCAATAACTCCTTCAACAACATCAGCCGTCAAACGCAAAGGTACCCCGCCATAGATGCGGTATAGATCAAAATAATAGAAAGCACGTAAACCGTACACTTCTCCCAAATAGAAGTTTTTCATTTCATCGGACAGATAGGTGGCATCCGTAACGCGTGCTATGAAAAGATTCAAGTTAGTAATACGGCCGAATAAATCTCCGAACTTACTTACTCCGGTATGTGTTTCATCAAAATTTTGCAAAATAATATCACCATTACTAACTCCCATGCCATCACTACTTGCACCGGTGATGAAACGTCCACCACGAAGTTCTCCGAATGTGATTGTATGTTGCCATGCCGCATCGCGTAAATGCTTATGAATACCATCTATATAGGCGGTAGCCTGGGCTTCTGTTTTCCAATAAGACCCACTTCCGTAGTAATCAATCGGAGACAGATCCAATTTATCGGCACATGACGTTACTAACAGCCCCGAAGATGCCACCAGTAAACCATATAATATTGTAGATTTTATTCTTTTCATATATTTTTCTTTTTAAATCAGTTAAGCATTAGAAAGTTACATTCAATCCGAACAGGAGGGTTCTTGGTAAAGCATATCCTGAACCTGCACTTGAAACCTCAGGAGAAGCTACATTAGCCGATGTGATATATCCCAGATTCTGTCCGGTGATCGACACATCCACCTTTTGACAGTAAGCCTTGTTTGCCCATGCTTTAGGTAAAGAATAACTCAAAGATATTTCACGGATAGCCAAATAATTACCTTTATAAGCAAATAATGTGGAAGTACGATAATAGTTTGCATTCATAAGCTGGTCAGCATACACAAATCGCGGATATTTGGCATTCGGATTCTCTTCAGACCAAGTGTTGAATACATCTTTGGTCGTATTGTAAGTTCCTTGCATACAACCCAAGAACCAAGGGGTAGTATTATCATAGATCCAGTAATCAAATGCAAAATCAAAGCGTCCGTACAGTTGGAAGTTTTTCCAGCGCAATGTGGTGTTGAAACCACCAATCCAATGCGGATTTGTATTTCCCACAACAACCTGATCATAATTATCAATCATACCATCACCATTTATATCTCTCCATTTCACATCTCCGGGCTGAATGGGTAATGCATTCTTTTGCTCTGCGGAACTCAACTTCTTCCAAGCTTCCGGTCCATACATCTTTTTACCGAAATAGTTACCGGATGTGACTACCAAGTCTCCGGGAATTTCATCCCAACTGCGATAAAGCCCATCGGCTTTATATGCAATTAACACACCGGGTTCATAACCTTCCTGATTACCGCCGACCCAAATCTTCTCATATGTGCCATCAGATAATTGCCTTCCACTGTATATTTGAGCGGCATCCTGTTGATTGCGAATTAAGCCATTATCCGGCAACGAAACTATTTTGTTTTTATTGAACGATATGTTTCCACCCAAATCCCAACTCCAATCTTTGGTTTTTAGGATTTTTCCCGACAGTTCTATTTCCACACCACTATTACGAAATTTTCCGTTATTGTTCTTAATTGACGAGAAACCTGTTGTAGAAGGTAAACTTAAGTTGGCATACTTGTCTGAAGTTAAACGATTATAATAGGTAAAGTTTGCGTTCAGGCGATTCTCAAAAAAACTCATATCTATACCGACTTCTGCAGTACGGGTTTTCTCCCATTTCAAACCCGGGTTGGGTAGTGCACCGATTAAGAAGCCGACATTTCCATTATATTTCTGAGAATTGTAAGATCCCTGTAAGTCATAGGCGCCAATTCCGGTTGCGTTACCATTTACACCATAACTCGCACGTAATTTACCAAATGACAGGAAAGGCAGAGCATTTTTTACGAAATTTTCTTGTCCAAAAATCCATCCGGCAGAAACTCCCGGGAAAAATCCCCAACGGTTGTCACCTAATAAAGATGAATATCCATCCTGACGGAAGACAGCAGAAAGTAAATAACGGCCTTTATAGTCGTAATTCAGACGTCCGAAATAAGAAAGAATACGATAATCGCTATGTCCTGAATCAATGGAACGTTTCCCTTCTCCATTATCTGTCAATGATAGATCGGCAAAATCATCCGTTGGAGCTCCTGAACCGGATGCACTAAAGCTGCGGCTATATCTATCAAAATATTCCATACCCAACATAACAGCCACATTATGATCTTTAGCGAAAGTTTGATTATAGTTTAATACCACATTATAGGTCTGAGAGAAATTTCTGGAGAAACTTGCTGAAGAACTACGTGTTCTCACAAATTGACCCGGCGTGTTTTCATAGTCTCTGGTGAAACTTTCAGCCAATGATTCGGAGTAATACCAGTTGGCAGTACCTTTTACAGAAAGATTTTTCAAAATATCAATCTGGAAGGCCTGTACCATGGTAAATTTGTCACTCTGATTAAAATTCCACCATTTGTCGGGCTGATAATTCTGGTTTCCATCACCAGCTACCGGACCTAAAGTTGGATTTCCATCCTCATCCTGGAAGCGGACAGTGGGAGGTGTAGACATGATACGTCCGAAGTAATTGCCTTCACTGGTTTGTGATCCCGGCATGTTTTTCCAATTTGCACGGTTATAATTGAAATTGGATGAACTGGTAAGCCAATCTGTAATTTTATAACTGGCATTCAAAACAAAACTATAGCGCTCATAGAATGTCTTGATAGGAAGTCCCTCTTGACGGTTGTAACCTAATCCTGCATAGTAAGTACCCTTATCATTACCCCCGGACATATTGATATTATAGTCCTGAGATATTGCCGGATTATTCAGGTTATAATCTGCCGGATTAGTATCTTTATATAAAATGGTTTTGCTGGGATCCAGAGGATCCGGCATTTCTTGCCATCCTTTCTGTAACAGATAGGCATTGTCTGCCGTTTTATTCATAATATTCCAGATCGTTTTATCATTCAGTGTATTACCAGTACCGAATGGAGAAGCACTTGTCAAGTTACCAAGTGGGGCAATAGAGACATACTCTCCGTCTGAGGTTGTAAATCCGGATTTACTATAGCCTGTACGCAGTACGTTGATATAATCTTTGGCTCCCAAAAAATCATAAGGGTTATTTACATAGCTCAAACCCATTTTGGCTTTGAAGTTGATTTCGCGACGTCCTTCTTTACCTGTTTTTGTAGTAATTAAAATTACGCCATTACTTGCTCGCGCACCATAAATAGCGGTTGCTCCGGCATCCTTCAAGACTTCCATGGATTCAATATCCTCCGGATTGATATCCTGCATACCGTCACGCAATTGTCCGTCTACAATAACCAGAGGGTCACCTGAACCATCGAAGTTAGTACCGCCACGAAGCGTTACTTTAGGAGCCGCACCCGGGCTACCAGAGGCTTGGGTAACCTTTAAACCTGCAACTGCTCCGGAGAGTGCCTGAGCGGGGTTAGAGAATAAGCCGACTTTCAATGCTTCATCTTTTACTTTTGCAATAGAGTTCGTCACTTTCGTACGCAGCTGTTTGCCACCATACCCCGTTACAACAACTTCCTCCAGCATTTCAGAGTCTTCTTTCAATTTAATATTAAAAGAATTTTTGCCCTTTACATCAAGTACCTGAGGCTGATACCCGATATAAGATACTCTGATCTTTCCGTTAGGATCGACCGACAACGTAAACTTACCGTCAATGTCAGTAATCACACCATTGGTGGTACCGACCTCGACAACACTCGCTCCGATGACTGATTCAC
>PPYE01311939.1_pt1 | contig 10708 bp, 10 predicted proteins | sample 1559881 | NCBI WGS metagenome assembly PPYE01 (sample SAMN08240022, study PRJNA423297) | Human gut metagenome, whole genome shotgun sequencing project.
CTTTAATATTTGTGAATAAATAATAGTATGAAAATATAAGCTGAAAACAAATAAAAAATATACAAAAATAATAGTTAATATATATAAAAAAGATAAAAAAGTAAATCAAAAAGATTAATTGTGAAATTTTTAAAAATTAATCTAAAGAATGATGCTCTCTTATCAATTCAGGACAATTCCCTAACCAAGATTTTTTAGTTTTAAAACCAAATTTAGCAAAAGTTTCTATGAGGTGCTTTCTATTTCTAAGAGCAAGTTTCATGACAAGAGTTATAGCATACTTATCAGCAACTTTGCAGATTTCTTCAACAGCTTTGATTTCAGCAGATTCATCCTTAGGTTTAGACTTGAGTTTAAAAATTTGGACAGAGTTAGGGTAATTAAGCACATTTCTAAAAACAACAATCACACAAGGAATATTTAATTTCTGGCACTCTATACTTAAAATACCTGCTTTGCCTGTACTACTCCCTAGCTTAAAGTTAATATTCATGAGACCTCCATAAAATATTTTTTTATATGCTTTTATTATACCCTATTTTTTTAGAAAAAAGCTAGTTGTCTGACAGATTTTTTTGTTAAATTTCCAAAAGAAACACCTAAAAGCCTTATAGTATCTTTTAAATCAACATTTTCCAAAAGATCATCTGAAACTTTTTTTAGTTTTTCATGTGAGTCAGTAGGGATTTCTAAGGTTTTTGATCTTGTAATAGTTTCATTGGAAGAAAAACGAATTTTTAATATAACAGTTTTACTTATAAATTCATCTTTTAGAAGCCGTCTATATGAATGCTCAAAAAGATCATCAAATTCTCTTCTTATTTCTAACTCAGTATTTAAAGGATATTTGAAGGTATTTTCATTTCCAATAGAATGCGTAGGTTTCTTATACTCAACTTCTCTGTAGTCTATACCTCTGGAAGCTGAATACAAAAGTTCTCCACGAGATTTTCCATATGAGGAGCAAAGGAAAGCTAAAGAGTATGGATAGATATCCTTTACTTTTAATATAGAATCTTTTGCTAATAGAGCAGAGAGTTTTTTTCCTACTCCGGGAATTATCCCAATATTTTTATCAGAAATATATTTTGTAAAATCCAATGGAGAAGTAAAAATATATTGTCCAGAGGGTTTATTTATATTGCTGGCAAGTTTTGCACTGAGCTTGTTAAAGCCTATTCCAATGGAACATGTGAGTCCAGTGTGGTATTTGATTCTTTCTCTAAATTTTTTAGCAAAAAATTCTTTAGAGGGATACAGGTCTATAATATCAGACACATCTATATATCCCTCATCTAAAGCAATAAATTCTATTTTATGAGTGAGGCGAAGAACAAGGCTGTGAATCTTTCTTGATATCTCACTATATTTTTCTTTATTTGGTGGAACAACCAAAAGAGAAGGACAAAGTTTTTTTGCATCAGAAACCTTCATGGCAGAGTGTATGCCGAATTTTCTAGCTTCATAGCTGGCAGTTGTCACTATACTTCCTCCAACAACTAAAGGTTTATTAAGTAATCTGGGATTGTCTCTTATTTCAATTGAAGCGTAATAAGAGTCCATATCATAATGAAGAATAACTCTATCTTTTTTCATATATAACCTCTTAAAAGTGTATTTAACTTTATTGTATCATATTTTATGAAAATAGTAAAATCAAGTTATCTTTTTTTAGAGATAAGAAAAATAACAAAAAACTAAGATAAAGCTCTTATGATAAATGATTAATAGAATAAATATCTCTCATTTCATCTAACTTAGTTCTAATTTTATTTTGATCCTCACCAAAGTATTCTGCCATAACTTTTGCATAGAAAGGAAAAAAATCATTAAAAGGCAGCTGTCTTAAATTAACAGCAGATTTTACAATAACATAAGGTAAATTACGTTGAACTTTCTCTCTGATTTTTTTAGAATTTAAAGATTTGATATAAAAAGTTAAGTCATATCTAACAATATCTATACCTTCTGAGGCTAGAAAAGAAAATTTAATTTCTTTATCTTCTCCCTGCATGGATTCGATTAATTTTTTTTCTATATTTTTCATTATGCTGTCTATCATATCTTTATTACAATGAAATACCTCAGCTAAAGAGGCAAAAACATTTTCAATAATAGTGTTTTCATTTTCTGAGTTTTTAATTATTTGTCCAGAATATGTTGAGAAAATGCGTGAAATGGGAACTTTAAAGTTTGAATCTGTAAAAGTTCCAGAAGTTAAATTTTCCTGAATCTCTTTTTTCATAACTGAGATTTTTAAATTAGAAAAATCCAGAAGAAGTTCAAGAGCTTCTTTAAATACCTCATCATTTTCATCTGCCAAATTTAAATCATTGATAATATTTTTTAAATTTTTCATAAGAATCCTCCAATAAATATGATGTTAATGCTAGTAATTTATTACAATATACTTCTTCATTTGTCAATAGAGCATTTTATATTGATTTAAATTAATAAATTGAAAAATAAACAGACTTTATGATATAATTAAATAGAGCAAAAAAGTTGGAAGGAGACTGATATGAAATTAATTTCATGGAATGTAAATGGTTTAAGAGCAGCTGTGCAAAAAGGTTTCTTAGATTATTTTAAAAATGAAAATGCAGATATTTTTTGTGTTCAGGAAACAAAATTACAAGAAGGGCAGATAGAACTTGATTTAGAGGGATATCATCAGTATTGGAATTATGCTGAAAAAAAAGGTTATTCAGGAACTGCTATATTCACAAAGAAAAAACCAATAGAGGTATCTTATGGTTTGGGAATAGAGGAGCATGACAAAGAGGGAAGAGTTATAACTCTTGAATATGATGATTTTTATATGATAACTGTTTATACTCCCAACTCTCAGGAAGAATTAGCCAGACTTAGCTATAGAATGAGCTGGGAAGATGAATTTAGAAATTATGTGATGAAGCTGGATAAGTTAAAACCAGTTATCATATGTGGAGACTTAAATGTAGCTCATCAAGAGATAGATTTGAAGAATCCAAAATCAAATAGAAAAAATGCTGGATTTTCTGATGAAGAAAGAGCGAAATTTACAGAGCTGTTGAAAAATGGATTTGTGGACAGTTTCAGACATTTTTATCCTGAACTAACTGGAGCATACTCTTGGTGGTCGTATAGATTTAATGCCAGAAAAAATAATGCTGGATGGAGAATCGACTATTTTGTTGTTTCAGAAAGATTAAAAGATATCATGGAGGGAGCAGAGATTCATAATGAAACTCTAGGTTCAGATCACTGCCCTGTAGTTTTAAAATTAAAGAAAGAGTTTTAGGAGGACAAATGGCATCAGAGAATTTTGCAAAATTTTGTGAAGTATGGGACAGAGAACAGCCTGTGCCAGAAGACAGATATAGATTTTTTGAAATAATGAACTGTGTTATGATATTTTTCTTAACACCAGAAGATGTAAAGAACATTAATGAATTTTTCAAAAAAAATGGAAGTTTTGATGAAAAAAGACCTATACATGAAGAAATAGTTGTAGATGAAATTCATTACAATGGAAATTATATGATAAAAATAGGTGAATAAAAAGAAGGTGGTCAGACAAGGTAACTTAAAGGTAAATTATATTTAATTTCTTTTGTTATTCTTATTTAGTGCTGACCATTTTTTATTGTTTTTTTGGAGGAAGAATGAAGAAAGTATTGACAATAGCAGGGTCAGACAGCTGCGGCGGAGCTGGAATACAAGCTGATATTAAAACCATGAGTGCTATGGGAGTTTATGGAATGAGTGTAATAACTGCCGTAACAGCTCAAAATACACTAGGTGTATCTGGAGTATTTGAAATGCCAAAAGATATAGTCGAAGAACAGCTTAAAGCTATATTTGAAGATATAGAAGTGGACAGTGTAAAAATAGGAATGCTTTCAGGTATAGAGATAATAAAAACTGTTACAGATTCTTTAAAAAAGTACAAGGCAGAAAATATAGTTATTGATCCAGTGATGCTGTCAAAAAATAAATATAAATTATTGAAAGAGGAAGCTTTTACAGAGATGCAGAGATTTATAGGAATAGGGACATTGGTAACTCCCAACATTCCAGAAGCAGAAGTATTAGCTTCAATGAAGATAAATAATGAAGAGGATATAATAGAGGCTGCCAAAAGAATACAGAAATTTGGAGTGAAGAATGTTCTTGTGAAAGGTGGACATAGGGAAGATAATTGTACTGATATTCTTCTTATGGAAAACGGAGAAATAATCAAATATTTTGGAACAAGAATAGATGCAGTAAATACCCATGGTACAGGATGTACTCTTTCATCAGCAATAGCTTCTCTATTGGCTAAAGGGAATTCTATTGAGGAGAGTGTAAGAGGAGGAAAAGAATATATAACACAGGCAATAAAAGATTCTTTTTCTATAGGGAGTGGGATTGGTCCATTAGGACATTTTATAGATATATACAAAAAAACTGGGATAGACTTTGAGTGAAATCATTTTAACATAATAAGCAGGAAGCTTCCACTTTAAAAATTATGAAGTGATTTTAAGTGGTGAGGGATTCACAATAGTCAGAAAGGGGAAGTGTAATATGACATTTTTAATTAAAAAAGGCTGGTTGGAAAATTTTGTAGAGGAAATAAAGAAGGGATTTGGAGAGAGAATAGAATTTATTGGACTGCAAGGAAGCCATGGAAGAGGGGAAGCTTCTAAAGAAAGTGATATAGATGTAGTTGTAATTCTGGATAAATTAGGAATGAAGGATCTGGAAAAATATGATGAAATTATTTCTAAGATGGAGGACAGAGAAAAAATCTGTGGATTTATTTCAGGAAAAGAGGAATTGAGCTGTTGGGAAAAAGCTGATGTATTTCAATTTTATTATGATACAGAGCCTTTAGTTGGAAACTTAGATTTTATTTTACCAACAATTAAAAAAAGCGATATAAGAAGAGCAATATTAGTTGGTTCGTGTAATATATATCATGTGTGCGGGCATAATATCCTTCATGAAAAAGATTTAGAAATACTATTTTCACTATATAAAGCAGCTTCTTTTGTATTGCAGGCCAAATATTATTATGAAACAGGAAGATATATTAAGAAAAAAGCAGATTTATTGCCAAAATTATCAGAGCAGGACAGAAAAATTTTAGAAATATACATGGAGATAAAAGAGCTGGAAAATATTACAAAAGAGAAATTTTTAAACTTTTCAGAGGAACTTTTTAATTGGGCAAGTGTATTGATTAAAGAGCATAAAATGGAAGAGGAAAATTAATTATATTGAAAACTATACAGAGAAGTATTAATTTATATAGCAATTTATTGTGATATTTAATAGTGAAAAATAAAAAGGGACAGCTAAACTTCTAAAATTAATTTAGGTTTTTAGTTTCCCTTTTTTTATTTTTAATTTAAAAATTTATGTTTGAAATCATTATTTAACTAGAGATTTTATTTAATAAGATTATATTTCAATTTTTGTCCAGTAGCCACTATTAAAACGCATTTTACTTAAAATATATCTTATTGTCTGATCTGCAAAGAGAGCTACCCATGCTCCCATCAATCCCATATTCATAGGGAAGCATAATACCCATGCTAAGATAGGTCTTACAGCAGCGACACTTATAAATGATATCAGAGCAACAAATTTAGTATCTCCAGCTCCACGAAGACACCCGAGATAAACAGTCTGTGAAGTCTGAACATGAGTTGTAAAAGCAATTATTATCATGATTACTGCTCCAAGAGAAACTATATGTTCTTCTGAATTGAATAAAGTAATGAGGAATCTTCTTCCAAAAAAGAAAAACAGGAACAGTGCTGTTGAAACTATAAATGACATTCTCTGACCAGTTTTTCCATATATTATAGCTTTATCCGGCCTTCTTGCACCTAAGTTCTGACCTACAAGCGAAGAGGCTGCAACTCCCAATCCATCTCCAAAACAGAAAGAAAGGTTTATAATATTCATACATATCTGGTGGGTAGCAAAGGCAATAGTTCCAAGAGCTGCAACTATTTTAGCGAAAGAGAAGAATCCAATCCGCATAAATACCTGCTCCACAACAGAGCTTCCACTGATATTCAAAAAAGCTTTCATTGTTTTTTTATCGAATTTCCAGCTGGCTTTAGCTTTCATTTCAAGAAAATTAGTATTATGATAAAGAGAAAAGATAGACATAAGACATCCAATTATACTTCCAATAGTAGTTGCAATAGCAGCACCTCTGACTTCTAATCTAGGAAATATCCATATTCCATTGATAAGGAGATAATTGAATATAAGGTTAAAGATGTTGGCAGTAACATTGGTTTTCATAGATATTCTTGTATTTCCTACTCCCCTTTGAGCAGCATTTATAGTAAGACTTAAAGCTGTAAAAACTATGCTCACCATGAGAATTTTATAATATGCTACAGATTCAAGGATTACATCATCTCCAGCTCCAGCAAATTCCAGTATCTCATAAGCAAAAAAGTAACCTAGAAAAGCCATTATCATTGAAATACCTAGAGATAATATAATTGACTGTCTGAGACAGCTGTTGGCACCATGATAATCCTGCTCCCCTTTTCTCCTTGCAACAATAGCAGTAACTCCTACATTTAATGAGAAAATCATAGCAAGAAGTATAAACTTAGGCTGATTGGTAAGACCGACAGCAGCAATGGCATGAGCTCCAAGCCCTCCCACCATCATTATGTCGATAGATCCTACAAGGCTGACCAGAACAGTTTCCAGTGCACAAGGCCATGAAATATTAAAAGAAGTCTTGTAAACTTCTTTGGTAGTGGGTATATCTCCCAGTATTTGTTCAGGCTTGAGCATATACTCTACCCAAAACATTTTTTTTAATAATTGAAACATCAAATCCTCCCCCTTTGTAAATATGATGATCAATAAATCTTAAGTATCATTATACATTAAAAAAGGCAGTCTTTCAACTGCCTTTAAACAAGGAAATTATTATTTTAAATCTTCTCTTTCCTGCATTTCAATAATAAGTATATGAGATTTTCCAACAGCCTTAATTTTCAAGCTTTCTCCAATAGTTTCCAATCCATCTTTTGTATTAAGCTCTAAACCATTTACAGAAGATTTACCTTCTATCTGTACAACATAAGCCTGTCTTTTAGGTTTTACTTCAAATTTTTCCTCTTTTCCATCATCAAGTTCCAAAGCATAGAAATTAATATCCTGATTAATTTTTATTGGAGCATCTCCAGATTTGCTTGAAACAAAATGTAAAAATTTATTTTTTCTTTCATCCCATTCAAATTTATATTCTCCATAGTTGGGAGTATGCCCTTTTCTATCAGGAATTACCCATATTTGAAGCAGTCTAAGTTCTTCAGAATGATTATTGTACTCAGAGTGTCTTACTCCAGTTCCAGCACTCATGTATTGTACCTGTCCTCTTGAAAGAGTGGATTCATTTCCCATGCTGTCTTTATGAGTAAGGTACCCATGCACTACATAAGTAATTATCTCCATGTCTCTGTGAGGGTGAGTATCAAAACCTGTATTTGCTGAAATAAGGTCATCATTAATTACTCTTAATACACCAAAGTTTATATTTTCTTCATTAAAATATTCTGCAAAAGAGAAGTGAAATTTACTTCTCAGCCATCCAAGATTAGATTCACCCATTTTTTCCACTGGTAATCTTCTTATCATATATATCATCTCCTGTGATTTTTCACTAATTATAGAAAATGCATCTTTTTATCTCCATTTTCTTATATTATATTATTCTGTATGTTGACAGAATTCCTTTTTTTATGAAAACTAAAAAAATTTATATTAAGAGTTCCAGCACCTTTAAAATTAGAAATATATCGTAGCTGCTAAAGGAGAGAAGGAAAACTTAATTGAAAAAGTATATGAAATATGATATAAGGGAAATAGAAACTTTTAATTATTGGGGGGAGATTATAGTGAAATTTATTGAGAAGGATATAAAAAAAGCCTGTAAAAATAAGAGCTCATTTTTCATGAGTGAAAAATCTTTGAGCAAGATAAAGAGCTTAACCATTTGGGTTAGCGGAGACAGTATTTCATTGAAGGATTTAGAGATGCTGCCTAATTTAGAAGATTTGTATATAGATAAACATGAGGGAACTTACGAGCTAAAAGATTTAGATGTTATATATAAATGTGGGAAATTAAAATCATTGATGCTTTCTAAATGTAAATCTTTTTATATGCCAGTTAATTATTTGCAAAATTTAGAGGAGCTGGATTTTTATGATACTGAGATAGATGATTTTTATTTTTTAAAAGGAATGCCTGAATTGACTGATTTGATTTTGACAGGAACGAGTGTAAGGGATATTGGATTTTTAAGAAATCTTCCATCGCTTAAATATCTGTCTTTAGAGGGAACAAGTGTGAGAGATATATCTCCAATGGAATATTTAGAGAAGCTTGAAGAGGCAGACTTTGAAGATAATGAACTGATAGAGGATTACAGTGTTATGAAAAATCTTCCATCACTTTTAAGCTATTATGTAGATGGAGAGTATTATGATAAAGATGATGAATATATGGATGATGAAGAAGAGGAAGGAAATGAAAAAAGCAATGGTTATGAAATAAATGGCCGTTATGAGAAAAATAAATCAGATGACAATCAGAAGATTGGTTTTAAAGAAAGAATACTTTTAATTTTAGCCCCAATACTTTATCTGATGGTATTTTTTATAGTTATGCTTGGAATAATGAAACTGCCTAATATTGTCCCCGGATTTTTTAAAAGCTCAAAAGTAGGATATGTGGAAGCAGTACTATATCCCACTATTATCTGTAATGGAGCTTTGGCAGGAGGGCTTATACTTGGTTCAATAGGAGTTATTGCTGGGAATATAAAATGGTTCAGAAAGTTAATAAGAATTGCAAATAATGATGACCAGTCAGAGAAACTTGGGTTCACTGGACAAAGTATTTTCACTTTAGCTATTCTGGGAATAATCAGTATAGTGTTCTCAGTTGGATTCAGTGTTGCCCTGTTAGGTACAGAAGATATATTTGATATAATATCAAGAAACAGAGAAGATTTAAAAATATATAAATCAGGGAATGGGGTTAAATACTACGGAACTCTTCAGTTGGCAAATTCTTATAGAAGAATGGAAGGGATATACTATACTGGAAAATACAGTCAGTTTAGAAAATCTCTTATTGCTGTGGAATACCCACATCAGGGATGGAGAGCAGGAAAGAATTTTTCTCTAGTCTGCCCTGTAACTTTATCAAGAAATTTAAAACTTGAAAAAAATACAGATTACTTAGTTCAATATCTTCCTAATACTAAAGTGGTCTATTCAATTGAAAAATTAGATAGATGGAATTTCATAAATGAAGTACTGGAAGATGACTTGTTCAATGGAAAAATGGATATTTCATCTGATGAAATGCTGTCATTAATCTATAGCAGAGGGCAATATTTAGAAAAAAGTTATCCTGTATTGAAAGAAATAATGTCAGTAAAAGAAAAGTATAAGGGAGAATATTCTAAAGTAGATTTGGATGGAAATGGAGAAAAGGACTATTTAGTAATTTTAGAAAGCAACAGCGGAAGAAAAGCAGTAATGGGGATAATAATGATAAATGGAAAATATCAGGAAGTTTTTCTTCCAGAAGCAGCAGGAGATAAGAATATTGTTATCTCAAAACTCAACACAAAAACATATTATCTTCATGACTTAAAAATGGTTTCAAAGACAACTGGAGAAGAGAGTATACTTCAATATGATGGACGTAAGGACTATATAAGAACTTCCAGAGAAAAATAATTATTTACTTTTTTATGAAAATCAAGTATACTATACCAAATAATTTTTTATAATATTTAACAATTGAAAGGAAGTGTTGATGAAGATTAAAAAATATTTACTTTTAGGACTTATTATCATGGCTGTGTTATTCAAATACAGTGATAAAAAAATTGATGATGATAATATTCTGAAAAAGGTAGAGTATAAAAAAATTGAAGTAAATGATGTAGCTGACTTATATGAAAAGAGAGATGAGGAAGGGCTCTATGTATATTCTAATTCAGAATTAGATCTAAGAGGACTTTCATCAGAAGAGAGAAAAGATGCCTTTGTACAGCTTCTTCTTCCAGCGATAACCGTCGTTCATGAAGAGATAAAGAATGATAAAGAGATAATAAAAAAATTGAAGGAAAAGCCTGAACTGACTGAAGAAGAGAAACAATATAGCAAGAATATTTTCAGCAGATATAAGGTAAAGTATGGAAACTGGCAGGAATTGGAATCAAAAATGATAATATATCCAACATCTCTTATTCTGACTCAGGGAGCACTGGAAAGTGCCTGGGGGACATCAAGGTTTTTCAGAGAGGGAAATAATATATTTGGAATGTGGTCAACTAATCCTAATGAACCAAGAATAGCAGCTAAGGGAGTAAGAGACAACGGCTTTGTACCCCACTTGAAAAAATATGATACAATAAAGGATTCTGTAGCAGATATAGTATTAACTATCTCCAGAAATGATGCATATAAAAAAGTCAGAGAATTGATAAATAATGAAAAACCAGCTCCTGAAATAGCTTATGGATTAATAAAGTATTCAGAAGAGGGAGAGGAATACATAAAAAAAGTAAGAACAACAATGGCTAAAAATGATTTTATGAAATATGATATAAATTAGTTTTTTGCTGGCTTAACTAGAGTAAAAAAGATTTAGATTATTTTAGAATGACTTTATC
>PPYE01344565.1_pt1 | contig 10708 bp, 7 predicted proteins | sample 1559881 | NCBI WGS metagenome assembly PPYE01 (sample SAMN08240022, study PRJNA423297) | Human gut metagenome, whole genome shotgun sequencing project.
TATTTTGCCGGCGTGCAACTCAAAGACTACGGCGGCGTAGGCGGTCTGAAAACCGTCAACATCCGCTCGATGGGCACCAACCACATGGCGGTCTTCTACGACGGAATCCAGTTGGGTAACGCCCAGAACGGGCAGGTCGATCTGGGGCGCTTCTCGCTGGACGACGTGGAGGAAATATCGCTCTATAACGGACAGAAGAGTGACATTTTCCAGTCGGCCAAGGATTTCGGAGCCTCGGGAACCATCTACATCACTACGCGGCGTCCCCGCTTCGAGGAGGGCAAACGGGCTAATTTCAAGGCCACGATGAAGACCGGTTCATTCGGACTCATCAATCCCTCGATGCGCTACGAGTATAAGATCTCCGACGCCGTCAGCTCGTCGTTCAGCGGCGAGTGGATCAATGCCACCGGCCGGTACAAATTCCGCTACCGCCGCCGCAACACGCTGGGCGAGATCGCCTACGACACAACGGCCTACCGACAGAACGGCGACATCAACGCTACGCGCATGGAGGCCGGACTCCACGGCAAGATGGCCGACGGACAATGGACCGTGCGGGCCTACACCTACAACTCCGAACGCGGCATCCCGGGAGCCATCGTCAACAACGTCTTTCGCCATGGTGAGCGGCTGTGGGACACCAACTCGTTCATCCAGGGAACGCTGACCAACCGCTGGTCGAAGAAATTCCGCACGCTGTTCAACACCAAGTACGCCGCCGACTACACCCATTACGAGAATCAAGACGCCAAGTTGATCCAAACCAAGAACACCTACAAGCAGAAGGAGTTCTATTTCTCGTGCGCTAATCTCTACAACATCTTCGAACACTGGGAGGTGTCGCTGGCCTATGACTTCCAATGGAATACGCTCGACGCCACTTTTTACATGCCCACAGAAAGCGATGGCACCTTCCCCTTTCCGACGCGCTATACCCATATGGCCGCATTGGCCACGGCATTTGAATGGGGACGGTTGAAGATGCAGGCCAGCGTGCTGGGTTACTTTGTCCACGAAAAGGTCGAGCGCTTCGAAGCCCGGCCAGACAAGGCTGTGGCTACCCCGGCGTTCTTCGGATCGTTCAAAGTGCTGAAAAACCACGACCTCTCTGTACGCGCCTTCTACAAACGGATGTTCCGTATGCCGACCTTCAACGACCTCTACTATACGGACATGGGCAACGCCTTCCTCAAGCCCGAATATGCCGAACAATTCAACGTCGGCCTGAAATACACGCGCAATTTTGAGAAATCGCCTTTCATGCGGATGCTCGACGTTTCGGTCGACGCCTACTACAACAAAATCACAGATAAAATCATCGCCTATCCCAAGGGACAGCAGTTCCGCTGGACGATGCTCAATCTGGGCGAAGTGGAGATCAAGGGCGTGGACGCCGTGCTGAACGCCCTGTTCACGCTCGGCAAGCTGGAGGTGACGACCAAGTTCCAGTACACCTATCAGAAGACCATCGACATCACCGACCCGGCCGACACCTACTACCGTGACCAGATTCCCTACATCCCCTGGCACAGCGGCTCGGCCATCCTCGCGCTGTTCTACAAGGGGTGGGGGCTCAATTACAGCTTCATCTACACGGGCCAGCGCTACAACCAGCAGGAGAACATCCCGCGCAACCACACCCAGCCGTGGTACACGAGCGACCTCTCGCTGCAAAAGACTTTCAAGATCCGCACCCGAACCCTCAAGGCCACGGCCGAGGTTAACAATCTTTTCGGACAGGATTACGACGTGGTGCTCAACTATCCGATGCCGAAGACCAACTTCCGGTTCGTCGTCAGCGTCGATCTCTAACCTCCGCGAGCCATGAAAAGGTATCTCTTCATCGTTTTGGCCGGCTGCTGCCTCGCCGCCGGCTGCCGGAAGATCGAACTGGTGAACCCCACCGAGTATGAGGTGTTGCCGTTCGGGGAGGATCCCGACGCCGATCCGATCGGCATGTATCTCCTGAACGAAGGCAACATGGGCAGCAACAAGGCGGACATCGACTACCTCGACTACCGTACGGCGGTCTATGCCCGGGGTATCTATGCAGAAAAAAATCCCAATGTCGTCAAGGAATTGGGCGACGTGGGCAACGACATCCAGGTTTACGACGGACGACTGTTCGCCGTCATCAATTGTTCGCACAAGGTCGAGGTGATGGACGCCTACACGGCGCGGCGCATCACGCAGATCGACATTCCAAACTGCCGCTACATCCGGTTCAAGGGCAAATATGCCTACGTTAGCGCGTATGTCGGGCCCGTGGCGATGGATCCCAACGCCCAAAAGGGCGCGGTCTTCAAGGTGGATCTCGACACCTATAAGATCGTCGGCCAGGTGACCGTGGGTTACCAGCCCGATGAACTGGCCATCATCGGCGGACGCGCCTACGTCGCCAATTCGGGCGGTTACCGCGCCCCGAACTACGACTCGACGGTCTCGGTCATCGAACTGGAAACCATGCGCCAAATGTACAAGATCGACGTAGCGATCAACCTCAGCCGCATCAAAGCCGACGCCTACGGCAACCTGTGGGTCTCCTCGCGGGGCAACTACGACGACGTTCCGTCGAACCTCTACCGGCTGGAACCCAACGGCGGACGTTACCAGGTGGCCGAGGCGATGAACATTCCGGCTTCGAACATGATCATCTCCGGGGATTCCCTTTATGTCTACAGTGTCGAGTACAGCAACCAGACCTCGAAAAACACGGTAACCTACGCCATCATCGACGTCAAGAAAAAGCGTGTCGTATCGCGCAAATTCATCACCGACGGCACAGAGCTCGATATCGTGATTCCCTACGGCATTGCCATCCACCCCCGAAACGGCGACATCTATGTCACCGACGCCAAGAACTACGTTTCGAGCGGCGTATTGCACTGTTATTCGCGCGAAGGCGTCCACAAATGGAGTGTCCGCACGGGCGATATCCCCGCACACATGGTTTTTCTCGAACGCAAACAGACTCGGCAATGAAAAAGATATTCGCCATCCTGCTGTCGGCCCTCGCGCTCGGCGGCTGTGAAAACGACGGCATCCCCTATGTGAGCCTCGGGCTGGACGACCTTTACAAGGTCGCCCGCATGCAGACCGTCGATCTCAAACCCGCCTTCACGGGCGAAAGTTACCGCTGGACGGTTAAGACCGCCTCGGGAGCCGATTCGCTGCTCTCGGAAGAGAAGGACTACATCTTCCTGATGCAATACCCGGGCACCTATGACGTAACGTTCCAAATCTTCGACCCCGTCAATCCGATCGTGCACCGGATGACCTTTTACGTGGTCGAAGAGGAGGTAGAGTACAGTCCCTACATATCTACGGTCTACGAATACTGCCCGGCTCCGGGACAGTTCGTGAACGCGATGCCCGAATATCGGGAGGGCGACACGGCGGAGACCATGCGGCAGAAGGCCGAGGAGGCCATCGCCGGAAAGATGCAGAGCGGTGTTTCTCTCGGCGCATACGGCGGTTACATCACGTTCGGATTCGACCATACGGTCGTAAACGTTCCGGGCGAATACGACATCCGCATCGACGGCAACTCGTTCAACAGCGCAGCTCATCCGGGCGTCGACGGAGGCAGTTCGGAACCGGGTATCATCATGGTCATGTTCGACGAGAACCAAAACGGCAAGCCTGACGACAAGTGGTACGAGATCGACAAGAATCCGTGGTACACGGATGAGGCGGCTACCTACGGTTATGAGATCACCTATCATCGTCCCGCCCCCGACCATGTCCCGACGCCCGGCGAAGGAAACGACAGCGCCCTGACCGATATGACCTACATCAAATGGGAGGATAATCGAGGACAAACCGACTATGTCTACAAAAACAAGTTCCACGACCAGGACTACTATCCTAAGTGGATCGACGCCGACGAAATGACGTTCCGAGGCACGCTGCTGCCCAAGAACGCCGTGGATGTCTCAGGCAACGGCTCCTATTACCTGCAATACATGTTCAAATACGGCGCCTATGCAGACAACTATCCCAACGAGGCCAAGGACGAAAACGGCAACTATTACAACGGCTTCGACATCGGATGGGCCGTGGATCCCGAGACCCGCGAACCGGTGCACCTGCCGGGGGTCGACTTTATCCGCGTCTACACCGCCCTAAACCAGTACTGCGGCTGGATCGGCGAGACCTCCACTGAAATTTTCATGGCCCGCGACATGCATATCTACGTGCGGCCCGACCAACACCAATAAAATAGAGATTTCACACTATGAAAATGAAAAAACTGCTGTTGCTGCCTGCGTTGCTGCTGACGCTGAGCGTCGGGAATGTCGCCTGCTCCTACCACAACGACGACAACCCCAACGAATACCCCGATCCCCAACCGGAGCCGGAACCCGAACCGGAGCCCGGACCCGACATTAACCAAAAATACCTCGAAGCTGCGTATACCTCTAACTGTTTTATGGTCAAGCCGGGACAGTCGGTCGACATCCCGATACTGAAAGCCTTTGCCATGTGGAACCTCTACGCCGAATGGCTGGGTGAAACTGATCTCATGGGACTGACACCCGAACCGGTTCTGCTTTGGCAGGATCTGCCGGGTTTGATCACGAACGTCGGACTGATTCCTGGACAACAAGCCGAAGAGGGTTCCATCGCCGTATCGACGGCCGACAAGGTGGGCAATGCAGTAATCGGCATCCGCATCGGCGGTGCAATCCGCTGGAGCTGGCATGTTTGGGTGACACGCTACGATCCGGATGCGGAATTGGTAGCTTACGGCAAAATCTACACATGGGACAATAACGGCGACGGAGTTGTAGATTATACTTTTATGGATCGCAACCTCGGAGCCACGATCGACAAGGCGATCATAGAAAATACTGCCGCTGACTCATTGGCCGCTTGCGGACTGATGTACCAATGGGGGCGCAAGGATCCTTTCCCCGGAGACCACGACTTTCGCCGTTCCAACAGTACCGATTACAACTATTTCGAAAGCAAACCGATCTACGACACTTCGGGAACGTTGCTTACCGAAGGAAGTGCCACTGGAGGTACGGGTATCCGCTCCGTTAAGACGGATACGGATCTCACGCGGACGGGGCTCGCCAAATCCATTCTTGAACCGATGACCGTTCTGCTCGGCGCCGAAGGGTACAGCGATTGGTATTGCAGCAGTAAACCCACAGAAATCAAAAAATGCGACACGCTGTGGTGCGGCACACGGGGCAAAACGCCATTCGATCCCTGCCCCGAGGGGTGGCGTGTCCCAGCGAACAAGAATGACAAGTTCATCTGGAACGGGCTCGAAAACGCCACAACCGACTACTCGGCACTGGGAGTATTCCCCTATGCCGGATTCCGCTATCGGGCAGGCGGTGGCTGTCTGAAAAACTCAGGATTCGGAGCCAGTATTTGGTCGGGAACTCCACCGACCGGTATCGGCAATGCCCATGAACTCTCCATCTACATCTCTCCTTCGGAAAAACGACCGATCATCAAATCCGATGTCAGTTGCCGCAGCGACGGACAATCAATACGCTGTGTAAAAGATGCATGACTATGAAAAAAACGTTTTTATTTTTCACATTGTTGCTTCTTGCTAGCGTGATAGGCCCATCGTCATGCTCTTACCACAACGACGACAATCCCAACGAATATCCCGATCCCCAACCGGAGCCGGAACCGGAGCCGGAACCCCAACCCGATGTTAACGAAAAATACCTCGAAGCATCGTACACTCCCAACTGCTTTATGGTCAAGCCAGGCGAGTCGGTCGACATTCCGGTGCTGAAAGCCTATGCCATATGGGATCTCTATGCTGAATGGCTGGACAAGAGCGATTTCACAGGGATGACACCCGAACCCGTCCTGCTCTGGCAGGATACTCCCGGCCTAATTACAAACGTCGGACTGATCCCGGGGCAGACCGCCGAGGAGGGTTCGATCTTCGTATCGACGGCCGACAAGGTAGGCAACGCCCTAATCGGCCTCCGCATTGGTGGCGAAATACGCTGGAGTTGGCATATTTGGGTGACACGCTACGATCCCAATGCGGAACTGGTGGCCTTCGGAAAGATCTACACATGGGACAACAACGGCGACGGGGTAACGGATTATACCTTCATGGACCGTAATCTCGGCGCCGTGATCAACAAAGCGCTCATCGAGAATACACCGGCCGACTCGCTGACCGCCTGCGGACTGCTGTATCAATGGGGACGCAAGGATCCCTTCCCCGGCGACCGCATACTCCGCGGAACGAATCAGACCGACTACAACCGTTTCGATAGCAAACCCATCTACGACGCTGCAGGAACGCTGCTGACCGAGGGGTCGCAATCGGGAGGCACAGGTATCCGCACGATCAGAACCAGCGAAGACCTGACCCGGACGAACTTTGCCAAATCAATATTTTCGCCGATGCATTTCCTGTTAGCCGACAACTGGTTCCCCAGCGAGGAGCCCCTGAAAGTCGAAGCGTGCGACACGTTGTGGTGCGGTGCTCGGGGCAAAACGCCGTTCGATCCCTGTCCCGAAGGGTGGTGTGTCCCGGCGGACAAGAACGGACTGTTCGCATGGAACGGACTCGACAAGGCCACGACCGACTATTCGCCACTAGGGGTCTTTCCCTATGCCGGATTCCGTTACCGCGTCGGTGGCGGATGCCTGAAGAATTCGGGATTCAATACAGGTATCTGGACTCAGGATACCTACCAGCTCTCCATTTACATCATTCCCTACGACCAACGTCCCAGCATAAAAAGAGACAGGGGCTATCGCAGCGACGGATATTCCGTCCGCTGTGCTAAAGACGAATAACTCAACACACCTTTAATTTATAAAACGATGAAGAAATTTACTTTCCGGAGTTTGCTGGCCATTGCGGCCGCAGGCGTACTCTTTACCGCATGTAAAGACGAGAACGACGACGGCAACACGTCGAAGACGACCTATGAATTCTCGGTGAAGGCCGAAGACAACCCCATCAGCGCCCCGGCCGACGGCAAGACCTACACCATCCTGGTCACCTCAACCAAAACGGCTCAGGCCGGAACGAGCGCAGTAGCCTACGAAGTGGTCTCATCTCCCGAATGGGCTCCGGCCGAACTCGAACAGACTGCGCTGGTCATCACGGTCGCCAAGAACAGTTCGACCGAGGCCCGCGAACCGGGCAAAGTGGTTCTCAAACAGGACGAAAGCGACAAAACGCTCGAAATCACGATCAATCAGGCAGGATTCTCCAATTCGATGTCGCTCGACGCGACTTATTCGACCGACCGCTGCAAGGTGCTCGTGATCGAACCGACGATCACAGGCTTCGACCAAAACCCCGTCTACAAATGGACGGTGAAGGGCCCTAACGACGCGGAAGCTGCCGAAGCCGGAACCGACAAGACGCTTTCGTTCATCCAACTGGAAACGGGCGACTACACGATTTCGCTGACAATCTCCGACGACAGCGGCATCACCGAGACCAAGAGCGCCACCGTCACCGTAACGACCGAGGCTACGGCCTATTCGTATTATATCTCGGAAGTCTTGGAGTATAATCCTGCGATTACCAACGGCAAGGGATTGGCATTCTCGACCATCGACACGCCGTCCACGGTATTGGCAAGCGTCAACACAAAACTCGTCGACAAGCCGTTTGACAAAAACGATCTGGGAGTGAATCTCGGTTCGTTCGGCGGCAGCATCGTATTCAGATTCGACCATACAGTGATGAATGTCAATGGTCTGCGCGACTTCCGCATCGGTTCATATGCCACCAAAGGCGCTTATCCTGCACAAGGGGTTGTCTATGTTTCGTCTGACGCGAACGGCAACGGCAAGGCCGACGATGAATGGTACGAACTGGCTGGCAGCGAATACGGCAAGACCGGCGAACGACGCAACCTGAAAATGGTTTATACCCGTCCCGACAATGTCACCCCGTCCGATGGAATGGTAGAATGGGTCTCCTATGCAATCAACGAATCGGAAACCGGAACCTATTGTTATGCCAAGGCTCCATGGGGGACATTCTCGGTCTGGCCCGCATGGTTGATGGAATCGGCCGAGGGCACCGCACTGACATATACGGGTTGCACGATGCTGCCGCCTCTGGCCAAGGCCCCGGAAGATCTGACGAACGGCTGGCCAACTCAAGCTTCCCGCTGGTACGACTACGGCTATGTCTGCAACAGCGACCCCACGGATGAGACTGGATCGTCGTTCGACATCGGCTGGGCTCGCGACAAAGAAGGGAACAAAGTTAATTTGCCGGGCATCGATTTCGTGAAGATCCAGAACGCCACCTTGCAGGATCTGGGCTACGGCTATGGTCCGGCCTGCGTGTTGTTCAACTGCGCTATCGACCTGCACTTGGCGGGAAAAGAGATCGAAACAATTGCGCAATAATATTTGACACGGCGGCGGGGCCTTTTAATCGCGGTGAACCATTGCAAACCTTCCTGTAATTAATCCTGCCGCCATTTTTTTGATAGTCTGTTTGCAGAAACTGGAGAATCACAGAGGTTAGTAGTATGCGTTGTCTGCCATACAACCATACATCCGGTTTCTGCAAACAGACTTTTTAACGGATTCTTATGAAAAAAACAGTCTATTTCATCCTGCTTAGCGCGGCTACCTTCCTTATCTCCTGCGCATCGAACACGACAGGAATAGACGCCTATACGGAAACCCTCTACAAACCGTCCTATGCCTCGGGCTTCGAGATCGTCGGTGCTGAAGGCCGGCAAAGTACGCTTCTCAAAGTATTCAATCCGTGGCAAGGCGCCGAGAACACCGAAACAACGCTCTTCATCGTCCGCAACGGAGAAAAGATTCCGGCAGGTTTCACCGGACAGGTCGTGAAAGCGGGAGCGAGGCGCATCGTTTGCCTCTCCTCTACTTATGTGGCGATGCTCGATGCGTTGGGACAGGTCGACCGGGTGGTAGGAGTTTCGGGAAGAAACTATATTTCGGATAAATATGTAACGACACACCCCGAAGCCGTGGCGGACATCGGCTTCGACGGAAATATCGACTACGAACTGCTGCTCGCACAACGGCCCGATCTGGTGCTGTTGTTCGGCGTGAGCGGCGCAAGCGGCATGGAGTCGAAACTGCTCGAAATGGGCATTCCGTTCTGTTACATCGGCGAGTACCTCGAAGAGTCGCCGCTCGGCAAGGCCGAATGGCTGGTGGCTATCGCCGAGATCACCGACAGCCGCGAAAAAGGCGAAGCAGTCTTCGAGCCGGTTCCCGAACGTTACGATGCGCTCCGGGCAAAAGTCGCGGCGGCGACTTCGAAACATCCGAAAGTGATGATTAACACGCCCTATGCCGGGTCGTGGTTTATGGCGTCGACCGAAAGCTACGTCGCCCGGCTGATCGCCGACGCCGGAGGGGATTATATTTACAAGAAGAACACATCGAACCGTTCGCTCCCCATCGATCTCGAAGAGGCGTATATGCTCACGGCACAGGCCGATATGTGGCTCAATGCGGGCAGTGCCGCGTCACTCGGGGAGTTGAAATCGCAGTTCCCGAAATTCACAAACACCCGATGCGTAAGAAACGGTGCCGTTTACAACTGCAACAAACGGCTGAACGCCGCCGGAGGCAACGATTACTGGGAATCGGGCGTCGTCCGGCCCGATGTCGTGCTACACGACCTGATCGCAATCATGCACCCGGAGGCACTGGACGAAAACGACCGGGAATTACACTACTACCAACGCCTCGAATAATCAACGGTCGATACCGTCGCGCGAAAGGACGCCCTGCGTGTAGTAGTGCTTCACATCGCACATTTCAGTAACAAGGTCGGCCGCATCGATCAGTGCCTGCGGTGCATAACGCCCCGTGATAACCACCTCGACAGCCGGATGACGGCTGCGCAGCACATCCAGCACGACAGCGGTCGAGAGTAGTCCGAAATGCAGAGCGATGGTCAGTTCGTCGAGGATCACCACATCGTATTCCCCGCTTCGGAGCAGGTCCGCACAACGGGCCCATCCTTTGCGTGCCGCTTCCGCATCGGCCGCAGTACTGCACCGTGCTGACGGCCTCGCAGGAATCGGCACCGCAGATAATGACCGCATCGACATCGTCCTCATGCCGCAGCATGGCGTTGTAAAACGCCAACAGGTACCGCGGGGCGTTTATCGACGGAACAAGTACCATCGTTCCCGATGCGTCGAATTTGTCGGGCGAATTTATCACTTTCAGACCGTATCGGTCTGCAATCCTTCCGGCCGTTTCCGCCGGAACTCCGTATAATACGATATTCATAACTATTCAATTAAAAAAAGGCGCGGCCGGCTACTAATCTCTATGCAATGACTTGTTATGGCAGTAACGGGTCTTTGTTTGGCCGCGCCTTTTTGAGTTATCCGAAAATCAAAATCAAAAGCTGGGCCGCCAGCACCCGCAGGAACATCGACAGCGGATAGACCGTAGCATATCCCACCGAAGGTGCGTCGGACGTGGTCTGCTCGGTCGAATAGGCCAGTGCCGGCGGATTGGTCGACGCGCCCGAAAGCACGCCGATCAGCGTATAATAGTTGAGTTTGTAGTAAAAACGTCCGAAAAGCCCCGCCAGCAGCAGCGGAACGATCGTGATTACAGCTCCGTAAGCGATCCAGACATATCCGCCCGCGACGAGCGTAGGCACGAAATCCTCGCCGGCACCCAGCCCCACGCCCGCAAGGAAAAGCGAAATGCCCACTTCGCGCAGCATCAG
>PPYE01433775.1_pt1 | contig 10706 bp, 10 predicted proteins | sample 1559881 | NCBI WGS metagenome assembly PPYE01 (sample SAMN08240022, study PRJNA423297) | Human gut metagenome, whole genome shotgun sequencing project.
GCTCACCGCCGTCAACGAGATGAAGATGTGCGGCATCGCCCCCGGGGATTTGCGGGAGGCCCCCCAGGCCCCGGGCGGCCTCCCGCAAATCCCCGGGGGCGATGCCGCACATCTTCATCTCGTTGACGGCGGTGAGCATCACGTCGTTGACGCGGCCGCTTTGGGCCGCGGCGGCGTAGACCTCCAGCCTGTCCTGGCAGGCCTCGATGGCGGAGGCCATCAAAATGCGCCGGCCCCCGTCGGAGAGCCTGCGGCCCACGGCGCCGCCCTCCCGGCGGAACACCGCCTCCGCCAGCCGGGTGAAGCTGTACACCGGGATGGCGTTGCCCCGCACCGGCCCCGCCAAGCGCAGCATGGCCTTCTCCGTTTCAAAGGTGTACTGCTCCGGCACCAGCATCACCGTGCCGCCCTGGCCCGCCAAGGCCCTGTCCGCCAGCAGGCGGCGCATGTATTCCGTTTTGCCGCTTCCCGCGCGGCCTAGGACAAACTGCAGCATGTGCCCACTCCTTTCCTGTGGTACCTAGTATACCACATCCCGGTGGGCTGGAAAAGCACCATCAGCCGCGCAGCCACTCCCGCAGGGATTCCCACAGCTCCACGGCCTTGAGCTTCACCTGGACACCCTGGCCGCCCTCCACCACCTGGCGCTCCCCCTCCGGCAAAGTGAGCAGGGCCTCCTCCTGGGTGGCGGCGGGCAGGCACAGGCTGGGGAACACCACGCACCACCAGTTTTTCCCGGCGCCCTCCCCCAAGGTGACCCGCAGCGTGCGGTACCGGCCGGCGGGCAGGCGGAAGTCCCCGTAGTCCCGGGTGGGAAAGTACATCTCGGTCATCTGGGCGGTGGCGGAGTAGCCCACCCCCTGCTCCCCCAGCACCTGCCGGGCGGCCCCGGCAATGGACTGGAGATGGGTGCACAGCTGGGAGCTGGCCTCCTCCATAGAGCCCGCCCCCTGGTACCAGCGGGCCGCCTCCTCCAGCACGGCGTCCCGCACCAGGAGCTTCACCGCCTGGTCCTCCGCCCCGTTGGAGTTGGCCACCACGTGGAGCCGCACCACGTCCCGGGGCAGCTGCCCGCAGGCCGCCGCAAAGGGGAAAAAGCTGCAAAGGGCCGCCAGCACAAACCCGCAGACCAAAGCCCGACCCAGCAGGCGGCGTTTTCTCGTATGTTCCTTGGCGTTCATAGTCCAGCACTTCCTTTCCAGATTCTGGAGGGAGTATGGCCCCTTTTCCCCGGGGCTATGCGAAGGATTTGACAAGGATGGTATAATCTAAGGGACACACAAGCCGGAAAACCCTCTATCACCCTGAAAAAAGGAAAGGTGTTGCTATGCTGGAACTTCTCTTAGACGCCGTCATCGACACGGCAAAAACGCTGCCCTTCCTCTTTGGCGCGTACCTGCTCATTGAATTTTTAGAGCACCGCGCCAGCGAGAAGCTCACCGGCGCCCTCCAAAGGCTGGGGCCCTTTGGCCCGGTGGGGGGCGCTGTGCTGGGGCTGGTGCCCCAGTGCGGCTTCTCCGTGGCGGCGGCCAACTTCTACGCCGGGCGGCTCATCACCCCGGGCACCTTGGTGGCGGTGTTTTTGGCCACCAGCGACGAGGCCCTGCCCATCCTCGTCTCCCAGCCGGGGGCGCTGCCGGACTTGCTGCTCCTGCTGGGGGTGAAGCTGGTGGCCGGGGCGGTGTTCGGCATCCTCACCGACCTGCTGTGGAAGCGCCTGCCCCACCGGGCGCCGGAGCGTCCCTTTGAGGAGCTGTGCAAGGACTGCGACTGCGAGCACCACGGCATCTTCCGCTCCGCCTTGACCCACACCGTGCGCATCGCCCTGTTTTTGCTGCTCATCAACCTGGTGCTGGGCGGGGCCATCCACGTGGTGGGGGAGGAGCGCATCTCCCAGGTGCTGCTCTCCGGCAGCGTGCTCCAGCCCCTTGTGGCGGCGCTGCTTGGGTTTATCCCCAACTGCGCCTCCTCGGTGATTCTCACCGAGCTGTATTTGGCGGGCTCCCTGTCCTTTGGGGCGGCGGTGGCCGGGCTGTGCACCGGCGCCGGGGTGGGCCTGGCGGTGCTGTTCAAGTACAACCGCCACTGGAAGGAGAACCTGCTGCTGGCGGCCATTTTGTACGTGTCCGCCGTGGCCACCGGCCTGGTGTGCGGCGCGGTGTTTTAAGAGTGAAATACTGGGCAAGCATACCGGTGGGCAACGCTGTGCCGCCCCCGCAAATTTTTGAAAAAACTTGACGAAAAACCTTCACCCACCCCCGGCGCGCACGCGAGTTAATTGTTCGCACAGGCGTGAGCGTAGCTCACCAGTCTCGCCTGCCGGCTCGGTCGGTCCTGGACGGTCCCCACTGGGGACCAGGACCCCCAAGGCGCGACTTGCCAGGGGTGCAACCCCCGCGAATTGCCCGGGGTGCAACCCCCGCGGACGTGCGCTGGCCTCTTGATGAGCACGAGCGGCAGCGAGCGTCTCGCCTGCCGGCTCGGTCGGTCCTGAACGGTCCCCACTGGGGACCAGGACCCCCAAAGCGCGACTTGACAACCCAGGCACTGGGCCGCGGACGTGCGCTAATGGTTCGCACAGGCGCGGCGTTCAGCCGCCGCCCAGTGGCGCGAATTGCCTGGGGTGCAACCCCCGCGAATTGTCCCGCGCGGCCACGCGCCGCGAATTGACAGCGGAGGCACTCCGCCTGGGAGAGAAAAAGTTGAAATTTTTCCCCTATCCTATGGCCTATGAGAAAGGAGTGAAGCCCGATGGCATACCGCATCTTGGTGGCGGACGACGAGGCCGATATCGTCCGCCTGCTGCAAGACCTGTTCACCCGCCAGGGCTACCAGGTGCTGGCTGCCTGCGGCGGCAAGGAGGCCCTGGAGCTCTGCTCCCAAAAGCCCGACCTCATCCTCTTGGACGTGAACATGCCCGATATGGACGGCTTTACCCTGTGCCGGCAGATTCGGGATTTCGTCAGCTGCCCCATCCTCTTCCTCACCGCCCGCATTGAGGACGCCGACAAGGTGATGGGCTTCGCCGCTGGGGGCGACGACTACATCTTAAAGCCCTTCTCCAACCAGGAGCTGCTGGCCCGCGTGGCCGCCCACCTGCGCCGGGAGGAGCGCCGCCAGGGCCAGGCCCAGGTGAAGTTCGACCAGGGGCTCGTCATCGACTACGGCGCCCGGTGCCTCTACCAGGACGGCCAGCCGGTGCACCTGGCCAAAAAGGAGTTCGACATTGTGGAGCTGCTCTCCATGCACCCCTCCCAGGTCTTTGGGCGGGAGCGCATCTACGAGTCCGTGTGGGGCTGGGACAGCGAGGGGGATAGCTCGGTGGTGGCCGAGCACATCCGGCGCATCCGCGCCAAGCTCACCGCGGCGGGCTGCGGCGATAGGATCGCCACCATCTGGGGCGTGGGGTACAAATGGCAGTGAAGATAACAGTCCAAAAAAACGGACAGAAGAAGACGCCCTGGCGCCAGCGGGTATCCCTGCGGTGGGCGCTGGTGCTCACCACGGTGCTGTGCGCGTTGGGCGCTTTTCTCCTCATCGCGTTGGAGAGCTGGGGGCTGGAATGGGCCAGGGACGCCCTGTACCTCAAGTACATCACCCCCTACTACGCCGACGAAAGCGAAACGGGAGAATACTACTCCGTTTCCCCAGACGGCACCGTCCTCTACGTGGAGGCCACCATGCCCTACGCCTATGTGGACCCGGACACCGGGGAGATTTACCCCATCGAAACCACCTCCCCCACTTTGTTTATCCCGGCGGGGCCCCTGCGGTTTTTCTACAAAAACGTGGGGCAAATCGCCCTGTGCGCTTTTGTCATCACGGCTGCCTTGGCGTTCTTGGCGGACGCCTGGTGGTTTTACCACTGGAAAATCAAAAAGCCCCTGGCCATCCTCAACCAAGCTGCCCAGAAAATCGGACAGAGCGATTTGGACTTCCACGTGGAGTCCCCCAGCGCCGACGAGCTGGGCAAGCTGTGCCAGTCCTTTGAGACCATGCGGGCCTCCCTGGAGGAGAACAACCGGGCCTTGTGGGACGCCGTGGAGGAGCGCAAGCGGTTAAACGCCGCCTTTTCCCACGATTTGCGCACGCCGCTGACGGTGCTGCAAGGCTATAGCGACCTGCTGCTGGACGCGCTGCCATCCGGGGACCTGTCCCCGGAAAAGACGGTGGACACCGTCTTGACCATGAAGCGCAGCCTGACCCGCCTGCAGCGCTATGTGGAGAGCATGAACTCCCTGCAGCGCCTGGAGGACGTGAAGCCCCAGAAAAGCACTGTCCCCTTTTCCTCCCTGTGCGCCCACCTGCGGGAGACCGGGGAAATCCTGGGAAAAGGTGATTTCTCCTTTTCCGGCCAAGGGGATGGGTCCGTTTTTCTGGACACAGAATTGCTGTTCCAGGTGTACGAAAATCTTCTCTCCAACGCCGGGCGCTACGCCCAAAAGCAGGTGTGGGCCCGAGCCGCGCTGGAAGGGGACTGGCTCTCCCTCACCGTGGGGGACGACGGCCCAGGCTTCCCGCCCGCCGCGCTGAAACGGGCCGCCGAGCCCTATTACCGGGCGGACAAGTCCCTCTCCCCCCAGGGGGAACTGCACTTTGGCCTGGGGCTGTACATCTGCCGCTCCCTCTGCGAAAAGCACGGGGGCTCGCTGCAAATCGAAAACAGCCCCGCCGGCGGCGCGAAAGTCACTGCACGGTTTTTTGTACAGTCGGAGGAGAACACATGAAAAAGCAGCCCCGGGAAATCCCAGGGCTGTTTTTATTTGTCCGTTTTTCCGTTCACTTCTCTGGGGCGTAATCCCAGCTGCGGGACAGGGGGCGGGCCAGGTACAGGCGGCCCTTGCCCTCCAGCTGCTGCATGCAGGCCCGGGCGGCGGCCTCGCTGTCGAAGATGCCGAACACCGCCGAGCCGCTGCCGGTCATGCTGGCGCCCAAGGCGCCGGAATTGCCCATCACCCGCTTGATTTCCCGCACCTGCTGGAGCTTCATGGTCTCGTCAAAGCGGTTGGAAAGCCCGCCGGCCACCCGGCGCAAATCCCCGGCGGAAAGCAGGCCCACCATCTTCTCCGTGGCCTGGGCCCGGGAGAGGGGGAACTGGTCTATCAAGGCGTAGGCCCGGGGGGTGCTCATCCCCGCGGGGGGCTTGCACAGCACCAGCCAGCAGTCCGGTAAAGGGGACACTGGCTCCACCTGCTCCCCAATGCCGCGGCAGCGGCAGGTGCCGCCCACCACGCAGAAGGGCACGTCCGCCCCCACCCGGGCGCCCAGCTCCACCAGCTCCTGTTGGGGCAGGCCCGCGTGGAACATCTGGTTCAGGCCGTGGAGCACCGCGGCCGCGTCGGCGCTGCCACCGCCCATGCCGGCGCGGCTGGGGATGTACTTGCGGATGTGGATGGAAAGCCCTTGCCCGGTGATGCCGCAGCGCTCGAAGAAGTACTGCGCCGCCCGGAAGGCGGTGTTTTTGGTGTCCACGGGCAGGTACTCCCGGTTGCAAAACAGCCGGATGCCCGGCTTGTTGATTTTTTTGATCTCCACCTCGTCCCACACGGAAACGGTCTGCATCACCGTGTCCAAGGTGTGGTAGCCGTCCTCCCTGCGCCCGGTGACGTCCAGGGTGAGGTTGATTTTGGCGTATGCTCTCAGTTTCATCGGTCGCTCCGTTCCTTCACGCGCCGCTGTCCGAAAAAGCGTGCACTAAAAGTGGAGCACGCTCCAGCGCCGGATGTCGATGACGTGCTTGGGGCACATCTCGTGGCAGCAGAAACAGCGGATGCAGTTTTTATAGTCGATAACAGCCTTCCCCTCCCGGATTTGGATGGTGTGCTGGGGGCAGCTTTCGGCGCACCTGCCGCAGCCCACGCACTCCTTTTTGCGGATTTTCGGGGTGGGGGTGGCTATCTTTTTGGCCGCCGGCCGCAAAAAACTGGGCAGCCGGTCGATAAAGTCCGTGCTGGAGGCCTTCGCCTTGACAAAGTCCGGCTGGGCCAGGGGGGCCACCGGCTCCTTTACCAGCTGGCACTCCTCCGGGGAGAGGGGCCCCAGGCCCCGGCGGTTGGCCTCCTTCAGCATGAGGACGCTCTCCGGCTTCATCCCAATGAGGGCGGCCCCGCACACGTCCAGGGCGTAGGGGCTTTTGCTGGCCCCCAGCACCCCCATCTTCCGGGGCTGGCCGCCGGTGGGGCCGTTGCCCTCCATGGCCAGGATGCCGTCCATGATGCACAAATCCGGCTGGAGGAAATCGCACAAATCCACCAGCATCTCCGAGAAGGGCTGCTTCTCCGGGAAGCGGCAGTGGAGCTCCGGCTTTTGCAGGCCGGGCACCGCGCCGAACAGGTTCTTCACCGCCCCGGAAAAGCCCACCATGCCGTGGGTTTTCAGCTTGCACAGGTCGATGAGGTAGTCCCGGGTGAGGAAGGGCTCCGCCACCGAGAGCTGGCGGCACCGCTGGGCCCGGGGCAGTGTGACCTCCCGGCTTTTGCATGCGGTGTACAGGGCAAAGCCGCAGTCCTTGGCCATGTCCGTGTAGCCGCAGCCCCGGAAGATGGCCTTCATGGCGGCGGGGGTATAGGGGCCGCCGGGGCTCTCGGCGATGAGCACCTCTCCCCCGGCCTTTTGCACGCACTTGCCCACAGCGGCCACCAAGGCCGGGTGGGTGGCGATGGCCGCCTCCGGCTTGGAGCTCATCACCAGGTTGGGCTTGAGCACCACCTTCATGCCGGGGCGAATCTCCTCCCACACGCCCAGGGCGGTGAAGGCCTCCTCCATCTGGCGCAGCAGCTCCTCCGGGGCGTAGCCGCCGCACCGGGAGAGCCATACCTTTTCCCCGCCCATTTACAGCTCCTTGAGGAACGCTTCCATGCGCTCCAGGGCCTCGATGATGTGCTTGGTGGAGTAGCAGTAGGAGATGCGCACAAAGCCCTCGCCGCAGGCGCCGAAGGCGTCGCCGGGCACCACCGCCACCCGGTGGGAGCGGATGAGCCGCTCGCAGAACTCCATGGAGGTAAGGCCCGTGCTCTTCACCGAGGGGAACACGTAGAAGGCGCCCTCGGGCTCAAAGCATTTCAGGCCCATACTGTTCAGGCCGTCCACAATCAAGCGGCGGCGCATATCGTACTGGCCCCGCATGTATTCAATGTCGTCGTCGCCGTTTTTCATGGCCTCAATGGCGGCGTACTGGCTCATGGTGGGGGCGCTCATAATGGCGAACTGGTGCAGCTTCGTCATCAGGCCGATAATCTCCCGGGGGCCCGCGGCGTAGCCCATGCGCCAGCCCGTCATGGAGTGGGACTTGGAAAAGCCGTTGACCAAGATGGTCCGCTCCTGCATGCCGGGGATGGCGGAAAAGGCGGTGTGGGGCTCGCTGCCATAGGTGAGGGCGGCGTAAATCTCATCGGAGAGCACCAGCAGGTTGTGGCGCTCCACCACCCGGGCTATCGCCTCCAAGTCTGCCCGGCGCATGACAGCCCCTGTGGGGTTGTTGGGATAGGGCAGAATCAGCAGCTTTGTCTTGTCGGTGATTTTCTCCTCCAGCTCCTGAGCGGTGAGGCGGAAGCCGTTTTCCGGCTTTGTCTCGATGATGACCGGCACGCCGCCTGCCATCTCGGTGATGGGCACATAGCACACAAAGCTGGGCTCGGGGATGAGGACCTCGTCCCCGGGCTCCACCAAAGTGCGCACGCACAGGTCGATGGCCTCGCTGCCGCCCACAGTGACCAGCACCTCGTCCTGGGGGTCGTACTTCACGTGGTAGTGGCGCTCGATAAAGTTGGAAATCTCCGCCCGCAGCTTGAGGAAGCCCCGGTTGGGGGTGTAGCTGGTGCGGCCCTTCTCCAGGCTCTCGATGCCCGCCTCCCGGATGTGCCAGGGGGTGTGGAAATCGGGCTCGCCCACAGAGAGGGAAATCACGTCGTCCATCTCGTTGGCGATGTCGAAGAACTTCCGAATGCCCGAGGGCTTGATCCGGCGCACCGTGCGGTTTACCAAAGAATCATATTCAATCACAAAGGTTGCTCCCTCTCTCGTCAATTTCTTCATAGTCATCGGCAAACACCACGCCGCCGTCCTTGTACTTGGTCAGCACAAAGTGGGTGGCGGTGGAAAGCACCCCGCCGATGGGGGCCAGGCGCTTGGCCACGAACATGGCGATGTCGGACATGGTCTTGCCCGTGACCGTGACGGCCAAATCGTAGCCGCCGGACATGAGGTAGACGCTCTCCACCTCGGGGAAGTTCATCACCCGGCCGGCAATCTCGTCAAAGCCGGTGTCCTTCTGGGGGGTGACCCGCAGCTCGATAAGGGCGGTGGCCCGGGGCACCTCGGTGCGCTCCCAGTTGATGGCGGCGTGGTACCCCTTGATGATGCCCTCTTTCTCATATTTTTTAATGGCCTTCACCACGTCCTCCTCCTGCTCGCCCAGCATAGAGGCCAGCTGCGCGGGGGTGAGGGTGGCCTGTTCCTGCAAAAGCTCCAAGAGCTGTTCCATAGCCATGTGTAGTTCCTCCTTCAAAAAAAGTATAGGGCGGCGGCCGGCGAAAAGGCGGCCCGGCCCCTGGGATTATTCCAACGGCAGCAAAATGGGCTTGTGCTGCTCGTACAGGGCAAAGTAACGGAAGCCCGCCTCCCGCAGCATCTCCATGCCTTCCTGGATGCCGCGGCCCAAATCGGCGGTGCTGTGGGCGTCCGAGCCCAAGGTGATAAGCTCCCCGCCCAGCTCCCGGTAGCGGCGCACCAAGGGCAAATCCGGCAGGGGGCGGCCTATCTTCTGGCGGTAGCCAGAGGTGTTCACCTCCAAGGCCTTCCCGCTGTCACGCAGCGCCCGGAAGATGGTGTCGATGGCGTCGCTGTGCCGGGACAAATCCACCGGGATGCCGTGGTCGCCCTGGATATACCGCAAAGGGTAGGTCAGGTGGCCCAGGGAGTCGAACTTCCCCCAGCGGATGACCTCCAGCTCCTCCTGCCAATAGGTTTCCAGCAGCGCATCGATAAAGCTCCGCTCTATTTTCGAGTAGTCCAGGAAAAAGAAATCCTCATACCCACGGATGTTGTGGATAGAGCCGATGACGAAGTCGTAGTCCCGGCCGGCAAGGGCCTGCTCGGCCGCCTCCAAATCCTGGTTGGGCTGGCCCAGCTCGATGCCCCGGTAAAACCGGGTGCTCCCTCCCTGGGGGATTTCCAGGGCCATTTTCTCCCAGGCCTGTTCCACCCGGGGGCGGTAGCGGTCGGGGAACTTCTGGCACTCGCAGTGGTCGGTGAGGGTGTGGGCCCACAGGCCCAGCTCCTGGGCGCGGCGGCGCATCTCCAGCACGGTGTCGTTCCCATCGGGGGAACAGCTGGAGTGGTTGTGGCAGTCACAGGCAAAACGATAGCGCAAAAGGCGGCACTCCTTTCCGGCGTGGGGCGGGCAGGCAAGGCCCGCTTTTTTCAAGACGCCTGGGTTTATCTTACCACAATCCGCCCCAAAAGGGAAGGAAGAATGGGAAAAACTTGACAGGACGCCCCCTTTGGCCCATAATGGACGGGAAAGACCTAAGAAAGGATGGTTTAGGCATGGAGAAACAAGAAAAGGCCGTTATTACAGTGGTAGGCAAAGACATGGTGGGAATCCTGGCCAAGGTGTCGGGCATCTGCGCCGAGAAGGGGGTCAACGTGCTGGAGGTGACCCAGTCCATTTTGCAGGACATGTTCGTCATGGTGATGATGGTGGACATCACCCGCGCCACCGCCGAGGTGGGCGATTTGGCCGACGAATTCGCCAAGCTGGGCGAGGAGAACAACCTGAAAATCCACGTGATGCACGAGGACATCTTCAACTCAATGCACCGCATTTAAGGCCCAGTGCCTGGGCTCTCAATTCGCGGCGGAGTGCCTCCGCTGTCAGTTCGCGGCGCGTGGCCGCACGGGACAATTCGCGGGGGTTGCACCCCAGGCAATTCGCGGGGGTTGCACCCCTGGCAAATCGCGCCTTGGGGCGGTGAGCTACGCTCACGCCTGTGCGAATAATTAGCTCGCGTGCGCGCCGTAGGCGGGTAAAAGTTTCGTCCACCTTTTCAAAGGTGGCGGGGGGCGCTGGTGCCCGGTGGGCAGTTTTTTATAGAAGGAACGAAGGAAAGGATGATTCCCTTTTGAATACCAACGAAATCCTAGAGACAATCAACATGATTGACAACGAGGACCTGGATGTCCGCACCATCACCATGGGCATCTCCTTGCTGGACTGCATCGACCCCGATGTGCACAAGGCCAGCCAGAAGGTCTACGACAAAATCTGCCGCTACGCCCAGCACCTGGTGAAAACCGGCGAGGACATCTCCCGGCAGTACGGCATCCCCATTATCAACAAGCGCATCTCCGTCACCCCCATCGCCATGATTGCCGGGGCCTGCCCCACCGCCTCCCCCATCCATTTCGCCAAGGCTTTGGACAGGGCCGCCCGCACTGTGGGGGTGAACTTCATCGGCGGGTACTCCGCCCTGGTGCACAAGGGCTTTGGCCCCGGGGACTACGCTTTGATAGAAAGCATCCCCCAGGCCTTGGACGAGACAGAGCTGGTGTGCTCCTCTGTCAACGTGGGCACTACCAAGGCGGGCATCAACATGGACGCCGTGGAGAAGATGGGCCGCATCGTCAAGGAGACCGCCCAGCGCACCGCCGACCGGGAGTGCATCGGCGCGGCCAAGCTGGTGGTGTTCTGCAACGCCCCCGAGGAC
>PPYE01414224.1_pt1 | contig 10702 bp, 7 predicted proteins | sample 1559881 | NCBI WGS metagenome assembly PPYE01 (sample SAMN08240022, study PRJNA423297) | Human gut metagenome, whole genome shotgun sequencing project.
GTCCCCTGAGGGGAAAGGGGCTTGGGGAAAGCGGTGGAGCCCTCTTTAATGGTAAAGAGGGACGGGGTGATTTTAGAAAGAACTCTTAAGGTTAAGGGAACCCTGGTGGCTTTTCGAAAAAATCCCTCTTTAATGGTTAAGAAAAGCCTTTTAGTTTTTTTTGAAAAAAACAAAAAAACACTATAATGTCAAGAAAAAGCAAATATAAATGCAAGAAATGCGGCTACGCCACGGACATATATGAAGGCCGTGGCTTCATGGGCCAACACATAGAAGCCATGACCTGCCCCGACTGCCACAACATAGTCCCCCTTGTTGTAGGCGGCGTCATAGGAGATGCCGCCCCCAGTTTCAATTCCCTTGTAGGCAGACTCTGCCTCCGTTGCGGTTCCGACCGCATACACCTCTGGGATCACCACACCTGCCCCCGTTGTGGAGGTGAGATGCAACCCACTGGCGACTCCGAATTTTGGACGTAAGAAGCCGCAAAGCAGCCTGTCTGTATTATTCCAATACCATAAAACATCAGTTTCTAATTTTAAAATATGTGAATTCTTCTTCTTTTTAGATAAAAAGCAGTACTTTTACAGCCAATTAAGCAAACAAAAACAATATTCAACATATCTTTTGGGAATTCTTATTTATTGAAGTAATGTAAAATGGCTGCAAAAAGGTTTTTTTATTCCTGTACCATAGCTGACTTTATGACAAAGACGGTAGATGAAATTGTGGGTGCTTTGACGCAAGCTGATACTTACGATATAAACAAAGAAACCTCCAGTTCTTGGGTTGAAGAAATTCAGACCCTTAAAGATTCTCTTGCCGATTACGCAAATAGGGGAAGTCTTTATTTTGAGTACAATATTCCCCGAATGGGTCGACGTGCAGACGTTATTGCATTGATTGATGATATTGTTTTTGTCCTTGAATATAAAACATCAGAACAACGTTTTACTCGAGAGGCTTTAGTACAAGTTTGGGATTATGCGCTTGATTTGAAAAACTTTCAGGAAGGAAGTCGTGAGCGTATTCTGATACCTATTCTTGTTGCACCTAAGGAGAAAGATCATAATTGCTTATTTAAATTAAAGCATTTTGAGGATCATGTTTATGAGCCGTTGCTGACTAATGGCGCTCGTTTAAAGGAGTGTCTGGATTCTACAATTCAGCAATTACCTCATCATACAGTTTACTCTTCTGCCCGTGATGATATATGGGCAAAGAGTGGATATGAACCTACTCCGACTATTATTGAAGCAGCTGTTGCACTTTATGAAGAAAACACCGTGGAGGATATAACTAAGCATGGTGGAGATATAGAAAAAGCTTCTGAGGAATTGCGCAGAATAATCGATTATTGTCGTACAAACCAACGAAAGGCTATTTGTTTTATTACAGGAGTACCTGGCGCTGGCAAAACTCTGATTGGTCTTAATACAGCTATCGAACAATTTAATTGTGGCGAAAAAGCCGTTTATTTATCTGGAAACTTTCCTCTCGTAGAAGTGTTGCAAGAAGCTTTGACACGAGATTTTGTTCGTAGAGACAAGATAAAGGCTAAGCAAGAAAGTCGTAAAGCCTGTTCAAAGGCTGAAGCCAAAAGTAAAGTTAAGGCTTTTATTCAGATGATTCATCATTATCGTGATCTGTATTTGGAAGGAACAGAAGTTAAAGATGGACAGATTTTACCTATAGATGGCTATTTTCAAAGTCATACAGATAAAGCTTATATACCAGCTGAGCATGTCGCTATTTTTGATGAAGCTCAACGTGCTTGGACTGCAGAAGAGTTGAAGAACTTCATGAAGAGCAAAAAGGGAATTAAAGATTTTCCCTATAGTGAACCGGAATATCTCATTTCATGTATGGATCGACAAACTGATTGGGGTGTAGTTGTATGTCTTGTAGGAAATGGTCAGGCCATCAATAAAGGAGAGGCTGGATTGCAAGAATGGATTCAATCAATACATCGTTCTTTCGACAAGTGGGATGTATATATGTCTGACTATCTGTTAGAGTCTGGTGACGTATCAAAGGACGAATTATCATTGATAGAAAAGCAACTTATCCCTAAAGAGGATTTGCATTTAAAAATGTCAATGCGTTCTTTCCGCTCAGAGAAGGTTAGTATGTTCGTGAATCAATTACTTGCTCTTCAAAAAGAAGATGCCGCAGCTACATTAAAAGAGTTGGCTAATTACCCGATAGTATTGACTCGTTCATTAGATACAGCAAAAAACTGGCTTAAACAACATTCACGAGGAAGTGAACGTATGGGCTTGTTGGCATCCAGTAAAGCTGATCGTTTGAAAGCGATTAATATAAATGTACGTTACCAACCAGATTTTGTACATTGGTTCCTTGAGAATGATACAGATATACGTAGCAGTAATGCTCTTGAGGATACATTAACTGAATTCAAAGTCCAGGGCTTGGAAATAGATTGGGCTTGTGTAGCATGGGATGCTGACCTACGTTTGTCAAAAGATCAAACATCATGGCAACATTATCAGCTTCGAAATGGTACAAAATGGCAGAATATAAATAAACCAATAAATCGAGAGTATCAAATCAATGCTTATCGTGTGCTTCTTACTCGGGCACGACAGGGAATGATCATTGTAGTACCGCAAGGTGACAATGGTGTCCCTCCAGACGAAACACGCAAACCAGAATGGTATGATGGCATTTTTAATTATCTAAAAGAAATCGGAATAAAAGAAATATGAAAAAAAGAGCTATAGATATATTTTCAGGTGCTGGCGGTTTGAGTCTTGGAGCAGAGTGGGCTGGTATAGAGGTGTCTACAGCTATTGAGGCAAATAAGAGTATTTTGTTTTGATTAGAGAAGTAGAATAGATTTGTGCATCTTTTCTACTTCGCTAATCTTTTCGTTAGGTGTCTTGCAACATTGATTTAATTATTATTTGAATCTGAATATTTCTTTATTGCTTTACTCCAATCCGATAGTGTCATTTTAAAATAATATTCTCCAAACTCATTCATACATGCAGCCATGATTGTTAACTTTGTTTTATCTTTCATGCTGTCTACCAGTAGTTTAACAGAATCGTCATCACGAATATCAAAGAGTTTTCCGATGACATCATTATTTGTTGAAGTAGTTATTGTGTTATCACTTAACAAACTTTTGTCTGAATCCTTCTTTAATTCTAAAAAATGTTGATCTATCATTTGAAAAAAAGAAAGAATATCTGCACTTTTGAAAAGTACAAATTTGTCGCCATTTGTAAGTGTCTCATCTCTTATTTCTCCTTCAACAACACTTTCTTGTATTGACAAACGGCTGTAAAAAGAAACGTAAGTTTTTTTGTTCAATCGAGGTTTTACCTTGGATGGTTCCCAACATACATAAACATCATTGTCAACATCATATCCCAAAAAAAGAAAGGGTATTTCTGAGTCCTTTATAGCATCAAAACTTTTTCTTTTAGGTAGTTGAGCTCTACGATGCTCAAGAGGGTAGGGGTTACCCTCATGAGTGATACACTTAAAATAAAGATAATATTCAGTATTATCGAACCTTATGTGGCAAACATCAGTTTGAGATATGAGTTCGAAATTAATATAGCCATTTAATTTGCTCAAAAAATTCTTTGCTATTTCTTTCCCTTTGGGATATTTTCGTTTTTCCATATTAAATAGAATTAAATAGGTTTCCATTTATTGTACTAATGTCTACAGCATCAAGTCCTTTCAAACATGATGCAAAATGTACAGAAGAAACTCCTAATGGTACATCTTTCAAATCAATTGCTGGGATATCTTTGTAATCAAAGAATTTTATATTATCTTTAGCATAAGTATAATCGTATCTGATTTCTTTTGCTTCTTCAATATGAGAACCTATCGTTTGCAGAACTTGTTCATTTAGTTTCAATAAAGCATCTGTGTCATTAATGCGCAAAGATATAGAATCTACCAAATCAAAAATTCCTGTACCTAAGCCAGAATTTACAACAATTAGCGAAGCTATAAGTAGTTGAGACTCTTTATTGGGGTGTAATTGCTCTATTGCAAAATGATGTATTCTTTCTTCGTTGCTGGTTGATTTTACTTCAATTTTGTCTACGCCATCATTGAAATCGTATTTATCTTCTGTTGAAACATGCCAAGATTTCAATAAATATAGTGGATTACTTGAACGCTCTATCAAAAACAGTTCTGCCCAAAGACCTTTAACTGCTTCTTTAGAGATTTGTGGCATAGAAGTAAATAAGCTAATAATCTTACTAACTTCTCGCTTGAGTTGTTCAACTTTTGGTAGTATTGGAAGTTTTTGAATAACAATGAGCATGACATCAAGAAAGTATTTCTGAATGTCTATATTGTTAGAGAGTAATTTTATAATACTATATTTCTTTTCTACTGTGTTGGCACGATCATTCAATTTGCAAAGTCTATTGAATGTTACATTAAACATCTTTAATTTTATGTTTGATGTAACTTTTTCATCAGAACACTCAACAAATATCATAATATGTCCTTCTGGTGAAACACCTATTTTATGTGGTCTTCCTTCTATTATAGTATCAACAGCAAATTCATTACTCTCACCATTGTTTGGTGAGAGATCAATAAATTTATTATATAAATCTTCCTTGTTACTCATAATCTTCATTGTCTTCAAGTCCTACAAAACTATTTGCAATACTATTAGGATAATAGAATTCCAAATTATACAAGTCTTTATTATGCAACTTGTTTAGTGGTTGATTTATCCTTATATGATGAAGTTGGACACACACAGCATCGTCAAAAAAGATTTTATCATCTCCTTCATAGGTTCCATTTTCTGCACGTCCAGCCATCAGGTTGTTTGGTTTAGATTCTCCATCTACTAAAGAACGATAACGCAAATCTTTAATTTCTTTTGCAGCAAATGCCATTTCAAAAACATAAACGTATTGGCTTTTATTGTTTTCTTTTAAATAAGCAAGATATTGCAAAGTTACAATTTTTCTTGTGATATTTGGCACATCGTTGTACTTAATTTGCTTAAAGAACTTTGTAAATGTATCAATATCACATTTTATATATCTATGATTACGCAAAATATTGCCGTCATAATCCTTAAACAACTTAAAGTCCGTATCATTCCAATGTGCTAAAAATTGTTTGCATACAGTCTTGTTTTCCTCAATACCAAATAAAGAACGTAGTCCTCTCCACCCTGATAGTTTTGTTCTCACAAGTTTGCTTGATAATATATTAGTTCTTGTCGGGTTTAAACTCTCTGCCATGAGCATCGATGATGAGTGCTGACAAAACTCTGCAATAGAAGTACATTGCTTCAAACTTGTGCGTAATGTTTCCTCGTGATCTACATAATCATTATATTCAATAATGCTTTTTGCAGGTAGATATACTCTGCAAACATCAAAATAGGAAGACTTATATCCAAAGAATCGACAACGCTGTTCAATAGTATCGGCAGTTGCCTTACTCTTGCTTGTTCTTGGCATATACGTCATAGAAAGTTTTTCTATGGTAAAACCTCTATTTAACATATCTGCACCAACCAGAATATGTCCCTTGTCCGAATTCCAATTTATATCATTGCCAGAATCTCCTCCTTGAACAAGGTGGGTTTGAGTAAGCATTATCGCTTTTTGCATAACTTGCATCGTTTCATCAAAGGAAGGAGTTCCAACCATATATTTGGTTATCTTCTGATAAGCATCTTGAAATCCATTAATTGTGAATTTTTTGGCAGGATCGCCATCAGGAGCAGTAAGAAAATCCATCCATTCTTGGGTCTTTTCATTAATCCAAGAAGCAAACTTTTCATTAGATGCTCGAAGACCATCTATATGAACCATCATCGATAAGAACTTCATCCTTTTTTGAATGATAACAACTATTGCAACACTCACAAGAAACTCCTTTAAAGATTCTATTAAAGTTGCTGGTAATGAAGTTAAAGGATGCTTTGGGTCATTGATCTGGTCATCTGGAATTACTTCTACGACATCTCTATTCTTGTTTTTAAAAAATTCTTTTCCACCTGTATATCCTTTTCCTGGTGTCAATACAGTATGGAATTTTGGAGATAATATGTCATTATTATCAATTAAAAACGCAGCTTGTGGGGTAGCTGTATATTGTATATAAGAATGATTGGGAAGTGAGTTTTTCAAATCCAATATAGAAGAATAGGTCTTACTAAATTCATCTTCTTCCCATTCCTCGCTCTGAGAGTTTTTCTTTGCGTATGTATTGAAACTTGATTGGTCTGCTTCATCATCAATGATTATACATCCTTTGCCATCTAACTCAGGACGTAATTGGGTGAAGATATTAGCCAGTCTTGATATGTGTTTATAATGTTTCAGTATAGGGAACAATAAAACCTCATCACTTAACTTTAAAAAATTACGTGCGTTGTTAACCACACTAACACTATCAATAATGTCAGTGTACATTCTATATGTATCTGTATTATCAATATCCAAATCTTTTTGAAGTCTTTTTGAAGTTTGCTCTCGAAGATTGGTCTTTGTTCCTGTTAAATATACAACTATACGCCAGCCATTATCTGCAGCTAATGCAGTTAAAGTAGTAAAAGACAAAGTCTTTCCGCTTTGCACATAGCCAACTGCAATATTTGTTATATTATCATTTATTCCTGGTCTAATACACTGTCCAAGAACGTGCATAGCTTCATCCATAATGACAGCCTTGCCATCATCATCAAGTCCGTTTTGAAGACTCATAAAATGAAGGGTATTTTCACCAATCATCACACGATTAGATGTCGCTTTGTTGTCTATGATTTTTATTGTTGCCATTATTATAAAGTACCAAATAACTTGTTAAACTCATTTCTAAAAGCAATACCACCTTGATTACCATTGTTTGACAACCTGACTTCAGAAGCAATCATAGTCTTTAAGACATATGCTATTTGGTTGATTCCATCAGGTCTTGACAATGCTTCACTAAACTGTTCAAAAAATGGATTCTTTAAATTTATGACAGAGGTATAACTTCCAGTATCTTCGTCTTCTGTCAGATTATATAGTTCATATGGATTGTTACCATACTCACATCTAAATTCAATTTCAAATTTCTTCCCATCAGAAAATTTTACCATTGTTTTTATGGGTGGAATACTGATTTGACTATCGTCATCATTCTCTGTCACCACATCAGTGATAACTGCTGTCTTTATATTGCTATTTTGTTCTTCATTACCTTCGGAAATTTGCGTCTTGGAAGGTTGCTCTTCTTCTGTGTTTTGTATTGCAGTAGACGATTGAACTGGATCTGTTTCTATCGTCTTATCAAATCCCTGGGCTATTTTCTTTATAAGAGATTCACCCATTTCTGTCTTTTGCTTGGCAGTCTTAGGCTTAACATAATATTGCGCTTGGCCAAACAAATCAAATTGTTTGTCACTTGCAATTTCTTCTTTTAATAATTCCATGAAGGCCTTTAAGTCATCGTCTTCTTGGAAAGAGTTTTTAGTAAAACTAACATCAAATCCTTCAAGATATAATTCACCAAATACACGTTTAAATCTTGGGGATCCTACCTGTCCGCAAAGTTCTTCAGGACGATATCTGTCATCATAACTTGTACCAATTACTCTATCTCTTCTAAACAACAAAAATCCATTATCTATAGAAGTACTCATCGTTTCCAATAATCCGATGAATCCTTTTACAACATACTTTCCTTTACCATTAGGTTTGGGAGCTTCAAAGCTAATTTCTTTTCTCCATTTTACAGAAGAACTGTTTGGAGTTTTGTAATAGGGAGCATTTAGACAAGTTAATTCGTGATATTCAAGTAACTCGTCATTGATAGTTAAGTTTATTATTCCTTCACGAATAAACTTTGTATAAATACTGGCAAGATGCTTTTTAATATTGTTTAATTGTCGACTACTTGGTTTGTTATTTGTCAGTTGTTTTAATGTGACAATAGTATAATGGTCATAACTATCAGCATCTTCAACGACTATAGGTAATTCTGTTTGTTCATTATCAACAACTTCTTTTAAATCAAACACAAATGTCTTCTTTACATTTTCCCCGTATGCAGATGTTTCAACGCTCCATTTGTCTGATAGCCAAACAGAAGAAACCTTCATGCCCATACCAAATTCATTTAATCCATTTGCATCAAGAGGAATGTTAGCAAGTTCGAATGCTCTTTGATAGTTTGTCTCTTCTATACCATAAGCATCATCCTTTATCGTTATCGTATCATTCTCAAAATCCAGGTTGATAGACACATTTAACTTACCATCATGATTTATCTTTTCAAGTTCTTCACGATGGTTAATAAAACTCTGCAAAGAATTATCGATATATTCTGCAAGAGCCGTCCATACCTTATTATTTATGTATCTGAAAGCAGAATAAACAAGTGGTCTTGTTGCTATAGAAACGTTATTTGCCATATTCTAACAGTTTTTTTGCGACTTTTTTAACCAATACTACATTAACAGCGTTGCCAAGTGCTTCATAACAGCGAGACAATGGCAACTGATATTCATTATTACCAAATGAAAGGTCTTGCATTCCTTGTATAGCTGCAGCTTCTTTCAATGTCATGTATCGTCCCTTTGTTGGTTCACCAGGCTTTCTTATAGACTCTGGGATCTCTATCCAAGGAAATATTGGTATTTGAGTACCTACGAGATTTAATGCTGGTGAAAAAGTTGGCAGTTTAATACGAATACCAGATGCTCTAAATTGAACAATTTTATCTTCTATTGTTGGCTTTTCTTTTTTACCACAATTCCATTCTATTTTGAGATGGCTATTATCAAAGTTCTGCACTTTTATTAGCCATTTATCCAACCAAACTTTGTGTCTTTCATAAAAGGCACGATTCTGTTCTATATATCGAATTTTCCATACTGGAAATATTTTAGAACGAGTTGTTTGTGCATAATTAGGCAACTGGCTTAAACATTCTTGTATAGAATTACCAGAAATGATCTTTCCAAGTTTACCCCTCTTACCATTCAATTCTGCCATAGTTTGATAAGCTGGTGCAAGTTCTTTATAATCATAATTGGCACCAAACTCCATAGCCCAAATTGGGAACCCCGGCAATGTATCACCATTAGAAATAACATTGTCGATAAATTCTTGCCAAACATCTAATTGTTTGTGAGTTTCCAATTTTAGTGGTGTTATATTAGTATCATTTTCGTCTATAATTGTATGAATGTCACACTTTTTTTTGGAGTTATTCTTTGGAAATTCAAATTCGTCTAATAACCCAAAATCCTTTCTTTGGCACACTATATATATACGTTTACGATGTTGAGGAATACCAAATTGGTGTGGTGAAATTATTTCTTCTTTAACAGAATATCCAAGAGTATCCAGTTTATTACTGATCGTTTTCCAGGTGTTACCCTTATCATGTCCCTTTAAATTAGAAACATTTTCTAAGATAACAAATCTTGGTTTATGTACTTCTAAAATTCCGCATATATAATCAAATAAATTTCCTCTTTGCTTTTCGTCTTTGAATCCTTGGCGCTTTCCCGCTTGACTAAAAGGCTGGCAGGGAAAACCTGCACATAATATATCATGAGCGGGAATATCTTTGGGACTTAATTTAGTAATATCACCTTCTATTCTTGTATTAGGAAAATTTATTTTATATAGCTTTTGCAAATCTTCCTTTAATTCTGATGCAAAGACACACTTACATCCTAAGGCTTCAAGAGCTTTGTGAAATCCTCCTAAGCCTGCAAATAAATCTATAAATTTGTATGTCTTTTTGCTCATTTTTCAAAGTTTTTATTTGATAAATACATAAGATTATAGTCCCAGTTTTAATATTTGCTTATCTTGCAATAATTTTTGTTTTCAATTATCTTACAAAGGTACTAATAATCTACTATAATTTACCGAATGTTAAAGACTTTAACACTTTAGTGTACTCTTATGCCAAAGGGGTGTTTTATAGAAGACAGTTGAGCGGTTAAAATACTTAAGATAGAGGAGGTAAAGTATCTACTTTATCTCAAGGCATTTATGATTTGTAAAAACAGAAATGATAAAAAGCGAATTTCACTGTGGACGCACCGTTGAGACGTAGTAAGATTTGCTAATGCAAAGATATCATACTTTGTTGAAACAACTTCTTTAGATAGGATTTGTATGGAAAGTTATTTTTTGCATCAATTTCTTATTCAGAAAATCGGAGAGGATATTCAACTTTGATATGGAGGAGAGGGATGGTAAGGTACTACTCACGACGAAGGAATAGCCTTATAGTGTGCTGCAAGTGGTGCCGGCTACGCCTGAGACGTATGATGAAGTGGTGGAGATATGTAGAAAGAGGGGTATGGTGGCGAAGCATGATACTGACCGCTCTTTTGTCATTATTCATCTCTGTAGTGGGGATCAGAATGGGTTGTTCCCGGAAAGGCATGTTGATATCAACTCGCCTTCGGATGCTCAAAAGTGTATTGATGCCTTGAAGAATGCTATGGCGCAAGCGGCTGTTTTTTATTATTCTAATGTTATTTTGTCATAGTTTTTGGCTATGACAAAATAATATTTTTTCTTAAAAGAGGAGGATTTTATTTAGAAAATCAACCTGTCCTTTTTTAGCCATAATAAGAGGTTTTTCGAAAACCCACCAGTCCTCCCTTACCCTTAAGGGAGGGTCCACCTCTCATCTCGGTCTTCTCCCCTCAGGGAAG
>PPYE01171382.1_pt1 | contig 10701 bp, 3 predicted proteins | sample 1559881 | NCBI WGS metagenome assembly PPYE01 (sample SAMN08240022, study PRJNA423297) | Human gut metagenome, whole genome shotgun sequencing project.
GCTGATGGTCAGCAGGCCGGAGGTCGAATCGATGTCCACGCCGGGATTGCCGCTGACGCTCCAAGTCACCGTGCCGGAGATGGAAGCGCCGTACTGATCTTTCAGCGTGGCGGTGAAGGCTGTCCCGGCATCAACTGTCTTCTCGGTTCCGAGGGTATCCACCGCGGGGACAGTCAAGCTGGTCACGCCGCCGCCAATGGTCACAGTATCCACCGCAGGGGCAGCCTTGGTGATGGAAACGGTCTTGGTGGCAAAGATGGAGCCGGAGGTGGCCTTGATGGTCACGCTGCCCGCTTCAGCGGAGTTGGTAATGGACAGCTTACCGTCGCTGGAGCCGATGGACACGCCGGTGGGGGCGGTGCCTTCAATACTCCAAGTGACAGAGCCGGCACTAATGCTCTCTCCGTACTGATCCTCGCCGGAGGCGGTGTAGGTGTACTCGCCGGGAACGCTGACGCTGTCGCTGCCGCTGATGGTGAGCGTGGTCAGCGTGGCGGTCGCCTTGCTCAGCGTGATGGTGTGGGTATTGCTCTGGCCGCCGTACTCCGCTTTGATGGTGACAGAGCCGGCAGCGGCGGAGGGCTGGATGGTGACGACGCCGTTGGAAACGGACACGCCAGCGTAGGCGGGGTCAACCGTCCAGGTGGCGGAGTTGGTAACGGAGCTGTTGGTGCCATCGTTATAGCTGCCGGTAGCGGTCAGGTTCACAGTGGTCGTGTTATCCTTGGTGGGGACGGTGGCCGTGTTGTCACCACTGATGGTGATGCCGGTCAGCGTAGCGGCAACAGGCACGACAGAGGTGCCGGTGGACGCCTTGGCCTGATGCTCCGCGGTCTCAGTCACGCGGGTAAAGAAGTAGTAGGTGGTGCCCACGGTCAGGCCGCTGAAGGTGGTGCCGGTCTGCCAGTTGGATACGGCGGAAGCATCGTTGGAGGTGCTGTAGCCGTACTCAACAGTCTCACCGGAGATGGCCTGCGCAGTCAGCTCCACGCTGCCGCCGGTGTTCTTGGACACGGTAGGCGCATCCACGGTGCCGGAATAGGCGGACTTGGCGATGGTGACGCCCTTGCCTGCGGTGACCGCCGGAGCGACAGTCATGGTGTCGGTACCATTCTTATCTTTATACTTGAACACGTTTCCGGCACCACCGCCATTGACGGTAATCTCCGCGGCGCTTGATGCGGATGTAATGGAACCATCCACTGCGGGGTCAGAGTACCCGATCGCATCGCGGGGAATCGCGTCGAAAGAAACGCCCTCTTTCAGTCCGAAGAAGATTGAGCTGATATGGGTAAATTCGGCAAATGCAGGTGCATCAGTAGGTTCTGTTACTTTCCAACAAATATAACCGTAACCATCTTTAATAATGGTATAAAACATTACTTCAGATGCTTCTGTTCCTCCAAAGCCATCGTCTTTTGCAAAATTATTTTTTGTAAATGTACTGGATTTGTTTACAGAGAAGTTCGTGGCAGCAGAAGAAGCATCTGCACCATTGCCTTGTGCCGCAGGGTACAGCTTACTCGCATCGTACTTCAGATACACCATATGGTTATCCGGTGTATCCGTGCCAGTCTTGGCGTAGAAGTCCATCCGCAGGACTTCCTTGCCGGCGAAGGTCGTGGTGTCCCTCACCAGTTCCAGCTTGATCGCATTGTCTTCGGCCGCAGCCAGCGCGGTGGCCGGGAGCAGTCCGACGACCATGACGAATGCAAGCAGGATCGACAGGATTCGTTTTTTCATGCTCAGTCCTCCTTAATAATTATAGGTACAGTGTGTTTTGCTCTTGTTGATATGCGCGGCGTACCGGACAATGGATACGTCTGACTCGTTGACATTTCCGTCTCCATCCACGTCCGCAAGGGGATTTGCGGCGGACGACGCCGTTTTATTGATGTTGCTGGCATAGCGGATGACAGAGACATCCGATTCATTGATGTTTCCGTCTCCATCCACATCCCCCGCCAGCAGGGTGATGTTTTTGACAGCCGGGTCGCTGTGGCTGGTCAGGTCCACGCCGTCCGACGTCACCACCACGTTTTTGATGGTGTAGTCCAGACAGCCGCTCTTCGAGACCACCAGATCGTAAACGCCGGGGGTCACGTTCGTGACCGTGATCACGTTTGACGTCAGCTGGCCGGTCTGGGTTCCCGGCTTCATCGTGCTCTTTTTCAGCGCGCCGTTCTGGTACAAGCCGACAACTGTTGAAGCGGCAGTGCCATAGCTGGTGACCTTCAGCTGGATCTCACCCATCCCGGACGAGCTGTCCGGCGTCAAAGCCAGATAGCCGCTGCAAAACAGGTCCTTCTGGCTCTCGTCATAGGTGTAGACCACATTGGTGGTGTTGATGGTGAATGTATGGGTCCTGCCGCTGTCCGTCCCGGCCACGGCCACCAGGAAGAGCTTTGTGGTCGCGCCGATGGTGCCGCTGTCGCAGTTGGTCACATCCACCAGTAGGTTTTTGTTCTCCAGCTGTACCACGTTCCACATGTGGCCCCCCGCTCCGGTGCCGCCGGACATGGTGCCGGTGACGGTGTAGCAGGTGACATCTCCGCTGAATGTGGACAGATCACACAGGTACTGGAACGCCTTGGCGTATCCCTCGCAGACCACATTGGTACTGCTGTCGCCGTCAAAGACGTAGATCAGCTGCCAGGGATCGCCGTAAGCGGTGCTTCCAGCCACCGCGGAACTGTTGTAGGACACCAGCTCACAAATCTTGGCTCGGTATGCCTCCAGCTTTTTCCGGTCTGCTTTAGACGCGTTAGCCGTGACGATGGCCTTTGCGTTGGTGACAGCGGTGCTTGTTGCTCCGGTTTTGGTCGTGTTGGCGGTATACGTTCCCGACGCATAGGCCGAGGCCACCATGAACGAGAGCGTCAAGCCCGTAATCGACACAGAGGTGCTGCTGTAAGATGTCCCACGCTGTACGGCCATACCAGCCGTTTTATTGAACCAGTACAGCTCATAGGGGCAGTCGGCCAGCAGGCAGTTGAGTATCTTCTCGAGATCCACCGCCTGACTGAACGCTTCATTCACAGCGGCTTGTGCCTCGTCCGTGACGCTGCCGCCCGAGACGATTGCAGTGACCCCCAGTTCCGCTTTGGTCCACTGGAGGCTACTAAAGTCCGCTGAAACGTCAAACGCTGTGGAGCTTCTTTCTCCAGTGGCAACCTCTGTGATCTTCGTTTTCAGATCTGTGTAGATGTCCTTTTCCAGCCCGGAAAGGCGGTCCCCGGCATCGGTGCCGAATGTGGCGATACCGCCGTAGATCTCCCGGTCAAATTCCTGCTGGACATAGGCGGCAAACAACTCGTCACTGTCCGGCAGGCTATCCGGGTCTGGGATAAAAACTTCCCCATCCGCGGTGATCTCAATGGCCTCTGTCTCCGGAGGGTCTCTGCTGGTGGTGGAAATGTCATCCACCGCCAGAGCCGCCGGGAACAGAGCCGTCAGCATGAGGAGTATCAATGCAAGGCTGATGGCTCGCTTTTTCATAGCTGAAAAATGCCCCCTTATCCGGCGTACACAAAGGTACAATGGCCAGTATTCTTATTGATATGGACTGCGTACCGGACAATGGACACGTCCGATTCATTGACGTTGCCGTCACCGTCCACATCCGCGAGGGGATTTGCCGCAGACGACACAGGCTTATTGATGTTGCTGGCGTAGCGGATCACAGAGACATCCGACTCATTGATATTTCCGTCTCCGTCAATGTCGCCGCACAGCAGCGTGATGGTGCTGTAGACCTTGGACGCGTCGGCAGTCAGGTCCACATTGCCGCTGCCCACCACGACGCCCGTGATGGTGTAGGTCAAATGGCCCGGCTTGGTGACAACCAGATCGTAGGTGCCGGAGGCCACGCCGGCGAGGGTGAAGCTCTGGGTCGCCTGGCCGCTGCCGCTCTCCGCCGCAATGGTAACCTTGTACTTCTCCACGCTTCCCTGCATCAGCTGAATGGTGGTCGCGTTACCGGGGTTGTAGCTCTTGACCTTGCCGCTCACGCTCACGCCGGCACCGTATTTGGGAACGGTAACTTCGGCATAACTACTGTCGGTGTGGTTTGTGTCGGTCGAGTCAGCCTTCAGATAAAGATAGTAGGTACCCGGCATAACACTCGTTTCGCCATTGGAGCAAGGCTTCCAGTTGGTCGTGCCTTTCGGTGCGTACTGCATCTGCGTCGTGGTGCCCACGATCTTGCCCATGCCGCCCGATGTGGTAGGCGCCTTCACAGTGAGCTGAGGCATCGAAAGAGGTACCGGCTTGATGAGAAAGCTCGTGTTGTATACCAGCGCACTTGCGGCGTTGAAGTTAGATCCGCCAGCTGCAACATAGACAAGGACATCATACATACCTGCGTCCACGGCTTCATCCAGCGTTGCATATGTGCCAGTGGATACGAACTTCTTATACTTCACCGTGATATCGCCGCAGCCGCTATACTTTGCCTTGAGCTTTGCGGTCGCGGTCTTTGCAGTTCCATCATAGGTAGCATACGGGCCGTCAGTGCCAAATTCAATCTCATACTCGGTGCGCTCGTCCGGCAGGGTGACATCGAAGTCTTCAATCTTCGGATCTCTCTTTCCGATGCTCCACGAGATGTCCTTCGTGGAATCCGTTGTGTAGTCCGGCCACATATAGTAGCCGTCCTTGAGATGTGCCGTAGCGGTGTAATTGTCCGCATCGCGCTGACTGTTTCCATCGATGGTGACACCCGTTTCATTGGCGGTCACGCCGGTCTGCCACTCACCGTTATAGGTCAGGGGGTTGGCGGTCAGCATGATCACCTTACGGACGGAGAATTCCACATAAAAGAGCTGTTCTTCGCCCAAACTGCCGCCTCCCACGGTCACCTTGGTGGAATATTCTCCTAACGATAGATTAGGCGCGGGTGCTACTTGGAAGGTCCCTGTGCCGTTTGCCGGAATGGATGTGATCGACTGGGGAAGCACCCGGAAGTTTGTCGGGTCGGAGAGCGTGATGGGAATATTGCTGATCGCCGAGGAGAGGTGATTTGTTACTTTAATACTTTTTACCGGGACGGACTCATACGGCTTCTTGTTTCCGAGGTCAACCGTTCCGCTCACATCAAGGCTGATGGCCGACTGGCAGGGGTTGATCGGCACCTTGTAAAGCCCGTTATTATCGGGGAAGAATGTGGCGGTGGAGCTGCCCTTATTGACAGAGCACCCTGCCCTCTGAGCAAAAGCGTATCCGGGCTGCGGTGTAACCTTCAAGAAGCAGTAGTATCCTTGATTTGCTTGGAAGACATCTGTGCTGCTCATGCTGCCATTGCCGGACTTTTCCCAATGATCCACGGTGACGGTATATTTTTCGGGATCACCGGAGGTCACAGCATTGCTTTCTCCTGCCGTCTGTCCCACAACAGGGGGAGTAATGGTCGCGGCGGATTCGGTGAGCGTCTGCTTGATGTCAAACCTTGCGTTTAAGTTGGGTGCGCTTGCGGCAATAGGATTACCACTTCTTAAATACTTGCCAGGAATCTCAACCTTGATTGGTTCAATACAGGGAACCGTTGGCGTGCCGTAGACCTGAATCGTGGCTGTATTGGGTGTCACATCTTTATCGACTGCACGAATCTGGAATCCGACACCATCCGGCCGGTTGGAGAACCATTCATCCACCGTAATGTATGGCCACACTTCATCTGAGAAAAAGTCATCCTGTAATGTCAGCTCAAAGTCGGGTATCTCGTTGGACAACATAACATCTGTTTGACCAGCGATGGTTATATCCGCCAACATGACCCGGCGGTCAGACTCGTGATGCACAAATTCCAGCACGGTGGTGCCAGTACTACTGTTGTATTCACCGGCGTAATTCGTCCAGTGATCCATATATGTTCCTACGGTGCATTTTGTATTGGGTGTGATGGTGGAAAGATTTTGGAACAACGGGTATTCTTGGTTTCCGGTTGCTGTCATGGTCACGCGGCCGCTGTTCGTAAGGTCGATGCTATTTTGTGAACCGGTTTCGGTACTGATGACCGGATGCCCATCCGCTGTTTTCGTCAAATCCACGATGGAGTCTTTAATGGAAACGGATGAACCTGTTCTATTCACAAACACAGGTGAACCATTGGTTCGGATGTTTACGGTGCTGTCGCTGATGGTCAAGTTCTTTTCACTGCCGCTGCCGTATATGCAGAGTCCGTTGTTATTTGCCCCATCGGGAAGGTTGATGGTTACATCTGAATGGTTTTTGATCGTGATGTTCTCGCTTTTATTGGCACATCTGGTTAGAATGCCGTTGGAAAAATTGCCGGAGATATTCACGATTGCTTCATCCAGCGTAACAGGGCCGCTTCCCGAAAAAATGCCAGAGCCTCCTTCTCCGGAAGTCTGCACCAAGGTCACGTTTCCTTTGATGATGTTTTGGCCTGACTCTGTATTATAATTAAAGATGCCATTGGCGGTTTTCTTGCTGCCGACATGTATGGTCTTATCGCCGCCGGAGAGAGAAATGTCTCCACTGTAGGCATAAAGGCCATACGCTACTTTATCATCAGTCGTTGCATTCACAGAAACATTTACCTCAAGCGGTGCGGTGATCTCCATGCCGTAAAACGCATAAATGCCATAGCCGTCGCCGCTGCACGTTACATTAATGGTCAGCTTTCCATTTCCGGAGATAACCAACCGATTATTAAGAGCGTTGATACCGCGTCTTTCCAGGCGACCCGAATTTTCACCCGTACCCTTTACCGTGATCGTGCTGTCACGTTCCACCTCAATGGTCAGCACACCTGAATATCGTGTTCCGATTCCGGCGTAAATATTTGCAACGCCGTCATACCCATTGAGATACAGCGTTCCGGTGGTTCCGTCATAACGGGCAACATAGTCCATGCCGCTTGTATAAGGGGTTGAGGATGTGTCGCTGTTGTTTTGCAGGCACTCCCCGTTGAAAAGGTAGATCCCGTCGTTGGTGGTGCCGTTGGGTAGAAAAACACCACTTGGATAGTTACCATTTGCTGTCGGTGCCACGGGCACTCTCATGCGACCCCGCGGCTGGGTGTCGTCCCCGATGCCGTAGTCCTCCTGCGGCGCAGGCGGGCTGAGGTCTTCGTCCAACTCGTCGGCTGACGCCATAGCGGGCAACATTCCCACCAGCATGATAAGCGTTAAGAGCCATGCGGACAGGCGCTTGTGTGTCAGTTGTCTCATGCTTTGTTCCTCCTTCCCGAAAACTTATTATGCTTTGGGCACTATCCGCCAAAGTTCACCGAAACGGCGGACTTTCCGTAGTGCTGACCTTGCAGAACGATGCTGAGGTCGCTGGAATTGACCCAGCCGTCGCCATTCAGATCAGCTTTTCCATTTACTCCGGCGACCGTGGTCTGCTTGCCGTAATTCTGTCCCTGCAAGACCACGCTGAGGTCGCTGGAATTGATCCAGCCGTCGCCATTGATGTCTCCGCACAACAGGGTGATCGTGCTGTACGGCTTGCCGGTCAGTTTCGTCAGATCCAGGTCGGTGTCTCCCACCTTCACATTCTTCACCGTGTAGCTCAGGTGGCCGGGCTTGGTGACCACGAGGTCGTAGATTCCAGCGGCCACGGCGTTGAAGCTGAAGTCCTGCGTCACCTGCCCGTTGCCGGTAGCCTGGGTGATGGTGGCGGTGTGCTTCACCGCGCCGTTCTGCATCAGCGCAACGGTGGTGGGATTTCCAGGGTTGTAGCTTGTGAGCTTACCGCTGACGGTGACGCCGCCATTCCCGCCGGGGACAGTGTACGGCATGAACGTGCCCCAGTTATACACCGCTGCATTGGCTGTGCCGCCATCCGGGCCGCCCCACGTGTCCCATGTGGAGGCGTATTCCCATGCGTTCACGCCGTTGATATACACGACCGTGCTTTTATAGTCATCCGGCCACACGGCCTTGTCGTTGCTCTTCGGGATTTCGATGGAGATTGCGAGTTCGTACTCCTTCCCCGCCTGAAAGACCGTGTCGCCCTGCATCTTCCATTCAATCTTTTCCTTGACATCAGAAGGCAGGCCGCTGATGCTCTGATAGCTCGCATCCGTGGGGCTTTCGCCCGCCACAGGCGTCTTGACACTGAGATACAGCGTACGCGCGGCGCTCTCCCAAGAGGCTTTCACATCCTGATTCATGCCCTTACGGCCGATGCTCCAGCAAGCGCCCAAATTCGTGTATTGGTTGTTCTCGCCGATCCAGCTGTCAAATTTTGCTGTAACCACTTCATCGGGGTACAAATAGCCTAAATCGTTGTAGCGTTTAAAAAAGCCGATCTTTACGGTTAAAGCGTCCCCACGCACGACGTAGCCCGGCACGGGAATGACATGGAAATAGAAGGCATAGGGGTAGTACGCATCGATTATGTTGAAATCGCTCAGTTCTCCCCTGCCGCTTTCGGCATAGGCGTACACTTCAATACGGTACTTGTCCGGCTCGTTTGACGTGATGCTCACATCGCCGAAGGTCCTGCCAAAGAAGAAGTTCTCCATCTTGCCCTCAATGTTCGTGAGTAGGCTGCACACGCGTGCCTCCAGCCGCACCTCGCAGGTCTTTGCATCGCTCGAGACGGACGAAATCTTCGCCGTGACGCAGTTCGCGCCCTCCACGGAGAAGTCGGACGTACTCTTGAAATGGTAGCCGTCTGCGGCCTTGAGCGTCACCGTCTTGCTGCGCGTTCCGCCGCCGCCCGACCAATAGCTCTGCGAGTCCACGGTGAAGCGGTTCTCCCTCGCGCCGCGGGTGACCTGGTTCACGCTGACCGCGTCCGAGGCGATGATGTCGCCGCCGCTCATGTTCAGCCGCCCCGCGGTGACGGGCTGCGTGGTATCCTTCACCACCTGATAGCGCAGGAGGTACTGGTTTGAGTAAACGAAACTGGTGGGGTCTGTGGTGTGCTTCAGGCTGATCTTGAAGGCCATCTGGCCCGCATCGATGTTGGCAGGTTTATCCGGCAGCCGGTAGCGCCACTCGCAGATGCCGTTCGCGGTGGTGTAGTTGCCGTGGTAGATATTGACCGATCTCGGCCCGAGCCCGCATTCGATCTCATAGGACCAGCCAGCGTCCTTGAGCTCCTTCGCAAGGTCATACCAGCGGTAGACCAGCTCGTGCGTGCCGAGCGTGCTCACCGTGTAGACCGGCACGCTGCCGGAAACCGTGAAGGCGGCGCCGTCACGGTTGTTAGGCGCTGCAATGGGGCTGCCGTCCAGCAGGACCTCCTTCAGGTCCCACGCCCCGCCGATGACCTCGATGGGGCCCTTCAGGTTTAAATCCAGATAGTAAGACCCACCGTAAGGATTGTTGTCATGTTTCACGCGCGAGCCGATGTTCTCGGAGGTATAGATCTTCCCGTTCAGCTTTATCGCACTGTTCGGGAAGAACTTCATAACGCGCTCTATCACCTGCTGTTTGGCCCGCGAATCATACCCACGCACTCTGGTGACACTGAAAATATCGAGCTTGAGATACTGGCCGGACGCGTCGAATACGCCGCTTTTGATCAGCATCGCCGGATCGTTCCCCTTATAATTGCTTGCTTTTATGCTTTCGGCAACATAAAGGCCATCGTTGAAGCGCGCCCCGTCTATGACCAGCTGCGTCACATTTTCCCGCACGCTGGTCACCGCAAACGGGAAGTTGAACACGCCGCCGTTGAGGGAAACGCGCGGCTCCGCATCTCCCTCTCTCCATGACAGCTCATCTGTCCAGACTATGCCGTTGAAGGTGCCGCCGTTGACCGTGAGCTGCGAATATCGCAGCAGCAGCGCCGTCGGCATATACTGAACCCCCGATATGGTGTTCCTTTCCCTGTTGTTCCAATCGTATGCGCAGTTGATCGTGCCGCCGTTGATCGTGATCTGCGGGCGCTCACCGCCCTCGAACGGATTAAAATAGTCGTCGCTGATGCAGCCGTTGTTTCCATAGACATTCGAATCTATCGGATTCAGCCTTGTCAGCGTGCCGCCGTCCATTGTGAATTTGGCAGGCGCGCCAGCACTGTCGGGGCTTATCATGATGATGCAGTGCCACTTGGAGTCCCTCGCAAATTCAACCTCGATCGCGCCGCCGCCCTGGCTGTCGCACAGCGTGAATTCGCCGGAGCGAATTGTGATCAGGTTGTTAAACTCCGCCCGCTTGCTTGCGTCGATCCTGATCTTATGGCCGTTCAGGTCCAGTTTTTGGCTTTCCTTTATAATGATCGCATCATCATATCCCGTCGTATAATCGATGTCATTTTCCAGCGTGAGATCTCTTGAATCGCTAGATTCGAGATAGGCCGCAAGCGTCTCATAGTTCCTGATGCTGTCAGGAGCGTAGGATGTATCATCCGCCGCGCTCGCCGTCACGCCCATGGCGGGCACGAGGAGAGCAGCATGACCAGCGTCAGCAGTAAACTGGTAATTCGTTTTCTCATGTTCTATCTTCCTCCTATTTTGATTGGATGCCCATTGTCCGCGCATTGTTTCTCGGCGTGCGGCCTCTTTTTTCCTCCCTTCTGCCTCCTAAAACCGCAGCACTTTTTCCGTTGTCTCTTGGTGTTCGCCGCCAGGCCGTCTTTGTGTATAAAACCGAATCGACCAGAGCCGGATCAACGCCTACCGTGGTAGGCGTTGAAATGGGGGGTACCCCCCATTTCAAAATGATCTTTGCCTATCTCAAAGGGATTGCAGACTGGCGGCCAAATAGTCCAGAGATACAT
>PPYE01294199.1_pt1 | contig 10701 bp, 9 predicted proteins | sample 1559881 | NCBI WGS metagenome assembly PPYE01 (sample SAMN08240022, study PRJNA423297) | Human gut metagenome, whole genome shotgun sequencing project.
GCATGGAGGCCGCGCATGGGCGCCATGGCCAGAGTCCCGACGGGCGCGCAGATGAGCGCGCCGGCGATGACGGTCGGCTCAAGGGGCAGGTTGTAGCGCCAGATCCCGTATACGGCACCCGACATGACGACGATGCAAGCCGCGGCGGCGATCGCCTGTCTTTTCGAGAGGGCGCCGAATATGTTCCTCGGCTCATATGAGTGGAAGTCGTCGTGTATCTTCGTCTCCGCCATTGCGGCTCCTTCCCGATTAGCCCGCGAGCCCGAACATGCTGTTTGCGACGTGCTCGGACTGACGGACGATGCCCGTCACGGCGAAGAGCGCCACCATCGTCGGCAGCATCGTCTCGAGGACCCCTCCCGTTCCCGCGATCGACCCAGCGCCCATGTTGGACATGAGCGTCGCGCTCACCTGGAAGAAGAGAGGGCTCAGGGCGATGGCGATGAAGATGATCGCCGCCTGGAAGCACACGGAGCAGAACCTCTTGATGTAGCCCATCCCGACTTGCCTCGCGCGGTCGTCGACCAGGAAGCTGAGGCACAGCGGGGATGCGGCGGCCCTCAGGTAGATCTCGCCGGCGCGCATGAAGATCGTCGTGAGTACGACGATCGCGCACCCTGCGGACACCGCCAGGCACACCAGGGCGAGCAGGGCGTACACGAGAACCGATCCCGCCTGACCGTATGTGATGCGCCTCATGCCGTCGAGGAACGCGGCCGACACCGTGCCTGCGCCCGAGGCGGATGGGTTCATCCCGATCTGGTCGAGTGCCTGTCCGACGCCCGTGACCAGGTTTCGCGCGAGCCAGTAGACGAGCGCGCAGAGGTCCATCGCATGGAGGATCAGGGTCACGCACACCGCGAACATCGCGAGCAGCATGAGCATCTCCTCCATGTAGTCCTGGCCCTGGCTCCTCCTGCGCGGGTCGGAGATTCTGATCATGGCCACTCCGAAGACGCACGCGAGGAACGCGAGGGCGTAGGGCTCGACCGCGTAATCGCTCACCTTGCTGGCGATGCGGTAGAAGTCGGCGAAGGTTCCCGTGGCGAATTCCTCTGACAGGATGGATTGGGCGTTGGCGCCTATGACCCCCATGAACCAGTCGGCGATCGACAGCATCCCCTCACTCGCCATGTAGCAGAAGCTGTAGACCATCTTCATCGCCCAGTTGGTCAGGAACGTTCCCGACAGCTCGAACTTCGGGTCGTTGTCGTAGATCGTCTTGTAGTACATGGAGTTCTGGCCCTCGGGCGAGTCCGGGTCGGGTTTCGGGTCCTTCATGTTCTGCTCGAGTCCGCCCTGGGTGATCGAGTTCTCGTACACCTTGTACCATCCCTGCGGAGCGTCGCTCGGGCCCGTGATCGCCGTCTTCTGGTCCGTGAGGGTCACGGGGTTCGAGTGCTCCACCGGCTCCGAGTCCCCGGGCAGCTTGACGATCACCTTGGCTGGCTTGGAGTTGTCCTGAGCGCACCAGTACCACACCTGTTTGTATGTCCCGTCGGGCTGCGGCCCCGGCGCCGTGGACGTATACCAGTAGCCCGGCATGTTCTGCGCCCACGCGGTGGCCGCGAGGGCGGTCATCGAGACGAGCATGATGATGAGCATGGCCGTCATCATGCGCTTCCACCTGCGGTCCCTGCGCGCCATCCTGACCTCGTAGGGGCCGTCTGCCGTGAGCGGGTGGGACCCGAGCGGAGCGCCGCCGATGAACGACTCGAACCTGTCGCGGATCATCAGAACTGCAGGCCCGCGATGAGCTGATGCAGGAAGTTGGACGCGCCCACCACGGCCAGCAGCGTGCCTTCGGCGATCTTCCACCATTCACCGGACTGAACGGGCCGGTCGTTCGCGCGCTCGGAGAACATCTTGTAAAGGGCGCTGATCACTATCATGGCGCCCACCACGGTCATGCCCGCGGAGAGGAGGTCGACGAGTCGAAGATCATTATCCATTGCGTAAATCCTTTCATAGGTCTGCTATCACCGCGCCTTCGCGCGACCCATGAGGGCGCGTCGCGCCCGCTATGGCTTGTTTAGAGGGAGGCGACGATCACGTTCCCATCTGCCTCCTCGGCGAGTCGGAGCATGATCTCGGCCTGGTCGGTCGAGGAGTTCTCCGTGGGGCTTTCCACCTTGGACTCCCTGTGCTTTTTCGACCATGCGACCGGGTCCGTCACTTCCTTGCCCTTGAGCTCGCGGTACCTCGGGTGGTCGTGCAGATCGTATTTGTAGTCCATGCACCAGTTCGATCCCGCGTAGTGCGTCAGGCATTTCGCGGGATCGAACCCCTTCTTCCTGCGGCGGTCGTAGTTGTAGAGCTCGGCGGGCGACATGAGCGGCACCGAATACGGCTGATACGTCTCTGAGACGGAGGAGGAGTTCCTCGAGGTATTTCGGGTCACGCTCCTCGCCATCCTGGTCGTCGTCCCCATCTTCTTTGAGACCATCTCGCAGTCGTCCCAGTCCTGGGACCCCAGGAAGATGAAGATGGCCGACTCACTCATGACGTTTTTCGCCTTCTCGCCGTAACGCTCCCTCAGCTGGACGCCGTTCTGCACGACGGAGACGATGTTTATCCAGTAGGACCTCGTGACGGCGATGAGCTTCTCAAGGTTCGGGATCTTGCCGATGTTCGCCAACTCGTCGAGCCAACACCAGATCGGTATGTCCACGTGCCCCGAGCGGCTCTTCTCCGCCGCGCTGATGTTAAGAGCGAACACTTGGTTCACCGCCATCGCGGCCACGAAGTCGTAGGGGCCGGTCTCGGCCTTGATGCCGAGGAACAATGCCCTCTTTTCCCTTCCCATCCGGTCGAGTTCGAGCTCGTCCTCCGACAACATCTCACGCAGCGCGGGGTTGTTGAAGATCGACAGGCGCGCCGCGCAGGAAGCCGCGACGTTTCCCATCGTCTCCGGGTCCTTCGCCGCGGTCTTGAAGGAGCGGTACTCGTTCAGGATCGAGACCTCGGGGATCTTCTCGTCGGCAAGCACCTCGTCCTCGCTGCGGCCATCGCCGTAGAGGGCCACGATCAGAGCCTTGAGCGACGGCACGCTCGGGTCATCGGGGTCGCCCTCGAACATCCTGTCCAACGCGCTGACCCCGTCCTCGCCCTCCTCCTTGAGCAGAAGCAGGTCGTCGAGGAGGGCGGGCATCGTGCAGTCCTGCGGGTTGCCGAACCTCTTGAACCAGAAGACGCGCAGGCCGATTGAGGCGGTGTAGAAGCTTCTCTCCATATCGGCGAAGAACTTGGGGTCGGTTGTGGGCTTATCGCCCGTCGTGTTCTCCATGAAGTAGTTGACGACCTGGTTGATGTCGGTGATGTTCTCGCAGTAGGAGAGGGGGTTGTACCTGCTGGACGCCCTGATCGTATCCTCGTCGCGAAGGCCGAGCAGCTCGACCTTGTATCCGTGCGCCTCGAGGAAGGCCGCGTACAGTCGGAACAGCTCGCCCTTCGGGTCGGAAATCACCAGGGAGCCGTTCAGCTGCATGATGTTCGGTCCGACGAGCGAGTACGACTTGCCTCTGCCCGATGTTCCCATGATGAAGATGTGCCTGTTCGGGCACTCCCGCTCGATGGTGTAATCGGGGTTTTTCGATGCCGCGACCTTGGTGTTTTTCGTCAGAATCAGGTTGTCGTCCTCGACGCGCTCGCACCATTCGGGGCACGGCCACTCCTCGGTCGCCTTGTCGTGCTCGAATATCTTGCGATCTCTCACGTCGGCGAGCTCCTGGCTGCCGTGAACCTCCGACATGTCGATGTCCGACTGGTCCCTCTCCGCCTTCATGATCTGGGACGCGATGAGGATTCCGAGAGCGCCGGCGATGCCGCACACGGTCGGCCATTTGTCTGGCGACAGACCGAGCGGGGGATATGACGCGATCGACTGCGATATGAATGTGAGGAGGTCGGGCGTGGATGGGGCGTCCACGAGCGAGAGGGATGAGAAGGTGATGGTCGCGTACCTGTAGCCGATGTTACCGAGCCAAAATCCCGCCGCCGCCATGGCGAGCACGATCGCGATGCGACCGAACGAGACACGCAGAGCAGGCCGTTCGCTGTCTGTCATGTCTACCTCTTTCCCGGATGGTGCGGGGCCTTCGGCAGGGGGATTCCCGGTTTCGGAGTGATCGCGCGAGTCCCAGCGGACTTCTTGCGCTCGACGGCCCTCGCCGCAGACCTTGCGACATCCGCGGCGCTCATGGATTTCATGCGCTGGGGGCTTGTCGCCAGCTTGGCGTTCGCTCGGGCGATCCCGGGATCGGCCATTGCCCCGATCCGCGCCGACACCGCGGTCAGGGCCGCACCGAGGTCCGCCCCCAGGCCTGGGTCGGCGGCGCCTTTGAGCTCGGCGCCCGCGTGGAGCGCCGTCTTGCCCGTGACATCCGCTATCTCCCATGATCCGTCGGGTCGGGCGATCGCCGTCATGGGCTGACCGGCCGCATCGCGGAACTCCGTTCGCAGGGCCTGCCCGTCGCTTGTCCACGTCCTTCCGCCGTGCGCCAGGGGCGCGTCCGAGAGGGCGGGCGTCGAGCAGGCCTCGTCCAGGTCGGCCTCGTTCACGATCCGGTAATCGAGGGCGACTTGAAGCACAGCCTGGATCGTGGAGGCGTCCTGGGCGGCGAACTGGATGAGCGTGTGCTCCGCCTTGCCGTCTGAGACGATGTCGGACACGGAGAAGGCGACTCCGAGCTTCCGGCAGAGGGTGGCCATCTCGTGCAGGTCCGCCCGGTCGAGTCGGTCGGTCACATCGATGGTCTGTACGGCGCCCTTCATCTTGGCCGTGTTCCGAACCATGCCCTTCGTCCCCATGCCGTCGATCCGGTCCATTGCCGCGCCCGCGACGAGCTTGCCGCCCTTCCAGCCCGTTCGGCCAACTGTCGCGGAGACTCGGGCCAGCAGCCTGATGATGTCGCGCGACGCGGGGATGACCGCGTTGCCGATCATCAGGATCACCCTCAGCGCCTCTTCGGTGTCTTGTGCCATGTTCGCTCCATGCTTCATCGTCCCGCCGGCCGGCGGTTAGAGTCCTTTCGATTCGATTGTCGCAACCCGCCTCGTCGTTTAGGCGCCCATAGGTGCCCATGTGTGCCCATGTGTGCCCATGGCGGGCCACATGTGACCACCGGGCACCGCGTCACAGGGTCGTCTCGACGCCCTCGGCGATGGTCTCGACCCATCTGATGAAGATGGTCGTGTCCTGCTTGGGGTTCAGTGACAGTGAGGGCGTCCCCCCCGATGCGGACGGGAAGTAGCCCTGCGGCCTATACGTGACGTATATCGAATCTCCGTCGTCCCTCAGGCATCCGTTGGGGAGGGAGAGGGAGAGTCCACGTCCATATCTGACGGTGCGCGGCGACGGTATGAGCGGGTAGTCGATCCTCGGCCCGCCGGGCGCGGTGACGAAGGTTCCCGTGGTCGGTGCGCAGTCCGTCGTCGGGGCGAAGCTGACCGTGAGCTCGTTGTAGCTGTAGAGGTCGAGCGTTCCCGTCGGGACGTTCCCCCCGTTCCAGGCCTTTGTGCAGCCCGAGTCGCTGAACCAGCCGCGCCATCCCGGCGTGCATCCCTGGCGCGTGCACCTGTCTATCGCCTCTTGCGGCACGTTCACCCTCGAACCCGGCACCTGGTTCTCCTGTGTGTACTTCAGTTCGCCGTCTGCCCAGTACCTGACCTTTGCGAGCGGTTTCCACTGCGCATACACGTCGGTGTCCCTTTGGATGTTCTTGTACGATCGGTCCCAGCCTGTGAACATGTAGCCCGCGCGAGATGGATTTGCGGGAGCGGTCGCATCGCCGCCTCGCCTGACGGTCTCTGTCTTCAACAGCTTCTGGGGCTCGTATCCGGTGAAGAACCTGACCCTGAAGTTCTTGACCGGCGCGTACAGCCAGAAGTCGAAGTAGGAGGTTCCGACGGATGTGATGCCGTTGCCGTAGCTTCTGTTCATTGAGGTTATGTGCACGCTCTTGCCCTCGGGGACCCTCAGGTTCGCGGAGGGGCTGTCATGTCTGATGGATCCCCAATCTGGGCACTCCTGCGAGTAGCCGGGGCCCAGCTCGGTCAGATACCCTCCGTCTGCATAGAGGTAGACGTGCGCGTTGAACCAGACGCGGTTCATGCCAGATCCGGTAAAGGGCTTACTGACCTTCTTATAGAATTTGAGTCTGACGTTCCAGGAGCCGTCGGCGTTGGCCGATTTAGACTCGAGCATGAAGCGCATGTCGAACGGCACCCCGCTCATGGTCCTGTCGAAGTTGACGATCCACTCTCCCGTCGCGGTGTTGGACAGGTCGAATGTGTGTCCAATCGTGTCGGCCCATGCGACGTCCGGCATCACCTGTGCGGCGAACGGCGCGAGGACGGCCAGGCCGAGTCCTGCGAAGACCGCCCTTCGGCTGATCGCGGGTCGCTTGTCCGTCGCTGCTTCGGGTTCGTGCTTCATCTGTGGCCCCCTATCTCAGGCTGAAGGTGATTAATCTTTCGTCAATTAGCTCTTCGCATCGGTCGACGGGATGCGCCTCGACGACCCCCGTCGCGCCCCTCGGCCCCCAGACGATTCTGTTCGGGGGCACTGCGGCGTCTATCGACACCGCCTTGATCGTCCGCCCGGGCCCCCCGTTTTCCTCGCGTATCCAAGTCAGCGAGATCGACCCCCTCATCCCGAATGTATGGACGCACGTGCAACTCGGGAAGAGGATCCCGGTGCCCTGCGGGAGACGTTGCAGCCACCGTCCCATGAGGCCCAGGGCCCTCTGCCGGAAGGATCTGGCTTCGATCAGGAGAGTCTCGGAACGCCCGCGACCCGCCACGGCCATGGTCCCAATGCTTTTCGCCATGTCGAACCTCGGGCTCACCCCAGCGTCTCCACGATCTTGAAGATCATCGGCGTGATGAGGACTAGGATGAAGCAGGGGAGGATGAAGACGATCATCGGTATGATCATCTTCGCCGAGAGCGCGCCCGCCTTCTCCTCCACCTTGAGGCGACGCTGGGTGCGGACCGTCTCGGATTGGGAGCGCAGGACGTCGACGAGGGATCCGCCCGATTTCTCCGCCTGCGTTATCGATGCGGCGAAGACGGTGACTGCGGGGACTTTGGCGCGGTCGGCGAATCTGACGAGGGCGTCCGACCGCGATGAGTACTTCGCCTCTTCGCCTATCTTGCCGAAGGCCTCTGCGAGGGGTCCCTCTATTTGATCGGCGACGCATCGGATCGCGTTGTCGAAGCTCGATCCAGCCGACATCGCGATCGTCATGAGGTCCAGGGCGTCGGGCAGCTGCGCCTCAATGGCCTCGCGCCAGGTCGACCTTTTGGAGATGATCCAGAGCTGCGGCAGCATGCCTGCCGCGATGGTCGCGAGTGCCGCGGCGCCGATGCCGCGGACTCCTCCGAGAAGCGGTATCAGGACGGTGCCGAGTGCGAGTCCCGCGGCGGCGCAGCACGCGCGCATGGTCCACAGCGTTGCAGGCGTCATATCGAGGCCCGCTCGTGCCAGGGATTCGCGCGCGGCGCCCATCTGGTCCTCCGAAGCGGGCATGACGCGGTCGATGAAACGGGCGACCGCTCCCATGCCGTCTCTCCCCGCGTTCTTCTCGGCACGGACGTTCTCCTCGGGCTTCACCCCGAAAGTACGCCTCAGCAGGATCGTCAGCAGGCCTCCGATCGCAGCGGCGATCGCGAATGAGATGGCGATCGTTCGCACGAGGTCGAGAGCGCTTATCGTTTCGTTCATCGATGTTCCAATCTAGTCGGTCTCGAGCTCGCCCATCTTGAACATGATGGACAGGCCCAGCGCGTCGAGGACGAGGCAGACTGCGAGAACCGCCCATCCCATCGGGGTGGCGTAGAAGGCCCTGTGGGTTTCGGACATCATCAGCAGGATTAGGAGGATGAAGATGGGCATGCCCGAGAGGAAGTACGCCTCGAAGCGATTCAGCGAGGTCTTCGCCCTGATGAACCTGCGCATCTCGGTCCTTGCCCTGACGGTCTCGCCCACGCGCTCGGTGATGTCCGCAAGCGACCCTCCGCGCTGTTGCGATACGCGCACGGCGATGGCGAACAGCCTCAGGTCCTTGGATGTGTTTCGCTCGGCCATGGTGTCGAGTGCCTCGGCCAGCGGGGTTCCGGACTTCACATCGGCTGCCAGGCGAGCGAACTCACCGCGAACCGGCTCCTCCATCGCTTCGGCGACGGGGGTGATCGCCGCCGCCACTGAAGCGCCCGCGCGCATATTACTCGCGATCAGCGGCATTACCTCGCCGAGCTGGTCCTCGAACAGCCGACGGCGGCGACGCTTCCGGGTCGAGGCGTATGCGGGGACCGACAGCGCACCGATGGCGTTCAACATCAGGGAGCCCGCCCCCAGTCCCGCAACCAGGCCGATGAGGCCGGGGAGAAGAGCGCATCCGATCCAGATGGCTCCGAGCTCTGATGCGGAGACTGATGGGCCGATCTGAGTCGCCATTCGGTCGAGTGCCGCTCTGATCCTGCCCGCGGCCTCCCCTCGGTTTCCCGTCTTGTTCCCCGATTGGATCCTGTCCGCTCGCGCGGCCAGCAACAGGGCGAGCCCGAGTAGCGTCAGGACGGCGATGGCGGCGTATGATGCGATCACATGTACCACCAGTCCTCGTCGGTGACGCCGCACTTGCGCATGCGGGAGATGTGCTCCGGGGAGATTCGCTCACCCGTGGGCACCCAGGTGCCCTCGATCTGGAGTCCGTCAGTCCAATCCTGCTCGAATTTGACTATCGTGCCCATGCGCACCTTATCTCCCTCCATCCCCTGGATCTCGGCGATCTCGGTGATGCGACGCTGACCGTCGGTTCCGCGCTCGATTGCGACGACGAAGTCGAAGCATCGCGAGACATAGTCGAGGATGTCCTTGGCCTCCATGCCCATGCCGGCCTGCTGGACCATGTTGAGGAGCGCCGGCATGGCGCCGCGGGCGTCGTTGGCGTGGATGGTCGTGATGGATCCGAGGTGTCCGGACGAGATCGCGCGGAGCATGTCGAAGGCCTCGGGACCTCGGCACTCTCCGACGATGATGCGGTCCGGTCGTTTTCTGAGGGAGTTGATGACGAGGTCGCGTATGGTGACCTCGCCCTCGCCCTCCGCGTTCGCGGGGCGCGCCTGGTTACGGAAGACATCGGGGTGCTCGAAGCGGATCTCCGGGGTGTCCTCGAGAATGCCCACGCGCTGGTCGCGAGGAATCAGTCGGCACAGGGCGTTGAGAAGCGTCGTCTTGCCGGTTCCCGTACCGCCCACGATGAGGAAGTTCATGCGTCCGACGAGAATCGCCTCGAGGATCTCGAGAATCCTCTGGTCGAACATCCCCGACTCCATCAGGTCCTGCAGCGTCGCCTTGCTCTGCTTGAACTTACGGATGCACAGCTCGTGGTGGTCCACCGCGGTCGGCATGCACGTCGCATTGACGCGCGATCCGTCGAAGGGCGCGCCGGGGCGCACGAGCACGCAGTTGCACATCGTCTTTCCCTCGTCGCACCGGTTGCCCGTCGCCCCCACTATGCGGTCGATGACCGCCTTGACATGGTCGTCATCCTCGAACCTGATCCTCGTGCCATGCATGACGCCGCCGACCTCGACTCGCACGTTGTCGGGGGCGTTGATGTCGATCTCTGAGACATCCTCATCCCACAGGAGCTCCTCCAGCGGCCCGAGGAGGAAGAGGTCGTCGATCACGGCTTCGAGGACCTTGGCCGCATCGGTGTAGTTGAGGTACTGGCCGTCCTCGTCCTCTTGGAGATAGTCCTGCGCCATGTCGCGAGCCGTCTGGGTCCTGTCTCCCTGAGCCTCCTCGTAGAGCGCCTGCTGCGCGAGCTCGTCACGCACCAGCTTGAGGACCCTGCGCTCAATGGCGAGCTCTTGCTCACTCAGCATTTGCGGCCTCCGTCTCAAGCGGTCGGGCGATGAGGCGGACGCTCTGAGAGGATGCGATGGCCAGGGCCTGATCCCTCGTGACCTCGACGGTCACGTACTGGTATCCCTCGGAAGGTCCCTCTGAGAGGTTCGAGTCGAGGGCGATGATTCGGACGTTCTCGGCGAGCAGCGCAGTTGAGGCGACAACCCCGTCAGAGGCGCCGCCGAGCACGTCGACCTTGTCGCCCACAGACGAGAGCGGGGAGAGGGCGTTGGCGGGCTCGAGGGAGATCATCATTCCGACATAGCCCTCGGTGATGGCGGCGGGCAGTGAGGCGGGATCGTGGGACCCCGCGACGGAGCTAGCGGGGACGGCCATGCCCTTGGTCTGGTCTGTGATGGTCTTCTTGCCTACCAGGTCCTCAAGTTTGTCGGCCGCGTCGGTAGGGGAGAAGTCGCGCGGAACGCTGCCGATCTCCAAATCGGCATCGGAGAGAATCGTGCCCGCGGGAATGTCGCGCGTCGCAACGACGGCCTTGACCAGGTTTCCCTCAACGCGGTTCAGTGCGTCCGATGACTTTGCGAACATCCAGGCCGACACCGCGACGGAGGCGATTGCGACTGCGATGCAGGCGCCCGCCACGGTCGTGAGCCTCTTCTTGGCCGCCTCCGCCGCGGCGTCCCGCGCGACGGCCCTTCGAGCGCGGGCTGCGCCCTCGGACTGCCTGGTGCTTGCGCCCGGGGCAGGCGTCGGATTCTTCGCCTGACGCTCCTTGAGGCGGTTGATCTTCTTCTTGAGTCGCTCCGCCTCTGCGTAGTCCCCCGCCTCTC
>PPYE01358594.1_pt1 | contig 10697 bp, 13 predicted proteins | sample 1559881 | NCBI WGS metagenome assembly PPYE01 (sample SAMN08240022, study PRJNA423297) | Human gut metagenome, whole genome shotgun sequencing project.
TCCGGAAAACTGAATTCAAGTTGCCGGAAAAGTATTGCTTCCTACAGCGCTTTTTCGTACCTTTGCACCAGCAATCGAAGGAAACGCCTTAGGTGCCTGATAACGGGCATCTCTTACGACCGAGGCGGGGGATAAATGATGGCAGGCGCCGGTCATCAATGACGACCCCGAAAAGGACAAGAAACGGGGCTATCCGGGGAGTTGCAAAAATGAACCTTTTAACACAAACGACTATGATTAATTACAGCATTGTAATGCGTAGCGTGAACGCAAATCTTCTGGCTATCAACCAGGCAAAGTCACGCATCAACCAGGCGAAGAAGGAGGGCAAGGAGCCTGAGAAGGCAGACCTCGACCTCGTGAAGACCGAGAAGCAGAACGCTTTCGCCGTGTCACAGTACACCGACATCATGACCATCGAGAAGTTTGCCAAGCACATCACCTCTCACGGCAGCGTGTACTCCAGAGCCGACATCAGCGCCATCCTCTACATGGCAGTAGACTGCATGAGAGAGATGCTGCTCGAGGGCAAGAAGGTCCGTCTGGGCGACCTGGGAGACTTCTCCGTCCTGCTCACCTCGAAGGGTGCCGAGGATGCCGACAAGTTCACCGCGCAGAACATCACCGACGTGAAGGTGCAGTGGGAGCCTGGTCAGCAGTTCAAGACCCTGCGTGACGAAGCCGAGTTCAACCTCGTGGCTAGCCGTAGTGCTCAGGCAGCCGTGCTCAAGGCGATCAAGGAGGGCAAGACCAGCGTAGACCTCAACGCTCCAACCACTCCGGAGGGAGGCGGTGACGGAACCAGCGGCGGCGGTTCTACTACCACCGGAGGCAGCGAGAATACCGGAGGTCAGGGCAGCGAGAGTTCCGGCGGAACGGGTAGCGAAGGCTCCGGCACCGACCAGGGCGGAGACGTAGGTCTCTAGACTGAGAGTCGGGCGGGTTCGGGAGGAAAATAAAGTATTAATTTGTTATATTAGGCAGGAAATTGTTTAACCTTTAAATTAGAAAAGACTATGAAAAGAGACACATGGAAGATGGTGTTGCAGATAGCCATCAGCATCTTGACGGCAATCGCAACCACGCTCGGAGTGACTAGCTGTGTAGGCTAGAAGTTGAAAATGAAGAATGGCCGTTCTCCTCTACCCCATGAGGAGGCGGTCATTTTTTCGTATTCCGGTCATTAACGGTCACGGTCATTAAGGTCATTAAGAAATTTATAAAAGGAAAGTAGAGGGAAGACAGCAAAAAAATCATCTTTTTTTTGCTCGTTTTCCCTTTTTTTATTACCTTTGCCTTAAAAATCAATAATAGTATGATAACAGGAGAAATCAAAAACAAGATAGACCAGATATGGGACACCTTCTTTGTAGCAGGTATTACCAACCCTATCACCGTATTGGAACAGATGACCTACATCTTCTTCATGAAAATGCTCGACGACAAGCAGTTGCAGGAAGAAGAGAACGCACGCGACTGGGATAGCGAGGTGGAAAACCCTACCTTCCCCGAAGGACAACTGTGGATTAACCCCGACGCTACCACCGACGAGGAGAAGGCTGGAATCCCTTACGAAAGCCTGCGCTGGCACGTGTTCAAGAACCTGGGCGCCGACAATATGTTCAAGGTGGTAAGGCAGCACGTGTTCGAATTCATCAAGCACATCGGCACGGGCGAAGAAAGCGCCTACAGCCGCTACATGAAGTCGGCTATCTTCCTGATTCCCAACGCCCGAACTCTTACCAAGGTTATCGACGGCGTGGATTCTCTCGATATGAACAACCGTGACGCGATGGGCGACGTCTATGAATACATCCTGGGCAAGATGGCGGCAAGCGGCACCAACGGACAGTTCCGCACCCCCCGACACATCATCCGTATGATCGTGGAGATGATGCAGCCTACCCCGGAGGATTACATCTGCGACCCAGCCATGGGATCGGCAGGATTCCTCGTAGAAGCCGTGAAATACATCAAGGAGAATTACGAGACCATCCTCTATGCCGGAGAACAGGTGAAACACATGAAGACCTCGATGATCAATGGCTACGATACTGACCAGACCATGCTGCGCATCGGAGCCATGAACCTGCTGCTGCACGATATTACTGCCCCGGAACTTGCCTGGCGCGATTCGCTCTCTGAGCAGAACGAAGACCAGAACTGCTACTCGCTCATCATGGCGAACCCGCCGTTTGCGGGCAGTCTCGACAAGGGCAATGTAAACAAGAAGATTCTTGCCTACGCCAACACCAGCAAGACCGAGCTGCTGTTCCTGGCTCAGTTTGTCCGCTCCCTGGAGTTGGGCGGCCGCTGCGCCAGCATCGTTCCCGATGGAGTACTCTTCGGAACTTCCAGGGCGCACGTGGCTATCCGCAAGGAGATAGTTGACAACCAGCAGTTGCGTGCCGTCATTTCCATGCCGAGTGGCGTGTTCAAGCCATACGCCGGAGTTTCTACCGCCGTTCTTGTGTTCAGCAAGACCAACTGTGGTGGAACGGACAAGGTATGGTTTTACGACATGAAGGCGGATGGATATTCGCTCGATGACAAGCGTGCGCCGATAGCCGACAATGATATTCCGGATGTGGTAAACCGCTTCCTGCATCCTGAGTCTGAGGGTTCCCGCACCCGCAAGGACCAGAGCTTCTTCGTACCCGTAGAGGAAATCCGCCAGAACGATTACGACCTCTCTATTAATAAGTATAAGGAGATAGAGCGTGAGAAGGTGGAATACGAGCCTGTAAAGGATATTCTAGTAAGACTGGAAGAGAATGAAGGCGAGTTTCTGAAGGGATATAGAGATTTGTGCAAGATGCTGGAAGAAGATGAAAAGAAGGAGGAAATGGTATGAGAAAGGGATGGGAATATAAGAAGCTGGGGGAAGTTTTAGAAACTACTTCTGGTGGAACACCTTCAAAATCTCATAAAGAATATTATGAAGGTGGAACAATCCCATGGCTTCGAAGTGGAGAAGTTAGCAAAGGCGATATTTATGACGCAGAGTTATATATTACAGAGGAAGGTCTAAAAAAATCCTCTGCAAAACTTTTTCCAATAGATACTGTACTCATTGCGATGTATGGTGCAACGGTGGGACAAGTGGGCATTTTAAAATCTACAATGTGTACAAACCAGGCAATTTGCGGAATCCTACCTAATAAGGACTTTCACCCCAATTTTCTGAAATATGTGCTTCTTGCCAATAAAAAGAATTATTTGAAACAAGCAATAGGAGGTGCTCAACCAAACATATCACAGCAAGTCATAAAAAGTACATATATTCCGATTGTAAAATTTTCGGAGCAGGAGTCCGTAGTTTCCGAACTTGACAAGATAAATGAGTTGATTCGTTTAAAGAAGGAGCAGCTTAAAGATTTCGACAATCTCGCTCAAAGCCTCTTCTATGAGATGTTTGGAGACCCAGTGGAGAATGAAAAGGGATGGGAAGTGCATTTACTAAAAGCCCTCTGCACAAAAATAGGCTCAGGAGCAACTCCTAAAGGTGGAAGTGAGTCATATAAAGAAGAAGGAACGTCTCTTATAAGAAGTTTAAACATTCATAATAATGAATTCAAATTCAAAGACCTCGCATATATAGATGACGATCAAGCTGACTCATTAAACAATGTTATAGTACAGGGAAATGATGTGCTATTAAATATTACCGGTGCGTCAGTCGCACGTTGCTGTATTGTTCCAACAGAAGTGTTACCAGCAAGAGTAAACCAGCATGTTTGCATCCTTAGGCATGGCAACTTAATAGATGCGAAATATCTTAATAGGTTGCTAACGAATGACAATTATCAGCAGTTATTACAGAGACTAGCAAAAAGCAAAGCAGCAACTAGAGAAGCATTGCCTAAAAGCATTGTTGATAAATTATCAATCCCTCTCCCACCCCTCTCCCTCCAACGTCTCTTTGCCCAGCGCATAGAGCAAATCGAGCGAGAGAAATCGGAGGTTCAGAAGTCCATCCAGGATCTCGAAACCCTGCTGGCTTCCCGCATGCAATACTGGTTCGAATAGAAGTTGAAGGTGGCTTTGTATATTGCCCGGTATTTGAAGGCTTTTGCCCACAAAAAATATAACAATAACAATTAAAAATAAAACGACAATGAAGAATTTTGACTTTATCAAAAAGCTGGCAGAGGAGATTCCTGCCTTCCACCAGCTCCACGCATACTGCGATAAGGCAGAAATCTTTCAGAAGGCATTCCCCGAAGAGAGTGCCGCCAATGCACGCAAGGCACTGGAATGGCTCGTAAAAAACCATCTGGCGATGGCTAACGTTACCCTCGCCCCGCACGAAACCTTGAACAATATGCTCAAACGCCCACAGATAGATGCTTTCATCAACGAAGACTGGGAGTTTGAACAGAATATGCGCATGGTAAAGAAAATAGGCAACTACGCTGCTCATACCGGAGCCCAGCAGGTAAAGGCAAACGATGCTTTCATCTGTCTGAGAGCCCTCTTCTATGTAGCAACCGGTTTCCTCTACCGCTGGCAGGCAATCCGCAAAATGCTTGCCTTCGATGCTACGCTCATCCCGCAGGACTTCACCCAGATTCATGCATCAGACAATTCCGAGCCAACCGTATCTCCCGACCTCACAGACCATGTTTCTTCCGAGGCCATCGAGCACCCGGAGCCTCCAAAATCTCAGCCTTCAGAATCGCTTGAAAGCGAAGCCATTACCCGTCAATGCCTCATCGACTACATGCTGAATGAGGCTGGCTGGGAAATCCTCCACGTAAAGGGCGACATCCAGGGCGGGAAGGCTGCCATCGAGGTAAAGATAGAGGGAATGAACAAGCAATTCCACCCTTCAGGCACCGGCTACGCCGACTACGTGCTCTTTAGCAAGGGCAGCAAACCGCTGGCGGTGATAGAAGCCAAAAGCACCATCCACAGCCCGGAAACCGGACGGAAGCAGGCAATAGAGTATGCAGATTGCCTGGAGAAGAAGTATGGTGTAAGACCGGTAATTTATTACACCAACGGATACACTACCAAGGTGATTGACGGCATGGGCTATCCCGACCGGGAGGTCATCTCCTTCCATAGCCACGACGACCTGGAACAACTGATTCAGAAACGGGGTCGTGCCGACATTAACAAACTGACGATAGACGACGAAATCACCAACCGCCCCTATCAGAAAACAGCCATCAAGAGTCTGGTGGAATGGCTCAACAGGAAGCATCGCCGTGGACTGCTCGTGCTGGCTACCGGTACGGGCAAGACGCGCGTGAGCATCTCGCTCTGCAAACTGCTAGACAACAACAACTGGATCAAGAGAGTACTCTTCCTTGCCGACCGCACGGAACTGGTGAAGCAGGCACGCAAGAACTTTGAAAAATACTTACCTAGCCAGACCATGACCAGTCTCTCGGACGAAACAGAACCCAACAAGTCTGCCCGCTTCGTATTCTCCACCTATCAGACGATGATCAACTACATCAACGCCGAGCCAGTGGAGTTCTCCATCGGTCATTTCGACCTCATCATCATCGACGAGGCGCATCGCAGCGTGTTCGGCAAATACGGCGCCATCTTCCAGTATTTCGACTCCCTGCTCATCGGTCTCACCGCCACCCCGAGAGCCGAGATAGACAAGAACACCTTCCAGCTGCTGGAACTGGAGAATGAGCCTAACTTTGAATACACCTATGATGAAGCCATTGCCGACGGCTATCTCTGTCCGTACCGACTGAAGAAATGCAACTCGAAGATGATCAACCGAGGCATCAGATACGACGATCTGAGCCCGGAGCAGCGGGAGCAGCTGGAGAAGGTATGGGAGTATGAGAAGGCAATAAAGGGCATTCCGGAAGACGAGGAATATCATCGGGATATTCAGGGCAACGAGATATTCAACTATCTGATCAATGACGACACCATCGACAACGTGCTGTCAGAACAGATGACAAACGGACAGAAGGTACATAGTGGCGAGGACGTGGGCAAGACCATCATCTTTGCCTACAACCACAAGCATGCGGAGCGCATCGTGGAGCGTTTCCGCCATCTCTATCCCGAGCGTGGCGCTGACTACTGCCAGCTGATAGACAACCAGGTGAAGAACCATTCTGCCCTCATCGCCGACTTCGAGGTAGAAGACAAGATGCCGCAGATAGCCGTATCGGTGGACATGCTCGACACGGGAATCGATGTGCCTGAGATTCTGAACCTTGTATTCTTCAAGATCATCAAGTCGAAGATAAAATTTGAGCAGATGATAGGTAGAGGAACCCGTCTCTGCAAGGATCTTTTCGGTCCGGGCGAAGACAAGAAGGAATTCTACATCTTCGACTGGTGTGGCAATTTCGATTTCTTCTCGAAGCAGGGCGACGACATTCATCCATCCGAAAGCAAATCGCTCACCGACCGGCTCTTCTGCCTGCGCCTGGATATTGCCAAGGAGCTGCAGAGCGCCGAACATCAGGAGAAGGAATTTGACAAGCAGCTGCATGATGAGCTGAAGACCCTGCTCCATCAGCAGGTGGCAGCCATCGGCAAGGAGCGCAAGGAGGCTCGCCCATGGCTGAACATCATAGAGCCTTACAGAAACAAGGAGAAATGGACCTGCCTGTCGGAGATAGAAGTGCAGCAGCTCAAGGAGATAGGCAATCTGATTAAAGTGGATAAGGAAGACGAGGAAGCCAAGCGTTTCGACATCGTGATGCTGCACATCATGCTTTCGCATATCGATACGACCAAGCGTGCAGGCCAGTTGCGCAAGGCGGTAACGGTTATTGCTTCCATCCTGGAGAAGAAGGCCTCCATTCCGGCTGTGATGGAGCACATCGACACCATCCGCCAGGTTCAGAAACCTGTGTTCTGGGAAAACGAATCGCTGGATGCGCTGGAGCATGTGCGCAGGGAACTGAGAGGACTGGTTCATCTGCTGAAGGAGCAGCGTGGCGGCAAGAAGTTTATCATCGACATAGAAGACACCTACACCAAAGTGGAAGGTGGCGAGGATGAGGTGATCAAGACCAGCTACAAGCAGCGTGTAATCGACTATCTGGCAGAGAACAGCAACAACGATACTCTGCGCAAGATTCAGCATTTCGAGCAGCTGACCTCTGCCGACATAGAGGAGCTGGAGCGCATCTTCTTCGAGGAGCTAGGCACCCGGAATGAGTACGACGAGCTTACCGAGGGCCATCCGTACAAGAACAATGTGGCTGCGTTTATCCGTGTAATCAACGGCATAGACCGCAAGAAGGCGCTTCAGATCTATCAGCAGTTCATAGAGGGTTACAACCTCACCTCAGACCAGGAGATCTATCTGAAGAACATCCTGGATTACATCAGCATGAACGGCGACATAGAAACCCGCAACTTCCTGGAGTATCCGCTGAAAGATCTGAAATGGCGCGAAACCTTCGGCGACACGTTTGTGAATCTCAAGGATTTCATCAAGCAGATGCACCGGGTGATTATTGCGTAAGGGGCAGGAATTGTCTAGGGTAAAAGAAAGCGACCGCTCACCTCAGAAATCATGAGGAGAGCGGTCGTTTCCGGTCATTAACGGTCACGGTCATTAAGGTCATTAAGGATTTCGGCTTATTCAGATGTTTACAACTATCCATTTACCACTTTTTCTACCGCCTTCACGCTTCAAGATTCCCTTGGCTTGAAGAGCAGCAATATCTCTTTCAATAGTACGTGTCGTAACAGTTTTCTTTCCCGACATTCTCTGCGCCAATTCCGGAATCGTTATTTCCGGATGATGTTTAACAACAGAAATGATATTCTGCTGACGTTCAGAAAGTTCAATCAGTTTTTCTTTCCCGAAATTTTTAAAATCTTTCCCGACATTTATCACGACATCATCATCCATAGATTTTTCATACTGTTCTATCTCAGCCTTAAGATTTTTGATATGTTCTTGAAGCATGAAAGACTGGAATGGTAACATCGACTCTTCTTCTCGAACAGATAGAACTTATCGTAATCTATCTGCTGCGAAATACCAAGACTTCTATATTTGGCTAGTATAGCCTGTAATTCTACCACATACTTTTCCATTTTGCTACTTCTTTTTTAGGCACAAAGATAGGTAAAATATGTTAGAAACACGAATGATTATGAAGAAAAATGCAAATAGCTCTGTATTTTACTAAGATTATATCTACCATAGCTTCCGCCTTTTGTTTTAAGAGGTCATGAAGTGTCAAATTCATTATCGGTCATTTTCCAATACCTAAATCCGGTCATTAAGGTCACGGTCATTTTCGGTCATTAAGGATTTCGTTTTTTCAAAATATCCCTCTATCTTATAAAATAAGGTTAAATCAAGTTCGCCCTGCAAACAAAATTCATTCATAAATTCACATTTCTGAATATTTTTTGTATTTTTGCAGATATATATTGCGCCAATATGGGTTTTGAGCATGGCTTATCCTCTCAGATTATAGGCGCATAATGTAAAATCATAAAGAAAGTAATGAAAAAGAGATAAAAGCAGAAATGTATATACAGCAGGAAATGGTCGATAAAACCTACTTTAGCTGACAAACTGGTCGATAACATTAATTTTATGACCGATAAAGCAATACTGCGTTAATTAAGAAATTGCTTTAATCAAAACACTTTTGAAAACAGAAAGCAATTGTACTAACTATCTGAAATTCTGATAATGATTTTAATTCAATAGCGTCCGCAGTGCGGACGTAATTGTCTGTTGGGCTTCCTAAACCTTTTCCGGGCTCAGGAGAGATTGTCCGTGGATAGACACCTCTCCTAACCAAAATATTTTTCATTCAGATTTACGATTGAATCTCTGAATTCGTTCTTTGACTATTCGTAAATAGGTACGTTTGAGCTTGTCATTCAAAAAAGAATTATTGACCAAATGCTCTACTTCGTCAGGCAATAAAGAAAAAGAGTCAAGGATCATTTCTATACGCTTCTTCTTCAGACCGATATGCTCTCCGAATCTCTCAAAGTCCAGACGGCAAGGATGTCCTGTTCGCTCATACACATCACTTTTCTCCAGAGTCAGAGAAAGCCCCCCATTCAACCCCAGATCATCGCCATCGATATGGAGACAGGTGTTCATCAGGTCATAGGCGGGAGCAAGCTGGTAATGCTCGCCAATTCTCATGATGGAGAAGTTTTTCAGATGGTCGTCGCCATTACCGTAGATGTAATTGAATACAACCAACTTAAAGAAACGTTCCATGGCTATCATCCAGGCTGGAATATATCGTTTTATCGCACAGGCAATATCCTCGAAGCATCCATCATATTTGAAATACGTACCTTGCTCGGCTTCATTCTTGCCAACCAGAGAAGCGAAATCCTCCATGAGATATTTGCTTCCATCCTTAGCTATGTCAAATCTCTTTGTAATATATACCATATCTCCATGAGGGGTAAAGCAAAGACCGTTTTCTGCTGTAATGATACCATATACCTGTGAAGCTATCTGCATGGTAAGATGCTCGTTAGCTGGAATCTGCTTCCTGGTATAAAGAGTATTCATTCTCTATCACTGCAGGAAATTTCTCCTGAGCTCCAGATACGGAGATACGTCTCATGGCTATCATAGTCTCTGATGTCTTACTGATTTCATCTATTTCAAAATCAAGCAAATGCGACACTTTCTGACCATCAAACAGTTTTTTGCAAGCTGTAGGAGAGTAAGTGGAAAAACCATCTGCAAGGGTGGATGGGCAATGATTTAATTCTTTCATGATTCTACTTCTTTTACAGTTAATGCTCCTATCGTATCATGGGTTGCTATCTTCAGAAGAAGTCCAAAGAAATCCTTCTCATCCAATCGCCAACTTCTGCAGACTATCTTTCTGTTTGCTCCTTCTGGAAGCATATTGGTAAAAACAGGGAATAGATAATCAGACTGATAAGGCTCTTCCCTAAAAGGCATGGTAAGTGAGACAGGATCGTGGGTCCTATCCATCATATACTGCTTGTCGTATGTGAAGGTATAACCTCTGCCAGGAGTTGACTCCTCTAAGAGTCCTGCTTCTGTGTCGTGACAATAAACGATAGCTTTTCTCATGACTTACTTTATTTAAACTGTTTGACGAATCTCATATTTAACCTCCATGCCAAGGATATCCATGATTTTTTCAACCGTCGATAGAGAGGGGTTTCCTTTACCACTCTCTATTTTCTTGATGGTTGAAATGGCTATCTCAGACATGTCAGCGAGGTCTTGCTGGGTAATCCCCAAGGCCTTACGCTGCAATTTCATTACTTCTTGAATTTTCATATCAAGTAGTGTATTATATTGTACTTTTTGTGCAAAGATAAGAAATGTTTTTGGATTAAACAAGCAAAAGTATCATATAATGTTCTTTTTATGAAAAATTATAATTTCATGAGATTTTATTTTGGTAAGGAGAGGTGTCACTTGCAAAGTGAGGTCATTAAGGTCACGGTCATTAAGGTCATTAAGAATTTCAGATTATCAAAACATCCCTCTATCTTATAAAATAAGGTTAAATAAAGTTTGCCCTGCAAACAAAATCCATCCATAAAATCACTTTTCTGAATATTTTTTTGTATTTTTGCAGATATATTGCGCTGATATGGAGTTGAGCATGGCTTATCCTCCTAGATTATAGGCGCATCATTATCAAATGATTAGAGCATGAAGAAGATATTATTCCTACACGGATTCTTCGCCACGGGCAGCTGTCCGATGGCGAGAGCCT
>PPYE01048084.1_pt1 | contig 10696 bp, 9 predicted proteins | sample 1559881 | NCBI WGS metagenome assembly PPYE01 (sample SAMN08240022, study PRJNA423297) | Human gut metagenome, whole genome shotgun sequencing project.
GGTAAGTACAAAATATCATGTAAACTTTGTACTTAGCATTTCTATGGACGGAGAAGAGCTTCCGGCTTCCGCAAAGGATATGGTTCTGGTGGCCTTATAAAATAACCGCTCCTTCGTAAGAATACAAATGGCATGAACAAGAAATTGTTTATGCCATTTTTTTGGCGGAATTTCCTCAGAAACTTGAACTTTCCAGTTAATCCATATATAATAGGGAAGATATGAAAAAAGCACTCTGGACGGAGGGAGCAGTTGGCAAAAAAGAAAAAGAACAAAAAGGTGATCCGGTACCGCCGGCCCTTGAATATAAATGTGGGAATGATCATCTTCGCCCTTATCTTCGCGTACATGGCCTTTTATGTGTATACGTATGTGCGGAGAGAAAAGATCGAGTTTTATGAGGTGCCTGAAGGCAGCATCGTCAACGACCAGCGCCACACGGGCATTGCGTTCCGGACAGAAACCGTAAAATATACGGAGCAGGCAGGGAACATTAATTTCTATCTGCGGGAGGGAAAAAAGGCCGCAGTGGGCACCAGGGTCTATTCGGTGGATGAGACGGGAAAGCTTTCGGAGCTTCTGGCAGAAAAGACTGACGGCTCAGTGGCCTTATCCAGGGACAACCTTATGTCCTTAAAAAAACAGCTTTCTTCCTTCAGCCAGACCTTTACGGAAAACGATTTTAAGACCGTTTACGATACCAGGTATACGCTGGATTCGGAGGTGCTTGAATACGTCAGCGTGGACGCCCTGAAAAACCTGGACAGCGTTGTGGAGGAAATGGGCGTGAACTTTGTCCAGGTAAGGGCCGACCAGTCGGGGATCGTTTCATATATGGTGGATTCCCTGGAGGGAGTGGCTCCGAACCAGGTAACAGAGGAGATTTTCGACCGGTCTGGTTATACGAAGAATATCCTGAAATCCGGGAAGCTGGTGGGCGTGGAGGAACCGGCCTATAAGCTGGTCACTTCCAGCGACTGGTCCCTGGTCTTCCAGATGACCGAGGAGGATGCGGCTCTTTATAACGGGAAGACCTCGCTGACTGTGAAATTTGCTGGGAAGGATCTGAAGACCCCCGGCGCATTTTCCATGATCACCGGAGGGGACGGGAAGACCTACGGAAAGCTGGACTTTTCCAAATATATGGAGCAGTTCATTTCAGACCGTTTTGTGGATTTTGAGATCATCACCGAGGAGGTGACCGGGCTTAAGATCCCAAAGAGTGCCGTCACAGATGTGGAGTTTTATCTGATCCCTAAAGAATTCCTGGCCGGAGGCGGCAAGGGCTTTTTAAAGGAGACGTATACGGAAAACGGGGCTGGAGCCGTTCTTGTGTCCTGCGATATTTATAACGCAGATGATACGTATTACTATGTGGACGCCGGGGAGAACAGCGAATTTAAGCCTGGAGATTATCTGGTGAAGGAAAACTCCCAGGACCGGTACCAGATAGGGGCCAAGGCTGCGGTAACAGGAGTTTACAACATCAATAAAGGCTATACGGATTTCAGAAAGGTCGAGATCCTGACGTCCAGCGACGAGTACGACATTGTGGCCAGGGGCACGGATTACGGCCTTTCGGTCTATGACCATATTGTACTGGATGCCAGGGCCGTAAGAGCCAATGGCGTCGTCATTTATCAGTAACCGGAGGAGAATCATGTCAGTAGCAGAAAATTTAAAAACCATAAGAGAACGTGTGGACGCTGCCTGTGAACGGGCGGGAAGAAGGCAGGAGGAGGTCACTCTGATCGCGGTCAGCAAGACAAAGCCCCTGTCCATGCTCCAGGAGGCCTACGGGGCCGGAGCCAGGGATTTTGGGGAAAATAAGGTACAGGAGATCCTGGAAAAATATCCGGAGATGCCGGAGGACGCCAGATTCCATATGATCGGCCACTTACAGACCAACAAGGTGAAGCAGGTGGTGGGAAAGGCAGTTCTGATCCATTCCGTGGACAGCCTGCATCTGGCAGAAAAGATCGAACAGGAGGCGGCAAAGAGAGATCTGACCGCAGACATCCTTCTGGAGGTCAATGTTGCCAGGGAGGAGAGTAAGTTTGGCCTGATGCTGGAGGAGGTGATCCCCCTTCTGGAAGAGGTAAAAAACCTCCCTCACGTCCGGGTAAGGGGACTTATGACCATCGCTCCCAATGTCGAAAATCCTGAAGAAAATCGAAAACATTTTAAGAAATTATATCAATTATATGTTGACATCAAAAGTAAAAACATTGATAATGGTACCATGAGTGTGCTTTCTATGGGCATGACCGGTGATTTTGAGGTCGCTGTGGAAGAAGGAGCCACCATGATAAGAGTAGGGACCGGTATTTTTGGTTCCAGACAGATTGGAGAGAAGAAAGAATGAGTTTCCTGAACAAACTGATGGATTCTATGCGGTTAAGCGAAGACAGTGATGACGATTACTTCTTAGATGACGACTATGAGGATGACGATAAACCTGCGAAAAAGGGATTGTTCAAGAAGGACAGCTACGAGGACGATTATGACGAGCCGGAGGTACAGAAGCCCAGGTTCCTGCCAAGAGCCACATCCAATAACAAGGTGGTTCCCATGCGCAGGGGGATGGAGGTTTCCCTGATCAAGCCAACATCCCTGGAGGACGCCAGAGAGATCTGTGATTATCTTCTGGCCGGAAAGGCTGTGGTCCTCAATATGGAGGGGATCCACACGGAGACAGCCCAGAGGATCATCGACTTTACCTCTGGAGCCACCTATTCCATGGACGGAAATCTTCAGAAGATATCCAACTACATATTTATCGCAACCCCGCAGTCTGTTGAGCTTTCCGGAGACTTCCAGGATCTGCTTTCCGGCGGAAACATCGACGTGTCCGGTCTCAATATCCACTTATAGGATGACCATGGAAAAAGAAGAACAGCTTTTCAGAAAAAGAGTCCTGGAGTTGGCGGAGCTGTGCTTTCACAGGGACATGCCCTCCAATACGGATTTCCTGAATTTAAATGAGCAGACAATTTTCCAGAGCATTTCTGGCACGTTGCCGCCGGTGAGATACGTTCTCGCCGGCGGTTTCCCAGGGTCAGAAAGGAAGGCTGTCTGTTTTCTTCCATCCTACGAGGAGGAGCTGACGGATCCGCCCTTTGAATGTCTGCGGATCTGCGCCCGGAATAAAAAGTTTTCCGGGGAGCTGACCCACCGGGATTTCCTGGGGGCTCTCATGAACCTGGGCATCGAGAGGGCCATGATCGGAGATATCGTGGTAAAGAACCTGGACGGATATGTGATGGTCCTGAAAAAGATCAGCCGCTATGTGCTGGAGAATCTGGATACGGTGGGCCGTACAGCCGTGGAGGCTGCGGTCTGGGAGGGGGCAGAAGAGCTCCTGGAGCCGGAATATGAAGAAGTGGCAGGGACGGTGAGCTCCGTGCGCCTGGACGCCGTTGTGGCCCTCTGCAGCCGCGTATCCAGAACGAAGGCCGCCGGCCTGATCGCCGGAGAGAAGGTTTTTATCAACGGCCAGGCTGTCCTTTCTCCCTCCCGTCAGATGGAGCTCGGAGAGATCCTGTCCATCCGCGGCGTGGGAAAATTCCTCTTTTCAAGGAATGGAGGACAGACGAAAAAGGGACGGATCTCCGTCACATTCTTAAAATACCGATGAAAACAGAAGGAGGAACTGTCATGGCGGTTTCAGAAATGGAAGAGGGAAGGATGCAGGTATGCCGGGATGGGGCTCCCATCTACGACATTGTCCTGGAGGACAGCTTTGACCGTCTTCCGGAGGAGATGGAAAGGCTGGGAAGCCAGGGGAGAAGGCTCTGTATCGTTACAGACTCCAATGTGGCTCCCCTGTATCTGGAGGCGGTGGAAAAACTCCTTTCTGGGTGTTTCAGCCAGGTGACGTCCTATGTTTTTCCCGCAGGCGAGGAGCATAAAAACCTGGATACGGTGAAGAGCGTTTATGAGCACCTGATCCAGAACCGGTTTGACCGGAAGGACTGGCTGGCGGCCCTTGGAGGCGGCGTCACAGGCGACCTGTGCGGGTTCACTGCGGCCACCTATTTAAGAGGCGTGGACTTTATCCAGATTCCCACCACCCTGCTTTCCCAGGTGGATTCCAGCATCGGCGGAAAGACAGGCGTGGATTTTGACTGCTATAAAAACATGGTGGGCGCTTTCCATATGCCGAAGCTGGTGTATGCCAATGTGTCGGCCTTAAAGACCCTGCCTCCGGAGCAGTTTTCCGCCGGTATGGGCGAGGTCATCAAGCATGGACTGATCCGGGACCGGGAGTATTATGAGTGGATCCTGGAAAATAAGGAGGCAGTCCGGAACCGGGAGCTTTCCGTATGCCGGAGGCTGATCTGCGGGAGCAACCGGATCAAGCGGCAGGTGGTGGAGGCCGATCCCACCGAGCAGAACGAGCGGGCCGTTTTAAATTTCGGCCATACTTTGGGCCATGCGGTGGAAAAATTAAAGGATTTTTCCATGCTCCATGGCCACTGCGTTGCCCTGGGAGCCCTGGCGGCCCTGGATATCTGCGTGAAGCGGGGAATGGTGCCGGAGGCAGAGTCCGACCGGTACAGGGAGGCCATGGAATACTTTGATATGCCTGTATCCGTAGGCGGCCTTACAAAAGAGGCTGTGGTGGCGGCTACAAAGAATGATAAGAAAATGGAGGCCGGGGTCATCAAGTTCATCCTTCTGGACCACCTGGGCCACGCCTATGTGGACCGGACTGTGACCGACGAGGAAATGAAGGACGCTCTGGACGCTGTTATGGAGCGTCCGGGAGAAAGATAATCCTGCCCCGGGACTTCAGATAAGGAGAATAACATGAACAGCTTGTGGAAACGGTATGGGCTTTTTGGTCTCCTGACGGCCCTGGCGGTGGGGCTGGACCAGTGGACGAAACGGCTGGCTGTGGAGAATTTAATGGGAAACGGCCCCTTTGTGATCTGGGATGGAGTATTTGAGCTTTTGTATTCGGAAAATCGGGGGGCAGCCTTCGGGATCCTTCAAGGAAAGCACGCCTTCTTTTTCCTGGTGGCTGCAGCGGTGATCGTTGTGGTCCTTCTGTTTCTTTATCGGATGCCATGGAGCCGGCGGTATATGCCGCTGTATTTTTCCATGGTGCTCCTGACCTCCGGAGCCGTGGGAAATATGATCGACCGGGCCGTCCAGGGATATGTGGTGGACTTCCTCTATTTCAGTCTCATTGATTTCCCGATCTTTAATGTGGCAGACTGCTACGTGGTGACTGCGGCCGTCCTTCTGGTCCTTCTGACCGGCTTTTACTATAAGGAAGGGGAGCTGGACTTCTTTTCCGGGAAGGAGAAGGCCAGGTGAAGAAAGAGATCTTTGTGACGGAGGAGGCCTCCGGCGACCGGGTCGATAAATTTTTGTCGGAGCAGTGTGAGGAATATTCCCGTTCCTTTCTCCAGAAGCTCATGAAATCCGGCGGCGTTTTTGCAGACGGCCGTCCGGTAAAGGCCAGTTACAGGGTATCGGAAGGCGACCGGCTGACCTTTGAGGTGCCGGAGGCGGTGGAGCCGGAGATCCTGGCTGAAAACATCCCCCTGGATATCCTTTATGAGGATCGCGACGTGATCCTGGTGAATAAGCCCAAGGGCATGGTGGTCCATCCGGCGGCCGGTCATTATACGGGCACGCTGGTAAACGCCCTGATGTACCACTGCCGGGAGGATCTGTCTGGGATCAACGGCGTCCTGCGTCCTGGGATCGTCCACCGCATTGACATGGATACCACCGGCGTCCTCATTGCCTGCAAGAACGACCAGGCTCACAATTCCATTGCCGCCCAGCTGAAGGAGCACTCCATAACCAGACGGTACCAGGCCATTGTCCATGGAGTGGTGAAGGAGGACGAAGGTGTTGTAGACGCGCCCATTGGCCGTCATCCCCAGGACAGGAAAAAAATGTGCATCAACCACCAGAACGGCAAGCCTGCGGTGACCCATTACCGGGTGCTGAAGCGCTTTTCGGGCTTTACCCATATTGAGTGCCGCCTGGAAACGGGCCGTACCCACCAGATCCGTGTCCATATGGCGAGCCTGGGACACCCTCTGCTGGGAGACCTGGTCTATGGACCGGCCAGGTGTCCGTATAAGCTCCAGGGCCAGACCCTTCATGCCGGGATCCTGGGCTTCATCCATCCCACGACAGGAGTGTATATGGAATTTACAGCCCCGCTTCCGGAATATTTTGAACACCTTCTGGAGATCCTTCCGGGAGCGTAAGCCTGAACAGGGTATAGCGGGAACCGGCTGTTTTCCGGACAAGGAGCGGACGGCTTCATAAAGGATGCCTGCACGGAAATGCGGGAAACAAATACTTGACAAATCCTCAGCAAGTGCTATACTAGTGCATAAGTTCAAACAGCAACACGAAGACAGGAAGAGTAAGCTTTAGGAAATGTCCAGAGAGGAGCGCCCTGTGCTGAAAGCGCTTTACAGGACCTTTGGCTGAAGACCGCCCTGGAGTGTCCCTTAATCGGGAACGGTGATTCCGTTATCATCAGAAATAAGAGGTATGGGCCTTATATACGGCTCGTGCTAGCAGGGTGGAACCGCGGGTAAACTCGTCCCTTGCCATAGACAGAACGTCTGTGGCAGGGGATTTTTTATGTTATAAGCAAATACACCCGATGACATAAAAAGCTGGTGCCTGTTTTCCATATATTGAAAAGGAGAGATACAATGAAAGTTACACTGAAGGACGGCTCTGTAAAAGAGTACGCACAGCCCATGGCTGTCATTGACATTGCAAAAGATATCAGCGAAGGCCTGGCAAGAATGGCCTGTGTGGCAGAGATCAACGGGGAAGAGGCAGATCTGAGGACTGTGGTGGATTCTGACTGTCAGTTAAATATCCTGACTGCCAAAGACGCCGAGGGCCTGGCAGCCCTTCGTCATACAGCCAGCCACGTGATGGCCCAGGCCATTAAGCGTTTATGGCCCGATACGAAGCTGGCCATTGGTCCGTCCATTGCCGACGGTTTCTATTATGATGTGGATCCGGTAAATCCCATTACTGCCGACGATCTGGAAAAGATCGAGGCTGAAATGAAGAAGATCATTAAGGAGGCCCTGCCGCTGGAGCGCTTCGAGCTTCCCAGAGCCGAGGCCATCGCTCTTATGAAGGAGAAGGACGAGCCCTATAAGGTGGAACTGATCGAGGATCTTCCCGAGGATTCCGTTATCAGCTTCTATAAGCAGGGCGAATTTACAGACCTGTGCGCCGGCCCCCATCTGATGACCACAAAGGAGATCGGCAAGGCGTTCAAGCTCATGAACATTGCAGGCGCTTACTGGCGCGGCAGTGAAAAAAATAAGATGCTCACAAGGATCTATGCCACTGCCTTCCAGAAAAAAGAGGATCTGGAGGCTTATGTGACCATGATGGAGGAGGCAAAAAAGCGTGACCACAGAAAACTGGGCCGCGAACTGGGCCTGTTCATGATGCATGAGGCCGGTCCGGGCTTCCCGTTCTTCCTTCCCAAGGGAATGATCTTAAAGAACACACTGCTGGATTACTGGCGTGAGATCCACAGGAAGGCCGGTTATGTGGAGATCTCCTCCCCGATCATCATGAACCGGAAGCTCTGGGAGAATTCCGGTCACTGGGATCATTACAAGGATAACATGTATACAACGGTCATTGACGAGGAAGACTACGCTGTAAAACCCATGAACTGTCCGGGCGGTATTCTGGTGTATGCGTCTGAGCCCCGTTCCTACCGGGATCTTCCCATCCGTATGGGAGAGATCGGTCTGGTACACCGCCACGAAAAATCCGGCCAGCTCCACGGTCTCATGCGTGTGCGCTGCTTCAACCAGGACGACGCCCATATCTTCATGATGCCGGAGCAGATCCGCGGCGAGATCAAGGGTGTGGCCCAGCTCATTGACAGCGTATACAAGCTGTTCGGCTTTGAGTATCACGTGGAGCTTTCCACAAGGCCCGAGGACTCCATGGGAAGCGACAAAGATTGGGAGATGGCTACCAGTGCGCTCCAGGGCGCCCTGGATGATCTGGGCCTGAACTATGTGGTCAACGAGGGTGACGGCGCCTTCTATGGTCCCAAGATCGACTTCCATCTGGTTGACTGCATCGGAAGGACCTGGCAGTGCGGAACCATCCAGCTGGATTTCCAGATGCCCCAGAGATTTAATCTGGAGTACATTGGTGCGGATGGAGAGAAGCACAGACCCATCATGATCCACCGTGTGGCCTTTGGCTCTGTGGAGCGTTTCATCGGCATCCTCATCGAGCATTTTGCCGGTGCATTCCCCACTTGGCTGGCTCCGGTACAGGTAAAGGTGCTTCCAATCTCTGAGAAGTATGAGGAATATGCAAAGTCCGTAAAGGCCCAGCTGGACGAGGCCGGGATCCGTGCAGAGATCGATCTCCGCTCTGAGAAGATCGGCTACAAGATCCGCGAGGCCCAGACCCAGAAGATCCCCTACATGCTGGTCGTAGGACAGAAGGAGGAGGCCGACGGTACGGTTTCCGTAAGAAGCCGCTTCAAGGGCGACGAAGGCTCCAGAGAGCTTTCCGGCTTTATCTTTGATATTAAAGAGGAGATCGCCGGAAGAGTGAACCGGCCGGTGGAAGTGGAGAAGAAAGAGAATTAGATCGGTCAATAAAAATAAGACGCTGCAAGGGATCGAAATTTCCCTTTGCAGCGCCATGTTTTTTTATTTGGCGGAAGGATCCGAAGGGCCGCCTGGAGGAGTTCCACCAGGGCGGAGATCATCCAGCTTTTTCTTTGGCTTTTCGTCCTTTTTCTCCTTCTCCCCAGAAGAGTTTCTTCCTATATAATACCGGATCCCTGCGGCTGCCGCGGCAAACACCAGGATCGCCGGAAACCAGGTGGGAAGAGTAGAGGCGACCAGGACGAACAGGTCCACGATTGTTGTTTTTACAGAGGTAAGATTCCGTTTGAAGCCATCCTGGATCCGTGCTCCAACAGACTGGGAACCCGTGGGCGTATAAACGGCCACCTCAGAGATATGGATGGATGCGGTGCTGTAATCCACCTGGTTGTCATAGAGTTTCAGCTGGGATTCCATTGACTCCAGCTGGTACCGGATCTCCGACAGCCGCTCCTCCAGTGCGATGACAGCTTCCAGGGTATCGGCCTTTTCCAGAAGCGCCCAGATCCGTTCCTGCTCTGTGGTCAAAGTCTTTTTTCGGCTTTCCAGGTCACTGTACTGGAGCATCACATCGGTGGTGGTTTCCGATCGCTCAGTTGCATTGGCCTGGTCCTCCACCACCTGGAGAAAGGAGTCCAGTTGGTCTGCCGGGATCCAGGCAGTGATGGAGGCGTGCCGCCTGGAGGGACGGCTGTCGCGCTGGATGCTGCTGCCCGAAACATCGGACTGCTCCACATAGCCGGAAAGGGAGGTGACCTGTTCATGGATGGATCTTAAGAGGCCGTCAAAATCCTCGGTCTCAGCCCAGAGGTCCGCGTTCCGGATCAGCTTTCGTCCGGCCGGCTGTGGCAGTCTCCATGACCGCTTCCGCCTCGTTTGTTCCGCCGGCTGCGCTGGCTCCGCAGGCTGTGAGCCCCAGGAATAGGGCGATGACCATGGGAAGAAGCACAGATGCGGAAAATCTCGATGATCGTTTCTTTTTCATAAAACCATTCCCTTCAAAAAAACACCGTCCATTTTGTTGATTTCAGATTATCATATAAAGAGAGAAGATTCAATGCATGTAAGAAAAGATTCAGAAAAATATCATCTAAAATGGTTTTTCAATATCATATTCGTTGATTTTGTTGAAAATCTGGCGGGTACTCAAGGAAAGCTCCCGGGAAGCAGCAGAAATATTCCAGTCGGTCTGGCGAAGGGCCCACTCCAGATATTCTTTTTCGCTGCGCCTTTTAAATTCTTTCCAGGTGACCAGCTGGTGGGCTGAGTAGGTGGTGACGGGCGTCATGCGTTTCAGATTATAGAGGATCGGGATCCCTTCCGTGGTGATCACATGATCCTGGGAGAGCACCACCATCCGGTCCAGGGTGTTTTTTAATTCTCTGACGTTCCCAGGATAATCATAATTCATAAGGAACTCCCACACCTTATCCTCGATCCGGTCGATGCGGATCCCGTTTTCCTCCTGGGCTTTTTTCAGCAGAAAATGGATCATTCCTTCCAGATCCTCCTTCCTTTCCCTTAAAGGCGGGATCCGGATCACAATGGTGCTGATCCGGTAGAAGAAATCCTCGCGGAATTCGCCGTTGATGACCTTGGTGGGAAGATCCCGGCTGGTGGCTGCGATCAGGCGGAAATCCAGAACCTTCTTATTATTTCCGCCCAGACGCTCGATCTCCTTGGTCTCGATGGCCCGCAGAAGCTTTACCTGGGTGGTCATGCTGACGTCACCGATGGCATCCAGGAAGAGAGTTCCGTGGTCGGCCAGCTCGAATTTTCCCACCCGGCGGCGGATGGTGTCGGAAAAGATCCCCGGCTCCACGCCGAAAAGCTCCGGCTCCAGCAGGGATTCTGTATAGGCGTTGCAGTTGACAGCGATAAAGGGCTTGTCGGACCGCCGGCTTAAGGCGTGGATATACTGGGCGGCCACATCCTTTCCGGTTCCGGATTCCCCGATCAGGAGAACGTTGGCATTGGAGGCGGCCACCCGCTTGCAGTCCAGGAGCGTTCTTGCATAGGAGGGGGATTTTGTCTCCATATAG